>JAESGR010001179.1_pt1 | contig 10306 bp, 7 predicted proteins | sample 9269771 | NCBI WGS metagenome assembly JAESGR01 (sample SAMN15739572, study PRJNA653492) | algae metagenome | isolation source: Chroococcus sp. CMT-3BRIN-NPC107 and co-occurring heterotrophs from well... | place: USA: Clark Mountains Wilderness, California | collected 2010-04-18
GTGTTCCAGACGCTGCCGGGCTTGAGGATGGTGACGCCGAGCAGCAGCTGGGCCGAGCGGCAGACGCCGGGGATGACGTACTGGTAGATGGTCCGCTCGTTGGAGGTCTCCGCCGCGCCGCGCTCCAGCGGATTGGCGGTCTCGGGCGTGATCTTCACCACCTCCAGCCGCGTGTGCGCCGGGGTGGATGCGAGGTAGAACCTGGCCGGCGCGGCGGCGTCGGCGCTCTCGAAAACGACCTCGGTCGAGCCCATCGGAACGTAGAGGCCGTCGCGGTGGCGAAGGTCGTGGGCCTCACGGTCCACGGTGACCCGCCCTGCCCCGCCGACGTTGACGATCCCCAGTTCACGCCGCTCGAGGAAGGGCTTGCCCTTGGCGGATTCCGGCTCGGCCTGCTCGGGCAGGCGCAGCGGCCCGCCGGCCGGCGCGGCGCCGCCGATCACGAACCGCTCGTTGTGCGAGTAGTTGAGCGAGATCTGGCCCGGCTGGAACAGGTTCTGGACCAGGTAGCGGTCGCGCAGCTCGTCGTTGCTGGCCCCCTTCATCATGTCCGGATGGGTGGCTTGGTAGACCTTCTGGAACATGTGCGGACCTCCCTTGCCCGGCTTAGGTAACCGGTGTCATCTGCCATGGCAACGACGACCTGAGGCCGCCATGCCGACGCCCCTCACCCGCCGCCAGACCCTTGCCGCCGCCGCCGCGCTGGCCACGGCGCCGTCCATCGCCCACGCGGCCGATCCGGTGGCGAGCACCCGGCACGGGCCGGTGCGGGGACGGTGGGAAGACGGGGTGCTGGTGTTCAAGGGCGTCCGCTACGGGGCGGACACTGCGCGGCGCAGGTTCCGACCGCCCGTGGCGCCGCGGCCGTGGCGCGACCCCCTTCCCGCCTTCGACTACGGTCCGGCCTGCCCCAGGTGGGCGGCGAGGCGCGGCAGAGCGAGGACTGCCTGTTCCTCAACATCTGGACGCCGGAGATGGACGGGCGGGCGCGGCGGCCGGTGCTGGTCTATTTCCACGGCGGCGCCTACTCGACCGGCTCAGGGTCCAGCCCGCTGTACGACGGGACGCGGCTTGCGCGGCGGGGCGATGTCGTGGTGGTGACGGTGAACCACCGGCTGAACGTCTTCGGCTACGGCTATTTCGCCAGGCTCGGCGGGCCGGCGTTCGCCGACGGCGGCAACGCGGGGCAGCTGGATCTGGTGCTGGCGCTGCGCTGGGTGCGCGACAACATCGCCAACTTCGGCGGCGATCCTTCCCAGGTCACCGTCTTCGGCCAGTCAGGCGGCGGGGCCAAGATCGCGACGCTGATGGCGACGCCTGCGGCGGCGGGGCTGTTCCACCGGGCGGTGACGATGAGCGGCCAGCAGGTCACCGCCTCGGGGCCGCTGAACGCGACGCGGCGGGGACAGGCCTTCCTCGAGGCGCTGAAGGTGGACGGACCCGAGGCGCTGCTGACCCTGCCGGAGGAGCGGCTAGTGGAGGGGCTGGCGGCGAAGGATCCGATCCTGCCGTTCGGCCCGGTCTACTTCGGCCCGGTGCTGGACGAGCGGACACTGACCCGCCACCCCTTCTATCCGGACGCCCCAGCCCAGTCGGCGCACGTCCCGATGGTGATCGGCAACACCCGCGACGAGACCCGGGCCTTCCTGGCGGGCGATCCGCGCAACCACGCGCTGACCTGGGAGGAGCTGCCGGCGAAGCTCGCGCCCGAGATGCGGGTGGACATCAGCCCGGATGTGGTGGTCGCCGAGTACCGGCGGCTCTACCCGGCCTACACGCCCAGCGAGGTGTTCTTCGCGGCCACCACGGCCGGGCGGTCCTGGCGTGCGGCGGTGATCGAGGCGGAACTCAGAGCCCACCAGGGCTCGCCGGCCTTCGTCTACCAGCTCGACTTCCCCTCGCCCGACCGGAAGCTTCGGGCCATGCACACGCTCGACATCCCGCTGATGTTCGACAACGTCGCCGCCCCGGGATCGCGCACCGGCGCGGGGCCGCAGGCGCAGGGGGCAGCCGACCAGATGAGCGGCGCCCTGCTGGCCTTCGCCCGGACCGGCGATCCGAACCACCCGGGGATCCCGCGCTGGGAGCCGTACGGCATGGCGCGGCGGCAGACGATGGTGTTCGACGTGAGCCCGCGCCTGATCGACGATCCCCGCGGCGGCGAGCGGCGGCTGTTCGCCAAGGTCCCGTATGTGCAGCCGGGGACCTAGTCATTCCTGACCACTGGCGGCGCTCCAAGTGAGCGTCTAAACCTTGGCCGAGAGGACCGCGGGACGGCGGCCGGCCGGGAGGGATGGATGACCGATCTGAGCTTGAACCGCCGCTGGGTGCTGGCTGGGGGCCTGTGGGTGGCGGCCGCGGGGCCGAGCTTTGCGCAAGCCGCGCCGGTGGTGGAGACAACCTCCGGCAAGGTGCGCGGATCGACCAAGGACGGCGTGCTGGTGTTCAAGGGCGTCCCTTACGGCGAAGACACCTCCGGCGCGAACCGCTTCATGCCGCCGAAGAAGAAGGCGCCGTGGACGGGCGTGCGCGATGCCCTGGCCTATGGCCCGACCGCCCCGCAAGGCGGGGCGGCGCCGAACCGGCCGCCGGCGCCGGCGGGCGCTGCGCGCCACCCGAGCCCGATCATGCCCGACCGGCCCGATCCTACCCCGCCGCCGGTCAGCGAGGACTGCCTGGTGCTGAACGTCTGGACGCCGGCCACCACCGGCAAGCGGGCGGTGATGTTCTGGATGCACGGCGGCGGCTTCACCACCGGTTCGGGCTCGTCGGTCTGGTACGAGGGGGTGAATATCGCCAAGAAGCAGGACGTGGTGATCGTGACGATCAACCACCGCCTGAACGTCTTCGGCTACTGCGACCTGTCGGCCTATGGCGACCAGTATGCCGCCAGCGGCAACGTCGGCATGCTCGACTGCGTGGCGGCGCTTCAGTGGGTGCGCGACAACATCGAGCGGTTCGGCGGCGATCCCTCGCGGGTGCTGATCCACGGGGAGTCCGGCGGCGGGCGCAAGACCTCGATGATGATGGCCTTCACCCCAGCCCAGGGGCTGTTCCACCGGGCGGTGGTGCAGTCCGGCTCGGCGCTGCGGATGGACGGCCGCGAGCTCGCGCAGGCCAAGGCCAAGCGGGTGCTGGAGGCGCTGAACATCGCCCCGGCGGATGTGGGTAAGCTGCGAGAGGTTCCGATGGCGGACCTGCGGGCGGCGGGGGCCAAGGCCAGCGCCGGCTACGGCCAGTTCCGGCCCGTGGTGGACGGCAAGCTCCTGCCCCGCCACCCGTTCGAGCCGGACGCTCCGCAGGTCTCCAAGCACATCCCGATGATCATCGGCACCAACCGCACCGAGGCCTCAGTGTTCATGGGGACCGACCCGGCGATGGACGCGCTGGACGATGCGGGCCTGAAGGCGGAGATCGGAAAGCTGGTCCCGGCCGGCGAGGCGGAGAAGGTGTACGCCCTCTACAAGCGGCTCTATCCGAAGAGCAGCAACGCCGAGATCGCCTACATGGTCTCCACGGACCGCGGCTACTTCTTGGACTCTACGATCCAGGCCGAGCGCAAGGCGGCCCAGGGCGGGGCGGGCGCCTACTACTACGCCTTCTACCGCGAGACCCCGGTGCAGAACGGCCGCTACTTCGTCCCGCACGCCGAGGAGATCCCGTTCGTGTTCGACACACTGGGCAACGCGCAGCGGATGGTGGGGCCGGTGACGCCGGAGGCCCAGGCCCTGGCCGACAAGATGAGCGCGACCTGGGCCAACTTCGCGAAGACCGGTAAAGCCGAGGTTCCGGGCGGTCCGGCCTGGCCGCCCTACAATGCGCGGACCCGTCCTACGATGATCTTCGACGAGGGATCGAAACTGCGGGTCGAGAACGACCCACGCGGCGAACAGCGGCGCACCATGCTCGCCTTCGGCTCCCAGCAGGACCGCCAGAGCGAGCTCCCCGCCCCCGGCCAGCGCGGCGGCGACGAGCCGGCGTAGGGCGGTTCCTCGCCGACCTGCCCGCCAAAGGACCGGCCGGGCCTACTCGCGGCCTTCGCCGGCCAATTGCGAATGAGACGCAAAAGAGATTGCAGTTGCGAATGCGTCGCAATATACGCTCCAGCTTGGAGACGAGGGGTCTCGCACACCGAGGGGATAATCCATTGAGCGCTTCGAAGGGTAGGGCTTTGCGCCCGGCCAGCCTGAGACTGGGCGGCACGTCGACGATGTTCGGCTCGGCCATCTGCCTGACGGCTCTGGCCCTGGCGCCGACGGCGGCGCTCGCCCAGGCGGCCGAGCCGGCCGAGGAGCTGGCCACGGTCAAGGTGCAGTCCACGGCCATCGAAGCCAACCCGAACGCCGAGCCCGGCGTGCCCTACAAGGCCAAGACCTCGGGCGACGAGCGCCACACCCGCCCGCTCGCCGAGACCCCGCAGACCATCACTGTCCTCACCAAGTCGCAGATCGACGACTCCGGCTACACCGACCTGAAGGCCATCCTCGACGCCCAGCCCGGCATCACCCTGGGCACCGGCGAGAACGGCAACGCCTTCGGCGACCGCTATGTGATCCGCGGCCAGGACGCCCGCAGCGATTCCTTCGTAGACGGCCTGCGCGATCCCGGCATGACCATCCGCGAAAGCTTCGCCATCGAGCAGTTGGAGATCACCAAGGGGCCGAATTCCAGCTTCGCGGGCCGCGGCACCTCAGGCGGGGCGGTGAACGCCATCACCAAACAGGCAAGCACCTTCCTCGACTTCGCCAATGTGCAGGGCACGCTCGGCACCGACGAGCACGTGCGGCTGACCCTGGACGCCAACAAGGCGTTCAGCGAGACGCTCGCCGTGCGCGGCAACCTGCTCTACGCCAAGGAAGACGTGCCGGACCGCGGCCCCGCCGACCGTGAGCGCAAGGGCGCCGCCGTGTCGCTGTACTTCACCCCGACCGACGCCTTCGAGGCGACCCTCGACTACTACGGCCTGCGGGCCAAGGACCGGCCCGACGTGGGCGGCTATCTGACGGGCGGCGTGCCGGTGCGCAACGTGCCGGTCTATGCGCAGTCCGAAGACTTCCTGGTTTCCGACGTCGACACCTTCACCGCCCGCCTGAAGTACCACTTCAGCGACGACATCCGGCTAACCAGCCTCACCCGCTACGGCGAGGCGGACAACGGCTACGTGCTGACCGGCGCCCGCGGGACCACGACGAACGCCAGCAACCCCGGCGGGGTCTATGTCACAGGAACCGTCTCGGACCATCAGGGCTGGCAGAACGTCGAATACTTCGCGACGCAGGAGAACCTGTTCATCACGAAGGACCTGTTCGGACGCAAGAACGAGCTGATCCTCAGCTTCGAGTACTCCGACCACCAGGTCCTCAACGGCATCTACCGCCTGACCCGCACCGGTCCCTTCAACTGCGCCACCGGGACCTCCACCACCCTTAACAGCTATTGCATCATCGGGCCCGACGGGGCGGCCGTTGCGGGCGTCAACAACCTGCTGCGCCGCAACATCCAGCGGGGGCCCTACGACCAGGACTGGCGGATCGAGACCACCTCCTTCTCGGTCATGGACACCATGGACCTGACGGACCGGCTGACCGTCTTCGCCGGCCTGCGCTACGACACCTTCGACTTCGAACTCGGCGTCCAGAACACCACCACCCTGGTGCGGAGCGACTACCCCTACTCCGACGATCTCTGGAACGGCCATTTCGGCGTCACCTACGACCTCGGCGGCGGTGGGATGGTCTATGCCAGCTACGCCACTTCCGCCGACATCAACGGCGGCGAGTCGGACGTCGGCACCAGCACCGGCTACGGCGGCGCGATCATACTCAACGGCGCCATCTCCGGCGCCAAGCCGGAGCGTTCCGAGAACATCGAGATCGGGACCAAGTGGAACATCCTGGACGAGAAGCTGCTGCTCACCGCGGCGCTGTTCCAGGTCACCAAGACCGACGTGCACGAGGGAAACGGCTACACCACAGTCGGCACCTTCAACTCGGCCGAGAACCGGGTGCGCGGCATCGAGCTGGGCGCCACCGGCAATCTCACGGACAAGCTGACCGTACAGGCCGGCGTGACGTTGATGGAGGCCGAGGTCCTCAAGTCGGCGACCCCCGGCATCGTCGGCATGACGCTGTCCAACTTCGCCGAGCAGTCGGCGGTGGTGCAGGCCAAGTACCAGCTGACCGACAACTTCTACTTCGGCGGCGCGGTGAAGTACGAAAGCGAGCGCTACGGCGGCCAGCCGGACACGGCCCCCGCCCGCAACGCCGCGGGCCAGTACACCCAGAAGGTCCCCGGCTACACCGTCGCCGATGTCTTCGCCGCCTACCGGGTGAACCCGAACCTCGAAGCGCGGCTGAACCTCAGCAACATCACCAACGAGGACTACTACCTGGCGGTCTACCAGGGGGGCTTCTTCCTCTACAAGGGCGACGCCCGGGCGGTCCGCTTCACCCTCAACTACGACTTCTAAGGTCGAGCCTTAGACGTTAAGAGCAGGGCCGGCCTCACACGGGTCGGCCCTGCGCATATCGGACCCATGCCAATGCCCGCCGCGGGCGCCCTTCCTGCGAACATCCACTGCGCTCACGACTACGAGGACCTGGCCCGACAGGCGCTCGAGCCGGCCGTGTTCGCCCATCTGGCCGGCGGCGCGGGCCGCGACGTGGCGGTGCGGAACAATCGCGCGGCCTTCGAGGCGCTGAAGATCACCCCGCGGGTGCTGCGTGACCTGAAGGCCGGATCGACCCGCCTCAGTCTTGGGGGCGAGGCGCGGCCGCATCCGATTTGGCTGGGCCCCGTCGCGTTCCAGGCCCTCTTCCATGCCGGCGCGGAAGTCGAGACGGCGCGGGCGGCCGCGGCGGTCGGCGCCGGGCTGGTGGCCAGCACCCTGTCGTCCGTCACCCTCGAGGAAATCGCCGCGGCGGCCGGACCGGACCGCTGGTTCCAGCTCTACGTCCAGCCGGCGCGCGAGGCGACTCTCGACCTCGTCCGACGCGCCGAGGCCGCCGGCTACCGGGCGCTCGTGGTGACGGTGGACGCGCCGGTCCACGCGCCGGGACTGACCAGCCTGCGGGCCGGCTTCCGCGGCGGCCAGGCAAGCGCCAACCTCGCTGGCTGGACGGCTCCGGAGGCTGCGCCGGCGCCCGGCGAAAGCCGCGTCTTCCAGGGCCTGATGCCGGCCGCACCCACCTGGGCCGATATCGACTGGCTGCGCGCGCAGACAGCGCTGCCGCTCTGGCTGAAGGGGGTGATGCACCCCGACGATGCGCGCGCCGCCCTCGCCGCCGGGGTCGACGGGCTGGTGGTGTCGAACCATGGCGGCCGCGAGCTTGACTCCGCGCCGTCCAGCCTGAGCGCCCTGCCCCCTGTTCGCGCGGCCGTGGGCGAGAGCTTCCCGCTGCTGTTCGACGGCGGGATCCGCTGCGGCGAAGACGTATTCAAGGCCATCGCGCTGGGCGCCGACGGAGTGATGCTCGGCCGCCTGCAGGCCTGGGCCCTGGCGGCGGCCGGGGCGCTGGGCGTCGGCCACATGATCAAGCTGCTGCGGGAAGAGCTGGAGGTCTGCATGGCTTTGGCCGGTTGCGTCGATCTTGCGGACATCCGCAGGGCCGAGGTCCGCGCGGAGACGTGGGCGGGCAAGGAGGGTCCATGCTGATCGCCATCGACAAGGTGCTGACCAAGGACGAGGTCGCCGCCTGCCGCCGTCGCCTGGACGCCGCCCAGTGGCTCGACGGGGCGCTCACCGCCGGGACCTTGGCCCGCAGCCAGAAGACCAACCAACAGCTGGACGACGCCGATCCGGCCGCGATCGCCTTGGGCGAAGACATCCTGCGCCGGCTTTGGCCGCATCCGCTGTTCATCTCGGCCGCCCTGCCGGCCCAGATCTTCCCGCCCCGCTTCAACCGCTACGCGGGCGGCGGCGCCTATGGCGCACACGTGGACAGCGCGCTGATGCGCCCGCCGGGCGGCGAGCGGACCCTTCGCAGCGACCTGTCGGCCACCCTCTTCCTTTCGGAACCCGAAGAGTACGACGGCGGCGAGCTGGAGATCGAAGGCGCCTTCGGGGTCCAGGCGGTGAAGCTCGAGGCCGGCGACCTCATCCTCTACCCCTCCAGCAGCCTGCACAGGGTCACGCCGGTGACGCGCGGCGCGCGCATCGCGGCCTTCTTCTGGATCGAGAGCCACGTGGCCGACGAAGGCGAGCGGACGCTGCTGTTCGACCTCGACCAGGCGATCCAGGGACTGACTCTGAAGGCCGGACCCGACCACCCTCAGCTGCTGAAGCTGACCGGCGTCTACCATAACCTGCTGCGCCGCTGGGCCCGCACCTAAGCGGGCGAGACCCATCGGCATTCTCGGGGTCGCCATTCCTTCTTTGATTGCGACGCATTCTCAGTTAGAGGCTGTGCAATGCTTCGCGGGGCTTCGATTGCTGGTGCGGCGCTCGCGCACGACGAGTGGCGCTCGACGAACGCGCAACAGCGCGCCGTCGCTATCGGCCTCGTGCTCGGCCTCCACCTGGCGGTGCTGGCGAGCTTCGTCGTCGCAGGCCTGAAGGCCCCGCCGGAGCCGCCGGAGGCGATACTGGAAGTCAGCCTGCTGAGCGCCGAGCCCGTCGCCGCGGCGCAGCCCAGCCAGGCCCAGCCTGCCGAGCCGACCCCGCCGGTCCCGACGCCGCGCCCGCCGGAGCCGACCCTGCTGTCGACCCCCGCGCCCACGCCCTCCGCGATGAGCGCGCCGCCAGTCGAGCGAAGGCCGGCGGATCCCGCCCCCGCGGCGCCCGCGCCCTCCCCCGCTCCGGCCCCGGCCGCGGCCTCGGCCGATGCGCCCGCCGCCACGACCGGGCCGGTGACGCCGCCGAACTTCAGCGCCGCCTACCTGAACAATCCGGGGCCGGTCTATCCGCCCTCGTCCCGGCGCAAGCGCGAGGAAGGCGTGGTCCGCCTGCGCGTCCACGTAAGCGCCGAGGGCAAGCCCAGCCAGGTGCTGCTCGAACGCTCCAGCGGCTCGTCAGACCTCGACGAGGCGGCGCTGGACGTGGTGCGCAAGCGCTGGCGGTTCGCGCCGGCCCAGCAGGCCGGCAAGCCCGTCGCCGCCTGGGTGATCGTGCCCCTGGAATTCTCACTCAAACGCTGAGAGTACGACCGTTGGACAACCCCTTAGGTTTCAGCCACTTCCTCGCCCAGGCGGACCTCGTCTCGCGCACCATCCTGGTGCTGATGGCCGCCGCCTCGCTGACCAGCTGGTACCTGATCGTCACCAAGCTGATCGCCGGTGCGAAGGCCCGCGCCCGCTCGGCCCGGTTCCTGGAGTTCTTCTGGAACGCCCCCTCGCTGGACGCCGTCGCCGAGAAGCTGGAGGGGAGCAAGCCGGACAACGCCTTCGCGCACCTGGCCCAGCAGGGCCTCGTGGCCATGCAGCACCACGACCGGCACGGGGCCCACAGGCTGCACGAGGCCGGGACGACGTCGGAGTATGTCACCCGGGCGCTCCGGCGCACCATCGACGAGGAGACCGCGGCGATGGAGTCCGGCCTCACCATCCTAGCCTCGATCGGCTCGACCTCGCCGTTCGTCGGCCTGCTTGGCACGGTGTGGGGCATCTACCACGCGCTGCTGGCCATCGGTATGTCGGGGTCGGGCACCCTCGACAAGGTCGCAGGTCCCGTGGGCGAGGCCCTGATCATGACCGCCATCGGCCTGGCCGTCGCGATCCCGGCCGTGCTCGGCTACAACTTCATCGTCCGCAGCAACCGCATCACCCAGGCGCGCCTCGATGGGTTCGCGCACGACCTCTACACCTTCCTGGTGACCGGGGCTAAGGTCGGCGCGCCGCAGCCCGCCCCTCGGCCCGTCGCCGCCCGGCAGAGCGCCTGACGATGGCCTTCGGCAGCTTCGGAACCCAGCGCAACAGCGCGCCGATGGCGGAGATCAACGTCATCCCGCTGGTCGACATCATGCTCGTGCTGCTGGTCATCTTCATCGTGACCGCGCCGCTCCTGACCCATTCGGTCAAGATCGACCTGCCAAAGGCGGCCAGCGCGCCGGACATATCCCGCCGCCAGGCGGTGCAGTTCGCCATCGACGGCGGCGGCCAGCTCTACTGGAACAGCGAGAAGATCAGCCGCGCCCAGATGGTCGAGCGGTTCCGCCTGGCCGGCGCCGAGTCCGACCCGCCCGAGCTGCACCTGCGCATCAGCCGCACGGTGCCGTACGAGACCGTGGCCGACGTGATGAGCGAGGCGAGCAAGGCTGGGCTGGCCAAGGTCGGCTTCGTCACCGATCCATCCGCGCCGGCGACGCCGGTG
>JAESGR010001180.1_pt1 | contig 10275 bp, 12 predicted proteins | sample 9269771 | NCBI WGS metagenome assembly JAESGR01 (sample SAMN15739572, study PRJNA653492) | algae metagenome | isolation source: Chroococcus sp. CMT-3BRIN-NPC107 and co-occurring heterotrophs from well... | place: USA: Clark Mountains Wilderness, California | collected 2010-04-18
CCCAGCCACTTCCGCCACCCCGAGCGCCAGGGCGAGACCGAGCGCTTCGCCGAGTGGTTCGCGGCGGCGGGGTGGGCGGTCGACCGCCTGCCCGCTGACGTCGGCCACGAGGGCGCCGGCGACGCGCTGCCCTTCGGCGACGTGCTGCTGTCGGCGCACCGCTTCCGCTCGGACGAGCGGGCCGCCGCCGACCTCGCCGTGCTCACCGGCGGCGAGGTCCGCACCGTCGAGCTGGCCGACGAGCGCTTCTACCACCTCGACATCACGTTCTGCCCCCTGTCGGACCGCCGGGCCATGGGGGCGCCGCTGGGCTGGACGGCGGCCGGGCGGCGGGTGGTCGAGGAGCTCGTGCCCGAGGTGCTGTGGCTCACCGACGACGAGGCGCTGACGTTCTGCGCCAACTCCGTCGTGGTCGGCACCACGATCGTCATGCCGGTCACGCCCGTCCGGGTCGGCCGCCAGCTCGAGGCGTGGGGGTTCGACGTGGTGACGTGCGACGTCGGCGAGTTCCTCAAGGCAGGTGGCGGGTGTCGCTGCCTCACCCTGGCCCTCGACGTCGACCTCGGCCCCGGGCCCGCCGGCGCACCGGGCGCCGCCGGCGCGACCGGCCCGGCCTGACGGTCAACCCGGCTCCACCGCCGCGTCGTCGCAGGCGTCGGGCGCGCTGACCGGGTTGCAGCGGGCGGCCACGCCGCCGGGCAGGGCGACGACGTAGTCGGTCCCGTACAGCTCGCGCGCCCCGTCGGGTGCCGGGTGGTCGGTGCTGATCCAGTGGGCGCCGCTGGCGACGGCGGCGTCGCGCCGGGCGGTGCCACCGGTGCGGGCCTCGGCGTCGGGCTCGTCGGCCCGAGTGCGCACGAGGTAGCCGGCAGCGACGAGCTCGGCGATGCGGTCGGGGTCCTCGGTCGGGTCGTCGACCCCCACGAACGAGGCGTCGGGCTGGCCGGGCTCGGCGTTGGTGAACAGCACGCGGCCCTCGAGGTTCGGGTGGCCCTCGCGGTAGCGGGCCCGGTACGGCTCGCCGTTGAGCAGCAGGAACAGGACCTTGCCGCGGCTCTCGCCGAGCGTCGGCCACGCCTCGTCCAGCACCGCCTCCTCGAGGGTGGACCGGTCGCCCCGCACGTCGTCGGGCGTGATGAGGCGGTCGGGGTCGAAGACGGACCGGATCTCGGCGTCGAGCCCGTCGAGGGCCTGGGCCGTCCACGGCTCGGGGACCGCCTGGTCGGGCACGGGGAAGATCAGCGGCCCGTCCTTGAGCTGGAGGTGGACCGCCACCGGCACGTGGTCGGGGTTGGCGCTGGACCACGCCTCCAGCCCGGTGAGGCACGCCACGAGCGTCGGGCACACCGAGTGGTAGTCGACATCCTGCTCGTGGAGCACCTTGGTGCCGGGCTCGGCCAGCTCGGGCACGGTGTCGACCAGCGGGGGGAGGCCGGCCTGGCGGCGCAGGGCCGGCTCGGCGTAGAGGCCGCCCTGGGCGTCGGCGAACACGTCGAGCTCGAGCTGGCGGACCTGCTGGTCGTCGAGCTGCTCCGGCAGCGGGCGGTGCGAGTACCGGCGCTGGGCCGCCTGCTCGGGGTTCAGCGCCGTCAGCAGGGCGAGCTCCTCCGGCGGCGCCGCGACGTGGAAGCTGTTGTGGGTGCCGACCACCTGCAGCTGGTGCAGCCGGAGGTCGTCGGCGGGCGACGCGGCCGTCCTCGTGGGGCCCTCCGTCGTGGTCGGGCGGTCGGCCGCCGCCTCGGTCGACCGCTCGTCGCGTCCGGCGTCGCCGTCGCCGTCGTCGCTGCACGCGGCCAGCACCAGCGCGATCGCCAGCGCCGCACCTGCCCCCCGACGGACCCCGGCCCCGTTCGCCCTGCGCACCCGGGCATCATCCCAGCGTTCGGCCGTCGGCGCCGCGACCTCCGCCGTGCGGGCGCTGGCGAACGCTCGAGCAGCTACCGGTCGACGAGGACGCCGGGCCGGCTGGCCACCGCGGCGGGCCACTCCAGCGAGCGCCAGGCCGCGACCGCGGCGACCACCGAGGCGATCGCCAGGACGGCGTGCACGACCTTGAACGCGACGCCGTGGTCGGCGAGGAGGATCATCGGCGCCCGGATCGCCCAGAACACGACGGTGCCGCCGGCGAAGGCCCGCACCAGCAGGCGGAACGAGGGTGCCGTGCGATCCGTGCCCCGCAGCAGCAGCACCACGACGGCCACGGCGGCCAGCACGAAGAGGGTGATCGGCGTGGACCACACGAGCTTCTCGGCGACGGTGTCCTCGTCGTTGGTCCAGGCCAGCCAGATGCGGTTGCCCCAGATCAGCAGCGTGAGCGCCGCGAAGGCGGCGACCGGGTACGGGCGGAGGCGCTCCATGGCGTCGACCGTACCGGCGCTCAGGGGTTGATCGCGCCGCCCGGGTGCTCGGTGTCGCCCTTGTGCTCCACCTGCTCGCGCACGCCCTCGTCGGCGAACGTGCGGCCCTGGCCACCGGGCTCGAGGTCGTCCTCCGCCCGCTCGCGCAGGGCGTCGACGTCGCCCTCCAGGGCGTCGAGGCGGTCCTGGTCGTCGCTCGTGGGATCGCTGGCGTCGGTCATGCCGAGGAGCCTCCCCGACCGCCCCGCGAGCCAGACCTCGTGGCCACCGGGCGTGTGCGCCGAGCCCCCGGCGAGGTAACTTGACCGCACAGTCAAGTCGCACCGCAGAGGACGCCCCATGCCCGAGACCACGCTCGACGACTTTCGTGCCGAGGCCACCGCCTTCCTCGAGGCCAACGCCGAGCCCCGGCCGCCGGCCACCGAGTTCGTGTGGGGCCAGGGCGACGACGACGTCGCCCTCTTCGAGGAGGTCGCCCCCGACGTGGAGGCCAAGCAGCTGGCCGACGCCAAGGCGTGGCTCGCCAAGCGGGCCGAGGCCGGGCTGCACTGGATCGCCGGGCCCACCGAGCTCGGCGGCCGAGGCCTGAGCAAGGCCCACGACCAGCTCTACAAGTCGCTCGAGGCCGGCTACCAGGCCCCGAAGCAGAACTTCTTCGGCATCGGCTTCGGGATGGTGGCGCCCACCATCCAGGCCCACGGCGCGCCCGAGACGCTCGCCTACCTGAACCGCATGTACTCGGGGGAGCTCGTCGGCTGCCAGCTCTTCAGCGAGCCCGGCGCCGGCTCCGACCTCGCCGGCCTGCAGACGAAGGCCGAGCGCGACGGCGACGAGTGGGTCGTCACCGGCCAGAAGGTCTGGACCTCCGGCGCCCACTACTCCGACATCGGCGAGATCATCTGCCGCACCGACCCCGAGCTGCCGAAGCACAAGGGCCTCACCGGCTTCGTGGTCGACATGCACGCCCCCGGCGTCGAGGTGCGCCCGCTGCGCCAGATGACCGGCGGCGCCGCCTTCAACGAGGTGTTCTTCGACGAGGTGCGCGTGCCCGACCACCACCGCCTCGGCGACGTGAACATGGGCTGGACCGTGGCGCTCACCACGCTCATGAACGAGCGGGCGTCCATCGGCGGCGGTGGGGGCGGCGGTGGCGGCATGGGCCTGGCCAGCGCCACCCGGCTCATCGAGATGATGCGCCACTTCGGCGTCGACGACGACCCCGTGCTGCGCGACGAGCTGGCCAAGCTCTACACCGGCTACCAGGTCGCCAAGTTCACGAACATGCGCGCCGCCGACAAGCTCCGCGCCGGCGGCCTGCCCGGCCCCGAGCTCTCGATCGGCAAGCTCGCCCTCACCAACAACCTCACGGCCACCGCCGAGTTCGTGGCCAAGGTCCTCGGCCCGCGGGTCCAGGCCGACAGCGGCGAGTGGGGCACGTGGGCCTGGAGCACGTTCATCTGCGGCACGCCCGGCATGCGCATCGCGGGCGGATCCGACGAGACGCTCCGCAACATCGTGAGCGAGCGCGTCCTCGGCCTCCCCAAGGAGCCGGGCATCGACTCCAAGAGCCCCTTCAAGGACATCCCGCACTGACCCGTCGACCTGCCCGCCCGATGCGCACGGCCGTGACCGCTGCCGCACCGGCGCCCGCGACCAGGACCACGGCCCACGTCGTGCGGGCGGCGTAGAACCCGTCGCACACCGCGAAGCGGCGGTTGCGCTGGAGGGCGACGGGACCGCAGGCGGTGTCGCCCCGCACGTCGGAGGTGGACACCGCCCACACCGCGCCGCCCGCGAAGACGACCGCCAGCACCACGAGCACCGCTGCCAACCGCAGGCGCATCCCACCACCTCCGGCCCCAGCCTCCCACCGGGGGGCTGTCAGCGGGCGGCGGGGCGGTCAGTCGGCCACCTGGACCACCGCCGTCAGCTCGAGGGCGAGGCCGGCGGGGAGCGACGGCGCGCCGAACGCCAGGCGGGCGTGGCGACCGCGGTCGCCGAACACGTCGACGAGGAGGTCCGACGCCGCGTCGGCCACCGCGGTGTGCTGGGCGAAGTCGGCGGTGGCGTTGACCACGACGAGCACCGACGCGATGCGGGCCACCCCCGACAGGTCGCCGAGCTCGTCGGCCAGGGTGCCGATCAGCGCCAGGGCGGCCAGCCGGGCCGCGTCGCGCCCGTCGTCGACGGACAGGTCGTCGCCGAGGCGCCCGGTCACCGCCTGGTCGCCACGCAGCGGCCAGTGGCCCATCGTGTGGAGCAGGTGGCCCGTGCGCACCGCGGCCTCGAACGTGCCGAACACGGGCAGCCGGATCGGCGCCAGGCCGAGGGCGTCGAGGCGGGCCTCTGGGGTGGGGGCCGGCCTGCCGTCCCGGTCGGTCACGGCGCGGTGGGGGTCGGGGTCGGCGTGATCGGGGTCGAGCGGCGCATCGGGCCAGCGTGGCGCGCCCGGCGCGGTCCGGCCATGACGTCGGAGGTAGCCGATCAGGCGCCGGGGCCCTGCGACGCGCCGGCGGCCGGCGAGCCCGGCAGCACGTGGCCGAGGCGGCGGCAGCCCTCGAGCAGGAACGGCCAGAAGCCGATGCGGCCGAGCACGTCGTTCGTGATGCCCGACGTGATGCAGTAGTGCGACGCGTAGGGCGGCGTGTGGTGGACGCGGTGGTGCTCGGGTGACAGCACGAGCCTCCGCCGCTGGAGCCACCGGACGACGGTCGGCACCTCGGCCATGTGGGCCCACTTGTGGATCTGGTTGGTCACGACGACGAAGCCTGTCAGCGCGAGCAGGAACGAGGCCGCGACGGGGTGGCTCCCGACGTCGAGCCACACCAGCGTGGACACCAGCACGGGCAGGCACACGAGGGAGTTGTCGGCGTTGACCCGGATGAGGTCCCCGCGCGTCATGTCGAGCGGGTCGGTGTGGTGCTCGCGGAACGACCGGATGAACTTCCGCCCGACCACCGGCGTGTCGATCGAGCCGAGGTTGTCGCAGATCGCGTGCACCACCCCCGAGAGCAGGTCGGCCACCACCAGGGCGGCGACGACGGCTGCGGCGACCAGGACCGCGGTGGCCGGGTCGGCCCGCTCGGCCAGCGCCGCAACGACCCGGCGGGCCAGCACGCTCGCCAGGATGGTGAAGGCGAGCACCGAGGCGATCTCGATCAGCCGGTGGCTGGTCGGGTACCCGTAGCGCCCGAGCAGCCGGCGCGGCGGCAGCTCGGCGGCGGGCGACGTCATCGGCAACGGTACGTCGCCGCCCACCCGATCGGATGGCCGGGGAGCGACGAGGGCTTGACCCCGGACCGTGGTCCGGGACGTACCGTCCCGCGCATGACCACCACCGATGCCCCCACCGCCCCCGCCGCTGCGCCCGCCGGCGCCGACCTCAGCCCGGTCTTGGCCCTCACCTCGACCACCTTCGACGAGGCGGTGGCCGCCGCGACGACCCCGCTCCTCGTCGACTTCACCGCCTCGTGGTGCGCGCCCTGCCGCCAGCTCTCGCCCGTGCTCGCCGAGCTGGCGGTGGACCTGGCCGGTCGCCTCGCGGTCGTCGAGGTCGACATCGACGCCAACCCCGACCTCGCCGTCCGTCACCAGGTGATGAGCGCCCCCACGCTGGTGCTCTACGTCGACGGCTTGGTCGTCCGCACCCTCGTCGGCGCCCGCAGCCGCACCCGCCTGCTCGACGACCTCGCCGACCACCTCGCCCTGGACTGACGACGACGGAGGGCCGCGCCGCGCCTGGACCGCCGCCGGAACTTCTTTCGGAGGTCTCACTCGAACCGGACAAAGAGGGTCGTGGCGTCCATCGAACGTTCGTACGCCAGGGACGCGTCCTGCTCACCGTGCTCGTCGACCACCGCACCTTCATCGACCACGTGTGCGGCCTCGGACCCACCACCGACCAACGCCTCGCCCGCCCGGCCACTTCACCGCCATGGGCGCCACCTCGGCCCGGTGCCGACGGCACCCGCCAGCCGTTCGAGGACCGTGTCTGCGAGCTCTCCGACGGCACCGTCCTCACCCCCGCCCAGGTCGCCTCGATCCTCGACCGGGCCGACGTCGAACGCATCGTGTTCGGACCCGGCTCACGGGTCATCGACGTCGGCGTCCGCACCCGCTGCTTCACCGGCGCCACCCCGGCGCGCCATCGAGGTACGCGACCGCCACTGCACCTTCCCCGGCTGTCGAGAACCCGCGGAGCGCTGCCACGTCGACCACATCGTCGAGTACACCGACGGCGGCCTCGCCACCCAGGACAACGGTCGCCTGCTGTGCCCGGTCCACAACCGGCAACGCCCCGGCCGCAGCGCACCACCGGCGGAGGGGCCATGACGTCGGCCCGGGGCGGTGGATCAGGTCGAGACGGGTTCGGGGCGCAGCGAGGTGCAGTCGTCGCCGCCCTGCTCGCAGGTCGCGAGGAGCGAGCGCAGGCGGGCGCGCACGCGGTCGAGGTCATCCATCTGCTGCTCGACGGCGGCGAGGCGGGCCGACGCGGTGGCCAGCACGCGCTCGGCCGAACGCGCGCCGGTCGCGTCGGTCTCGAGGAGCGAGGAGATCTCGGCGAGGGTGAAGCCGAGCGCCTTGGCCCGGCGGATGAACGCCAGGCGCCAGAGGTCGGCGTCGCCGTACTGCCGGTAGCCCGACGCCGTGCGCGGCGGCGGCACGAGCAGGCCGCGGCGCTCGTAGTAGCGGACGGTCTCGACGTTGACGCCGGCCGCGTCGGCGAGCCGGCCGATGGTCAGGGCACCCATGCCGTCGACGCTACGGCCCGTACCTCGGTCCGGGGTCAAGGTCGGCGGGGGGCGGCTGGCCGGCCGAACCGATCAGAAGAGCGCTTCCTGGGCGCCGGGCCGCCAGTACCGACGGGCGCCGGTCCAGGGGATGTCGTCCATGAAGGCCCAGCTGCGACGGTGGATCGCCGAGGGGCCGAGGCCGCGGAGCGCCTGCTTGTGCCGGGGGCACGGGTAGCCCTTGTTCCAGGCGAAGTCGTAGGCGGGGAACGCCTCGTCCTCCAGGCGCATCATGCGGTCGCGGGTGACCTTGGCGAGGATGCTGGCGGCCGAGATGGAGAGGCACGTGGCGTCGCCCTTCACGATGCGGCGGGTGATCCCACCGCCCACGAAGTCCCAGTTGCCGTCGAGCAGGCAGCGGTCGGGCCGCACGCCGAGGCCCTCGATGGCCCGCCGGGCGGCGAGCCGCTGGGCCTCCGACATGCCGAGCTCGTCGCACTCCTGGTGGCTGGCGTGGCCGACGGCCCACGCGGTGCACCAGTCGGCGATCCGGTCGAAGAGGGCCTCCCGCTCGCGCGCGGTGAGCTGTTTGGAGTCCCGGACCTTGTTCACCCGGCGATCCTGGGGCAGGACGGCGGCACCGATGGTGAGCGGCCCGGCCCAGGCGCCGCGGCCGACCTCATCGATGCCCACCACGACCTGATGGCCCTCGGCCCAGAGCTCCCGCTCGACGACGAGCCCGGGCGCCTGGCGCTTCAGCGCCTTCCGGAGCTGGGGGGCGGTCGTGGCGGCCATCGGCACCCGAAGCTACCGCCGCCTACCGTGGACCCATGCGCACGAAGGCCACACCTGCTGGGCGACGGTCGCTGCCGGCCGACGGGTCGACGGGGTCCGTCGCCTCGATCGGGTCGGCGTCGTCGGTGGCCTCGATCGGCTCGTTCCTCTCGGTGGCCTCGATCGGATCGGCAGGTTCCGTGCTGTCGATCGGGTCGGCCGGCTCGATCCTCTCCATCGGCTCCGCCGGGTCCATCCTCGCCATCGGGTCGGCCGGCTCGATCGCCACCATCGGCGCGGCCGGGGCCGTCGGTACGCGACGTGCGGCGACCACGCTGGGCCGGCTGCTGGCCGTCGGCGCTCTGGTCTCGGTGCTCCGGCCTAGCGCTCGCTGATCCCACCCGTTCGGGTTGCCACCGCGCGGAGGCGGCCAGGGTGCGCGACACTCCCCCGGTCGTGCAGCCCGAGGGGGACCCGTGATCGAAGCCAGCATCGAAGCCATGTCCGGAGACGTGGTCGAGGACCCCGTCCTCACCAGCCGACGGCGGTTCCTCGCCGGCGCGGTGGCGGCGGCGGGCCTGGCCATGCTCGACCCCATCGGGTTGGCGTCGGCGCGACGGGCGGGGGCCGCGCTGCCCGTCGGGGAGCTGTTCCCGCTCGGGGTGGCGTCTGGCGACCCGACCTCGACCACGGTGATCCTCTGGACCCGGCTGGTCTCGCCCGACCCGGCGGCCGACCCGCTGCCGGCCACCGACGTGGCCGTCGACTGGGAGGTGGCCACCGACGAGGGGTTCACCACGATCGTCGCCTCGGGCACGGCGCCGGCGGTGGCCGCGCTGGCCCACTCCGTCCACGTCGACGCCGACGGCCTCGAGCCGGGCGGGTCCTACTGGTACCGCTTCACCGCCGACGGCCGCACCAGCCCGGTCGGGCGCACCGGCACGTTCCCGGGAACGGGATCGTCGCCCACGCAGGCCCGCTTCGCCCTGGCCAGCTGCCAGAACTGGGCCGACGGCTACTACACGGCCCACGCCGGCATCGCCGCCGAGGACCTCGACTTCGTGGTGTTCGTGGGCGACTACATCTACGAGTCGAGCGCCAACCGCCAGCCCCGGCCGCTGACGCTCCCCGAGAGCACGGACCTCGCCACCTACCGGGCCCGCTACGAGCTCTACAAGGGCGACCCCAACCTCAAGGCCTCGCACGCCCGGGCGCCGTGGATCCTCACGGTCGACGACCACGAGGTGGCGAACAACATGATCGCCGACCTCGGCAAGCGGGGCGCCGCCGCCGGCGACCCGGCCGCCCAGGCCGCGTGGCTCGCCCGGCGGGCCGACGCCTACCAGGTCTGGTACGAGCACCAGCCCGTGCGGCTCCCCGCCCCCGACAGCCCGGACTACAAGATCTACCGGGTGGTCGAGCACTCGGACCTGCTCCGCCTGTACGTGCTTGACGGGCGCCAGTACCGCTCGCCGTACGCCACCGGCACCACGGAGTCCGAGGTCGCCGACCGGCCCGAGCGCTACGCCGAGACCCAGACCATGCTCGGCGCCGAGCAGGAGGCGTGGCTCGACGGCGAGTTCGCGACGTCGGACGCCCGTTGGAACGCCATCGCCCAGCAGACGGTCATGACGGCCACGCCGATCCCGGTCGGCGACGCCACCTTCTACAACTACGACCAGTGGGACGGCTACGTCGCCGCCCGCAACCGCCTGCTGCGCAGCCTGATCGACCGCGAGGTGCGCAACCCGATGGTGCTGTCGGGCGACATCCACCTGGCGGCGGCGGGCGGCGTCCGCCTCGACTACGAGGACCCGGCCGCCCCCGACATCGCCAACGAGATCGTCACCACGTCGATCAGCAGCCGCTTCGACGAGGCCTTCATCGACCTCTTCGAGTCCGCCCTCGCCGCCGCGCCGTGGGCCCGCTACGGCAACCCCCGCAAGCGCGGCTACGCGCTGATCACGGTGACGCCCGACGAGTGGACCACGGCCTTCCGCGTCGTCGACGAGAAGGTCCCGGAGTCGGCGGTCCTGACGGACCACGTCGACGTCGTGGCGGCCCGGGAGCCGGTGGGTCCCCAGCCCCCCACCACGACCCCGCCCACCACGCCGCCGGCCACCACCCCGCCGACCAGCCCACCGCCGTCGGGCCCGGGCGTCGCCCCCGGCGCGACCCCGGTGTCGGGCGTGGCCAGCTACACCGGCTGACGAGCTGACCGCGTGACCGGCGACGCCCACGCGTACCGCACGCAGCTGGCGTGGTCGGGCTCGACGGCGGTGGGCTACGAGGGGTACGTGCGGGCCCACGACCTCGTCGCGCCGCCGGCGGCCGACGTGCTGGCCCTGAGCTCCGACCCGGCCTTCCGGGGCGACCCGGCCCGGCTCAACCCGGAGCAGCTGCTGGTGGCATCG
>JAESGR010001181.1_pt1 | contig 10274 bp, 9 predicted proteins | sample 9269771 | NCBI WGS metagenome assembly JAESGR01 (sample SAMN15739572, study PRJNA653492) | algae metagenome | isolation source: Chroococcus sp. CMT-3BRIN-NPC107 and co-occurring heterotrophs from well... | place: USA: Clark Mountains Wilderness, California | collected 2010-04-18
TCTCCTTGGCCTGCATGGCGATCTGCTTGGCCAGGCGGACCTCGTCGGCCTCCCGGCCGGCGAGGTACTGCGAGTACGTGCCCTTGTACTCGTGCATGGTCCCGGTGGTGGTGTCGCCGCCGCGGTCGAGGTGGATCACGCGGGTGATCGCCTCGTCGAGCAGGTCGAGGTCGTGGCTGATCACGACCAGGGCGCCGCGGTACCCGGCGAGGAAGTCGAGCATCCAGCCCTTGGCATCGGCGTCGAGGTGGTTGGTCGGCTCGTCGAGGAGGAGGACGTCGGACCCGGCGAAGAGGATGCGCACGACCTCGACGCGTCGGCGCTGGCCGCCGGACAGGGCGCCCAGGGGCAGGTCGAGCTTGTCGTCGGCCAGGCCGATGCCGGCCGCCAGGCGGCGGACCTCGCTCTCGGCGGAGTAGCCGCCGTCCATGCGGAACCGCTCGATCGCCCGGGTGTAGCGATCGATCGCCCGCTCGGTGGGGTCGTTCTCCATGGCCTGCTGGAGCTTCTCCAGCCGGTCGAGGGCCTCGTCGAAGCCGCGACCCGAGAGCACGTGGCGCAGGGCGGTGACGTCGTCGGGCACCATGTCGAGGCGGGGGTCCTGCGGCAGGTAGCCGAGGCCGCCGGAGTAGCTGACCGAGCCCCGGGCCGGCTCGGTGGCCCCGCCGATGACCTTGAGCATGGAGGTCTTGCCGGCGCCGTTGCGCCCCACCAGGCCGACCTTCTCCCCGGCGCGCACGGTGAACGACACGCCGTCGATCAGGGTGACACCACCCACGTCGACCCGGAGCCCACGGACCTGCAACACGGCGATCCAGGGTGCCAGAACCGGTCCCGGTTGCCACCATCGGATCGGCGCCGGCGCACGGCGAGGCGGGGTAGACCGTCGGCCATGCGCTTCGCCGAGGTCGTCGCCACGTCCGCCGCGGTGGGGGCCACGTCGTCGCGCGCCGCCAAGGCCCAGGCGCTGGGTGACCTCCTGGTGCAGCTGGAGCCGCTCGAGGTCGAGGCGGCCGTGGGCTTCCTCGTCGGCGAGCCGCGGCAGGGCCGGGTGGGCATCGGCTGGAAGACGCTGCAGGCCGCCTCGGACGGGCGGGGGCCGGCAACCGAGCCGAGCCTCGAGGTGGCCGAGATCGACGCCGCCGTCACCACCCTGGCCGACCTGGCCGGCCCGGGCTCGGGCGGCGCCCGCATCGCCCTGCTCGGCGACCTCTTCGCCCGGGCGACGGCCGACGAGGCGTCGTTCCTGGCCCGCCTCCTCGGCGGCGACCTCCGCCAGGGCGCCCTCGAGGGCGTGATGACCGACGCGGTGGCCAAGGCCTCGGGCATCCCGGCCACGGTCGTGCGGCGGGCCGTCATGTTCGGCGGCCGGCTGGACACGACCGCCCTGCTGGCGCTCACCGGGGGCCGGGAGGCGCTCGAGGCGCTCGGGTTGCAGGTCGGGCGCCCGGTGCAGCCGATGCTGGCGTCCACCGCCGCCACGGTCACCGAGGCGGTGGAGGCGGCGGGCGAGTCGTCCGTCGAGTGGAAGCTCGACGGCATCCGCATCCAGGTGCACCGGCGGGGCGACGACGTCAGCGTCTACACCCGCAACCTCAACGACATCACCGACCGCCTCCCCGAGCTGGTGGCGGTCGTGCGCTCGCTCCCGGCCACCGACCTCGTGCTCGACGGCGAGGCCCTGGTGCTCGACGCCGAGGGCCGGCCCGTCATGTTCCAGGACACCGCCGGCCGGGTGGGCACCGTGGGCGGCACCGCGGCGGTGCTCCCCCACTTCTTCGACGTGCTCCACGTCGACGGGCGGGACCTGGTCGACGAGCCACTTGCGGCCCGCCAGGAGGAGCTTGCTCGCGTGGCCGGCGACCACCGGGTGCCCGGCGTGGTCACCGACGACCCCGCCGCCGGCGAGGCCGTGCTGGCCGAGGCCCTCGCCGCCGGCCACGAGGGCGTCGTGGTCAAGGCGGCGGCGTCGGCGTACGAGGCCGGGCGCCGGGGCAAGGCGTGGCGCAAGGTCAAGCCGGTCCACACGCTGGACCTCGTCGTGCTGGCCGTGGAGTGGGGCTATGGGCGCCGCACCGGCTGGTTGTCCAACCTCCACCTCGGCGCCCGGGCCGACGACGGGTCCGGCTTCGTCATGGTCGGCAAGACCTTCAAGGGCCTCACCGACGAGCTCCTCCGCTGGCAGACCGAGCGCTTCCTCGGGCTCGCCGAGCGCGAGGAGCCGTGGACAGGTCCGCAGACGGGCACGGTGTGGGTGCGCCCCGAGCAGGTGGTCGAGATCGCGCTCGACGGCGTGCAGCGGTCGACGAGGTACCCCGGCGGCGTGGCGCTCCGGTTCGCGCGCGTCCTCCGCTACCGAGACGACAAGGACCCGGCCGACGCCGACCGCATCTCCACCGTCCAGGCCATGGTCCCCGGCCGGTAGCGTCGCCGCCCATGGCTGATCGGGCGACGGTGCGGGTGGCGTTCTGGAACACGTGGCTCCTCAAGCCGCGGCTGTGGCCCGGCGGGCCCGCCATCCCCGGCGGCGACCGCTTCTTCGCCCCCGACGTCGCCGTGCGAGCCCCGATGGTGGGCGCCGCCGTGCGCGAGCGCTTCGACGTCGTGGCCCTCGCCGAGTGCTTCGAGGCCTCCGAGCAGGCAGCGGTCCTGTCGGCGTGGCCCGAGGCGACGCTGGTGCCCGGGCCCGGCCGGGGGCGGTTCCGCACCACCAGCAGCGGGCTGGCCACGCTGCTCGACCCGGCGGCCGTGACCCTGGTGCACCAGGCGGGCCACGCGTACCGCGCCGGCGGCGACCTGCGCGACGCCGACACGTTCGCCACGAAGGGGGCGCTCCTCACCCGGGTGCGCGTCGGCGAGGTCGCCGAGCTCGACGTCGTCTCCACCCACCTCATCGCCGGTGGCGACCTGCTGCCGATCCCCGGCCACGACGACTCGGTGCGCCACCACGCCGCCCGCATGGCCCAGGCAGACGAGCTGGTGTCGTTCATCGAGCGCGAGCGGCGACCCGACGTCCCCGTGCTGCTGGTGGGCGACTTCAACGTGCAGGCCCGCAACCCCAAGCTCGCCGACGCCGGTGCCGACTACGACGACCTCGCCGTGCGGCTCCGGCGGATCGGGCTCCGGGACCTGTGGGTCACCCACGGCGTCGGCCCGGGCCACACGTGCACGTTCCGGGACCCGGCGGACCTCCCGCCCGACCCCGACGAGCCCGACCGCGTCGCCGACGACCCCGACGGCGACCCGACGACGTCGGCCGGCGAGCGGATCGACCAGCTCTGGCTGGCCCCGGCGGACGACGGCGCCACGAAGGTGACGGCCGAGCGACCGAGGCGGTGGGCGTTCCCCGGACGGGCCGTGCGCGGCGGGCGGGCCGGCACGCTGTCGGACCACCTCGCCCTCTCCGTCGAGCTCCACCTCGAGCGGGGCTGAGGCGGTGGCCGACCTGCGTCCGATCCCCCACCGGGAACTGCTGGCCCTCCCGGCCCAGCCGGCCGGCGTGCCATGGCCGACCGAGGCGTGGCCCGAGGCCGAGCCCGCCGACCTCGGCGGCGACGGCGCCCGCCTCGCGGCGCTGCTCGACGAGCTGGTGGCACCGGACGAGCACCCCGTGTTCGGCCGCAGCCACGCCGCCGCCGTCGTCGTGCGCGGTCGCCTCGTCGCCGAGCGCTACGGGCGCCGCCCCGTCCGCGACCTCCGCTCGCTGGGCGACGACCCGCCGCTCGACGACCTCGGCCCCGAGGACGAGCTGCTGTCGTGGTCGATGGCCAAGTCGCTGACCCACCTCGCGGTGGGCGTCGCCGTGGGCGACGGGCGGCTGACCCTCGACGACCAGGTCCCGGAGCCGGCGTGGGCATCCGACGACGATCCCCGGCGGGCCATCACCTGGGACCACCTCCTCACCATGCGGCCCGGCCTGGCGTGGACCGAGGAGTACTACGACGTGGACCCCGGCGCGCTCCCGGACGTCATGACCATGCTCTTCGGCGAGGGATCCGCCGACATGGCCGCCTTCGCGGCGTCCAAGCCCCTCGTGCACGAGCCCGGGACGCCGGAGGCCTACACCTACTCCTCGGGCACCACGAACCTCGTCGCCGCCAACCTCCAGCGGGTGCTCGGGCTCGACCCCGCCGGCATGGAGCGCTTCCTCCGCGAGCGGATCCTCGACCCGATCGGCATGCGCTCGGCCCGCCTGGAGTTCGACGCCGCCGGCACCTTCCTCGGGTCCTCCTACGTCCACGCCACCTTGCGGGACTGGTGCCGGTTCGGCCTCCTCGCCCTGCGCGACGGCGGATGGGACGGGCACCGGATCGTGCCCGCCGGGTGGATCGACCACGCCCGGACCGCCCGCTCGTGGGAGGACGAGCTGCTCCACGGCGCCCACTGGTGGACCTGGGACCAGGACCAGATGCCGTTCGGCGCCCACGGCTTCGAAGGCCAGCGGATCATCGGCTTCCCGACGCGCGACGTCGTGGTGGTCCGCCTCGGCAAGACCGGCAGCGACGACACCGTCGCCCTAAACGCCCACCTCACCGAGATCGCCGGCTGCTTCCCCGTCGTCTGAGGGGCCCGGCCGGACGTCAGGTCTGCAGGTCCCCCACGGCGTCGGCCACCGCCGACACCTCGGCGTGCCAGTCGTCGGGCTCCTCGAGGGGCAGGACCACGAACTTCGACGCCCCGACCGCGACCAGCTCCTCGAGCCGGTGCCGGAGCGAGCCCAGGCCGACGGGCACGACGTCGCGCGGGTCGAGCCCGGGGCGGCGGCGGGCCAGCAGCGCCCGCACGGGGTCGGGCACCTCGGTGCGGGCGTAGGCGACGAGCGCGCCCAGGTGCTCGGGGTCGATCGACCGCCCCTGCTCGGCGGCGGACGCGGTCACCACCGGCCAGCCCTCGGCCACGTCGGCGACGGTGCAGAACGACGGCAGCCAGCCGTCGCCCACCCGCCCGACGCGCCGCAGCTCGCTCGGGGCCTGGCCGCCGAGCCACACCTCGAGCGGCGCCTGCACCGGCTTGGGCCGGATGGTCAGGTCCCGGACCGTGAAGCGCTCGCCCTCGTGGGTCACGCGGTCCTCGGTCCAGAGCCGGCGCATCAGCCCGAGCGCCTCGTCGAACCAGGGCGACCGCTCGGCGCGGGCCACGCCGAACGCACCGTGCTCCACGGGGTCCGCCGCTCCCAGCCCGACCGCCGGAAGGAACCGGCCATCCGAGAGGCGGTCCAGGCTCGCCATCTCCTTGGCCAGCACGACCGGGTTGCGGCCCGGCAGCACCAGCACGCTGGTGCCGAGCTTGAGCCGCTCGGTCCGGCCGGCGGCGAAGGCCAGCGCCGTCAGCGGGTCGGGGGCGTGCCCGGTCAGGCGGTCCGACAGCCAGAGCGAGTCGAAGCGCAGCTCCTCGAGGGCGTCGACGAGCGAGGCGAACGACGGCCCCTCGCCGCCGAGGGTCTGCGTGCCGAGCCCGAAGCCGATGCGAACCTTCACCGGGCCAGCCTCGCGCCGCCTGGCGACCGGCGCGGCCGGCAGGGGCCCGGAACCCCCACGCCTACCATCGCCGCCATGTCGACCACCGCCCCCGCCGGCCCCCTCGACCCGCTCGCCGCCTTCCGACTCGACGGCCGGGTGGCCATCGTGACCGGTGCGTCGGTGGGCCTCGGGCGCCGGTTCGCCCGGGTCCTCCACGCCGCCGGCGCCACGGTCGTGGTCACCGCTCGGCGCGCCGAGCTGCTCGAGCAGCTGGCCGACGAGCTCGGCGACGAGCGGGTCGTGGTGGTCCCCGGCGACGTGAGCGTCGAGGCCGATCGGCGGGCGCTGGTGACCCGTGCGGTCGCGGCCGGCGGCCGCCTCGACGTCCTCGTCAACAACGCCGGGATCTCCGTGCTCTCCCCCGCCGAGCACGAGCCGTTCGACGAGTTCCGGCGGGTGGTGGACCTCAACCTGAACGCGCTCTTCCACCTGTGCCAGCTGTCGTTCGAGCCGATGGTCGCCTCGGGCGGGGGCACCATCGTCAACCTGTCGTCGATGCTGGGCCTGGTCGGCGCCACGCCGGTGAAGCTGGCGTCGTACTGCGCCTCGAAGGGCGCGGTGGTCAACCTCACCCGCGAGCTCGGCGCCCAGTGGGCCCGCAAGGGCGTCCGGGTCAACGCCATCGCCCCCGGCTGGTTCCGCAGCGAGATGACCGACGCCATGTGGGGCGACGACGCGTCGGAGGCCTACGTCCGCCGGGGCGGCCGGCCGGGAGGGCGCCGAGCACGAGCTCGACGGCGCCCTGCTCTTCCTCGCATCCGACGCCAGCACCTACGTGGTGGGCCAGACCCTCGCGGTCGACGGCGGCTGGACCGCCATCTGACGCCTCATCCGACCCGCCGTCCGGCGATCAGAGGTCGGCGAGGAACGCCAGCACGGCGTCGGCGAAGCGGTCGGGCGCCTCGAGCATCGGGTAGTGGCCGACGCCGTCGAGGGTGACCAGGCCCGTGCCCGGGCGGGTGGCGACGAGGCGCTCGGCCATGGCGTGCACCGCGACGGGGTCGCGGTCGCCCCACACCACCCCGATCGGCGACGGGTGCTCCTCGATCGCGCCGGTGAAGCGGCGCTCCTCGGCGCGACGGTCCTCGATGTAGCGGATGGTCCGCGGCAGCAGCGAGAGGCCCCCCGACCGGCCGGCGAGGAGGGCGAGCGCCTCGAGCTCCACGGCCTCGACGCTCCCCGGGTCGGCGAAGGTGCCGGCGAGCCCGGCCCTGAACGACTCGCCGCCGTCGGAGCCGATGAGCTCGTTGCGCTCGTCGGGCAACCCCAGGAGCAGCTCCTGGCCGGTGGTGAGCTGGACCAGGTCCATGTAGATGGAGCCGTTGGTCAGGACCCGCCGGTCGACCGCGAACGAGAGCGTGCCCTCCAGCGATCGGGCCAGCAGCTCGCCGCCGACGGAGTCGCCGAGGTCGTGGGTCACGAGGTCGACGTGGCTCAGCCCGAGGTGGCCGGCCACCGCGGCGACGGCGTCGGCGTAGCTGCGCAGGCCGTAGCGGTGGTCGGGCTTGTCGGAGAGCCCGAAGCCGGGCAGGTCGAGCACGACCACGTCGCGCTCCTCGCGCAACCGGTCGAGCACGAGCCGCCAGTCGAACGAGCACGTCGGGAAGCCGTGCAGCACCAGCAGCGGGTGGTGGTCGCCGTCCCGCTCGGCGGGGAACCGGCGGCACCAGACCTCGAGGTCGCCGACCGGCACGCGCTCGCCGCCCTCCTCCCACGCCGCGACCAGCTCGGCGGCCGTCGCGCCGTCAACCACGCTCGCCACCCCCGGACCCGGCGGCGGACGGCAGGACCACCGCCTGGGCCACCAGCACCTCGCCGTGACGGGTGGTGATGCAGGGCGAGCCGTGCAGCTCGTAGCCGTCGGCGAGCGCGTCGCTCACCCGCTGGCAGAACGCCTCGTCGTCGATGCCGGTGAGGAGCCGGTAGCGGAGCCGGGCACCGTCGGCGCCGGCCTCGGCGGGATCGGTCACGTGAACTCGCGCAGCAGGTCGCGGGTCGCCGTGGCCACCGGTTCGTCGGCGTTGAACTCGACGGCCACGAAGTCGGTGACGCCGGCGTCGCGCATGCGCCCGATCCCGGCCCGCACCTGCGAGGCGGTCCCGATGAGGGCGACGTCCTCCGGTCCGGCCGCCCCCTCCCGGTCGAGCATGGCCCGGTAGGACGGCAGGATCCCGTACACCTGGAACACCTTGGCGGCCTTGGCCTTCACCGCGTCGGCGTCGTCGGTGACGGCCACCGGCAGGGCGCCGACGACCCGCATGTCGCCGGTGCCGGCGGCCTCGGCCGCAGCCGTGATGGTGGGCACGGTGTGCTCGGCCAGCGTCCGCGGCCCGGTCATCCACGTGACGGTGCCGGCGGTGCGCTCGGCGGCGAGCTGGAGCATCTTGGGGCCGAGCGCCGCCACCAGGACCGGCACGGTGCTGGCGCCGGGCACGGACAGGCCCACCTTGGCGGTCAGGGTCTCACCCTCGAAGTCGGCCGCCTCCCCGGACAGCAACGGCACCAGCGCCGACAGGTACTCGCGCATGTGCCGCACCGGCTTGTCGAACGAGTAGCCGAACATGCCCTCGATCACGAGCTGGTGCGACAGGCCGATGCCCAGCGTCAGCCGGCCCCCGCTCGCCGCCGAGGCGGTGAGGGCCTGGCCGGCCAGCGCGGCGGGGTGCCGGGGGTACGTCGGCACCACGGCGGTGCCCAGCTCGATGCGGGGGACCGAGTGGCCGATGAGCGTGTGGGCGCACAGCGCGTCGACGCCGAAGATCTGGGGCAGCCAGAGGGAGTCGAACCCCTCCGACTCGACGGTCCGGGCCAGCGCGAGCAGGTCGTCGAGCGAGCCGTCGCCGGCGAAGATGCCGATCCGCATGTGGGAGGTCCTCCGAGGGGGTGGGCGGTTCCGCCGGCGCGGACCCTACCCGGCGGCTCCGCGGTCCTCCGGGAGCCCGAGGGTTCTCCGGCGGCCGGGCGGCGGACAGGACCCCGCCCATGGATGCCGAGCCCACCGTGCGCCACGACGACGAGCGCCAGCGCTACGAGGTCCTGCTCGACGGCGAGGTCGTCGGGTTCGCCGACCACCACCCGCTGGGCGACGGCGTGGAGGTGTTCCCCCACACGGTGGTCGATCCCGCCCACGAGGGCAAGGGCCTGGCCGGGGTGCTGGTGCGCCACGCCCTCGACGACGTCCGGGCCCGCGGGGTGCGGGTCGTGCCGAGCTGCTGGTACGTGGCCCGCTGGATCGATCGCAACCCGGCGTACCGGGACCTGCTCGCCGACCGGGCCTGAGGGCGGCCGGTCAGCCGGTGTACGTCGGGTCGCCGGGCACGGGGCGGGCGCCCTCGGCCGGGCCGACACCAGGGAGGCCGCGTCCCGCCGGCGCCGTCGTCGACGTCGTGGTGGGCGTCGTGGTGGGCGGCGTGGGACCGGGCGGCGGGGTGCTGCACGCGCCGGGCCCCGGGAGCTCGCCCACGCCGATGCGGTACGAGCGAGAGGTCGTGGCGACCGCGTCGACGTCGAAGGTGTCGATGACCCGGAAGTCGACGGTCGCCTCGGCAGGCGTGAACGTCACGACGCCGTAGCCCTGGTTGAGCAGGTCGATGGCGCCGACGTGGGGGTTGATGCCGAGGAAGGCCGCCTCGAGGCCGTGGATCGCCTCCTCGGCCGCCTCCTTCGGGAGGCCGGGGAAGTACTGGGCCCGGGGGTCGGGGTCGGCGGTGAGCGAGCCGCAGGTGAACTCGCGCGCCACCACGGGCGAGCCCTCGAGGTCGTCGTAGTCGGGGCGCAGGCCGGTCTCGAACCAGATGTGGGTGTGACCCGACGTGACGACGACGTTCTCGACGCAGTTGTCGGCGAGGAGGTCCATGAGCTCGCGCCGCTCGGCCCAGTAGCCGTCCCACTGCTCGGTCGACAGGTACTTGCCGCCGTTGGGGTGGAAGTCGGGCGGCGGGTCGGCCCGGACCGCCGGGGTGTCGTAGTCCTCGAGCCGCAGGGCGACGAACGGGTAGCCGTGGCCGATGTGGCGCCAGGTGAACCCGTCGGCCAGGAGCCGGTCGACGAGCCACGCCTTCTGCTCGGCGCCCAGGCACGTCCGCTGCGGGTCGAAGATGGCCGCGCCGCTCGGGAGCGCGGTGTCGGTGGTGGGCAGCAGCGTGGTGTCGTCGTTGCTCCCGATGTACGGGTCACGCCGGCTGCGCACGTCGAGCATCGTCACGTCCACGAGGTCACCCCACTCGATCTCCCGGTGGATCCGCCCGGGGTCGTCGGCCCGGCGCACCACCGGCTGGAAGTCGAACCACGCCTGGCGGGCGGCGGCGAAGCGCACGGGCTCCATGGTGCGGTCGACGCCGTTGACGAACTCGCCGTCGTCCCACACCACCACCATCGGGAGGGCGGCGTGGAGGTCCTGGAGGTACGGGTTGGCCTTGAACCGCTTGTAGACGGCCCGGTAGTCGTCGAGCGTGACCGTGCCACCGTCGCTGACGTACACGTAGTCGCCGTAGTGCACGACGAAGTCGAGGTCCTCGGCGGCCATGGCCGCGTGGGCGACGTAGAGGCTGTCGTTGATCTGCTGGCACGAGCAGAACGCGAACCGCAGGCGGTCCGGCGACGAGCCCTCGGCCGGTGCCGTCCGCAGCCGTCCGATCCGGCTGACGTGGCCGGCGTAGGCGAAGCGGTAGTGGTACCAGCCATCCGCACCCAGGCCGGCGACCTCGACGTGCACGGTGTGGTCCCCCGCCGCCAACGCGTCGACGGTGCCCGACG
>JAESGR010001182.1_pt1 | contig 10266 bp, 9 predicted proteins | sample 9269771 | NCBI WGS metagenome assembly JAESGR01 (sample SAMN15739572, study PRJNA653492) | algae metagenome | isolation source: Chroococcus sp. CMT-3BRIN-NPC107 and co-occurring heterotrophs from well... | place: USA: Clark Mountains Wilderness, California | collected 2010-04-18
CGCGCTCCCGGCACGGGGGAGGGGGCGCGGCGTTCCCCCGTCAACGCGGGACCCTGCGCCTTCGTCCCCGATGGCGTCGTCGTGATCGGCGGACGGCTTCTTTTCGCCGCAAGGGACCTAATTGGCTCCGGAACGTTCTTACTCTCGACTTGTTCTAAAACGGCAAGCTCTGCCATAAGCCGAGGCGGCTGTCGCCGCCCAACGGAGGAAAGAAACGATGCGTCATCTCATCCTCGGCGCCGCATTCGCGCTGATGTTGCCCCTGTCCGCTCAGGCGCAGGACGCCGCCGCCGGCGAGAAGGCGTTCACCGCGTGCAAGGCCTGCCACGCCTTCGGCAAGAACGGCGTCGGTCCCAACCTCACGGGCGTCGTCGGCCGCAAGGCCGCTGCGGTGGAAGGGTACAACTACTCCGCCGCCCTCAAGGATTCGGGCATCACCTGGGACGAGGCGAACCTGAAGGAATGGCTCATCGGCCCCGCCACCAACAAGGTGAAGGGCACCAAGATGGTCTACCAGGGCCTCAAGGACGAGAAGAAGACCGCCGACGTCATCGCCTACCTCGCCTCGCAGAAGTAGGGCCGGCTCCGGTCCGTCCCTTCAACCAGGACAAGACACGGTCCCTCCCCCACGGGGGAGGGATGCAGGGCACCGGGATCGTTCCTGCACGCATGGCATCACGCCTGGCACGATGCCGCCCCGCGCAGGAGCGCCGGCGGCACGTCAGGCGGCGGCCTTGTAGGAGGTCTCTGAGAGCGCAGCGATGAGCTCGGCCTTCACGGGCTCGGCCCGCTCGTTGGGCACCTGGCACGTGCCGGCGGCGTAGTGGCCGCCGCCGCCGTAGGAGAGGCACAGCGCCCCGACATCGACCTGCGAGCGACGGTCCAGGATCGATTTGCCGATCGCGAAGACGGTGTTCTGCTTCTTCAGGCCCCACATGACGTGGGCCGAGACGTCGCAATCGGGAAAGAGCGCGTACACCGCGAAGCGGTTACCCGCGTAGATGATCTCCTCGTCCCGCAGGTCGATGAGCGCGAGCTTGCCGTGCACGGACGTGCAGCGCTGGAGCTGCGCCGCGAAGCGGTCGCGGTGGCTCATGTAGAGGTCGACGCGCTCCTTGACGTCCGGCAGGGCCAGGACCTCCGCGATCGTGTGGTCGCGGCAGCGCTCGATCAGCTGCATCATCAGGTCGTAGTTCGAGATGCGGAAGTCGCGGAAGCGCCCGAGCCCGGTCCGCGAGTCCATGAGGAAGTTGAGCAGAACCCACCCTTGCGGGTCGAGGATCTCCTCGCGGCTGAACTGGGCCGCGTCGGCCTTGTCGACCGCGGACATGAGCTCGTCGCTGATGCGCGGGAAGGCCGCCGCGCCATAGTGGCGGTACACGACCCGGGCCGCGGACGGCGCCGTCACATCGATGACGTGGTTGGGGAAGTCCCGCCCGGCATTGCGCGCGCCTTCGCTCGAGTGATGGTCGAAGGCGAGATGACACCCCTGGACGTAGGGCAGGTTGGTGATGATGTCGCGCTCCGAGATCGCGATGAGGCCGTCCTGCATGTCCTTGGGGTGGACGAACTTGATCTCGTCGATGAGGTCGAGTTCGCGCAGCAGCATGCCGCAGACGAGGCCGTCGAAATCACTCCGGGTCACGAGGCGGAACTTCTGAGTCGGCATGGTCGGTCAGCTCTCCAAGGGCGCTGAAGCAATGCCTGCGAGTGCTGAAGGTATTGTTATCGCTGCCCGCGGCATCGCGGAGCTTGGTTGAGATTCGATGTCCAAACTCGGGCGCGCGAATTGTGGGAGCCCGTCGCACGGAGCGTTTGAATCGACGTCGACAACGCTCATTCGGCCGGAACGACTTGGCCGGCGAACCTCAGGGAGTGGAGACCCCCAACTCGGATCTTGACCGCTAGGCCTCGGCCCCCGCCCCGCCACCCGCCAGGTTCTCGTGGAGCGTGCCCCGCAGCGCGGCGAGGTGATCGAGGAGGGCGCGCCGGGCGTCGAAGTCGAGGCCCGTGAGCAGGCCCGCCTGTTCCGGGACGCAATCCATGCGCGATTGCAGCGCCCGCCCCTTCGGAGTCAGGAAGATGCTCACCTGCCGCTCGTCGCTGCGGTCGCGGGCGCGGCGGACATGGCCTGCCGCCTCGAGCCGCTTCAGGAGGGGCGTCAGCGTGCCGGAATCGAGGAACAGGCGGGTGCCGATGTCCTTCACCGTCAGCCCTTCCTCCTCCCAGAGGACGAGCAGGACGAGGTATTGCGGATAGGTCAGCCCGTGGCCGGCGAGCAGGCTGCGGTAGGCGCGGCCGAAGGCGTGCGCGGCGGCGTAGACGGCAAAGCAGAGCTGGCTGTCGAGGCTCTGCGGGTCCTGCGCCTGGGTCTTCCCCGCACCCGTCCGTGAATGTCGCGCCGCCGCCATCCGATTGAGCCCGTCCGATCCCTGGAGCCACGGCGGTTCTCGCGCGGTGACCCCGCATCTTACGGCAGAACGGGTTTCCCGCACAATCGAGCCCTCGGCCAAGCCGCCGGAAACAGGATTGTGCGCAATCGATATCCGTGCGATAAGCCAGATGGGTTGTGCGCAATCGGGTTGCGGCGACCGGCGGCCGGGGCTCGATTCCGGCCCGTTGCGGCCCATCTCTGGGTCGCGAGACGAATGCCAGCAGGAGATGACATGAAGGCCCTCTACACCACCCACGCCCACGCCACCGGCGGCCGCGAAGGCTCGGCGGCGACGCAGGACGGCACGCTCCAGGTGACGCTTTCCACCCCGAAGGAGCTCGGCGGCGGCGGCGGGTCGGGCACCAACCCCGAGCAGCTCTTCGCGGCCGGCTACGCCGCCTGCTTCCTCGGCGCGATCAAGTTCGTGGCCGCGCAGGACAAGGTGAGGATCCCGGACGACGCCAAGGTCGAGTCGTCGGTCGGCATCGGCCAGCGCGACGACGGCGCGGGCTTCGGCCTCGTCGTCACCCTCAAGGCCCATCTGCCCGGCATCGACCACGCCAAGGCGGAGGAGCTGGTCAAGCGCGCCGACGTGGTCTGCCCCTATTCCCACGCCACGCGGGGCAACATCCAGGTCGACATCTCGGCGGCGTGAGATCGCTTCGGATCGATCACCAAGGTTAGGGAGAGGCTCGCGAGGCTCTCCTCTCCCTTGGGGGGAGGGGACTTCCTCGCGTTTCACGTGAAACACACCGAGCCGCTCAGCCCGGCCCGGCTCCCTCGCCCCGGCGCAGCAGGAACACGCCCTGCGCGCCGATCAGGTTCCAGACCCACCAGGGCATCGAGAAGCGCATCGGCCGTCCGCTGGCATCGAGCGCCGCCGCCCGCTCGATCCGGGCCCCCACCACCCGGCACAGCCCGACGAAATCGCGGATGGTGCAATGGTGGATGTTCTGGGTCTCGTACCAGGCCTCCGGCATCAGCTCGGTGACCGGCATGCGCCCGCGCAGGGCCAGCTCCGCCCGCACCCGCCAATGCCCGAAATTCGGGAAGGAGATGACCACCTGCCGCCCGATCCGGAGCAGGTGCTCCAGCACGATGCGGGGGTTGCGCGTCGCCTGGATGGTCTGGGACAGGACCACGACGTCGAAGGCGTCGTCGGGGTAGTTTTCCAGATCGGTGTCGGCGTCACCCTGGATCACGGGGAGACCGCGGGCGAGGCAGGCATTCACGCCCTCGCGGGAGAGCTCGATGCCGCGCCCGTCAACGCCCCGGCGGTCGCGCAGGAGCGCCAGCAGGGTGCCGTCGCCGCAGCCGATGTCGAGGACGCGGGCGCCGGGCGCACCAGTTCGAGGACCGCGATGTGATCGACGCGGGCGCCGTCCGAGCGGGGAATCGCTTGCGCCGCATCCCAGGGGGTGACGGGCGCGTTCATGGCCGTCCCCTCACAGGCCGCGGGCCCGGGCGGCGGCGTCGATGAAGCCCCGGGCCGCCGAGAACATGGCCGGCTCGTCGAGCAGGAAGGCGTCGTGGCCCTTGTCGCTCTCGACCTCGACGAAGGCGACGGGCGCGGAGGCCGCGTTGAGCGCATGCACGATGGCGCGGGAATCGGCGGTCGGAAAGAGCCAGTCCGAGGTGAAGGACATGACGCAGAACCGGGTCTTGGTGCCGCGGAATGCGTTGGCCAGCACCCCGCCGCCATCGGCCGCGAGGTCGAAATAGTCCATCGCCCGGGTCAGGTAGAGGTAGGCGTTGGCGTCGAAGCGCTCGACGAAGCTGAGGCCCTGGTGGCGCAGGTAGCTCTCGATCTGGAAGTCGGCGTTGAAGGAGAAGGTCGGCGCCGAGCCGCCCTGGAAGCGGCGCCCGAACTTGCGGTGGAGCGCCGGCTCCGACAGATAGGTGATGTGCGCGCCCATCCGCGCGACGCCCAAACCTTTGGCGGGCCGGGTGCCGGCCTCGAGATAACGGCCCTCGGCCCAGGCCGGGTCGGCCATGATCGCCTGCCGCCCGACCTCGTGGAAGGCGATGTTCTGGGCCGAGTGCCGGGCGCCGGTGGCGATGGGCATCGCCGCGAAGACGCGGTCCGGAAAGCTCGCCGCCCATTGCAGCACCTGCATCCCGCCCATCGAGCCGCCGATGCAGAGGAACAGGTCCGGGATGCCGAGACGGTCGAGCAGCATCGCCTGGGCGCGGACCATGTCGCGGATCGTGACGAGGGGAAAGTCGAGGCCGTAGGGGTGGCCCGTCGCCGGATTGATCGAGGCCGGGCCCGTCGAGCCCATGCAGCTCCCGATCACGTTCGAGCAGACGACGAAGTAGCGGTCCGTGTCGATGGGCTTGCCCGGCCCCACCAGCGTCTCCCACCAGCCGGGCTTGCCCGTGAGGGGATGGGTGTGGGCGAAGTGCTGGTCGCCGGTGAGCGCGTGGCAGATCAGGACCGCGTTGGAGCGATCCGCATTGAGGGTGCCGACGGTCTGGTAGGCGATCTGGAACGGGCTGATCTGCACGCCGGCATCCGTCGCCAGCGGCTCGTCGGGGCCGAACAGGGCGACGGGGCTCTTGGGGTCGGCCGCCTGCGAGAGCTCGGCCGCGGGGCCTGTCTCGACGGGACGGTTCGCGATCAGATCGGCGGCGGTGTCCATAGGGCGTCTTAACGGGTCCGGGCGCTCGGCGGTCGCGACACCCGGATGCCGCGATCGGGCGTCTTCGCCCGCGCAATTCGGCCACCAGCAGTTAGTCCGCGCCCCTGCCTGCGTCAACGAACGCGGGCGTCGGGTGGGGTGCGGTTTGGAGAACGAGGCGCTCTTCCTGTCTGCGTCCGACCCGTTACGGACGTCCATCGCGCTCCTGCTAGCCGACCAGTGCGCCCGTCCACCCAAGGTGGTTGGGTTCACCCGCCGCGGACGGGCCGGAACGCGACGACCCGGTCTGCTGCATCCTCCTGCTTCAGGCAGCCCGCGACCGCATCGGCCAGATCAGCCTGCTGATAGGGCTTGTTCAGCCGGGGCAGGGCAAGGTGGCTGTCCAGCGCCACCTCCGCATAGCCGGTCGCCAGCAGGATCGGCATGCGCGGCCACTCGGCCCGGATCGCCTCCGCGAGGTGCAGGCCCGTCATGCCCGGCATGGCGTAGTCCGTGATCACGAGATCGACCTTGCGGCCCCTTCGCAAGAAGGTCAGCGCCTCCTCTCCGGACGAGGCCTCGAGGACCACATGGCCGAGGTCGTCCAGCATCGCCGCCGTGTTCGCCAGGACAAGGGCGTCATCATCGATCGCCAGAACCGTCAGCGAGGGCGTCGCAGCGCCCGCCTTCTTGCCTGCCTCAGCCGCGATCTCGCCGGGCTCCTCTCTGGCTTCGGCAAACGGAAGCCACACCTCAGCGGTCGTGCCCACACCGACACGACTCTCGAGGACAAGGGCTCCACCGGACTGCTCGGCAAGGCCGTGCACCATGGAGAGCCCCAGCCCCGTGCCCTTGCCGACGCCCTTCGTCGTGAAGAACGGCTCCATCGCTCGCCCCAGGGTGGCCTCGTCCATGCCCGTGCCCGTGTCCGATACGGCGAGGCAGACGTACCTGCCCGATGAGAGACCACTCACTTGGTCCGTTCCGACCGCCTGCTCGCGCGCGCTGATCGTGATGATGCCGCCATTGGGCATGGCGTCCCGTGCGTTCACGACGAGGTTCAACAGCGCCAGCTCAACCTGGTTGGCGTCCGCATAGGCGTAGGCCAACCCCAGGGGAAAGTGGGTCTCGATCTGCACCTGCGGGCCGATGGAGCGGCGAAGCAGGTCCTCCATGCCCCGCACGAGATCGGGGGCGCAGATCCGCTCGGGCCTCAGACTCTGCCGCCGTGCAAAGGACAGCATGCGCTGGGTCAACGAGGCTCCACGCTCAGCCCCCTGGATCGCATGCTCGACGAGGCGGGTGAGCCGGGGATCGTCGGGCAGGCGCCTGCGCAGCAGGTCGAGGTTGCCGATCACCACGGCGAGCAGGTTGTTGAAGTCGTGCGCGATGCCGCCGGTGAGGCGTCCCACTGCCTCCATCTTCTGGGCCTGCCGCAGCGCCTCCTCCGCGCGTCGTCTGGCTGTCACATCGACGAGGCCGCCGAGCGCGCGCAGGAACCGGCCCTGCGCGTCACGCTCGACCTGCGAGGACAGGAGAACGTCCAGAGGCTCGCCGCGATGGGTCACGAAGCGGTACTCGGCGTCGCGAAGCGCGCCGCTCGCCAGGAGCTTGGGCCAGTCCTCCTGAACGCGGCGGCGCGCGGATTCCTCGCTCATGAAGTTGATCAAGGGGCGACCCACAACGCTCTCGCGCGGGTAGCCGAGAAGATCGAGCCACGCCTCGCTGACCTCCTCGACGCGGCCCTCGGCATCGAGGGCGTGCAGCGGCAGCGGGGTCTTTCGGTAGAGCGCGCGGAACTGCTCCTCGCTCCGGCGCAAAGCCAGGGCCTCCCGCTCGGCCAGCACAGCGAAGCGGCGGTCGAACATGGCCGCGATCAGCGAGAGGAAGAGGATGAGGAACGTCGTGGCGGCGACGGCGAGGGCAAGGTTGGTCTGGCCGATGCTGGCATAGCCATGCCCGCCGTCGGTCACGCCGTGAGCGGTGAACGACGCGGCATACATCGCCGTGTAGTGCATGCCCGAGACGGCCATGCCCATCACGCCGGCGGCGACGAGCTTCTGAACCAGCCCCGTGTTCTTGAAGGCGAGCCAGAGCGCGATGGTCGAGGCTCCGACCGCGATCAGGATCGAGACGGCCACCCACGGCGCGTCGTAGCGCAGGGACGCGGGCACGTGCATCGCGGCCATGCCGGTGTAGTGCATGGCCGCGATGCCGATGCCCATGAGAAGACCGCTGGCGGCGAGCGCGAAGCGGCTGCTCGTGGGCCGGTTCACGACGGCAAAGCCGATTCCGGTCACCGCCACGGGCACGATCAGTGACAGGAGCGTGAGGCCGAGGTCGTAATGCGCCTCCATGCCCGGCATGCTGAAGGCGAGCATGGCGACGAAGTGCATGGCCCAGATGCCACCGCCCATCGCCAGGGCGGCGGTCGCGAGCCACGCGCGTGCTGCCCAACCTGTCGCGGCACGGATGCGGCCTGCGAGATCGAGGGCGGTGTAGGAGGCGACCGTCGCGATCAGGATCGAGAGGGCGACGAGGGTGCTGTCGTGGGCTCCTGTGAGGGACATCCTAGCCTTCTCGCATGGGCGCGAAGCGGCTGCCCAGGCAGACCTTAGGAGGCTTCCTGGAACCCTCCAAGCGACCGGGCATGTCAGGCGGCGATCGTGCCCAGCAAGGCTCGCGAGACCATCGAATTGTGTGCGCCTCGGATCCTGGGAGGCTGGATCCTGAATGGCGCCTGCGTCGCGAAGGCCGCCTGGGAGCGGACGCTCCCGAGATCCGAGGAGGGTCACGCGCGGCCGCTCACCGCGTCAGGCGAACGACCGCTCCCCGCCCATCGCGGAGTTCCGGCCCAACTCGGCACCGCTCCAAGACCCGACGCTGGCCCTTCGCGCCCGTCGATCGTAGACACGAGGTCCGACACGCCCGCCGGACCCCCGCATGCGCCTCACCCCGAGACCCGACGCCCCCGACGACCTCGCCAGCTTACGCGCCGAGATCGACCGGATCGACGCGGAGATGCACGCCCTGCTGATCCAGCGGGGCACGATCATCGACCGCCTCATCGCGGCCAAGCGCACCTCGGCCAGCGGCTCGGCCTTCCGGCCCGGGCGCGAGGCCTCGATGATGCGCCGCGTCGCCGAGCGCCACCGCGGGCTCCTGCCGCTGGATACGGTGGAGGGCATCTGGCGGGTCATTATCGCAACCTTCACCTGGGTCCAGGCGCCGTTCCAGGTCCACGCGGACGTCTCGGGCGGCGACGCGCCGATGCGGGATTCCGCCCGCTTCCATTTCGGCTTCACGGTGCCCTACCGGCCGCACCCGACCTGCGCGGCGGTGATCGAGGCGGTGGCGGCCTCGCGCGGCGACCTCGGCATCTTCCGCCTCGGCGCCGCGGTCTCGGAGACGGCCTGGTGGGAGGGGCTCGTGGGCGCAGGCAGGCCGAAGGTGATCGCGCGGCTCCCCTTCATCGAGCGCCCGACGCATCCGGCCGGCACCCCCGTCCTCGTGGTGGCCAACCCCCTCGACGACCCGGCTGCGGCCCAGCGGGACTGGGTGCTCCACGCCGCCCGCGTCGAGGTCTGGACAGAGGAGGGAACCCGCGCCCTGCAGGACCTCTACGGCGAGGTCGTGGCCCGCGCCGAGGGCGGGGAGGGGCCCCGCCTGCTCCTCGCCGTGCCCGGCGGCGTCGGCCCGCGCCAGCTGCGCGAGGCCCTGGAGCGGGCAGGCGCAGGCCCGAGCAGCCTCGACGAGATCGGGAGCCATGCGGCCCGGTTCCGGGTGTGAGACGGGCCGCCCGCTCGCCACGACAGGCAAGCTGCGCTAGAGGGGCCGCTCATCCGAACGGCGTCGCCCCCATGTCCTCCGCCACCCTGTCCTCCCTTCGTCCCGTACCCCGCCCGAGCGTGCTCGCCATCGAGGCCTACGTGCCCGGCAAGAGCGGCGCGCCGGGGATGGCGAAGGTCCATAAGCTCTCGTCGAACGAGACGCCGCTCGGCCCCAGCCCGAAGGCCCTCGCGGCCCTCGCGGAGGAGGGCGGGCGCCTCGCCCTCTATCCGGACGGCAACGCCACGCGGCTGCGCGAGGCGATCGCCGGGCGCTACGGCCTCGACCCGGCCCGCATCGTCTGCGGCGCGGGCTCGGACGAGCTGCTCTCGTTCCTCGCCTATGCCTTTCTCGGCCCCGGCGACGAGGGCCTGTTCACCGAGCACGGCTTCCTCGTCTACCGCATCGCGATCCTGGCCGCGGGCGGAACCCCGGTCGTGGTTCCCGAGCGCGACCTGCGCGCCGACGTCGACGCCCTGCTCGCGGCGGTGACGCCGCGCACGCGCATCGTCTACCTCGCCAACCCCAACAACCCGACGGGCACCTACGTCACCTTCGCGGAGATCCGGCGCCTGCATGCGGGCCTGCCCGGGAACGTCCTCCTCGTCCTCGACGGCGCCTATGCCGAGTACGTGCGCGCCAACGATTACAGCGCCGGGCTCGACCTCGTCCTCCAGGCCGAGAACGTGGTCATGACCCGGACCTTCTCGAAGATCCACGGGCTGGCCGCCCTGCGCATCGGCTGGATGGTCGGGCCGCCGGGCATCGTCGACGCGGTCAACCGCATCCGGGGGCCGTTCAACGTCTCGGGCGCCGGCATCGCGGCGGGTGCGGCGGCCATCGGCGACGAGGCCCATGTCGCCGCGGCGGTGGCGCACAACGACGAATGGCTCGCCTGGCTGAGCGAGCGCATCGGCGCCCTTGGGCTGACGGTGACGCCGAGCGTCGGCAACTTCCTCCTCGTCCACTTCCCCGAGGAGCCCGGGCGCTCGGCGGCCGAGGCCGACGCCTTCCTGACGGCCCGCGGAATCATCGTGCGCCGCGTCAGCGCCTACGGCCTGCCGAACGCGCTCAGGGTCACGGTCGGCGCGGAGGAGGCCAACCGCGCCTTCCTGGCGGCGCTGGCGTCCTTCCTGGAGGGCGAGGCCGGTGCCTGAGGCGGGGGGCTTCCGCCGGCTCGCGATCATCGGACTGGGTCTGATCGGCTCCTCGCTCGCCCGAGCGGCCCGCCAGTTCGGTGGGGCCGGGACGATCGTCGCCATCGACCGCGATCCGGCGGTGCTGGAGCGGGTGCGGGCGCTCGGCCTCGCCGACGAGGTCACGGACGACCTCGCCGGCGTCGCGGGCGCCGACCTCGTGATCCTCTGCGTGCCCGTCGGCGCG
>JAESGR010001183.1_pt1 | contig 10262 bp, 7 predicted proteins | sample 9269771 | NCBI WGS metagenome assembly JAESGR01 (sample SAMN15739572, study PRJNA653492) | algae metagenome | isolation source: Chroococcus sp. CMT-3BRIN-NPC107 and co-occurring heterotrophs from well... | place: USA: Clark Mountains Wilderness, California | collected 2010-04-18
CTTCAGGGTCTACGCTCCCGACCTCCCTGGCTTCGGTCTGAGCGACAAGCCTTGCCGAGCGCTCACAGTTCGCGAGCTCGCCGATGGGCTGGCTGCCTGGATGCGGGTGGTCGGGTTAGAGCGAGCAGCCTTCATCGGCAATTCGCTTGGCTGCGAGGTGTTGGTTGAATTGGCGCTCGTTCACCCGCAGCTCGTCGATCGCTTGGTGCTGCAAGGGCCTACGCCGGACCCTGAGGCCCGCGGCCTCACCCGGCAAATCGTCGGGTTTTTCGCCATCGCACCGTTCGAGCGCTGGTCGCTCGCCTGGGTGGCGCTCGCTGATTACGTCCGTGGTGGAGTTGGCCGCTATCTCCTGACTTTGCGCAGTATGGTCGGCAATCACATTGCAGAGAAGGTGCTCCAGGTCACGCAACCAACGCTCGTGGTCTGGGGCACGCGTGACTACATCGTCCCCTATGCATTTGTGGCGCGCCTCGCCGGCTCCCTGCCTCGCGGCCATCTTGCCGTCATCCCAGGTGCTGCCCACGGAATTAACTATTCGCATCCTAAGGCGTTCACCGCGGTCCTACTCCCATTTCTCCTTGCCGCACGGGAAATGCCTTTGGCGCAGGACCTAACCCTACCGGCCGGCGCAGGCCGGTAAAGCACCAGCGAGCGTCACAGCCATGTCCTGCCGTTTCGATTAGGCCATGCAAGGAGGTCAGCCCTTGCCGGGTCAAATAAAGGGGCGCGCCGAAGCTTCTTCCACCGACATGTTCGCCTAGATACAGGCTTTCTCGGCATGTCCCAAGCCTACCTTTACAGACAGCATTTTCAGTAGGAGGCGACCCGAAGGTGTTAAAAGAAGCGTGCGACCCGAGCGGCTGCATCGAACTGCGCCGAGTCAGTCAAGCCCTGACCCTCGTAGATCTTGATCTCATGAGGAGTGCCCTGTTCCCGCAGAAGGCACTCTACAACATGGGAATGAGACAACGGGACAATGGGATCTGAAGCTTTATGCAGGATCAAAGTCGGTGGTAAGCGTGGACGTTGCTGGGCAAGTTCATCTAGCGTTATCGTCGGCTCTTGACTCTCACCGACTAAGAGGGTTCAGGTGCGGCAGAGACGAAAGTCTGGGGTGCAAAAAGTCAAATGTGAATTTGGTCTGACGTCATCAAGACGTCGTCCGCCTCAATAGACAGGTAACGACCCGTGTTCCTCAGCCTAGTGCGGTCGAGTACCAGCTGGCAGGCGCATTTTGCTGGACCTTAGCGATCTTGCCGCAGACTTTCGGGTTTGACGAACAGACCCGCTTTCAAGCTGTCACCGATCCGGTTCGCACGTTCTGTGAGGTGCATCGCCACGTCGGCGGAAAATATTTCCCTGGCCGTTTGTTCGAACAGAGCCAGCCAACGGGCAAAATGGGACGGCGTGAGCTCACCAAGTCCCTGGTGCTTGCCGAACGGATTGCCCTTGTAGCGGCCAGATTTCAGCAGCACTGAGGACCAGAAGTCCTGAATGACGGCGAGGTGTCGGGACCAATCAGCATCGGGGACGGCGCGAGCAAAGACGGGCCCAATCAGGGGATCGCGCTGAACCTTGGCGTAGAAGGCCGCGAGGAAGCTGTGGAGGCTTGCTTCCGTGAGCGTGTCATGCATGCGGGCATCTTGCGGCATTTGGATCTGTCAGCTGCGTCGGACTGAAAGTTTTTTACGGTCTGCACTACGTTTGCTTTTGAGCTTAGTGCGGACAGGGCTTCTACGACCATGTTGGGTCGAAAGCCCAACGTCCGCTTCTGGGCGTCGCCTCCAGTTACGCCTTCCCCCTTCCTCTGAAGTTCAGAAAGGCCGCCTGTGGGCAGTCTGATCCTGATGCGTGACAAGTCTTGGCCGAAAAGGTTCGATCTGCTCTGGCCTCGCTGCCTTAGTAACTGGCCACTAGATGAACAGCAGGCATCCCTCGCTCGCAGATGTTTCGGGGGCGGACCTGGTCCTAGTACAACGAAGGGGTTCGCGGAATCCATTCAAATGCCTCGGTGACGTCCGTGCCAGTCAGTTCATAGCCTGTCGGGAGCGCCCTGAAATCCACGCGTGCACCCCGCGCCCTAAGAGCATCCGCCAACTCTGTTACGTCGCGAGCGTACGGATCGTTACGTCCACTGATCACCAGCACGTCGGTGTCCGAGAGGTCTGCGTGATCGGCGCGGGCGCAAAGCGGAAGGTCCGCTTTGGGCTCGGATTCAACTTCCTCTCCCCACCAGCAGCGGACCTTGACGTTGCACCGAGAAGCAGACGTTCCGCCTTCGACCCATCTCGGCCACACATGCTGCAGTCCGGTAGTCATACAATCGGGCCGTCGTCAGCGAAGCGGCGCGCTCAACGCTGTGGCACACCAAGTGGCAGTCAATCTTCTTTCTGGTTGCAAACTCCCGGTCCGCTACGCTGCTTCTATGTAAACTGGACCTATAACTGTGCGGTCATCAACATCTGACCGCTGCACTTGCGCAGGAGCTTCTACAGCACCCCCCAGAAGCTCGCCAAAACACTTGGGTCAGGCTGCATCTTTCATTGAGCGTCCGATTGACCTGACTAAACCAAGTGCCTCGTTCGCTGGCCTTGCCTGGCTGAATAGATAACCTTGCGCCTGTGTGCATCCCTGCGCTCTCAACGTCGCGAGCTGCTCATGAGTCTCAACCCCCTCGGCCGTCGTTACCATGCCGAGATCAGCCGCCAAGCGCGTGACGGCGCGTATGATCGCCAGGGAGCCTTCCGTCACGCTCAAGTCCCGGACGAAGGAACGATCAATCTTGATCTTGTCGAAAGGAAATTTGCGCAAGTAGCTCAACGATGAATAGCCTGTTCCGAAATCGTCCATCGCGATGCGGACCCCGAGTTCTTTGAGCTGATGCAAAGTGGCGAGGGTGGTGTCCGTGTCGAACAACATCGCGGTTTCGGTGATCTCCAACTCCAACCGGCTTGGCGCCAGTCCGGATGCACTCACGGCTCCGACTACATCGAGAACGAGTTGCCGATTCCTGAACTGCACGGGTGACAGGTTCACGGCCACGCTGAGCTGTGCGGGCCATGTCGCGGCCGCAGCGCAAGCCTCACGCAAAACCCAGGCGCCAATCGAGCCGATAAGACCGAGCTCTTCGGCCAATGGGATGAATTGGTCCGGGGGCACTTGGCCCCGCGTTGGATGTTCCCACCGCAGAAGCGCCTCAAAACCGGACACCTCACCGGCTTCCAGTTCGACGAGGGGTTGGAAGTGCACGGTGAATTCACCCCGGCCGAGTGCCTGACGCAGGTCAATCTCTAAGCCACGCCGGAACTGCATTTTCGCGTTCATGCCGGCTTCGAAGAAGCGAAACGCGCCTCGGCCGTCGCCCTTCGCCTGGTATAGCGCCATATCGGCGCTCTTCAGAAGACCATCCGCTTCGATGCCATCGTCCGGCGCCACTGCGATGCCAATCGAGGTCCCGATGTCGACGCGATGCCCGTCGAGGTCGAACGGCGATCCGATGGTTTCAATGATCCGTCGAGCCAGCGCAGTCGCTCCAACCGGTTGCTCGCCTGCAATTTGCAGGATCACGAACTCGTCGCCGCCCAGGCGCGCAAGAATGTCGGTGTCGCGCAGGCAACCGCGAAGACGCTCGGCGACGGACTTCAGCAGCGTATCCCCCACCGAGTGCCCCAGTGTGTCGTTCACAGCCTTGAAGCGGTCAAGGTCGAGGCAAAGCACGGCGAAAGCATCACCGCGCTTGGCGCGTACCAGCGCCCTGTCCATTTCCTCTCGGAAAAGCACGCGGTTAGCTAGACCTGTTAGTCCATCATGATGCGCCATGTGAGCGATGCATGCTTCGGCGGCTCTCCGCTCTGTCACGTCTTCGTAGGTGGCCACCCAGCCTCGCCCAGCCATTGGCTGATAACGGACCGCAATGGCTCGTTCACCGGTCAGCTCGTCGTGCTGACCGCTGGCATCAAGTCGAGAAATGAACCCCTGCCGATCCGCGTAGGCTTGTTCGACGCTTCGGCCCGGAAAATTGCCGGCTTCGACGGAAAGGGCAACGACCTCACGAAAGGTCATGCCGATCTTTATCTGCTCGGGCGGGAGACCGACAATCTCACAAAAGCGACGATTAAAGACCGTCAAATGCTCACGCGCGTCGTACATCGTGAGGCCTTGTGACATGTTTTCGAGGGCCGCTCCGAAGCGGAGATTGGTTCCGCGCAGTTCGGTTTCACGCTCGTGAAGGCTGACTAGGTTATCGCGGAAGACTGCGACCGCCGCCTCCATAGCCGCGACCTCGGTCAAACGGCTGCCGACCGGGTCGGAAGCTGTAATATCGCCATTGGCGAGCGCAGCGGTGGCAGCTGTGATGCGGCGTACAGGGTCGACCAAGCCGCGCAGCAGCGCCACCACCGCCGCCATGACAAGGCAGACCGAGAGCAGGGCGAGCCCGAGACTAACTAACATTCGGCGAAGCGCCGCGCTCACCGCGCCTTCGCTTTGCGCCGATGCCTCGCTGATCAGCGCCTCGCGCACGGGTACGAGGAGCCCGAGCGCAATCTTGGTCCAGCGGCGATACTGCGCATGGCTGAGAGGGGGCTCTGCGCCTGCGACTGCGGTCTTGGCGAGCTCACGATACCAAGGTTCCTCCTGGACGAAGAAGCGCTTTTCGGTGATTTTCACCGCCTCGACCAAGCCCGGTGTTGGCCTTGCAGCAGCGATGCCGCGCTGGATCCTGTCCCACGCCCCTGCCAAGCGGCCGGTGAGGATCAGAAGTTCGTCCTTCTGGGCGGAAGACACAATCTGTCCACCGGTCCACAGACTCAGAAGTTGTCCACGCCGGCCAGCGATCGCGCGGAGGTCGTTGCTGCCCCGCGCCAGACCAACCAGGACCCCGGTCGACGGGCTTGCAAGCGTAATGGCGCGCTCAGCTCGGGACATCTCCGCGTCTAGGGATTCGATCAGTCGAGCGAATTGTTCAGAGGGCGCGCGAAAGCTCGCACGATTTCTGACCACCTCCATCGCCCTGACCCGCGTCGCGCTCAGGATCTCGTGCACCTGATTGATCGAAGCCGTGCTTGCGCCCGCCTCCAGCAGGGCGCTTCGCGTGTGCGCCAGGGCGAGGTCAGTGGCGGCGGCCGCGCGGGCCAGGATCTGAAGATCCGGCATGACGGCGAGCCCTTGAGCCTGAAGTTCACCGCGCTCCAACATGAGAGCGGCCGAGGCACGCATTGCTTCAGCCACCGCCCTGGTTTCGCGCGTTACGACCTGGGCCGAACGCCAAGCCGTCCACGCCTGGACGACATCGTGGCCGGACGCGGCTAGGCCGGGAAGGACGAGGGTGACGCAACCTGCCAGGAACGCAGACCGCATGTTTAGTGCTCGCCTGGGCGCTTTCACCGCGCCATCGGGCGGCAAGCGAGCAACGTCAGGCTCCGGGGCTGCATACGCGGAAACGCGTTTGTCGAAGGATCGGTCGAGAACGCGTTTGATCATGACGCGTCAGCCTCGATTACCGGTCGCCGTAGGGACCGCCTCGATTCGAGAAACCAAGTCGGGGCCGAACTCCGTGGCGAAATTCGACCAGGTCGGCTCGAGTGCGGCTCGGAACGCCGCTCGATTGACTAGGGAGACAACCTGCATGCCAGACGCGCGCAAGATATCGACGCCCTCGCGATCGTCGCGCCCCGCCCTCTGGCGCGACGCCACACCTCCGGCATGCGCAGCCTCAAGAAAGACGCCGCGCTCTTTCGCGCCAAGACTGCTCCAAGCGTCTTTCGACATGAAAATGACGGCGTTGGAATAGATGTGCCCGGTCAAGGTCAGGTGTTGTTGCACCCGGTCGAACTCTGCCGCCCGAATGACCGCGATAGGGTTTTCCTGCCCGTCAAAGCGACCGGACTCCAACGCGCCGTAGAGGGCGGGGAACGCCATGGGCGCGGTGTCGACGCCGAGCTGACGGAAGCAGCGCAACATCACATCTGACTGGGGGACGCGCATCTTGAGGCCGCGCAGGTCCTCCGGTGTGTGGATCGGACGGAGAGAGTTGGTGATGTGGCGCATCCCATTCTCGCCCCACGCTAACGCCACCAAGTCGTGCTGACGAAATCTGTCGAGCATGGTCCGACCGATCGGTCCATCCAATACGGCGTGAGCGTGGGCCGCGTTGCGAAACAGAAAAGGCAGGTCGAGAATGCCGAAACCCGGTGCAACGTTTGCGAACACTGCTCCGGTGATGAAGGCGAGATCGAGCTCACCCTTGCGGAGCGCCTCGATCATCTCGAGTTCACCACCGAATGCGCCACCCGGATATTGTTCGATCCGCCACGCACCGTCCGTCGCGGATCTGGTCCTTCGGGCGAACTCGTCCGCCCCAGCTCCGAGTTGGGAGTCGTGGTCGAACAGATAACTCATCTTGAGGGCACGCCCCGTCCCGGCCGCATGCACGATGTGCGGAGCACCAAGCGCCGCTAAGGCACCCACGCCGCTGCGAAGCAGGTCGCGGCGACCAAGCGCGGCTGACGCAGCCCCCTGTACCTTCAGCATCTGCACGACCTGCCCGGTGCGATTGGATTGAGATCGACAAGTGAGTTTGGTCGTATGAATTATAACGCAAGGTAAAAGGACTGCAGAAATCTTTCGGACACCTCCGACCGGAAACAGCTACTCCGCTCTCGTGCCGCCCTGAACTTGGAAGGACGCTCTGACAGGGTTGGTCTGTCCACCGCGCGAGATAGTCAAGCTTTACCGGTCAGAGCTGCGTGCTGACCTCGGCTTCATGGTTCAGGCCGGAGACAGCGTTTGCAGTCATTACGGCGGAAACGGCGGTCGCTGGGCGTGCGCATCGTTGATGTGCTGGCTGAGAGGGGACAGACGGCTTCCCACCTAACCTGGTCATTCGCCTCCACCATCCCTTGCCGCACCGGAAGCGGACACTCCCAATGCCCGAGAAGGGGCACGTCCATCCTCCCGCGGTAGGCGAACTTCCGCTTCCCACCGAGGCTGTGTGAGAACGTGAGGCGGCGTTTAGCGATGACGGCGCGTGATGAAGCGTGCGGGCTCATGCTCGTAGGGCGGTTATGAGCGGGCCCGTGCCGAGGATCGCGATCACCCGCTTCGGATGATAGGCCAGCACGTGCAGGCTCATCTCGGTGGCAACGTTCTTCAGTCCGCGCATCCGGAAGTGGGTCGCCCCCATCCAGCCCTTGATCGTCCCGAAGACGTGCTCGATCATCTGCCGGCGCGTGCGCATCGCATGAGGATCCGCGTCGAGCCGGAGGTTTGCGAAGCAGACTCGAAGTATGCGTGCTTCTAGGTATGCCGGAAGCCGACCCGGGACATCACGCCCCAGCCCTGGTGGCCGCGCAAGTACTGCCAAAGGCCGCGCAGGCGCCAGAGGTTGCTGATCTGACGGTAGCCGAAATTCTCGACGACCGCGACGAGGGTCAGGAGCGCCAGGTCCGAGATACGGGGCACCCGCTGCAGCTCGATCTCTTCCAGGATCAGCGAGGCGACGCTGACGAAGATGCCGAACACGAAGGTGAGCGCCAGGAAGGCGAGCAGGTAATCGACGGAGAGCAGACCGAGGAACCACAGCATCGGCACCAGAAGGTAGCCGAGCACCTCGATGGGTGGGCCGAGGACGTCGACGATAAGGACGTGGCCGAAGCCGACCACGCCGATGCGCCCGTATTTCGGACGGAAGAGCATGTCGCCGTGCCGGAAGAAGGTCTCCAGGGCTCCACGCTGCCAGCGGCTGCGCTGCCGGCCGAGCACGCGCCAGGATTCGGGCGCCTCGGTCCAGCAGACGGGCTCGGGCACGAAGGTGATGCGGTAATCCTGCCTCCGGTCGCGCATGTAGCGGTGGATCTTGACGACGAGCTCCATGTCTTCGCCGACGGTACCGTGGCTGTAGCCACCCACCGCGATCGCGGTCTGGCGCTTGAACAGGCCGAAGGCGCCCGAGATGATGGTCAACGTGCGCATCCGGCTCCAGGCGAGCCGCGCCATCAGGAAGGCGCGCAGGTACTCCACGGTCTGGAACAGCCCGAGCAGGCTGCGCGGCAGGCCGAAAGAGAGCACGCGGCCCCGCTCGATGCGGCAGCCATTGGCGATGCGGATGGTGCCGCCCACCGCCACCGTGCGGACGGGATCGTCGATGAAGGGCTGGGCGGCGCGCAGCAGCGCGTCGCTCTCCAGGATCGAATCGGCGTCCACAGCGCAGAAGATCGGGAAGCGCGACAGCGTGATGCCGGCGTTGAGCGCGTCGGACTTGCCGCCATTCGGCTTGTCGACCACGACGAGCTTCGGGTACTGCGGCGAGCCGTAGACGCCGCGCAGCGGTTGGTGGGGCACGGATTCCGAATAGTGCCGGATCACGGGCTTGAGACCGAACCCGTCGATCATCGCCTGTAGCGTCCCGTCGGTCGAGCCGTCATTGACCGCGATGACCTCGAAATCGGGGTAGTTGAGCGCCAGCATCGAGCTCAAGGAATCGACGATGGAGATCTCCTCGTTGTAGGCGGGTACGAGGAGCGAGATCGGCGGGCTGATGTCAGCATAGCGCCGCCAGAGCAAGCCCGCCCGCTTCTCAGGCCGCTGCATGGCGAGCTCCTGCATCGCGAGTACGAGCTGCAGCACGTAGAGCCCGTTCTGGGCGAGCCCCGTCGCGATCACGATGAAGAGCACCGTATCGAGCGTCGAGGCGACGATGATCTCGGGCGTGGGCATGATCATGTGGCGCTCCTATTGCGCTCGGCCAGGATGTGCGTGGCGGTCTGTCCGAGCGTGGTCTGCGCAGCGATGGCAGCCATCTCGCTGAGTGCGGCGATGCCGAGGTCACCAAGCTTGGCCAGCGCCTCGCCGGCCCGGTGCCGCACCCACCAATTCTCGTCGAGGAGCAGCGCGCAAAGCGCTGGCCCGAGCTCGATGGCGCCCAGGCGCCCCACCGCCTCCGCGGCCTTCGATCTGACCTCCCAGCGCTCGTCGGCAAGGTAGCGGCCTATCGTCGGCGCACCGTCGGGATGGCCCAGCGCGCCGAGGTTGCGTGCGACGGCGACGCGGAGATCCGCGGAGGGCGAGGCTTCGAGGGAGAGAAGCAGTTCGAGGGTGCCCGGCAGTCCCGTTTGCGTCACGGCGTCGAGCGCCGCGGTGCGGACCCGGTCGCTCAGGGCCTCGTCGCGGACGACGTCGACGAGGGCGTCGGGCCGTTGCGCGGCGAAGCGGTTCAGCACGAGCTCGATGCGCCGCGAGCTGCCGAAGCGCCCCAGCCGCTCCAGCAGGCGCTCGTCGAGGGTGAGCTCGCTGCCGAAGCCGGCGAGCGTGGCGGCCGCCGCGAAGCTGACGTCGTCTTGCACATCCGAGACCGCCAAGCGCAGGGCCTCGGTGGTCTTCGGCGAGGGAAACCAGATCAGCGCCTCCGCGGCGTCGAGCCGGTCGCGCACCGGGCCCTTGCGGAGCGCCCGGCGGACCCAGTCGCCGATGCCGGCCTCCTCCGCCAGCGCGGCGAGGCGCAGCTGGCCATCGCCCCGGACGATCTCGAAGACCTCGGTCAGGAGGCCGGTCGCCAGCCGCCCGTCGCGGGCAAGCGACCGCCGGATTGTATCGCCGTTTTCCGTGCCTCCGTCCTCGAGCCAGGCGAGGAGGGCAAGGAGGAGCATCTCGCGCTGCTCGGCCTTGCGCCGGGCCCGGCGTCCGCCGACGGCGCGCGTCAGGATGAGCACCAGCATCGTCGCCAGCGAGACCGCGGCGAGGCTCAGTGAGACGGTCCAGATACCCGAGAGCAGCAAGGCGACGATCGACCCCGTTCGAGGGGTCACCCTTCCAGGGACGGCTTAAGGAAGCAGCGCGAATCCGGCGCGGCCGCCCGGGCCTCGCCCGGAAAGCTGCGCTTAGCGCCACCAAATGGTGAACGGGGCGGAAGGCCGGTGCCCTGATTCAGAACCGCGTGGTCAACCCGACATTCACGCTGTTGCGGTCGTAGGATTTCACCCGATCTTCGTGCGCGGCGGAGACCTTCACGCTGAAGGTCTCATCGATATCGTAGACCGCGCCGCCGAAGAGCGCGCGTGTCGGGAAGACCCTGCCGTCGGAGGCGTCCGGTGCGTCGGCCCAGCCGATAAAGAAGGTGAGGTCGTCGCGCGCCCGCACGTCGGCCTTGATGAGGTAGCCGCCGAACTTGTCGATCCGCCCGCTGACGAAGGAGGTGCCATCGATGGCGCGCTGGCTCACGTCGGAATCGGCGATGGTGCCGATCGCCTTTGCCGAGAGCCAGA
>JAESGR010001184.1_pt1 | contig 10259 bp, 13 predicted proteins | sample 9269771 | NCBI WGS metagenome assembly JAESGR01 (sample SAMN15739572, study PRJNA653492) | algae metagenome | isolation source: Chroococcus sp. CMT-3BRIN-NPC107 and co-occurring heterotrophs from well... | place: USA: Clark Mountains Wilderness, California | collected 2010-04-18
GGAGGAACCAGACCGACGGGTCCACCGCCGGGGTCGGGTCGCCGTCCTCGGCGTCGCGGCCACGGGGGATCGTGCGCTCCATGGCCGCCAGATCGAGGTGGCCGTCGTGGTGGCGACGGGGCTCGACGCGTGCGCCGGGGCGGCGCCTGGCCCGCTCGGGGGTCGGGAGGCGGAGCGGCACCGGCGCGAGCTGCGCCTCGGCGGCTTCCGTGCCGACGGGGGTCATGGGGTGCGTGCGCCGAGGCGCACGGGGTCGACGAAGTCGACCGGGAGGGGAAGGGGACGAGCCATTTCGCTGACACCTCGGAGGAGGGCCTGCATGCCGGATCCAGTTGGCTCGAGACCGGCACGGGGGGGGCCCGACCACCGTACGGCCGTCCGAGCGGGTGATCCATCACCCGGACGGGTTGTCCTCGGGCCGTGACCGTCGACCCACGCGTCGTACCGGCGTGGGGTCGTGGTTTGCCGGCGCCCGCGCCGGGAAGCGGGTCCGACCCGAACCACGGAGGCACCGTTGCCCGCGCGCACCATCGAGGTCCAGGCGCCCACGACCGGCGTCCGGCCGTCCGGCTCCATCACGTTCATCGGGACGGCCACGGTGGTGATCGACGCCGGTGGCTTCCGCGTGCTGACCGACCCCAACTTCCTCCACCAGGGCCAGCACGCCGCCCTCGGCGGTGGGCTCCGATCACGCCGCCTCACCGAGCCGGCCGCACCCCTCACGGAGCTGCTCCCGATCGACGTGGTGGTCCTCTCGCACCACCACGGGGACCACTTCGACCAGGTCGCCGAGCGGGACCTCCCGAAGGGGACGCCGATCGTCACCACCGCCCACGCGGCTCGCAAGCTCGCCAAGCAGGGCTTCACGAACACCCACGTGCTCGACACGTGGGAGCAGGCGGCGGTTGTGCGCGAGGGCGCCGAGCTGACCGTCACCGCGCTCCCGGCCAAGCACGCCCCCCAACCGCTGCGGGCCGTGCTCCCGCCGGTGATGGGATCGATGCTCGACTACCGGGTCGGGAACGCGTCGTACCGCCTCTACGTCACGGGCGACACCCTGATGCACGACGGGCTCCGCGAGATCCCGCAGCGCTACCCGGGCATCGACCTGGCCCTGGTCCACCTCGGCGGCACCAAGGTCCTCGGGATCCTGCTGACCATGGACGGCGAGCAGGGGGCCGAGGCGCTCGAGGTGGTCGACCCCGATGCGGCCATCCCGATCCACGTCGACGACTACACCGTGTTCAAGTCGCCCATCGAGGACTTCGACCGGGCCGTGGCGAAGCGAGGCCTGCGCACCACCATCCACCGCCTGGCGCGGGGTGAGACGTTCCCCTTCGACTTCGCGGTCGGGCCGCTGCCCGGGCACGGGCCGCCCGCCTGACGACGCCGGCTCGGGCTCAGGTGTCGGGTCCCCAGGGCATCCAGTCGCCGGCGCCGGGCTGGTCGTCGGCGGTGGCGTAGGGCAGCCCGGCGAACGCCTCGGCGATCACCTCCAGCACCTTGAGCGACGACGTGCCGGCCATGCCGGCGTGCCAGCTCAGCTCGATGCGGATCACCTTGAGCAGCGCCGAGATCGCCTCGACGTTGGTCCGGAGGTCGTCGGTGATCTCGAGGACGATGTCCTGGGCCTCGTCGCGCTCCTCGATCAGCATCGTGGTCATCAACGCGAACGCCAGGCGCTCACCGACGCTGCGGTCACCGTCATCTGGGTGGTGGTCCACGGGTGGCTCCCTGTCCTCGGTGGCCACGGCCCGGCCCCACCCCAGGTCGCAGGACCCACAATGGTCGTACGGGCGACGACATGGCATCACTGGAAGTGGTGATCGCGCGGTCGCGGACGAGCGTTCGGACGCCCTCGGGCGATACGGGCGGCCGTGCGGGGGAAGGGACCGCAGCACCGATCGCACCCCGAGGAGCACCCGATGAAGGCCCTGACCTGGCACGGCAAGCGCGACGTCCGCGTCGACGACGTCCCCGATCCGACCATCGAGGAGCCGACCGACGCGATCATCCGCGTCACCTCGACCGCCATCTGCGGGTCCGACCTGCACCTCTACGAGCTCTTCGGGCCGTTCATCGAGGAGGGCGACGTGCTCGGCCACGAGCCGATGGGGATCGTCGAGGCGGTGGGCCCCGAGGTCACCCACATCGCCCCCGGCGACCGCGTCGTGATCCCGTTCAACATCTCCTGCGGCCACTGCTTCATGTGCACCAACGACCTGCAGTCGCAGTGCGAGACCACGCAGGTCCACGAGCACGGGACCGGCGCCGCCCTGCTCGGCTACACCAAGCTCTACGGCCAGGTGCCGGGCGGCCAGGCCGAGTACCTACGGGTGCCGCAGGCCCACTACGGCCCGATCAAGATCCCCGAGGGCACCCCCGACGAGCAGTACCTGTTCCTGTCCGACGTGCTGCCCACCGCCTACCAGGCGGTCGCCTACGCCGACGTGCCGCCCGGCGGCACCGTCGCCGTCATGGGGCTGGGACCGATCGGCCAGATGGCCGGCCGCATCGCCCGCCACCAGGGCGCGTCCCGGGTGTTCGGCGTCGACCTCGTGCCCGAGCGCCTCGAGATGGCGGCCCGGAACGGGATCGAGCCGATCGATCTCACCCAGCAGGAGGACCTCGCCGCCCACCTCCGCAGCCTCACCGACGGGCGCGGGCCCGACGCCGTCGTCGAGGCCGTCGGCATGGAGGCCCACGGCTCCGGGGTGGGCAAGGTCGCCCACGCCCTGGTCGGGCTCCTCCCCGACGCGGTGGCCGACCCGCTGATGCAGAAGGCCGGCATCGACCGCATGGCCGCCCTGCTGGCGTCCATCGACGTCGTCCGGCGGGGCGGCACCGTCTCGATCAGCGGCGTCTACGGCGGCGCCGCCGACCCCATGCCGATCCTGCAGATGTTCGACAAGCAGCTGACCCTCCGGATGGGGCAGGCCAACGTCCGCCGGTGGGTCGACGACCTCCTGCCGCTCGTCGAGGACGAGTCCGATCCGCTCGGCGTCCTCGACCTCACGACGCACCAGCTGCCGCTCGCCGAGGCGCCGGCGGCGTACGAGGTGTTCCAGAAGAAGCAGGATGGCGCGATCAAGATCGTGCTGAAGCCCTGAGCGCCGTGACCGACACGCGAACGGCGCCGACCGCCCCCACCCCGCCGCTGCCCCGCTGGGCCACCGGCGCCGATCGGCCCGACGCGGTCGTGATCGGGGCGGGGCCGAACGGCCTGGTGGCCGCCAACCACCTGGCGGATCACGGGTGGACGGTCGTGGTGCTCGAGGCGTCCTCAACGCCGGGCGGCGCGGTGCGCTCGGCCGAGCTGATCGAACCGGGCTACGTCCACGACGTGTGCAGCGCGTTCTACCCGTTGGCCGCGCGCTCGCGGGCGCTGACCGACCTGTCGCTCGAGGACCACGGCCTGCAGTGGCTGCACGCCCCGCAGGTCCTGGCCCATCCGACTTCGGACGGCAGCTGCCCGGTGCTGTCGCGGGACCTCGACACCACGGCGGCGTCGCTCGACCTGGACCACCCCGGCGACGGCGAGGCCTGGCGCTCGCTCTACCAGCGGTGGCTGGACCTCGAGCCGGTGCTGCTCGACACCTTCCTCAGCCCGCTGCCGCCGGTGCGCGGCCTGGTCGGCATGCTGCAGCGCCTGCCCCCGCGCGACCTGGCGCGCTTCGCCCGCTTCGCCATCCTGCCGGTGCGCCGCCTGGGCGATGAGGAGTTCGGGGGCGAGTCGGCCCGGCGGCTCCTCGCCGGGGCCGCGCTGCACGCCGACCTGGCGCCGGAGACCGCGCTCAGCGGCTTCCTCGGCTGGCTGCTGTGCTCGCTCGGACAGCGGGACGGCTTCCCCGTGCCCGAGGGGGGCGCGTCGTCGGTCACCGACGCACTGGTCCGGCGGCTCGAGGGCCTCGGGGGCACCGTGGTGTGCGACGCCCCGGTGACCCGGGTCGAGGTGCGCGGCGGACGGGCCCTCGGCGTCGAGCTCGCCGACGGCACGCCGGTCCCCGCCACGCGGGCCGTGCTGGCCGATGTGAACGCCCCGATGCTCTACACCCGGCTGGTGGAGGCCGAGCACCTGCCGTCGTCGGTCCTTCGCGACATCGAGCGGTTCCAGTGGGACGACTCGACGTTCAAGGTCGACTGGACCCTCGACGGGCCCGTGCCGTGGACGGCGCCGGCGGCGAGGGAGGCCGGGACGGTCCACGTCACCGAGGGCGTCGACGCCCTGACCGTCGTGGCGTCCGAGCTCGCCCGCGGGCTGGTGCCCGCCGATCCGTTCCTGCTCGTCGGCCAGCAGAGCATGACGGACCCGACCCGCCAGCCCGAGGGCAAGGAGACGCTCTGGGCGTACACCCACGTGCCCCGCCGGTTCCGCGGCGACGCCGGTGGCGAGCTGGTGGGGGACTGGGGCGCGAGCGACGTCGAGCGCTTCACCGAGCGCGTCGAGGCGCGCATCGAGGCGCTGGCGCCCGGGTTCCGCTCGCTCATCCGGGGCCGCCACGTGCTGAGCCCCCGATCGTTCGAGGAGGAGAACCCGAACCTCGACAAGGGCGCCATCAACGGCGGCACCGCGCAGCTGCACCAGCAGCTGATCTTCCGCCCCACCCCGGGCACCGGCCGCAACGCCACCCCGATCAAGGGCCTCTTCCTGGCCTCGGCGTCGGCCCACCCCGGAGGCGGCCTGCACGGCGCGGCCGGCCGGAACGCGGCGCGTGCTGCGGTCGCCGCTGATCGCCGCCGCCTCCCCGGGCGTCGGCTGGTCGAGCGCCGGCGGGCGACCGCCCGCAGTTGATCGCGAGCCGCCTCAGGGCCGGCTCAGGCGGCCCGGTCGCCGCCCACCCGGGTGCCGGCGTCATCGGGTCGGCTCCACGACAGCACGTTGCCGGTGGTGGCGGCGATCACGTCGCGGCTGTGGGCGAACTGCCGGTAGAGCGGGCCGACCAGGCGGGCGTAGATCGGCGTGGCGAAGCGGAAGCCGGCGACGACGAGCGGGTTGAGCGTCCCCACCGAGGTGCGGCTGCTGTTGCGGTCGACCGTGCGGAGGATGGCCCGGGCCACCTTCTCCGGCGGGTCGACCGGGGGCGGCGGCTTCCCGGGGCGGCCCTCGACGTTGGCGGCCCGGGTGTAGATCGGCGTGTCGATCGCCCCGGGCGCCACCGTGGCGACCTGGATGCCCGGCTCGTCCCTCGTCTCGAGCTGGAGGACGCGGGCCAGGCCGGCCTGCCCCCACTTGCCGCTCACGTAGGCGCCGATGCCGGGCACGGCGACGGAGGCCAGCAGGGACGTCACGATGACGAGCGAGCCCCCGCCCTGCTCGCGGAAGATCGGGAGGGCGGACCGGGCCACGTGGGCCGTGCCGTGGAGCGCGGTGTCGACCACCGCGGTGTACACCTCGAGCGGGAGCTCCTCGATGTTGCCGTAGGCCATCACCATGGCCGAGTGCACCACCACGTCGACCCGGCCGAGCCGATCGCGGGTTCCCTCCACCAGGCGTCGGACGTCGGCGTCGTCGCGGACGTCGGTCCGCACGGCCGTGGCGCTGGCCGCACCGGCCGCCTCGCACGCGGCGACGGCTTGGTCGAGCAGCTCCTGGCCTCGGGCGGCCACCACGACGTGGGCGCCCCGCTCGGCGTAGGCGACGGCGGTGGCGCGGCCGATGCCGCTGGATCCTCCCGTGACGATGACGACGGGGGGCGCACCTACGTGTTCCTGCATGGCCCGGCGACTACCCGTCGCCCCCCGACGACCGACGCGGATCAGCGGCCGGTGTCCGAATCGCACTCCTTCGGGTGGAGCCGCCCCACCCCGATGCGGCCACGCCGCCACGGCGCGCTGTCGCGCCGCCGCTGCGGTCCGTCAGACGGCGATGGCGTCCCGCGGGCCGGTCCCGGCGACGGACGAGACCTGGCCGCCGTAGAGGGTGTAGGCCCCGCCGCAGCCCTGGCAGCGGGCGAAGAGGCGGCGGTGGCGGGCGCTGCTGGTGGCCGCGAACGAGAGCTCCTCCGGGCATGAGGGGCAACGGCGGCGGGTGGTCCCGGAGAGGTCGGGCACCGACGGGGGGTGGGACGTCATGGCCGTGCCGCTACCCGATCGGGTGGCCGTCCAAACCGTCGGGCGTGGCGCCCGTCACGGTCGGCACCACCGGTTGAGGGTGAGGCCCTCGGGTAGTGGCCGGCGGTGACGGGTCCGGAGCGATCAGGGGCGGTCGCGGCACGGCGCCGCCGGTTCGCGTCGGGGCCACCAGGGGGCGACGACGACACGCTGGCGCTCATCGAGCGCTACCAGGCCACCGGTGATCGCCGGCTCCGCAACGACGTGGTGGAGCGCCACCGCGGCCTGGCCGAGCGGGTGGCCCGGCGCTACCAGGGGCGGGGGCTCGCCCTCGACGACCTGCGCCAGACGGCGCTGCTCGCCATGGTCCGCGCCGTCGACCGCTTCGACCCCGCCTTCGGCGCCAGCTTCGCCACGTTCGTCGGGCGCACGATCGACGGCGAGATGAAGCGGGCGCTCCGCGACCGGGCGTGGACCGTGCGCCCACCTCGGGGCGTGCAGGAGCGCCACCTGCTGATGCGCAAGCGCCATGAGGAGCTGACGCACAGGCTCGGGCGCGAGCCGACCCTCCAGGAGCTGGCCTCGGCGCTGGACCTGGCGGTCGACGAGGTGCTCGACGCCATCGAAGCGGGCGCGGCCCGCAACGGCGCCGGGCTCACGCGCGTCGACGACGCCGGCGAGGAGGTGGACGCCGACGTGGCCCTGGCGGTCCACGAGGTGGGCTTCGAGCGCGCCGACGACCGGGTGATCGTCGACCGGCTCCTCGAGCGCCTCGACGACCGCCAGCGCCAGATCCTGGTGCTGCGCTTCTACGAGGGGCTCGACCAGGCGACCATCGGGCAACGCCTGGGCGTCAGCCAGTCCTACCTGTCGCGGCTGCTGCGCCGGGCCCTCGACGAGCTGCGCGAGCCGGTGCCGACCGGGGGCGAGCTCCCGTCGGCGTGATCATCCCCGAGCCGGTGGCCCGGCGGTCAGCGGCCGTTGCCGGCGCGACGCCCGGTCAGGTCGACCACGGAGTCGTCACCACCGAACTCGTTGCGCACGTAGTCGTCGGCGTGCCAGTCGTTCTCCCACCGGGTGCCGTCGACGAGGTAGCGGAACCGGTACTGGCGCCCGTGGTCGAGCGTGATGGTCACCGCGAACCGGCCGTCGGGCCTGGCCTCGAGCGGCGTCGCCGACTCCGACCAGTCGTTGAAGTCGCCGCACAGGTGGACGGTCGTGGCCTGCACCACCGCCGGCAGCTCGAAGGTGACGCGCGACTGCGAGGAGCCGTTCGAGGACGTCCGGACCATGGCCCCGCCACTACCCGGGCACCGGCGCTTCACCCTCGGCCGGCGCCCCCGGCTGCGCGGCGGAAGGGGCGTGCGAGACCTGCCGGTGGGCAGGGGAGGGGCCATGAGCCTGTTCGACGACGACGCGACCGGCCCGCCGGCCGGGCCATCCGACGCGGCGGCCAGCTGGGACGAGGTGCGAGACGAGGCCGATGGCTGCCGGGCCTGCCCGCTGTGGGAACCGGCGACGCAGACGGTGTTCGGGGAGGGGCCGGTGCCGGCCGCGGTCATGTTGGTCGGCGAGCAGCCGGGCGACCAGGAGGACCAGCGGGGCCGGCCGTTCGTGGGCCCCGCCGGCGCGGTGCTCGACCGGGCCTTGGCCGAGCTCGACGTCGATCGCGGCGGCCTCTACGTCACCAACGCGGTGAAGCACTTCAAGTTCGAGCAGCGCGGCAAGCGGCGGATCCACCAGACGCCTGATGCCGGCGAGGTCCGGGCCTGCCACCCCTGGCTCGACTCGGAGCTGGCGCTGGTGCGGCCCCGCCTGGTGGTCCTGCTCGGCGCCACTGCGGCCAAGGCCCTGCTGGGGAGCGGCTTCCGCGTCACGAAGCAGCACGGCGTGCCCGTGCCGTCACCGCACGCCGAGCTGGTGACGGCCACGGTGCACCCGTCGTCGATCCTGCGGGGCCCGCCCGAGCGCCGCCAGCCCGCCTACGACGGCATGGTCGACGACCTGCGAGCCTCGTTCGCGCTGCTCGGCTAGCGATCCGCCGAGGCGGCGGGCGCCCCGGCCAGCAGGCGCGAGGCCACCAGGTCGAGGACGGCGGCGCAGGTCTGGTCGCAGATCTCAGCCGGGTCGCCCTCGAGGCGCAGGAGCGTCGCGTCGGTGCCGTCCCGGTCGTGGACCGCCGCCCAGACGGTGCCCGGCGGCTCGCCGTCCTGGGGGCCCGGGCCGCCGACGCCCGTCACGGCCGCCCCCAGATCCGCCCCCAGCACGCGAGCGACCGACGTCGCCATCGCCAGCGCAGCTTCCTCGCTCACCACCGGGCCGCGGGGGACGTCGAGCAGGTCGTGCTTGACCTCGCTCGCGTAGGCGACGACACCACCCCGGAACCAGTCGCTGGCGCGCTCGGCCTTGGCCAGCTCGCTGGCGAGCATGCCGCCGGTGAGCGACTCGGCGACGGCGATGCTGCGCCCCTGATTAGTCAGGAGGCGACCCACCTCCTCGGCGCGCTCAGCCACGGTGGTCCCTTCGCGGGTCGGTCGTCTCGGCTCGCATGGGCCCGGACTACCCGGCCGACCGGGGCCTACTCCACCACCGGGGCCCTGGCCTCGGCCTCGGCGAGGGCCTGCGCCGCCGCCTCGGCCTCGCCCGTTGCGACGTCGGCGGCCGCCCGGGCCTCGGCCGCCGCCTGCTCCGCATCCCGGGCGGCCCGATCGAGGCGGGCCGCCCGGCCGGCGGCGCGGTCGGCGATCGCCTCCAGCTCGCGCAGCTCGCGGCGGTGGCGGCGACGCGCCTCCTCCTCGCGCTCGCGCGCCTCGGCCTCCTGGCGGGCCTGCTCCTCGGCCTGCCGGCGCGCCTCGGCCTCCTCGCGCCGGGCCTCCTCGGCCGCACGGCGCCGCTCGGCGGCGTCGGGCCGCTTCGAGCCGGTGGCCGGGGCCCGCGGCGTCGATGGCCGGTCGGGCACGGCGCGGAGGTGGCGGGCCCGACCCGCCGCCGGCTGGGGGGCGGCGCCGAGGGCCATGCCGAGGTCCGTGCCGAGGCCGAGGCCCGAGCGGTCGTGGTCGGCCGCCAGGACCCCGCGCCGGAGCTGGTCGGCCACCTCCTCGTCGAGCACGGCGGCGTGGACGGTGGCGGCCAGGCGCCCCTCGGCCTGGGCGGCGCTCGCACCCAGGTGCCCGGCGGCAGCCGCCACCAGCGCGCCGGAGGCGGCCCGCTCCTCGGCCGACGCGTCGCGCAGGCCCGACGCGTCGCCGCCCATGGCGGCGTCGGTGGCGGCGCGCAGCCTGGACCCGGCCTCGAGGGCGGTGGTCACCAGGTCCGGGTCGTGCCGGGCGACCTGGTTCAGGGCCCACGCGGTGGCCGGGGGACGGCGCAGGGCGGCCACCACGGCGGCCTCGTCCTTGCGGCCGGCAGCCTTGAGCTCCTTCGCCAGCGCGTTGCGCGCCGCGGTGAACTCGGTGGGGTCGAGCGCGTACAGGTCGTCCGCATCGGGCGGCGCCTCGCCCGCCACGTCACGCGCTCCCGGAGCCGCGGCGGGTGGTGGCGGCGGAGGCCATGGCGCTGGTCTACCGCAGCGCGGCCGGGTGGGTGGTCCGGGTGGGGTGGGCTGGCCCGGACCGGGGAGGGGGTACGTCAGGGGGCGGAACAGCGATTCGCACAGGAGGCCGCATGCCCACGACGCAGACCACGACGATGCCCGGGTGCCCCACCACGGCCACCGCCACGACGGCGACGGAGACGACGGCTGCGCCCACGATGGGGACGACAGCCCACCTCGGGGAGGGGAGCCGGTGAGCGGCGCCTGCACCATCGACGGCGGCGTCTGGCACCTGTCGGACTGGGGGGAGGCGTCGGCCACCTACGACGTCCGGCTCGCCAACAACGCCACGCCGCAGCCGGTCGTGGTGCGCATCGAGGCCTCGACGCTCGCCAACGCCGGCCTGCCCGACGAGGGCTTCGACGCCATCGAGGCAGCGGTCGACCGCCACGCCAGGGACGCGATCGACCGCCTGGCCGCCACCGGGCGGGTTTCGCCCGAGATCGTGATCACCCCGGAGCAGCTGGCCGGCCTCGAGGGGCTCGACCTGCACCCACCGTCCTGATCAGCACGACGGGTAGCGGTAGAACGGGTTCTGCGCCCACCGCCCAGCTGGGCCGTGCACGACAGGTAGAACGTGTTCTAGTGTTCGGCCGGGCGCGGCACGGTGTCGCCC
>JAESGR010001185.1_pt1 | contig 10256 bp, 6 predicted proteins | sample 9269771 | NCBI WGS metagenome assembly JAESGR01 (sample SAMN15739572, study PRJNA653492) | algae metagenome | isolation source: Chroococcus sp. CMT-3BRIN-NPC107 and co-occurring heterotrophs from well... | place: USA: Clark Mountains Wilderness, California | collected 2010-04-18
GTTCGACGAGCTGCAGTATACGCAGACGGAGTCCAGACGTTGGGGCTCTGCGCCCATCGGATCGACACTCCAGGGTCGGGGTGAGAAGTGCGCCGGTTCGGCGCGCCAAGGGGCAGTGCTAGGAGGTGGCGCGCACGCTGGCAAGCTGACCCTTGTCGCACCCTCGGCCAGTGCGGGTTTGGCGCGCGCAGGAAATCCGTCACAATCGAGGGGCGGCCCGCGCGAGGCGGGGTTTCGAAGGAGCGGTGCGCGCGTGGCATTCATCCAGGCCGGTCCCCAGCGGCGGTTCGCCGTCCCGGGCGCCATCGCCCCGCCGTCCGTGAAGTTCGACGTCAAGGCCTCGCTGGCCGACCTCGGCCGCCTGGTGATGCGCTCCGGCGCGCCGCAGCTGCGGCTGCGGATCGCCGTGGCGCTGGGGTTGGTGTTCGTCGGCAAGCTGGCCGCGGTGGGGGCGCCGCTGATGATCGGCGACGCCATCAACAGCCTGGCGCCCGGGGCGGGCGCCGCGGGCGTGGCCGTGACCGACGCCTTCCTGACCTTCGCGCTCGCCTTCGCGGGCCTGCGCCTGATCGCCGCCTGCGCGCCCTACGCGCGGGACGCCATCTTCACCGTCGTCTCGCAATCGACCATGGCCAAGGCCGCCACTGAGGCCTTCGACCACGCCCTGGCCCTGTCGCTGGACTTCCACCAGTCGAAGCAGACCGGGATGCTGTCGCGGATCATCGACCGCGGCGCGCGCTCTACCGACTTCCTGATGCGCTCGGTGGTGTTCAACCTCGGGCCCACGGCCGTCGAGCTGGTGCTGGCGATGATCGCCATGACCCTGCGGTTCGACTGGCGGTTCGCCCTGACCGCCTTCGTGACCATCGTCGTCTACGCCGTGCTGACCTTCAAGATCACGGACTGGCGTATCGCCCATCGGCGACAGCTCAACGAGGCCGATAGCCGGGCGGCCGGCATGGCCGTCGACGCGATGATCAATTACGAGACCATCAAGACCTTCGGCTCGGAGGCGCGCACTGTCGCCGAGTACCAGTCCGCCATGCGCGACTATGTGCGGGCGGCGGTGAAGGCCAACACCTCGCTCAACCTGCTCAACGCCTCGCAGTCGGTGATCCTCAACGTCGGGCTGGCGTCGATGACCGTGCTGGCGGGCTACGAGGTGAGCGGCGGGCGGATGGAGATCGGCGACATCACCGCCGCCATCCTGCTGCTCACCGGGATCTATCAGCCGCTGAACATGCTGGGGTTCAACTACCGGGAGATCCGCCAGGCCTTCATCGACATGGAGCAGATGGTCTCCCTGATCGGGCTGGAGCCGGAGATCGTCGATGCACCGGACGCCGCGGACCTGCCGCCCGCCACCGGCCGCGGCGCAGAGCTGGTGTTCGACCAGGTGGAGTTCCGCCACGACGCCCGCTCGACGGGCCTGCGGGATGTGAGCTTCACGGCGGCCCCGGGAACGACGACGGCCCTGGTAGGCCCCTCCGGCGCGGGCAAGACGACGGTGGTCCGGCTGGCCCTGCGCCTCATCGATCCGCAGGCCGGCCGGATCCTGATGGACGGCATGGACCTGCGCAGCGTGAAGCAGGAGAGCCTGCGCCATGCGGTGGCTCTGGTGCCGCAGGACGTCGCCCTGTTCAACGACACCCTCTACGCCAACATCGCCTTCGCCCGGCCCGGCGCCCGGCGCGAGGAGGTGCGCGATGCGGCCGAGGCGGCCGAGCTCGGCAAGTTCATCGAGGCCCTTCCGGAGGGAATGTCCACCCAGGTGGGCGAGCGGGGGCTGAAGCTGTCCGGCGGCGAGCGCCAGCGGGTGGGCATCGCCCGGGCGCTGCTGGCCGACCCGCGCCTGCTGATCCTCGACGAGGCCACCAGCGCCCTCGACGGGCCGACCGAGGCCGCAATTCAGGAGACGCTGCGCAAGGTGAAGGCGGGGCGCACCACCCTCGTCATCGCCCACCGGCTGTCCACCATCGTCGACGCCGATCAGATCCTGGTCATCCGCCGCGGCCGCATCGTCGAGCGGGGGACCCACGCCGAGCTGCTGACCCGCGCCGGAGAATACGCCGCTCTGTGGCGGCGCCAGACGCGGGAATCCTGACCGCTACTCCGCCGCCCGCACCACGTCGTCGGCGTCGTCGCCCACCGCGATCGGCCGCTCCTTGGCGTGCCCGACGACCCGCCGGCCGAAGCCGAACAGCCAGCGGAACTGCTCGGCCCAGACCTTCGGCGCGGCCAGCAGCACCGGCGTCAGCACCAGCGTCAGCAGGGTGGCGAAGGACAGGCCCCACACAACCGAGGCGGAGAGCTGCACCCACCATTCGGAGCCCGGTGCGGCGTACTCCAGGTGCCCCGTGCGGAAATTGGGGTGCACCTTGAACATCAGCGGGAACAGCCCGACCACGGTCACGATGGTGGTCAGCATCACCGGGCGGAAGCGCTGGGTCGCGGCCCGCACGGCGGCGTCGTCGTCCGCATGGCCGCTTCGCTTCAGCTGGTAGAAGGTGTCGACCAGCACGATGTTGTGGCCCACCACCACCCCGGCCAAGGCGACGATGCCGGTCCCCAACATGATCACCGACATGTAGTCGAAGGTGTGGGCGATATTGACCACGACCCCCAGCAGCACGCCGACCGTCGCCAGGATCACCGCCGAGAGGGTCACGAACACGCCGTAGAAGCTGTTGAACTGCCAGAGCAGGATCAGGAACATCAGGAACAGGGAGGCCAGCATCGCCACGGCGAAGAACTGCGCAGCCTCCTGGCCCTCTTCGTCGGCGCCGGTGAACTTCCAGCGGACCGAGGAATCCAGCGGCGCCTTCTCCAGCCACGGGCGCAGCTCGGCGATCTTCTGGTTGGCCGCGACGCCCTCGACGGTGTTCGCCTGCACGACCACAAGGCGCTGGCCGTCGCGCCGCTGGATGGTGGTCACCTGCTGGGCCGGCGCCTGCTTGACGAAATAGCTGGCCGGCACCGGCCCCTGCGCGGTGCTGATCTTCAGCTGGTCGAAGGCGGCGATGTTGCGCGCTTCCGGCGGGAAGCGGACGCGGATGTCGAGCTCGTCCTCGGCGTCGTCGGGCCGGAAGCGGCCGACCAGCACGCCGCCGGTGACGAACTGGATGGCCTGGCCGACGGTCAGGACGTCGACGTTGTAGCGGCCGGCCATCTCGCGATCGACCCGCAGGTTCCACTCGATGCCGGGCGAGGTGCGGTTGTCCTCCAGCTCGATGAGCTGGGGATCGGCGGCGAGCTTGGCTTTGACCAGGTCCGCGGCCCGGTTGAGCGCCGCCGGATCGAAGCCCCGCAGCTCCACCTGCACGTCCTTGCCCACGGGGGGCCCGTTCTGCGGCTCGAGCACCTCGATCTGGACGCCCGGCATGTCGGCGACGCGGCGGCGCACCTCCTTGGCGAGGTCCTTGCCGGTGACGCCCAGCTCCTTGAGCTCCTCGTACTCGACGAAGTCGACCCGCACCCGACCGACCGAGTCGTTCGGCGCCGCGCCCGGGCCGCCGCTGTTCATGGGACCAGCGCGGGCGAGGATGGATTCCACGCCCTTCATGCCGGTCAGCCGGTCCTCGACCTGGCGCACCAGCACGTTCTGGGCTTCGGGCGAGAGGTTGCCGCGCGCCTTCACGAACACCGCCGCCCAGGGCGGGTCCTCCCGCAGGAAGAACTCGGTGGCCCGCGGCTTGGAGGCGAACTCGAAGACGATCACCGTCACCAGCACCGCGGTGGCCAGCAGCACCAGCAGCGGCTTGTGAGACAGGCTGTCGATGGTGCGGGCGTACCAGCCCATGAAGCCGGTCATCTGCCGTGGGTCGCCGTGCTCGGACTTTTCGATCTCGGCCAGGTGCGCCAGGTCGACGCCGGCCTTGCGGGCCGCAAGCGAGCCCAGCGCCGGTGTGAAGACCAGCGCCACGAAAATCGACGCACCCAGCACGAAGAACAGGGTCAGCGGCAGGAAGCTCATGAACTTCCCGGGGATCGAGTTCCAGAACAGGAAGGGCAGGAAGGCGCAGAGGGTGGTCAGGGTCCCGTTGACGACCGGCCAGAACATCCGCTTGCCGGCCGCGGCGAAGGCCTCGGCCTTGTCCAGCCCCTCGGCCATCTTCCGGTCGGCGTACTCGACGACCACGATGCCGCCGTCCACCAGGATGCCGACCGCCAGCACCAGGCCGAACATGACCATCATGTTCAGCGTGATGCCCATGGCGTTCATCATCAGGAAGGCCAGCATGAAGCAGGCGGGGATCGCCGCGCCGACCATCAGCCCCTGACGGATGCCCAGGCTGGCGACGATGATCACCATCACCAGAATGACGGCGATGATGATCCCGGCCTCCAGCACCAGCAGGTTGCGGTGGATCATCTCGCTTTCGTCGTAGAGGAAGTCAGCGCGGATCGTGGAGGGCCAGCGCTTCTGCTCCTCGGCGACCACCTGCCGGACGAGGTCGGTGGTCTCCAGGATGTTGGCGCCCGAGCGCTTGGAGACCTCCAGGATGAAGGCCGGCTCGCCGTTGAACCGGCTGATGCTGGCGGCTTCCTTGAAGGTGCGCCGCACGTCCCCGATGTCGCCGATGGTGACGACCTTGTCGCCGCTCTTCTTGACGGGCAGGGCCAGGATGTCTTCCGGGCGCTCGACCACGCCCGGCACCTTGACGGCGAACTGCCCCGGACCGGAGCGCAGGCTGCCCGCCGGCACCAGCTGGTTATTGCGGCCGATCACCTGGGTGACCTCGCCGACCGTGACGTTGTAGGCCTCCATCCGCAGGGGATCGATGGTGACCTCGAGGAACTCCTCGCGGGTGCCGCTCAGGAACACCTCCAGCACGCCCGGTGAGGCCTCCAGCCGCTCCTGCAGGCTGCGGGTCGCCTGGTAGAGGGCCCGCTCTGGCGCCGCGCCCGACAGCACCACCCCGATCACCGGCTCGCCGGCGAAGTTGGCCTCCTCGATGACCGGTTCTTCGGCGTCGGGCGGGAACTCGCCGCGCGCCAGGTCGACCTTGGCGCGCACGTCGGCGAGCGCCTTGGCCTTGTCGAAGTCGGCCTCGAACTCAAGGTTGACGGCGGCCATGTTCTGGCGCGCCACCGAGTCCATCTGCTTGACGCCTTCGATGCTCTGCAGCGCCGTCTCGAGGGGCTTGACCAGCAGCCGCTCGGCGTCCTCCGGCGACACGCCGGGGTAGGGGACGATCACCGAGACGAACGGGATGTCGATGTTCGGTTCCGACTCGCGGGCCATGTTGAGATAGGTGAACAGGCCGAACAGGCTGGCGATCAGGGTGACGCCGAGCACCACCTTCCGCCGCTTGATGGCGCCGTCGATCAGGGCTCCGATCATGCCTGCCTCCTCGGCGCGCCCGCCCTAGCGGGCGAGAGCGACCTTAACCTTCTGGCCTTCGCCCACATACGAGTGGCCGACGGTGATCACCCGGGCGGACCCGTGCAGTCCGCTGACCCACAGGCCCTCCGGCGTCTCCTCCAGCACCCGCACCGGCGAGAAGCCGACGCGGCCGTCGGCGCTCACGTAGCGCACGCCTTGGCGGCCGGCGGCGTCGAGCACCAGGGTCGAGACCGGCACCCGGTGAGCCGGCCCCATGCCCGCGCCCAGCCGGATGTCCGCCGAGAGGCCGGAGCGGGCCGCGTTGCCCGGGTTGCGGGCGGCGATCTCCACCCGATAGGTGCGGGTCTGCGGGTCCGCGTCCTTGGCGACGTAGCGGATCTGGCCGCTCAGCGTCTGGCCGGAGACCAGCTTGGCCGTGGCCGGCGCGCCGATGCTCAGCTTCGCCGCCTCGGTCTCCGGCACGTCGCCGACGATCAGCAGCGGGTCGAGCTCGATCATCGTCCCGCAGGGCTGGCCGGGCGCGAGATAGGTTCCGATTTCGGCTTCTCGCCTGTCGAACACCCCGGCGAAGGGGGCGCGGATGTTGACCTGCTCCAGCGCAATCTCCGCCTGCCGCACGGCCGCGGCGGCGGCGTCGAGATTGGCCTTCTCCTGCAGCACCTGCGTCTGCGAGCGGTAGCCCTTGGCCGCGAGTTCGTTGGCGGCCTGATGCTGCAGCTGGCGCGAGCGCAGGGCGGCGCGGGCCTGGTCGAGGGTCGCGCGCCGGGCGTCGACCTCCAGCCGGCAGAGCACCTGGCCCGGCCGCACGAAAGCGCCCTCGGTGGCGGGGACGGCGGCGACCACCCCAGCTGTCTCGGAGCGCACCACGACGCTGCGCGCCGCCTCGGTGCGCCCGCGGATCACCACGGCGTGGGGATGCAGGGTCTCCGGCACGTCGATCACCTGGACGGTCGGCGTGACGCTGGCCGTCGTGGTGGCGGCCTTGGCTTCGCCATCACCGGCGGCGGTGATCAGCGAACGCACGATGAGGTAGAGCACCAGGGCGCCCACGATCCCCGCTGCGAACAGCCATGACGATTTCAGCTTCATGAAGCTGGCGTTCCCCGACCTGAACGGACCATGCGACCTTGATTCGCCGCCCCGCGCAGGTTCACCTACGAATGGTTGCTGCGCTTTTGATGCCGGCGTTCTCCGAGCGCAAATGAATTCCCCGACAGGATGGCTATTCGCCGCATAATCTTCCGGGGCTGGGCGGGCTCGGGGGCGCAGGCGTGCGCCGTCAGGTCGTGCGGCACATTTCTGTTTTGAGGAGACGGGTTTGAAGTACCTCCACACCATGGTCCGCGTGAAGGATCTGGACGCATCCCTGGATTTCTACGTCAACAAGCTGGGGTTGCAGGAAGTCTCCCGCGCGGAGAACCCCGCTGGGCGGTTCACACTGGTGTTCCTCACCGCGCCCAAGGACGTGGAGCAGGCCAGGGCCGAGAAGGCCCCGATGGTCGAGCTCACCTACAACTGGGATCCCGAGGACTACACGGGCGGGCGCAACTTCGGCCACCTGGCCTATGCCGTGGACGACATCTACGCCGCCTGCGAACGGCTGCAGGCGGGCGGGGTGACCATCAACCGGCCGCCGCGCGACGGGCGGATGGCCTTCGTCCGGTCGCCGGACGGCATTTCCATCGAACTGCTCCAGGCCGGCCCGGCGCTCGAGCCGCGCGAGCCCTGGGCCTCGATGCCGAACGTGGGGTCCTGGTGAGCGGGCGGCTCGCCGGCCGCTCGGCCCTGGTCACCGGCGCCGCGGCCGGCATCGGTCGGGCCATCGCTGAAGCCTTCGCCGACGAGGGCGCCGACGTGGCGCTGCTCGACCGGGACGCGGCCCGCCTCGCCGAGGCCGAGCAGGGGCTCGCCGGCTCCGGTCGGAAGATCCTCGCCATCGCCTGCGATCTGGCCGACGCCGAGGCGGCCCGGGCCGCCGTCGCTCAGGCCGTCGACGGGCTCGGCAAGCTCGACATCCTGGTCAACAACGCCGGCATGCTCGCCGCCGGGGACGTGCTGAACCTCTCCCTGGAGGACTTCGACCGGGTGCTGGCCGTGAACCTCCGCGCGCCGTTCGTGATTGGGCAGGCGGCCGCGCGCCACATGGTCGAGCGCGGCCTGAAGGGCGCGATCATCAACATGAGCTCGATCAACGCCGTGCTCGCGATCCCTGGGCAACTCGCCTACGTGACCTCGAAGGGTGGGATCAACCAGCTGACCAAGACCATGGCCCTGGGGTTAGCGCCCCACGGCGTCCGGGTGAACGCCATCGGCCCCGGCTCCGTTATGACCGACATCCTGAAGGGTGTGATGGGGTCGGAAGAGGCGAAACGGAGCATCCTGGCCCGCACCCCGCTCGGCCGCATCGGCGAGCCGGCGGAAATCGCCAAGGTCGCCGTCTTCCTCGCCAGCGACGAGGCGAGCTACCTCACCGGCCAGACCATCTACCCGGACGGCGGCCGCCTGGCGCTGAACGCCACCGTGCCGGTGGTGTGAATTGTAGGGAAGGGGTCTCGATGGCTCCCCGGGCAGGACTCGAACCTGCGACCCGGCGGTTAACAGCCGCCTGCTCTACCAACTGAGCTACCGAGGATCAGGGCCGTCGAGGGCCGGGCGTATACGCCGCCCGGATTTTCCGCGCAAGGCGCCAGAATGGTTAAGGCCAAGCTTTCGCACAAAAAGGAGCCCGGCGCGAGGCCGGGCTCAAAGAAGTCGGTGATGGTGGGGTGTCTTCAAGGAAGACGAGGTGAGCCTCTGCGCTCATGGTTAAGCGAGTGTTAACGACATCTGCGCGTGGGGTTTGCTTGCCTGCGGGCGAGGCGAACCCCGCGTTTCGCAAGGGTTTCGGCCGCGCGGCTCTTAACGCCAAGTCGCGGCGAATCGGCGCGATCCGGCGCGAATCGGCCGGTGCAGCGAATCAGATGGGCGGGGAGAACGCTGGAGGCCTGGCCGAGAATCGAACTCGGGTACGCGGATTTGCAGTCCGCTGCGTGACCACTCCGCCACCAGGCCAGCGTCGAGCGCCGGATGGCTAACAGAACCGCACCCACGCCGCAATCTCTCTCCGAACCGGTCATTGCGGAGCATCGCCGCGGGGTCCTATAAGCCCGCGTCCAACTTCGCCGACCAAGAAGGGGCCCCATGGTCTCCGACCTCGCCGCCGCTCGCATCAACATGGTGGAGAGCCAGGTGCGCACCAGCGACGTCACCGACGTGCGCATCCAGGACGCCATGCGCGCGATCGCCCGCGAGCAGTTCGTCCCCCCGGGCAAGACATATCTCGCCTACGCTGACGTGGCCGTGGAGTACGCGCCGGGCCTGTTCCTGCTGAGCCCGCGAGACGTCTCAAAGCTGCTGCACGCGCTCAGGCCCGAGCCGGGCGAGCGGGCGCTGGCGATCGCCGCCCCCTACGCCGCCGCGGTGCTGGAGCATGTCGGCCTCAAGGTCGACCGCCTCGACGAGGGCGACCTGGCTGCGCCCGCGGCAGGAGACTACGACCTGATCGTCTGCGAAGGCGCGGTGGCCGCTCCGCCGCAGGCCTGGCTGGACGCGCTAGCCGTGAACGGGCGCCTCGGCGTCATCGAGCGCGACGGCCGTCTGGCCCGCGCCGTGATCTACAATCGGACGGAGGAGGGCGTTGGGTCGCGCCCCGTGTTCGACGCCGCCGCCGCTTTCCTGCCCGGTTTCGCGCCGAAACACGGCTTCGCGTTCTGAGGTTTTGCAATCCTTTCGAAACTTCAGCGTGAAAAAATCTTAAGCATACGACCTCTGGTCCGGAGCCGGCCGGGCGGTCATACAAAGTCGCGTTCTCTCGCCGCTGTCGGGGATATGTCACATGGTCGGTAGCCGTCGCGGAGGCCTGCTCGCCGCTGTCTCGTGCGTGATCGCTCTTGGAGTGACGTCGCAGGCCTCGGCCGAAACGCTGGCCGACGCCATCGCGCTCGCCTACCAGAACAACCCGAGCCTGCAGGCCCAGCGCGCCGCCCAACGCGCCCTCGACGAGAACTGGGTGCAGGCCCGGACGGGCTGGCGGCCCTCTCTTGGATTCAGCAGCACGGCGAACTGGCAGGAGCGGCGGACCCCCATTCCGGATGCGGCGGCGATCGACATCGACGGCGACGGCAGAACGGACTTTATCGATCCGGAATTCGTCGGACGCGCCGAGAGCACCTCTGGCACTACCGGCTTTCGCCTCACCCAGCCCATCTGGACAGGCGGCCGTGTCGCCGCAAACGTCTCGGCAGCCGAGGCCGAAGTCCTCGCCGGCCGCGAGAACCTGCGGCGGATCGAGCAGCAGATCCTGCAGACCGTGATCACCGCCTACGTGGACGTGCGCCGCGACCAGGAGGCCCTCCGCATCCGCGGCGAGAACGTCCAGGTGCTGCAGCGCCAACTGGAGGAGTCCCGGGCCCGTTTCGAGGTGGGGGAGATCACCCGCACCGACGTGGCCCAATCCGAGGCCCGCCTCGCGGCCTCGCAGGCGCAGTTCCAGCTCGCCCAGGCCCAGCTGGCCATCAGCCGCGCCAACTACGCCGCCGTCGTCGGGCAGAACCCAGGCGACCTGGCGCCCGAGCCGTCGCTGGCCGGTCTGCTGCCGTCCGACCCCGACCAGGTGTTTGATGCGGTGGAGCAGTTCAACCCGAACATCCGCGCCGCCGAGTACACGCAGCAGGCCAGCCGCGCCCGGATCGCCGGCGCCCGCGCCGAGCGCATGCCGAACGTGTCGCTGGACGCCAGCCTCGGCCACAGTGGCGGCCCGCTCGACCCGTTCGACCGCCGGGACTACTCCCGCAACGTGACCGCGACCGCGACCGTGACCGTCCCCATCTTCTCCGGCGGCCTCGTCAGCTCGCGCATCCGCCAGTCGGTG
>JAESGR010001186.1_pt1 | contig 10255 bp, 7 predicted proteins | sample 9269771 | NCBI WGS metagenome assembly JAESGR01 (sample SAMN15739572, study PRJNA653492) | algae metagenome | isolation source: Chroococcus sp. CMT-3BRIN-NPC107 and co-occurring heterotrophs from well... | place: USA: Clark Mountains Wilderness, California | collected 2010-04-18
GACGGACTCGTTGGCGTCCTGGCCTTCGGCATGCACGGCCTCGTGCAGCACAAAGCCGCGCTCGGTCTGCACCGGCCCTCCCTGCAGCACGGGGGTGCGGGCGAGTTCGTCGCGGCCCAGCGGCAGGTCGACCTTCTCGAACAGGTTCCTCAGGTTGATGTCGGTGGGCTTGTTGATCACCAGCCCGAGTGCCCCCTTGGGGCTGTGCTCGCACAGGTACACCACGGAACGCGCGAACGACGCGTCCTGCAGCCCCGGCATGGCGATCAGGAAGTGGTGCGTCAGGTTCATCGAATCGGCCTCGTGCGGCATGGGGTAGATTTTAAGTGGATGGACCCGACCTATGCCTCGGCCCTGATGTGGTTCCGGCGCGACCTGCGCGCCGGGGACAACGCGGCCTTCTACCATGCGCTGAAAACGGCCCGCGCCGTGCATGGTGCCTTCGTCTTCGACACGGTGATCCTCGGGGCCCTGCCTCGGCAGGATCGTCGGGTGGAATTCATCCGTGGCAGCGCCGAGGCGCTGGACGGTGACCTGCGCGCACTGGGCGGTCCGGGGACCGGGCTCCTGTGCGTGCACGGCAATCCCGTGGAGGAGATTCCGCGACTCGCGCAGGCGCTGGACGTGCAGGCGGTGTTCGCCAACCACGACGACGATCCCTATGCGCTTGCACGCGACGCCCTGGTGCGTGAACGGCTGGCGGCCGCCGGCATCGCCCTGCACACCTCCAAGGACCACGTCATCTTCGAGCGCGACGAGGTGCTCACGCAGGCAGGCAAGCCCTACTCGGTCTTCACGCCTTACAGCCGGGCCTGGCTCGCGAAGCTGGACGATTTCTATGTGATGGCGTATCCGGTGGAGCGGTATGCAGCGCACCTGGCACCGCGGCCAAACGGCATGCCAACCGGCGTTCCTTCCCTGGTCGCGCTGGGCTTCGGGAGCGTGGATGCACCCGTGCAGCCCGGATCCGCCGGCGCCGCGCAATCCCTGCGGGCATTTCTCGCCCGCATCGACGATTACGCCACCGCGCGTGACCTGCCGGCCCTGGACGGCACCAGCGGCCTGAGCGTGCACCTGCGCTTCGGCACCGTGTCGATTCGCCAGCTGGCGGCACTGGCGCGTTCGCGGGAAGGAGCCGGCGCGCAGACCTGGCTGAAGGAGCTGGTGTGGCGCGACTTCTACCAGCAGGTGCTCGCGAACTTCCCGCACGTCGGCCGGGGCGAGAGCTTCCGGCCCGAGTACGACCGCATCGCGTGGGAGCAAGGTGCGCTGGCCGATGAACGCTTCGCTGCCTGGTGCGAGGGGCGCACGGGCTACCCGCTGGTCGACGCGGCAATGCTGCAGTTGAACACCACCGGCTTCATGCACAACCGCCTGCGCATGGTGACCGCCAGCTTCCTGTGCAAGGACCTGGGGCTGGACTGGCGCCGGGGCGAGCGCTACTTCGCCGAAAAGCTGAACGACTACGAGCTCGCCTCCAACAACGGCGGCTGGCAGTGGGCGAGTTCCTCGGGTTGCGATGCGCAGCCGTATTTCCGCATCTTCAATCCCGTGAGCCAGGGCGAGCGCTTCGACCCGGACGGCGCCTTCGTGCGGCAATGGCTGCCGCAGCTTGCGAAGCTGCCAAAGAAGTTCGTCCATGCGCCGTGGACCGCGCGGCCGGCCGACCTGGAGGGGGCCGGGCTCGGCCTGGGGCGCGACTATCCCCTGCCGATCGTCGACCATGCGCAGGCGCGCCAGGAGACCCTGAACCGCTACGCCGTGATCAAGCCGGCCTGAGCGCGCCGCGGGCGGGTGTGTTCACCACCGCAAGGCGCGCCGGCCCACGGCCGCGCCCAGTGCCGCGGGGATCAGCATGCCGACGACGTACCAGGCGCCCAGGAACGGGGCGGCGAGTTCGGGGCAGTGGAAGGCGTACGCAAAGGCCGCCGCCGCGCCGGCGAACAGCCCGGCGGCCGCCCCGGCCTGCGGCAAGCGTGTGGGCGCCAGTCCCCGCAACGCGCGCAATGCCAGCCAGAGCACCGGAAGCGACAGCAGCCCGATGCTCAGGAGGCACTCGCGCCAAGTGTCTCCCAGCAGCAGGGGCACGCGCTCGGGCCCTGGCACCTGCGCCAGGACCAGCGCGCCCGCCAGCGCCATCAGCAGCAGCGGCAGCACGGCGGCAGCACCTGCGCCGCGCGTGCGCATGCCGGGATGGGCCAGGCGAAGCAGCAGCGAGCAGCCTGCGATGGCCACGACCGCCGGGATGCCCAGCTTGATCCAGAACATCGGCAGGTGGAGCGCGACGGCGAGGTCGGGACGCGGCCCCAGCACCACGACCATCAGCACCAGGGCGACACCGACGCCCGCGCACAGCTGCGTCAGGAAGCGGCGGTCGGCCCGTGCCGCGTCGACAGGTTGCGTACGGGCGGCCAGCGTGGCGATCAGTTCGTCGGTTTTCACGGTTCCCTCCGGAAGCGCGCCACCAGCGCCTTGAGCGTGCGATGCACGCCGACTTTCACGGACGCCTCGGAGACGCCCGTGACGCGAGCGGTCTCGGCAACCGAGACGCCGGCCAGCTTGACCATGACCAGCATCCGGCGCTGCGGCTCGGGCACCTCCTGCAGGATCTGCTCCAGGTCGCGGCGCGCGTCGAAGGCATCCGCATCCGAGAACGCGAAGATCGCCGACTCCTCGTCCAGCGGATCGTTCAGGGCGCCGTTGCGCGCATGGGCCCGCAGGAAATCGACCATCTTGTAGCGCGCGATCGTGTGCACCCAGGCGGTCAGCGGCTGGTCGGCGTGATAGGTGTGGCGGCCGTTGTGGATCGCCAGCAGGGTTTCCTGCACGAGGTCTTCGACATCGTCGGGCCAGCGGGCCATGCGACGCCGGAAGAAAGCGCGCAGGTGCGCGCTCAGCGCCGCCAGGAATTCCCGATAGCGCACGGCATCGCCTTCCTGCGCGGCGATGAACTGCGCGCGCAGGCGAACTTCGGCGGATTCGTTGCGGTCCATGGAGGCCGTCCCCGGGGCGCGCGGCTTGGCAGCCGGCGCGACGCGACGGGGCATTGTGCATGCACCCATCACCGCAGCCAAGACCACCCCCTGCGCGCGAGCCAGTGGTCGAGGGAGAAAACGCCCGCACCTTGCGCCACCAGCAGCAGCAGCAGCGCGGCCCAGGTGCCGTGGGTGGCGTACGCGCCGGGATACACCAGGAGCTGGATCACCGCCGTCATGCCCAGCAGCGCCAGCGCGGACCACCGCGTTGCCAGCCCGACCAGCAGCAGCAGCGGAAACACGTGTTCGGCGATCGCCGCGAGCAGAGCCGCGGGCTCCGGCGCGATCAGGGGCAGCCGGTACTCGTCGCGAAACAGCGCCACCGCACTGTCCGACAGGCGCGGCCACCCCGGCGCGAATTCACCGGCGACGACGTTCAGCGCGAAGCCGGTGACCTTCGTCTGTCCCGACGACCAGAACACGGCGGCGATCGAAAAGCGCGCAAGCAGTGCCACCACGGCATACGGCATGCGCTCGGCCCAGGCGACGGGATTCATCGTGGCCGTCCTTGCGCAGTGGCGAGCGCGACCAGCGCGCCTTCCCCGAGCAACAGCGCAAGGCAGGCAGCCAGGTCGAAGCCTGGCTCCTGCGCGCCCGCCAGCGCGCAGTCGGCCAGGGTCGCGCCCTGTTGCACCCCTTGCACGAAGGCTGCCGTGCCCGCGTCGCAGCGCAGCACCAGCACCTCCAGGTTGGGGCGGACGACGAGTGCGTGTTCCGCGGGATGCAGCGGCAGTTCCTGCGGTTCGCTGTCGTGCTGGTGGGCGGCCCAGAGCGACACGATCGCCCAGGGCGAGGCCACGAGGCGAACGGCCGGATGCAGCAGCGGCCGCAGCGCGCCCGGATCGCTGCCCGGGTCGGGCGCCGTCGACAGGGGTGGCGCATCGGCGGCATGGCAGGCCTCCATGCGCGCCCATTCCAGGCGCGCGACGTCGGCCAGGTAGGGCAGGCTGGCGCACGGCGCGAACTCCGCGATGAACGATGGCAGGCCGGCGCCATAGTGATGGAGCACCGGGTCGCGCGGAGGACACGCGCGCACGAACCGCGCCGCCATCGCACGGAAGAACACTTCGCCGACCAGCGCCCGAACCACCGGGAAGGTGTCCGCCAGCACGTTCACCAGCGAAGCAACGACGTTGTTGCGGTGCACGTCGAAGCGGCCTGCCGCATCGACGCCGCTTCGGGCGCGCAGCCCGCCGGGAGCCGGCAACGTCGGGTCGAACAGAGCGGCGGCCCAGGGCGCTTGCAGGTTCGCCGCGGCGGTCATGCGCAGGCCTCCATGCCATCGAGCATCCGCTGTGCCCGCAGGGCTTCCGCGTGCAGGCGGGCCAAGGGCGGAACGTCGTTGTCCCACTCGATGAGCGTCGGCACCGGGCCGACCTGTGCGACGAAGTCCTCGTAGAGCGACCACACACGCGCATCGGCGGCGCTGCCGTGGTCGTCGATCAGCAGCGGCGCGCCGGCTGCGTCGCGCTGGCGAGCGAAGCCGGCGAGATGGATCTCACCCACCTGCGCCAGCGGGAAAGCGGACAACCAGTCCCGCGGATCCTCGTTGCGGTTCGCGCAGGACACCACCACATTCGTGAGGTCCAGCAGCAGCCCGCACCCGGTGCGGCGCGCCACCTCGCGCAGGAAGGACGGCTCGTCCATCGTGGACGCCTCGAACTCGACGTAGGTGGACGGGTTTTCCAGCAGCATGCGCAGGCCGAGCCGCTCCTGCGTTTCGCTCACATGGGCGCACACGCGCGCCACGGTGGCGGAGTCGTAGGGCAGCGGCAGCAGGCCGTTGAGGAAGACGCCGCCATGCGAGGACCAGGCCAGGTGCTCCGAGAAGGAAGCGGGCGCGTAGCGCCGCACGAGCTCGCGCAGGCGCTCCAGGTGGGCGCGGTCCGGCCGCGCCTCGCCCCCGAGCGACAGGCCGACCCCGTGCAGCGAGAGCGCGTGCTGCTCACGCACGCAGCGCAATTGCGCGTGCAAGGGTCCGCCGGCGACCATGTAGTTCTCGGCGTGCACCTCGACGAAGCCAAGCTGCGGCGCGTCCCGCAGCAGCTCGGCGACGTGCCGGGGCTTGAGCCCTACGCCGCAGCGTGCGGGCAGGCCGGCGGCGGCCATCAGGCCTTCTTTTCCTTGAATTCCTTCAGCTGGCCCTTGCCGGTCGGCGAGGTGTTCGAGACGGTGTTCTCGCAGGTGCCCTTGGGCACGTAGGACCAGGCATTGCCCTGATGGTCCATCTTCGAGGTACCCGCGCACGTGGTGCCGGCACCGGCGGCGCAGTCGTTCTTCGCCTTCATGGCGATGCCGTAGCACCGCTCCTTGTCGGCCTTCTGGGCGGTTTGCTGGGCGGCGGCCGGCAGCGCGGCGAAGGCGGTGCCCAGGGCAAGGGCCAGGGCGGCGGCGGGCAGGTGGGAGATGGCAGGCTTCATCGATGCTCCTCGAGCTGGGAATCACCGGCACGGCGCCGGCACCTGCTTATTCGCCGGCGGGGCTGCGTCGGTTACACCGTGGGGAGAAATCTTTTGCCGCGGAAAGGAAAAAGCGGCCCGCAGGCCGCTTTGGATGCCCTGGATTCCCGCCTCCGCGGGAATGAAGGCGACGACTCAGGCGCTCACCGCCTGCGAGCAATAGTGCTTCACCAGGCTCAGCAGCTCCTCTTCCGAGTACGGCTTGCCCAGGTAGTGGTTCACGCCCAGCTCCTTGGCGTGCTCGCGGTGCTTTTCCGCGATGCGCGAGGTGATCATCACGATCGGAAGCGGCGCCAGGCGCGCATCGCCGCGGATGTTGCGGGCCAGGTCGAAGCCGTCCATGCGGGGCATCTCGATGTCCGACAGCACCACCGCAGGCAGTTCCTCCGCCAGCTTCTCCAGCGCCTGCAGCCCGTCGGCCGCCAGCGCCACCCGGTAGCCTTCGCGCGTCAGCAGGCGCTGCGTCACGCGGCGCACGGTGATCGAGTCGTCCACCACCAGCACCAGCGGCACCGTGGGGACCGTCGGCAGCAGCGTGACCGGCGCGGCGGGCTGCCCCGTCTTGTCGGCCGCGGCGGCCTGCGCGCCCGCGGCGCTCAGCTGGCGCGCCTGCTCGCCGTACACCTGCATCAGCGCCACGGGGTTGTAGATCAGGACCACGGCGCCGGAGGCCAGCACGGTCATGCCGGCCAAGCCCGGCAGGCGCGACAGCTGCGGCCCCAGGTTCTTGACCACCACTTCCTGGTTGCCCAGCACTTCGTCCACGTGCACCGCGACGCGCTGCGCGGCGGAGCGGAAGATCACCACCGGCAGCGTCTTGGTGGCCGGCTCGTTGGTGCGCGCGGAGGATTGCAACAGCGCGCCGGACCAGAAGAAGGGCAGCGGCTCGCCGCCGAAGTCGAAGGTGCCGTTCCTGTAGGCCTGCTCCACCTCGGCCTGGCTCGCCCGGCGCACCAGTTCCACCAGGTTCGCCGGCACGCCGATCGACAGCTTGCCCGAGCGGATCATCACGACCTGCGTCACCGCGGTGGTTAGCGGCAGCACCAGCTTGAAGCTCGTGCCCTTGCCCACCTTCGTGCTCGTCTCGATGCGGCCACCCAGCGCGTTGACTTCGGCGCGGACGACGTCCATGCCGATGCCGCGGCCGGCGAGTTCCGTCACGTGCTGCGCGGTGGAGAAGCCGGGCAGGAAGATCAGGTTGGCGGCCTCGCCCTCGGTCAGCTGCTGGTCGGCCGTGATCAGGCCTTGCTGCAGCGCCTTGTCGCGAATGCGCGGCAGGTTCAGGCCGGCGCCGTCGTCCTGGAATTCCACCGAGACGTCGTTGCCTTCTTGGCGCACCTGGATGGTGATGGTGCCGGCCGCTTCCTTCCCCGCAGCCGCGCGCACTTCGGGCGATTCGATGCCGTGCGCCACGCAATTGCGCAGCAGGTGTTCGAAGGCGCCGGTCATGCGATCGAGCACGCCGCGGTCCATTTCGATGGAGCCGCCCACGATGTCCAGCTTCACCTGCTTGGCGCTCTCCTTGGCGGCCAGGCGCACCACGCGGTACAGGCGGTCCGAAATGCCCTCGAACTCCACCATGCGGGTGCGCAGCAGGTCCCGCTGCAGTTCGCGCGTCTGGCGCGCCTGCGCGATCAGGTCGTCTTCGGTCGCTTCCACCACGCGCTGGATGTTGCGCTGCACGGTGGCCACGTCGTTCACCGATTCGGCCATCAGGCGGGTCAGTTCCTGCACGCGGGTGAAGCGGTCGAACTCCAGCGGGTCGAAGCCCGTGGCGGTGTCCTTGGCCTGCGCCATGCGCGACTGCATCTGCGACTCGGCCTGCACCTCGATCTCGCGCAGCTGCGCGCGCAGGCGGTCGAGGTTGCCGGTGAGGTCGGCCAGCGAGCTGCGCAACTGGCGCAGTTCGGCTTCCAGGCGCGAGCGGGTGATCATCACCTCGCCGGCCTGCGTGACCAGGCGGTCCAGCAGCTGCGAGCGCACGCGCACGGCCTGGTTGGCGGCCTGGCGCGACACCGTCACGCTGGTCTGCACCGGCGCCGCGATCAGGCCGCGCGCAGGCTTGGCGGCAGCGGCGGGTTCGACGCTCTCCTGTGCGGGCGATGCTTCCTGCAGGGGTGCCCGAACCGCCGGCTGCTGCACCGCCGGCTGCACGGGTGCGGCTTCGGGCTGCTGCGCCTCTTCCGCCGGCGCGAAACCGCCGGTGGCACGCAGCGTGTCGAAGCGGGCTTGCATCGTGTCGAAGCGCACCAGCAGCGCCTCGATGTCGGCGACGTGGATGTCGTCGTGTCCGAGGAACTCAACCTCGGACTCCATGCGGTGGGCCAATTCGCCCAATTGCAGCGCGCCGGCCAGGCGGGCGCTGCCCTTGAGGGTGTGCAGCGCGCGCAGCACTTCGTCGCGCGGCTCGCGTTGCGAGGGATGAGCCACCCACGCACGCAGTGCGCTGCCCAGCTTGGGCATGAGGTCGTTGGCCTCTTCCTCGAAGATCGGGAACAGGTCGGGGTCGATCGCGTCGACCACGTCCAGGTCGTCCTCGCCTTCCACCTTGACCAGCGGCACGTGCTCGTTGATCGCCGCCGTGACCGTCAGCGCCGCGGGCATCGCGATCGGCGTGCTGGCCACGGGCTGCGCAATGGAGGCGGGCACCGACTCGGCCTGCGGCTGCGACGGAGCGAAGTCGAGATCCTCCAGCTCGCCCAGCCCGGAGGCCGGCAGTTCGCTTTCGGACGCCTCGGCGCGCTGTTCGCCTTCGGCGTCCTTCAGGACGTGCAGCGCATCCAGCAGGCGCGGGTCGGGGTCCTTCAGGAAACCGGCGGCGAATTGGTGCAGCAGGCGCCGCACTTCCTCGGCCGCTTCGGTGAAGACACGGGCGTGTTCGGGCGTGCCGTCGGCCAGCGACTGCGTGTGCTGCAGCGCGCCTTCGAGGGCACGCGCGATGTCGGAGAGGGCCTGGAAGCCCACGGTCGCCGAGCTGCCGGCCAGCGCATGCGCCCACCCGACGGTGGAGTCCGGCACGCGCTGGTTCATCTCCAGCGTCCACTCGCTGATCTCGGTGGCCAGGCGGCGCGACCACTCGTCGGCCTCGTTGAGGTAGACGTTGTAGAGCGGGATGCCGATGCGCAGGTTGCCGATCACCTTGACCTGCTCGTCGCGCGACGGCGTGGCATCGCCCGGCTCGATGCTTTCGACCGGCTCGATGCTTTCGACCGGCTCCGCGGCGGCGGCCGGAGCGGGCCCGGAGACGGCGGACAGGCTCGAGAAGTCGATGCCTTCGATCTCCAGCGGCTCCACGCCGGGCGTGGGCTGGGGGATGTCGAGTTCCATGCGCGGCAGGATGGCCGTGCTGGCGAGCTCGGCCGATTCCTGCGGCGGCGGTTCCACCCTGGCGATCGGCCGCACGGGGGCCGGCTCGGACTTCGGCATCACCAGCGTCGCACCGAGCGCCGCGAACTCGGGCGGCAGGTCGTCGGCGCTGAGCTCCGAGATCTCGGTGCTCGGCGTCTGCGGCAGGTCGAAGGCGGCGGCAAATTCAGAGTCGCTCGCCTCCCGCAGCGATGCCGCCGTCTCGGCTTGCGAAGGCGGCAGGTCGAGCGTGAAGCCGAAGTCGGGCAGGTCCGCCACCGGTGCGGCGGCCGCGGCCGGGGTCTCGATCGCAATCGGTTCGGCCGCCGGCAGGTCCAGCGAAAAGTCGAACGTCTCTTCGGCAGGCGCGGCGGCTTGCGCCTCGGGCGCGGCCGGCGCTTCGTCGACCACCGCGGGCTCGGCAGATGCGTCCAGGGCGAGCAGCGTGGACAGCAGCGCGGCATCCTGCGGCTGCACGTCGGCGGGAGCTTCCTCCACCACAGCAACCGGCTCCTGCGCCACGGGTTCCTGCGCGGCGGGCTCTTGCACCACGGCTGCAGGCGCCGCATCGGGCATCTCGATGGCCACCAGGCGCGACTCGACGCGCATCGCGTCGGCCGCGATGCGGAAGGCCGATGCCCTCCACGCGCCGTCGGTGCGCGCCGCGATGTCCTCGATCCAGCGGCCGAAGCCGTGCATGGCCTCGGTGCACAGCGTGCGCAGCTGCTCGTGGGCGGGCTTCTGGTCGGCCAGCACGGTGTTCATCACCTGCTCGAGCGCCCAGCCGGCTTCGCCGAATTCGTTGAGGCCGACCATGCGCGAGCTGCCCTTGAGCGTGTGGAACGCGCGGCGCAGCGTGGTCATCTCGGCCAGGTTCTTCGGGTCCTCGGCCAGCGCCTGCAGGGCCGCCAGGCCGTTCTGCACGACCTCGCGCGCTTCCTCCAGGAAGATCTCGCGCAGTTCGGCGTCGCCATCGTCGTCCTCGGCGGACACGACCGTCGGCGCCACCGGGGCGGCGGCGACCGGCGCGGCTGCCACCACCGCGGGCGCGGGCGCGACGGGCGCGACCGCAGGCGCTGCAACGGGCTCGGCCGGGGTCAGGTCCAGCGAGGGCAGCATGTCCGCCAGGTCGGTCGCGACCGGGGTCGCTGCGACGGTTGCGACGGCGGCAGGCGGCGTGGCTTCGGGCTCCTGTGCCGGCGCATCCGGCGGCGGCGCACCTTCCTGCGTTTCGCGTCCCATCAGCGGGCGCAGCTCGTTGAGCGTGTCGTCCCAGACGAACAGCTTCTTGGCCAGCGCCGGCTGGTAATTGAGCATGTCGATCAGGAAGCCGAGCGCGCCCAGGTTGTTGCCCAGCTTCTCGAAGGTCCCGGCGCCGCGCGCCTTTTCCTCGTCGACCTCCTCGACCAGGATGTT
>JAESGR010001187.1_pt1 | contig 10248 bp, 7 predicted proteins | sample 9269771 | NCBI WGS metagenome assembly JAESGR01 (sample SAMN15739572, study PRJNA653492) | algae metagenome | isolation source: Chroococcus sp. CMT-3BRIN-NPC107 and co-occurring heterotrophs from well... | place: USA: Clark Mountains Wilderness, California | collected 2010-04-18
CCGCATGGCGTACGGGCCCTGGGCAAGTTTGTGAATACCTTCCACGCCTCAAGGAAGGTAGGCATCGTTACCGGCGTAGGCGACCGGCGCAGCGAGGATATCATTGCCATGGGAGAGGAGGCCGCCAGCTTCCTGGATGAAGTGATCATCCGGCTGGACGAAGATCTCAGGGGCCGGCAGGCTGAAGATATCCGGCAGCTCCTCCAGGAAGGGGTTCGCCGGGTGGATGCACAGAAACCGGTTTCGTTCATATCCAATGAATGTGCCGCCGCCGAATACGCGATCAACCATGCCGTACCCGGTTCGGTGGTGGTGATCCTGGTGGAGAACGTCAAACGTGTTCAGGAACTGATTCATTCCTGCCTGGAAAAGAGTGCGCTTCAGAATATGCGGACTGCGGTTTAGTCCGGATAATAACAGTAAAGGAAAGGTACATGACACGAAAGCGTTTGTGGATCATCGCCGCCCTTGCGGTAACGGCGGTAAGTTGTTCGGAAAGCGGGAACACCCGCGAAGGAACGGCCGCCGATACCACCACCCTTACCGGGGCAGGGAACAATTACCAGCTCGATGCCGATACGGCAACTGCCGTGGACGGTGACGGGATGCCGGGCGCCGAAAGGGTGCCGCCCGGTACCGATTCCCAGTCGCCGGCCCGCAGGGACGCAGCGGAGCCCACCGACCGGAAACCGGATACGGTGCCCTGAACCGGGCATCCAGCAGATAAGAATAAAGCGGCGCTCCGGCGCCGCTTTTTTTATATTTCTCGGGGAGAAAGGGTCCGGATGGTTCGGACCAGTTCGGCAAAGGAAAACGGCTTGTGTACAACCGCGTCTGAAGGACAGTTCAGGGCAGGCTCTCCCGGTTCCTTAAAGCCGGTCATCAGGATGATCCGGATGTGCGCCGTATCGGGGTCCCGCTTCAGTTCGCGGCAGAATGCAATGCCCTCCGCACCGTAAAATTCCATATCCAGCAGTACAATCTGCGGATGAAAATAATGGCAGATGCCTACAGCGCTTTCGCGTCCTGCAGCCAGCATCACCTCGAAGCCGGCGTTCTTCAGTACCCGGGTGGCGATCCGGTTGAAGTCGGCATTGTCATCTACGATCAGCACCTTCATATCGCGGAAGGGCGGCACAAAAACAAAACCAAAAGCGCATTACTCCCCGTTGTTTTTCAGCAGGGAGGCCAGTGCCGTCACGCAAAGGGCCATTACCGTGATCAGCAGGAAGGAGATCCGGAGGCTGAACCAGCTGGCCACCCAGCCGATGATGGGCGGGCCGGCCAGGAACCCGATGAAGCCGACACTGGAAACCGCTGCCAGGGCCAGGCCCGGCGCCAGGGTTTTTGACTGGCCGGCCGCCCCGTAGATCAGCGGTACGATGGAGGAAACCCCGAATCCCACGAGCATAAAGCCCAGCAGGGCCGGGAGGATATAGGGAAAGACTACTGACAGCAGTAAGCCAAAGGCCACGAGCAGCCCGCTGCCCTGCAGGAGCCGTTGCCGCCCGAACCGGTCCGTGAACCGGTCGGCAAAGAACCGTCCCAGGGCCATGGTACACATAAACGCGGTGAAGCCGGCACCGATCCATTCCGGGGCGGCCCGGATCACGTTCTTGAAATAGACCCCGCTCCAGTCGAACATCGTGCCTTCACACATCATGGCGCAAAAAGCAATGAAACCCAGGCGGAGCAGCGGCTTATCGGGCAGGGGGAAAACCGGCTGTTTGCCGCTGACCGGCGGGTCGGCACGCAGGAGGTACCGGGAAGCAATGCCCACCGACAACGCCATAACCACCAGCATGACGGTGTAATGCAGCGACATCGGAACGCTGTTGCGGATCATGGCCTGCCCGATGGCCGCCGCCACGAAGCCCGCCAGGCTCCACATGCCGTGGAAGGTCGCCATGACCGACCGGCCGTAGATCGCTTCCACACCAACTGCTTGCGTATTGATGGATATGTTGGCCAGGTTGGACACGAAGCCGTAGGCTAAGAGACTGGCCATCAATTGTCCTTCCGTAACCGAGAAGCCAATAGCCAGCAGGGCGCACCCGTTGAGCAGCAGGGCGGTCAGGGCCACCCGGTAGGATTGAAACCGGTGGATGAGCCAGCCGGCGATCGGCAGGCAGAGCAGCGACCCGATGGGCAGCAGGAACAGCAGGCTGCCGAGCTCGGCCTCCGTCAGGTGCATTTTATCCAGCACGGTCGGAATGCGGGAGGTCCAGCTGGCAAAAGAAACGCCCTGGATAAAGAACAGGGCCGCCACCGCGATGCGGTATACGCGCCGGGACAGGGGAGGGGCAAACGGCAGTTGGGACATGGGCGCGAAGATATTGCGGAATGAGGTCGGAGAGGAGGAGGTTGCGTGTTTGACGTTAAAGGTTTAAAGTTTAAAGTTGAAGGTTTATGGTGGTTTACGGGTTTACGGGTTTACAAGTTGGGAGGATGCTGCTTGCAGATTCGTGGTTGGCAGGTTTGCTGTTGGTGCGTTGTCTACTGCGGGGCACATTAGGGTGGACCGGTAGTAATTCGTGGAAGCTGGTGCAAGTGGGCGGCAGTGGGAGATGAGTAGCCTTTGGTTTGGGTTTTCTTTGCTGTTTGTTCGATCCTTGTTCGCCTGTTGTTCTGGGTTTATTCGGGTTGGCTTCGGGATTTGTCCGGGTCTTGCTCGGGTTTGGTTCGGGTATACTCCGCATATACTCCGTATATACTCCGTCCAAAACGAAAACGAACGGAATATATACGGAGTATATACGGAGTTGAACCGACTGTGTCCCGGGTCAAACCCTAATCAGGTGCGAAGCCGACCCGAAGAAAAGGGGAGCAGGGAGCGAAGGATTACCGAATGAAAAATGCTCATTGCGCTATCCCTTTATTACATGTCCACCGGGAAAAGGTCCATTAAAGAAACCTGGAACTTTCCAAAACAAACTACAATCAACACCAATAGATCATTTGTTTACAATACGGCAACCAACCGAATTGGCCTAAAACCCGCACCGATGAATCCTGCGGACGTTACCCTGGAATACAGATATCAAAAATTCAGCAACCCCCTTGCCCGCAAACCTGTAAACCGCGAACCTGCAAACACGTAAACTGCAAACGCCCAAACCCGCGAACTCCCAACTTGTAAACCCGTAAACTTGTAAACCCTCTTAAACTTTAAACCCTTCAACCTAAAACCTTAAACCTTAAACGAAAAAATTCACAACCTCCTGATCTCCACCAGCTCAATCCGCTCCTGTCCGCCTTCGCTGGCCGGTGCGCGCTGCCCGGTCCGTTTGTAGGCTACGGCTACGGGTAACTGGGGGGCCTGGAAATCGGGGGGCAGGTGTACCGGATCGTAAAACTGGCCGTCGGGGGAGGCAATGGACCAGACGAGTCCATCGCAGGATGGGCCGCAGGAATAGCGTACCGGGACCACCCGGGCTTTTTCGCGGACAAGGATAATGTATACCGGTTCTTTGGAACAGGAGGTCAGTAAGGAAGTGGCCAGCAGAACGGCCGTAATACGAGGTGATGTTTTCATGGATCCGGACTGCCAAAAGTAAAGGCCGCCCGGCATTTCTGCAAGCGGAGGTGAAAAGTTGGCATCCGGAGGGAAGCGAACAGGGCCCTATTTATTCAAAAACCGGTCGCCGGAAGGCGTAACCTGAAATTTTTTCCGGTTCCGACGCGATGGCATGATAATCGCCTACCTTTGGCCGCCTGCCTGTTCTGGCAGATAAACTCAAACCAAAAATTCATAGACGTATGGCTAACAAAGTAAATGTTACCCCTCTGCACGACAGAGTCATTGTGAAGCCGGCTGCTGCGGAAGAAAAAACGGCCGGTGGCATCATTATCCCGGACACAGCCAAGGAAAAGCCCCAGCGCGGCATCGTCATCGCCGCCGGTCCCGGTAAAAAGGATGAGCCTGTAACCGTGAAGGAAGGCGATACGGTATTATATGGAAAATACGCCGGCACCGAGATCTCCATCGAAGGCGAAGATTTCCTGATCATGCGCGAGAGCGACATCCTGGCCATCGTTTAATACGGCCGGAACCGAGCGGTGCACGACCGCTCCCGATTCTTCGTGCACAACAATCCTTTTAACATACAAATCTGTATAACAATGGCAAAGCAATTGTTTTTTGAGACCGACGCCCGCAATAAGATGAAGAAGGGTGTCGATGTCCTGGCGAACGCTGTAAAAGTTACGCTGGGTCCCAAAGGACGCAACGTGGTAATTGAAAAGAAATTCGGCGCACCGGCGGTCACCAAGGATGGTGTAACGGTAGCCAAGGAAATCGAGCTGGAAGACGCAATCGAGAATATGGGTGCCCAGATGGTGAAGGAAGTAGCTTCCAAAACCGCTGACATCGCCGGCGACGGTACCACTACCGCCACCGTACTGGCCCAGGCCATCATCACCGAAGGCCTGAAGAACGTAGCTGCCGGTGCCAACCCGATGGACCTGAAGCGCGGTATCGACAAGGCCGTTCGCGCCGTGGTCGAAAACCTGAAATCCCAGTCCCAGACCGTGGGCAACGACAACCAGAAGATCGAGCAGGTAGCCACCATCTCCGCCAACAACGACAGCGAGATCGGCAAGCTCATCGCTGAAGCCATGAACAAAGTTTCCAAAGACGGTGTCATCACCATCGAAGAAGCCAAAGGCATCGAAACCACCGTTGACGTGGTGGAAGGTATGCAGTTCGACCGCGGTTACATCTCCCCCTACTTCGTGACCAACAGCGAAAAAATGCAGGCGGAGCTGGATAACCCCTACATCCTGATCTACGACAAGAAGATCTCTTCCATGAAGGATATCCTCCATATCCTGGAAAAAGTGGCCCAGCAGGGAGCCCCGCTGGTGATCATTTCCGAGGATCTGGAAGGCGAAGCACTGGCCACCCTGGTGGTAAACAAGCTCCGCGGTACCCTGCGTGTGGCTGCCGTGAAAGCCCCCGGCTTCGGCGACCGCCGCAAGGAAATGCTGCAGGACATCGCGATCCTGACCAAAGGCATCGTGATCTCCGAAGAACAGGGCTACAAGCTCGAGAATGCCGACCTGACTTACCTCGGTAAGGCTGAGCGCGTAGTAATCGACAAAGACAATACGACCGTTGTCGGCGGACGCGGCGAAAAAGACGCCATCCAAGGCCGGATCAACCAGATCCGCTCCCAGATCGAAAATACCACTTCCGATTACGACCGCGAGAAGCTCCAGGAGCGCCTGGCCAAGCTCAGCGGTGGTGTGGCCGTACTGCATGTAGGTGCCGCTACCGAAGTGGAAATGAAAGAGAAGAAGGACCGCGTGGACGATGCCCTGCACGCTACCCGCGCTGCCGTTGAAGAAGGCATTGTTCCGGGTGGTGGCGTAGCGTATGTACGCGCCATCGGAGCCCTGGGCAACATCGAAACCCTGAACAACGACGAAGCTACCGGTGTGCAGATCGTGCGCCGCTCGCTGGAAGAGCCCCTGCGCCAGATCGTGGAGAACTGCGGTATCGAAGGTTCCGTGGTAGTAAACAAAGTGCGGGAAGGCCAGGGCGACTATGGCTTCAACGCCCGTACCGAAGTATACGAAAACCTGATCGCTGCCGGTGTTATCGACCCCACGAAAGTGAGCCGCATCGCGCTGGAGAACGCCGCTTCCATCGCCGGTATGCTGCTGACCACCGAATGCGTGGTAGCCGACAAACCCGAGCCCAAGTCTTCCGCTGCTCCTGCTATGCCGGGCGGTGGTATGGGTATGGATTATTAATCCCTGTTTCTACCGGATATTTGAAAAGGCTCCCTTTACCGGGGGCCTTTTCTTTTTATGAGGCCACGAAGACACGAAGGCATAAAGAAGCACAAAGGAGGACCATAAAATAATTTCCAGTTCCGGCCAATATCAGCGTCATCAGCGCTCCATCAGCGCCATCAGTGATTCATCAGCGCCCTCAGTGATTTATATCGTAAATAAAAGCCCCGGCAACGGCCGGGGCTTTATAGCTTACACTCTTTCCAATAGAAACGGTATTATTCGGCGTTGCGGTTGCGGCGGCCGATCTCGGACATGTGCTCGCGGTTGCGGCTTACGGTTTCGCCGCCTTTACGGCCGGCTTCGCGGGCTTCCTCCTGGGTCCACTTATGGGCAACCCCGCGCTGGTGGGCAATGGTTCCTCCCTTGCGGGCGATCTCGCGCTGCTTCTGCGGATCCATTGAGGCAAAACCCCGGCGGGAGGTGTTGGATTTACGGCCGTTTTCGCCTGCATTCGGTGCGTTGTTCTCCATCATAACATATAAATTTTAAATTGTAAAAAGAAGAATTCTAATATATATGGGTAAAAACAGTGCCCGCCCAACAGAACGGGAAAACCCGGTTTTCTTTAGGCAATTGGGTAAGAAAGGCAGTAATTAGTTGTATATTCAGGACATAACCTCCGGCCTGATTACCCTTTTTTACCTAAAGCTGAGTTATACACAGCCTGTATATCGCCTTTGAAACAGGACAGCCTCAACTGTTTTGTGGAAAACGAAACCTTACTATGTTTTGATTTCCTGAACAGGTACAGGCAAAACGCAGTAGCTTACCGGTTGATTCGCCGCATCCATCATTGAACGCTTAATTGCAGTTCTTACCCTTTTGACCTTTCCGATTCCTACCCTGAAAATCACTGAAGGAGTTTGTTTTGAACGAAGTGAAGCAACAGGAAACGCCCTCTATTGATGAGCAATTGAACCGGAAGCTGTACCTGCTCCTGGACGACCGTTTATGGGTACTGTCCGGATACTGGGACTGGTCGATCCCTGCTGACGCCCTGTTCTGCAGCAACCGGATGATCAGCCTGCCGGACCCGGTGGCAATGCCGCAGGTTCGTTGCCTCCTGCATCCTGATGATGTGGAAGGCCTCCGGGCACAGTTCAGCCGGTTTACGGATGACGTACCGGCCGAAGCCTTTGGTTTCCGTGTCATCACCACATACGGAACGGTATGCCCGGTACGGGGGGAAGGGTTTTACCGGGTGGAACCGCTGCCGGACCCGGCCGAAATGTTCCGGGAAAAAACATTGGACCAATTCCGGCGGGAAAAGGAAACCGTCAACCGGCAGGAAGAAACGGGTTTCCGGGCAGGCATCTACCAGTACGCCGAGCGGATTTTCGTTTTTGGTATTTATTCCGTTAATGCCGTTCACCTGACTTCCTGGTATTCGGACAATTATTTCCGGATTTTCGGCCTGCCCCCCCAGAGCCTGAACCCGCATCCCAATACCTTTAACCGGTTTATCCATGCCGATGACCTGGAAACCGTTTCCGATGCCCTGGACAAAGCCTTCCAGTACAAATTGCCCCTGCACCTGGAGTTCCGGATCATCCGGGCCGACAAAAAGCTGCGCCATGTACGCTACACGGCCGACTGGACCTTCAATGCCCAGGGCGAACCCGTAATGACCGGCACGTTGGCAGACATTACCGAAAACCAATTGCTGGAATCGGAATATACCCAGCAGCAACAATCCGGAACGCTCCAGCGCAGCCTGCTGAACATGGTGGAATCCGAGTCATCCACCGGTACCTGGTACCTGAACCTCTTTACCCGGGAATCCCATTATTCCGACCAGGTGTACCGTATGTACGGGCTGCGGCCGCAGATGCTGCTGACCGGGATGACAAAATTCGCGGCCTTCATCTATCCCGAAGACCTGGCCCTGTATACCGAGCTGTATCAGCGCATCTGGAATGAACATGCCGCACCGGACCTCGTGTACCGGATCATCCGGCAGGATGGGAAAATCCGTTACCTGCGGCAGAAAGGGAAAGTGGAGATCAATGCAAACGAGGAACTCGTAGTAACCGGCACCATCCGCGACATCACCGGGCAGAAATACCTGGAAGAGAAAATCAGTGTGCTGAAGGAACAGCAGATCCTCCACCAGTTCCTGCACCGGGAAACCGACCTCGCGGCAGGTATGGGCCATTGGCTATGGGACCTGACCAGCGGCGAAGTACAGTGGAGCGACTCCCTGTACCGGCTGCTGGGCCTGAAGCCCCAGATCATGGAACTGAACATGAAGCGGCTGCGGGCTTATATACACCCCGAAGATTATAAGCTGTTCCAAAAGCAGGTTCAGCTGGTGGTGGAAGAACAGACCGAAAGCGAATTTTATTTCCGGGTATTGCATAAATCCGCTTCCCGGAGGCTTCGGGCCCTGTTCCGTATGCTGAGTCACGAGGACAAGGAATTTTTTGTCGGTATTGTCCAGGATGTAACGGAAGAACAAAAGATCCGGGAGCAGTTAACGGAAAGAGCGCAGTTTGCCGAACAGCTCAGCGATGCCATACCCGACCGGGTGTTCGTTACCTGTACCGAAAACACCATCCTGGCCTGGAACCGGAGCAGCGCGGAAGGATTTGCCCTGAAAAAGGAAGAGGTACTGGGCGAGAACATCTTCAGCGTATTGCCCCACCTGAAAACCCCTGAGATTGCCGATATCCTGCAAAAGGCCCTGTCGGGTAAAACGATGTACCTGCCGGTATTGAAGGATTCGGTCACCGGCCAGTTCTTCGAACTGCTGGCCTCTCCTGTTTACGATGCGGCAGGCTCCGTATCGGGGGTGCTGCATGTACTGCATAATATTTCACAGGAACACAGCCTGCGGGAACAGCTGACGAGTCGCGTAACATTCATTGAAAGCCTGCTGGAGCACAGCCTTGACCGGATCGTGGTGCTCGACCGCCATATGAATTACCTGTACTGGAACAAAAGGAGCGAGGCCTATTACGGGTTGTTCAAGGAAAACGTGCTGGGGAAGAACATCCTGGAAATTTTCCCGGCCTTCCGGAACGATCCATCCTACATTGAATTCAAGCGCGCCCTCAAAGGGGAGACGGTGCACCTGGCCTCCGACCGCTACCCGGACCAGCCTGATCATTTCACCGAGACCTACCTCATTCCCCTCAAAGACGACCTGCAGCAGGTAACCGGTATCCTCTGGATCGTGCATGACCTGAGCAAAGAATTCCAGCTGGAGCGCCAGAAGAAAAAAGCCGCCGGCCTTATTGAAGCGCTGAATGAAGGCTACCTGGAGCTGGATGCCGGGTTGCGGCTGGTGTACTGTAACCAGAAGGCGAAGGACCTGCTGCAGCTTCCGGAAGGGGATCCGGGAAAACAGCCCCTGCCCGACCTTTTCCCGCAGGAAAAAGGCAGCGCTTTTTTTGATGCCCTCCGGCGGGCACAGGAAGAGCAGGTAATCCTCCGCGCAGAATTCGAGGCACCGGGCCAGGGTGGCTGGATCTATTGCTCCATCGCTCCGCAGCATGACGGGCTCGTGGTTATGGTTATTGATATCCAGCAGCTCAAAAATGCCGAGCAGCAGCTGTCCATGCAGAACGAGATCTATTCCTATGCCGAGCAGATTGGCCGGATCGGAACCTGGGCCTTCAATATCAGTACGGGCGCCACCCTGTTTTCCGACCAGTTTTACCGGCTTATCGGGCTGTCTCCCGAGGATAAAAACAGGGAGCTGAAAACACTGCTGAACAGCGTCCACCCCAGTGACCGGGAAAAAGTAAAAGAAGCGGTGAGCAACTTGCTGGCCTACCGCGAAATGGAGCCGGTGGAGCTGCGCCTGGCCGGTCCGGAGGATTCGGTCCGGTACTTTGTCAACCGCAGTAAAATCATCCGGGCCCTGAACGGCGATGAGCTGTTCATCGGCACGTTGCAGGAGGTGACGGAAGACCGCCAGCTCCGCCGCCAGCTCGATGAACGCGTGCGGGAGTCCGAGGAACTGATCGATGCCAGCACGGACCGGATCATGGTACTGGACCATACGTTGCACTTCACGGGCTGGAACCGGAAATGCTCGGAGATCTACCGTTTCCAGAAAGAAGAGGTGATGGGCCGCTCGCTGTTCGAGGTCTTTCCCCAGATTCGCCAGCATGATGAAACGATGCAGGCCTTTGAAGAAGCGCGCAGCGGCCGGCAGGCGTTCCTCCCGGCCATGCGTGACCTGTACACAAACCTGTACAATGAACTGTTTCTAACCCCGCTGCGGGACGAGGCGGGTTCAGTCCGCGGCATCCTGGTAATCATTCACGATATTACCCGAAGGGTTATGGATGAAATGCAGCTCCGCGAGCTCAACCTGACCCTGGAAAACAAAAACATCGAGCTGGAAGAAAAGAATGCGGAGATCACCAATTTCTCATTTGTGGCCAGCCATGACCTGCGCGAACCCCTGCGCAAGATCCATACCTTCAGTCACTGGAT
>JAESGR010001188.1_pt1 | contig 10244 bp, 13 predicted proteins | sample 9269771 | NCBI WGS metagenome assembly JAESGR01 (sample SAMN15739572, study PRJNA653492) | algae metagenome | isolation source: Chroococcus sp. CMT-3BRIN-NPC107 and co-occurring heterotrophs from well... | place: USA: Clark Mountains Wilderness, California | collected 2010-04-18
ACCCTTCATGGGGAGGGAAGATCACTTCCCGCCGCGCACCTGCACGGCCACCCAGGGGAAGTCGCTGAACACGCCATCGACGCCCGCTGAGTACAAGGCCCGCAGCAGGCTGTGGACGTCGCCGTAGGCGTCGGGCGCCGTTCCGCGCTGCAGCGAGGCCGGCAGAAAGTGGTTCTCGGCGCGCACAGTCCAGGCGTGGACCTGCAGGCCGGCGGCGTGGGCGTTCCCGACCAGCGGGGTTGGGGGGCCGAGGGCGCCGTCGTCCAGCTTCAGCACCAGCGGCAGCTCGACCCCGATCCCGTCGGCGTAGGCCTTGATCCCCTTGAGCCCGGCGGGCGTAAGCATGTCGGCGTAGCGGCCGCCCTTCTGGTCGGCCGGTCCGCCCTCCGCGGCGATCAGCTGGACGCGGCGCACCGGCGAGAGGCGGCGGAACCGCCGCAGCGCCTCGGGCTCGAAGCTCTGCACGAACACCGGCGAGCTGCGCGAATCCAGGCTCTGGGTCTTCAGGGCCGCCGCCAGCCGCGGCTCGAGGGCGAGACCGATCGAGCGGAAGTAGCTCGGGTGCTTCATCTCCGGATAAACGCCGATGGTGCGCCTGGCCTTGGCGCTCTCGGTGCGCGCCAGCTCGACGATCTGGTGGAAGGTCGGGATCGCCTCGTTGCCGTCGTACTTGGTGTTGGCCGGGCGGATGTTCGGCAGCCGCTCGCGGGCCCGCAGGGTCTTCAGCTCGGCCAGGGTGAAGTCCTCGACGAACCAGCCCTCGACGGGCTTGCCGTCGATGGTCTTGGTCTTCTTCCGGCGGGCGAAGTTCGGCTTGGAGCCGACGTCGGTCGTGGCCGAGATCTCGTTCTCGTGCCGGGCGACCAGGATGCCGTCCTTGGTCACCACCAGGTCGGGCTCGATGTAGTCGGCGCCCTGCTGAATGGCGAGCAGGTAGCAGGAGAGGGTGTGTTCCGGCAGCTGGCCGCTGGCTCCGCGATGGGCGATGACCAGGGGGCGCTTGCCCGTGACCTGACCGCGCGCCGGCAGCGCGGCCGCGGCGAGACCCGCCGCGGCGAGCGCGCGGCGCGTCAGGCTCGTCATGCGGCGGCCTTCAGCCGGTCGAGCAGCAGCGGGTGGATGTCCAGATTGGCGGCGCAGACGCTGCCCTTGGCCAGCACGTCCTCGCCGCCGTCGGCGTCCGTCACCTTGCCGCCGGCTTCGGTGATCAGCAGGATCCCGGCGGCCAGATCCCAGGGCTTCAGGTCCCGCTCCCAGTAGCCGTCGAACCGGCCGGCCGCGACGTAGGCCATGTCCAGCGCCGCCGAGCCGAACCGGCGCACGCCGGAGACCCGCTGGCTGATCTGGTGCAGCTCCTTCAGGAACTTGGCGTGCTGGCCATGGCCCAGGAACGGGATGCCGGTCGCCAGCAGGGACTCGTCGAGCCGCGTGCGCGCCGCGACCCGCAGCCGCTTGTCGTTGACGTAGCAGCCCTTGCCCTTCTCCGCCCAGAACAGCTCGTTGCTGGCCGGGTTGTAGGTGACCGCCGCGACGATCGCCCCGTCGCGCTGCAGGGCGATGTTGATCGCGAAGTGCGGCAGGGCGTGCAGGAAGTTGGTGGTGCCGTCGAGCGGATCGACGATCCAGGTGTGGGTCTTGTCGGTGCCCTCGATCAGCCCCCGCTCCTCGCCGTGGAAGCTGTAGCCGGGCCGGGCCTTGCTCAGGGCCTCGAACAGCACCTGCTCGGCCTTCAGGTCGGCGGCCGAGACGAAGTCGGCGGCGCCCTTCTTGGAGACCTGCAGCTCGGTCAGCTCGCCGAAGTCGCGGTTCAGCCCGCGCGCGGCCTTGCGAGCCGCATCGCTCATCACCTTCAACAGGGCGGACTGGGTGGACATCGGGTCTCCGTGGGCGTCGAGGGGCCGGGATAGTGGCAGGGTGGGGCCAAGGCAAGGCGCTTAGCCCGGCTCCGCCAGCCCCTTGGCGATCTCGGCGTTGAGCGCCCTCACCGCCGCCGCCGGGCCCTCCGGATGCTTCCAGACGCCGGCGGACACCGCGATGAAGTCGGCGCCGGCCTTGGCCATCTCGGCGGCCGTTTCAACGGTGATGCCGCCGATGGCGACGCAGGGGGTCTGCATGCTCTCCTGCCAGATGGTCAGGATCTCGGGCTCGGCGCGGGTGGGCGCCTCTTTAGTGGCGGTCGGGAAGAAGGCGCCGAAGGCCACGTAGTCGGCGCCGGCCTCGGCGGCCTCCATGGCCAGGTGCCGGCTGTCGTGGCAGGTGACGCCGACCATCCGGTCGGGGCCCATCAGCCGGCGGGCCTCGGAATAGGGCGCGTCGGACTGGCCGACATGGACGCCGTCGCAGCCGAGCTTCGCCGCAAGGTCCGGGCGGTCGTTGAGGATCACCGCCACGTCGCGGGCCAGGCAGATGGGCGTCAGGGCCTCGACGGCGGCGGCGATGATCTCGTCGGGTGCGTCCTTCAAGCGGATCTGCAGGGCGGCGACATCGCCGGCGTCCAGCGCATGGGCGAGGTCGCGGCCGAACTCGGCCAGGTCGTCGATGGTGGGCGGCGTGATCAGGTAGAGGCGGCAGTCGGCTTTGCTCATGGCGGGGCTCTATATCAGCCCGCGGCGAGAAGCGCCCTCAGGCCGTAAGCGACGGCGGCGGTGGCCAGAGCCCCGGCGGCGGCGAGGCCGAAAAACCACGCCAGCCTACGCCACAGCGGGCCGACGGGTTCGCCCTCGGGCGGGGGTTCAATGATAGCCCGCACCCGCCGTCACCTTTCCGCGGAAAAGCCAATAGACCCAGAAGGTGTAGCCGAGGATCACCGGCAGCAGGATGGCCACCCCCACCAGCATCAGGCCCAGCGCATTGTCCGCCGAGGCCGCCTGCCGGAAGGTCAGGTCGTAAGGGACGATGTTCGGGAAGAAGCTCACCGCCAGGCCGATGTAGCCGGACAGGAAGACGATCATCGCGCCAACGTAGGGCAGGGCGTGCGAATGGCGCTTCAGCCCCCCCACCAGCAGCGCCAGGCCCGCCGCGCCCACGGCGGGGATGGCAAGCAGCGGCGCGAGGCGTCCGAAGTCGAATCGGCCACCCTCCCACCCCCAGCGGACGGCGACCTCCGGATGGACGAACAAGGTGGCAAGGCTGACAGCGGCGAGCAGCAGGGCGGCGCCCGCCGCGCTAGTCCAGGCCCAGCGGCGGGCCCGGCCGTGCAGCTCGTCCTCAGTCCGCCAGATCAGCCAGCAGGCGCCCAGCAGGGCGTAGCCGAACACCAGCCCGACGGCGACCAGCACGGTGTAGGGCGTCAGCCAGTCGTAGGCGCCGCCGGCGAAGGCGTCGCCCTCGATCCGCACCCCCTGGATAAAGCCGCCGAGCACGAACCCCTGCGCCAGCGTCGCCACCACGGAGCCGACGCAGAAGGCGCCGGTCCAGAACGCCTTGCCGCGCCGCCGGCCGCGGGCCCGGAACTCGAAGGCGACGCCGCGCAGGATCAGCGCCAGCAGCATCAGCAGGATGGGGACGTAGAGCGCCGGCCCCAGGACGGCGTAGGCAATGGGAAAGGCGGCGAACAGACCCCCGCCCCCCAGCACCAGCCAGGTCTCGTTGCCGTCCCAGACCGGGGCGATGGTGTCCATCATGATGTCCCGCTCCGCGGGCGAGCCGGCGAAGGGGAAGAGGATCCCCAGCCCCAGGTCCATGCCGTCGAGCAGCACGTACATCAGCACGGCTACGGCGATGATCCCGGCCCAGATCAGCGGCAGGTCTAGGCTCATCGGCCGGCCTCCGGGTCGGGATCGGCGGGCGCGGCCGCCATCGGCTGGCTGGGCTGGCGCGGACCGGGATGCTCGGGCGGCGGCTCGCCAGACCCAGCCACCGGCCCCTCGCCCATCAGCCGCAGGATGTAGAGGGCGCCGACGCTGAACACGATCCCATAGACGACCAGGAACGCCAGCAGCGAGGCCGAGACCTCGCCAGCGCCCACCGGCGAGACCGCGTCGGCGGTCCGCAGCACGCCGTAGACGACGTAGGGCTGACGGCCGACCTCGGCGACCACCCAGCCGGCGATCACGGCGACGAAGCCGGTCGGGCCCATGGCCACGCAGGCTCGAAGGTACGGCCGATTGTGCTCCGGCCCCCGCGTCCGCCAGCACAGGAAGGCGCCCCAGAGCCCCAGCCCGATCATGGCGATCCCCAACCCCACCATGATCCGGAAGGCCCAGAAGACGATGGCTACGGGCGGGCGGTCCTCGGGCGCGAGGCTCTTCAGCCCCGGCACCTCGGCGGTCGTCTCGCCGGCCACGATCCAGCTCCCGATCTTAGGGATCGAGATCTCCCAGCGGTTGGACTCGGTCGCCCGGTCGGGCCAGGCGGCGATGTGGAACGGCTGCTCGGCCCGGGTCTCCCAGAAGGCCTCGATGGCGGCGAGCTTGGAGGGCTGGCTCTCCAGCATCTGCTTGCCGGAGATGTCGCCGACCCACAGCTGCAGGGGCGCGACGATGGCCAGCATGCCCACCGCCATCCGCAGGGAGATCGCCGACTCCGTCTCGCCCGGCGCCCTCAGCCGCCGCCAGGCCGAGGCGCCCGCGACCACCAGGGCGGTGGTCAGGTAGGCCGCCAGCACCATGTGGGTGAACCGCTCGGGGAAGGTCGGCGAGAAGATCACTTCCATCCAGCTGGTGGCCAAGAGGGAGCCGTCCGGAAGGCGGGTGTAGCCGGTCGGGTGCTGCATCCAGCTGTTGGCCGAGATGATCCAGAAGGCCGACACCAAGGTGCCGACGGCGACCAGGGTGGTCGATGCGAAGTGCAGCCGCGGCCCGACCTTGCGCCAGCCGAACAACATCACCCCAAGGAAGCTGGCCTCGAGGAAGAACGCAGTCAGCACCTCGAACGCGAACAGGGGCCCGATCACCGGCGAGACGAAGGCCGAGAAGACGCTCCAGTTGGTGCCGAGCTGGTAGCTCATCACCACCCCGGACACGACGCCCATGCCGAAGGAGAGGGCGAAGATCTTCACCCAGAACAGGTAGAGGGTCTTGAACGCCTCGTTCTTGGTCGTCAGCCAAAGGCCCTCGAGCACCGCAAGGTAGCTCGCCAACCCGATCGTGAAGCTCGGGAAGATGATGTGGAAGGCGATGGTGAAGGCGAACTGCAGCCGCGACAGCAGCAGGGCCTCGGCGTCCATGTCGATCAGGCCTCGCACCCGGCGCGCGCGAGCCGCGCCCCGTCCCGCTGTGGAACGCTGAAGCTCGCCGCCGGCTCCGCGACGGGGCGCCGCAACCACCTAGTTGCTAATGAGTTGCAACGGCGTTCGCATCTGGTACATAGGATTCATCTGCGAGGGGTTCGCAAGTTGTACGTCTGCAATTGCAACGGGATCCGGGAACGTCAGGTCCGCGCCGCCATCCAGGCCGGCGCCCGCCGCCCGGCCGAAATCTTCAAGGCTTGTGATTCCAAGCCCCAGTGCGCCCGCTGCGTCTGCGACATGCGCCAGCTGCTGGACGAGCAGGACGAGTCGCTGAAGTACGCCGCCGAATAGTCTGACTAAGGCGCCGATTACCAGCGGCCCCATAATAAAATCAGAGACTTGTCGGCGGCGCGCGCAACGAAATCAGCGACCGCAAATCACTTGCAAAGATAGGCTTTGACTCCCCGCCCGACGCGCGGAAAGGCTGCGCGCGAATAGTGACGGAGAGTTTCGATGCAGGGCGACAGGGACATCATTCGGCTTCTCAACGCCGTGCTGACCAACGAGCTGACGGCGGTCAACCAGTACTATCTGCATGCGCGCATGTACGAGAACTGGGGCCTGAAGCGGCTCGGCAAGATCACCTACGAAGAGTCAATCGGCGAGATGAAACACGCCGACAAGCTGATCCGTAGGATCCTGTTCCTCGAGGGCCTGCCCAACCTGCAGGACCTGCACAAGCTGAAGATCGGCGAGAGCGTCGGCGAAGGCCTGATGGCGGACCTCGAGCTGGAGACCTCCGGCCGGGTCACGCTGGTCGAGGGCGTCAAGCAGTGCGAGGCCGCCGCCGACTTCGTCTCCCGCGAGGTGCTGGTGGAAATCCTCTCCGACACCGAGGAGCACATCGACTTCCTGGAGACCCAGGTCGGCCTGCTGCGTTCGCTCGGCGAGCAGAACTACATGCAGAGCGCCATGGGCGAGCTGGAAGGGGACTGAGCGCGCCGCACCCCCGGCCGCCGAAGGCGGTGGAGGGGGCGCTCAGCGGCGGCGGTCGAGCCAGCGCTTGATGATCCCGAACGCCGCGGGGCCGACCAGGGCCGCCGCCAGCAGCAGGTAGACGATCCGGGCCTCGTCGGGCATCAGCCGATCCGGCCCTCGATGGCCTGCGGGTGAGGCGGCGCGGCGGGGGCGGCCTCGGCTTCCACTTCAGGCTTGGGCGGCGTCAGGCCCATGAATTCCTTCACGGCGTTGACGTAGGTGTGGGCGATGGTCCGCGCCTGTCCGACGCCGTAGACCCCGTTGCGCTCCAGCGAGGCCAGGTCGCCGCCCAGCGCGAAGATCATCCGGAAGGCTTCTTTCTCGATGATCCCGGTCGGCAGGATGGCGATGTTGTTGAGCCTAAGCTGCTCGACGATGCCCTTCAGCGACTTGGGCCGGACGGCGGCCGGAAGGCGGGTCAGGAGGCAGGCGTGCAGGATCGGCCGGCGCAGCTTCTTTTCCGCATTGCCGACGATCTCGGCCATCTTCAGCGCCTGCAGCGCTTCCAGGGCCGAGGAGGCGAGGGGGGTGATGACCAGGTCCGGCTTCACCGCCGTGAACGACAGGCCCACACGGGCCGAGCCTTCGGTGTCCAAGATGATCCAGTCCGGCCGTTTGCCGTTCGCTTCGCGCAGCGCATCGGGCAGGTCCATCTCGAAGGGCGCGGCGTGCACGCTGATGGTGTTCGGCCGGCCAGGCAGCGAGGCCCAGTGCACCAGCGGCTTGTTGGGATCGGCGTCGATCATCGCCACCCGGTGTCCCTGTTCGGACAGGCCCAGGGCCAGCAGCATCGAAGCGGTGGTCTTCCCCGCACCCCCCTTGGGGCTGACAAACGCCACGGTCGGCAAGCGCAATACCTCGGGTCCGCGAAAAAGGGCCGGCGCGCATATAGGGCATACGCGCAGGTTTCGTTAAACCTCGCTCGCCTTGCGGGCGGAAGGAAGGCGCTTTGCCGCGTTAACTCGTCGCGTCCTGGGCGACTTCCCCCGTCTTGGGCGCGCTTTCGGGCGCGGCGCCGGCTTCGATGATTTTTCCGCGGCCCGTCACGTCGCTGTGCAGCTGACCGGGGCGGCTGACCAGGGTCACCTTGCCCGAATCGGCCACCTTCACGTCGGCGCGCGCCTGCGGAGCGAGGCTGACCTCGCCGTAGTCCCTCACGTTGGCCAGCACCTCGCCGGCCCGCAGCTGCGACAGGTCCGCGTCGGCCGACTCGCCGATGTTGAGGGTCAGCGACTCGGCGCGGCCCTGGATGGACACATCGGCGCGGCCTTCCATGGTCAGCATCAGCCGGTCCTGGTCGTAGCCGTCGACCACGAGGGTGTCCTCATCGTCCAGCCGGAACTCGGTGATGCGCGGGGCGGTGATGGTGATGCTGACGCGCCGCCAGCCGTCCTCGTCGTCGTCGCCGCTGATCCGGCCGCCCACGAGCTGCAGTTGGTGGACCAGCCCGCTCGGACCGCTCACGACCACGGTGGCCGGCCCTTCCTTCTGGACGAACCGCACCTCGGCGGGGATGTCGATATCCAGGCTCTCGCCGGTCCACGGGAGCTCGCGGTTGGCCGGGGCGTCGGCCGCCTCGTCCAGGCGCCGCTCGACCTGGTCGTCCACGTCGTCCTCCCAGTCGCCGAAGTTGCGATGCCAGTCGTGGTTGGTGAAAAGGTCCGGCCCCCCGAAGCTCACCGCGGCGGTGAGGCAGATGACGGCCGTGAAGAAGCCGGCGACGGCGATCAGCACGAGGTTGCGGATCATGGCGTTGCGTCCTTCAGGCTAGAGGGCGGGCTTGAGCAGGCGGAAGTGCAGCCGCCCGTACCAGACGAGGGCGTTCACCAGCCCGATGGTGATCAGGGTCAGCACCGCGCCGGCCGAGATCGAGCCGGCCATCAGGCCCAGGCCCGCGAAGATCGCCGTCACCGCCCCGCCCGGCGGGTCGAAGAAGGGCCCGCCGATGAACACAGCGCCGCCGGCGAAAAAGGCGGCGACCACCCCCATGCCGATCCCGAACAGGGCGCCCACCAGGCCGATCAGCACGGGTAGGACAATCAGCAGGTCCAGGGCCCCCAGGCCGATCACCGCGAACACCGCGCCCATGGCCGCCGAGGGGTTCTTCTGCTCCTCCCACAGGCGCAGGCCGGCCTCGGCGCGCAGCTCGCGGGCCAGCCGGTCCGGATCGCCCAGCGCCTGGCCGACCTCCGCCTCGCTGCGGCCGGCGGCCTCGCCCTCGACGAAGTGGGCCTCATAGTCGGCGACGATGTCGTCGATGGTCTGCGGGGGCAGCCCGCGCAGGCCGTCGCGCAGCCGCTGAAGGAAGATCTGCCGCGTCATTGCCCCTCTCCAAGGATGGTCGCGACGGCGCCCGAGAACTTGGCCCAGGCGGCCTTCTGGGTTTCGAAGCTCGCCCGGCCGGCGTCGGTCAGGCGGTAGTATTTGCGGGGAGGCCCGGCGGGCGACTCGACCAGGTAGGTTTCAACCAGCCGGTCGGCCTGCATGCGGCGCATCAGCGGGTAGATCGTGCCCTCGCCCATGTCGATCGCCTGCGCGAGCCGGCTGGCGATGTCGTAGGCGTAGCCATCGCCGCGCGAGAGCAGCGCCAGCACGCAGAGCTCCAGCACGCCCTTCTTCAGCTGAACCTGGATGGTCTCGGTCACTTGGCCGCCCGTTCCCTTCGCGTCCGTCGTGCTGAAGTCTTACGCAAGGTACTAGGTGATGCAAGCTAGCATGCATTAACTCGTAGTAAGGTCCGGTCCCCGGTGAGGGATCGTTTCCGCCGCCCGCCTGTTCTGAAGGTCTGACGAGACCTGGAGTTAGACGCGCATGCTCGACATCAGCTCTGGCGCCTTCTGGATGATGGTGACGGTGATCGGCGTCGCCCTCCTGGGCGCCGCCATCGCGTGGGGAATGGCGCGCAATGCGCGCCGCGATCGCAGCAAGGACGCCCTCACAGAAGCCGCCACACGGCAGCAGTACGACCACCCGAACGTCGGCGACAATCAGGGTCCTGCCGATCCCAAGCACCGGGTGGGCGCCCCCCGTTAAGCGGGCGCCCCTTCTAAGCCGCAAGCTTCGCCTCTAGGCTCTCGCAGAAGAGCCTAGGGAGATCGCATGTCGGACGCGGCGGGGCAGAGGAGCGGGCGCCAGCACGCCACGGTGATCGGGGCCGCATCGGCCGGCACCGTCTTCGAGTGGTACGACTTCTACCTCTACGGCTCGCTGGCGGGGTTCATCACCCAGCACTTCTTCTCGGGCGTCAACGAGACCACCGGATACATCTTCGCCTTGCTGGCCTTCGCGGCGGGCTTCGCGGTCCGCCCGTTCGGCGCCCTGGTGTTCGGCCGGCTGGGCGACCTGTGGGGCCGCAAGAACACCTTCCTGGTGACCATGCTGCTGATGGGGCTCTCGACCTTCGTCGTCGGCCTGTTGCCGAGCTATGCCCAGATCGGCGTCGCCGCGCCGATCCTTCTGATCGTCATGCGCCTGATCCAGGGGCTGGCGCTGGGCGGCGAGTACGGCGGGGCGGCGACCTACGTGGCCGAGCATGCGCCGCCCGGCCGCCGCGGCCTCTACACCAGCTTCATTCAGACCACGGCGACGCTGGGCTTGTTTCTCAGCCTGATCGTCATCCTGCTGGTGCGCAGCAACCTGGGCGAAGAGGCCTTCCGCGACTGGGGCTGGCGGATCCCCTTCCTGGTCTCGATCATCCTGCTGGGCGTCTCGCTCTGGATCCGCCTGCGGCTCAACGAGAGCCCGGTGTTCCAGCGGATGGTGGAGGAGGGCAAGGCCTCCAAGAAGCCGCTGACCGAGAGCTTCGCCCGCTGGCCGAACCTGAAGCTGGTGCTGCTGGCGCTGGCCGGCCTCACCGCCGGCCAGGCGGTGGTCTGGTACACCGGCCAGTTCTACGCCCTGTTCTTCCTGGAGCGGATGCTGAAGGTGGACGGCTCGCTGGCTAACAGCCTCGTCGCCATCGCCCTGCTGCTGGGCACGCCCTTCTTCATCGTGTTCGGCTGGCTGTCGGACAAGATCGGCCGCAAGCCGATCATCA
>JAESGR010001189.1_pt1 | contig 10234 bp, 6 predicted proteins | sample 9269771 | NCBI WGS metagenome assembly JAESGR01 (sample SAMN15739572, study PRJNA653492) | algae metagenome | isolation source: Chroococcus sp. CMT-3BRIN-NPC107 and co-occurring heterotrophs from well... | place: USA: Clark Mountains Wilderness, California | collected 2010-04-18
ACCTGTGTGATTCATTCTCCCTTGTCAAACTACTATTTGAACTTGTAACTCACGGTCAAACCTTTAATTTCCCAAAGTTATTTGAGTATGCTGTTGTTCCACAACCGACTTAGGATTGCTATATCTACCCCATAAACTGGGTTTCTCCAGAACGAATCGCACTTACAGCTATCGCGGCTCGACCCCATTAATGCACGACCTCACATTTTCAAGCCATCCTCTTTTAGCTTGAATTGTACTCTCAATCAGTAACGGCTTTATTTAACAGTATTGGTAGAGGCAGTGATAACTATGAGCTAATTGTTGGGAATACTAATTGAGTAAAGCCGAGGGGGTCACTCCTCTATTGGGCAAAACCACAAAAGTCATAGTTTAGTAAGAGTAAACATAAGACAATGAAAGCTCCATTGCCTGATAACGAAGCTTGCAGGCTCGATACACTGCATCAATATGAAATTCTTGATTCTCCCGCCGAAGCAGCCTTCGACGATCTTACCCGCCTAGCTGCACAGATTTGTGGCACTCCAATTGCGCTAGTTAGTTTAATTGACAGTGACCGACAATGGTTTAAGTCAAGGGTAGGCTTAGAAGCTACACAAACTCACAGAGATGTTGCCTTTTGCGCCCATGCTATTCTACAGCCCGATCTATTTGTGGTTCAAGATGCTGTCCATGACGTCCGGTTTGCAAATAATCCATTGGTGACTGAAAACCCTAACATCCGATTTTATGCTGGTGCGCCTTTAACTACTACGGCAGGGCTTGCTTTAGGAACTTTATGTGCGATTGATTATGTGCCGCGAAATTTGAGTTGTGAACAGAAAGAAGCCTTACAAATTTTGGCTCGTCAGGTAATGACGCAAATGGAGTTACGACATAATTTAGCCGTTTTGGAGAGAGCTATTACTCAAAATAAACAGTCAGAGGAAGCATTAAAAGAAAGCGAAGAACGCTATCGCCGTTTAGTAGAGTTTTCTCCTGAGGCGATCGCTGTTTGCAGTGAAGAAAAGTATAAATATATAAACAATGCTGGTGTGAAACTTCTCGGTGCCACTATTGCAGAGGAAATTATTGGTAAACCTTTACTAAATTTTGTTCATTACGACTCTCAGGACATTGTTAAGGCGAAAGTTTGGCAAGTTCAGGAAAAAGGACAGCAGACAGAACTTATTGAAGGTAAGTTTATTAAGTTTAACAGTCAGGTTATAGATATTGAGCTAAAAGGAATACCAATTATCTATCAAGGTGAACCAGCGATGCAGGTTGTATTTAGAGATATTACCGAACGCAAGCAAGTAGAAAAAGCACTATTGCGAGCGAAAGTAGCTGAAGCATCTAGAAAAGTGCTGGAAATAGAAATTATTGAGCGCCAGCGAACTGAGGAAGCTCTGCGGGAGACCCAGCGAAAACTGGCTCTCCTTATTAATTCACTACCAGGCATTGTCTTCTCTTGTAATAAAGACTCTCAGTGGTCGATGAAATATTTAAGCGAAGGTTGTCTGGCTCTTACTGGGTACACAAGTGAAGAACTTGTCGGCAGTGGTAGGGGTTCGTACAACACTATTATCTGTGCTGAAGATTTAGTCAAAGTTGACAAGGCAATTGAACGTGCGATCGCCAAAAAACAACCTTACGTAGTGGAATATAGAATTTACACTAAATCTGGTCAGGAAAAGTGGTTATGGGAAAAAGGCAATGGAGTATTTAATAGCAAAGGGGATGTAGTTAGTCTCGAAGGCTTTATTACTGACATCACCAAACGCAAGCAGGCAGAAGAAGAAATTTGTAGTGCTTTGGAGAAGGAAAAAGAATTAGGAGAATTCAAATCGCGCTTTGTAACTATGACTTCTCACGAGTTCCGCACACCCTTAAGCACAATCTTGTCTTCTGCTGATATCCTACAACGTTACCACCATAAGTTAACTGAGGAGAAAAAACTCCATCACTTAGGATGCATTCAAGCAACTTTCAAAAGTATGACTCAGCTATTAAATGATGTGCTGTTAATTGGTAAAGCTGAAGCGGGAAAACTAGAGTGTAACCCAGCACCACTTGAGCTTGTACAGTTTTGCCACAACCTAGTCGAAGAGATGCAAATTACTACTAACACTCACACAATATCTTTTCACCAGCAAAGAGAATGCCCAACGGTTGGCATAGATGAAAAACTGCTAAGACATATCCTTAGCAATTTACTCTCGAATGCCATCAAATATTCACCCTCTGGCGGCATTATCAATTTTGACTTAGTTTGCGAACAAGAAAAAGTAATTTTCCTCGTTCAAGATCGAGGTATTGGTATTCCTACTACCGATCGAGCCAATTTGTTTGATTCCTTTCATCGAGCCACCAACGTTGGCACTATTTCAGGTACAGGACTAGGACTAGCAATAGTCAAAAAGTCTGTGGGCTTGCATGGCGGCAATATCTCGGTTGAAAGCGAAGTCGCAGTCGGTACTACTTTTATCGTCACTATTCCCTTGCATAACTAGAAGGCAACAAATGAAAAAAATTCTTGTGATTGAAGACGAAGAACTACTGCGAGCTAACACTGTACAAATTCTTGAACTTGAGGATTTTATCACTATTGAAGCTAACAATGGGTTTTTGGGAATTAAGTTAGCTCAAGAACATCTGCCCGATTTAATACTTTGCGATGTAATGATGCCGGAAGTCGATGGATATGGTGTATTAACTGCATTACGTCAAAACCCAACTACCGCAAATATTCCTTTCATTTTTACCACGGCTAAAGCCAGCAAAGCTGACCTCCGTCAAGGGATGAATTTGGGAGCAGATGATTATCTCACTAAGCCTATTACCGCAGACGAACTCCTGAGTGCGATTTCTACTCGCCTAGAAAGACAAGCAACCTTCTCCCAAAGTTGTGTTGCCGAACTTAAACAGGCTGAAGAACAACTGCACCATCTAATTCACTACGATAGTTTAACAAACCTACCTAATCAATTTCTATTACAAGAGCGACTCAATCAACTAATAACTCAAGCTGATTGTGAAGAAACCCTAGTACCAATTTTTCTACTTAAACTAGATCGATTTAACCAGATTAGTAGTGTTCTAGGACATTTAGTTGGCGATTTGTTACTTAAAGCTGTAGCTCAGAGATTAATAACCTGTCTTGGCGAAAATAAAACTGTAGCTCGGTTACAAGTAGAGCAATTCGCTATCCTTTTGGAAAATGTTAAGCAAAAACAAGAAATAGTCAATGTAGCTCAAACTATCCTTCACAGTTTATCTCAGCCTTTCATCCTAGAAGAGCGGGAAGTTTTTGTTACTGCTAATATTGGTATTGCTCTTTATCCAAAGGATAGTAAAGACACAAATACCCTGATCGAATACGCTAACGTAGCTATTGATTTTGCTAAAGAGCAAGCATCAAATAGTTATCAATTTTTTGAGAATGTAATTAATAAAACTTGTGCAAATAAACTCTCATTAGATACAAAATTACACTACGCATTAGAAAGAAAAGAACTCAAACTCTACTACCAGCCCCAGGTCGAGCTAAAAACAGGAAAGATTGTTGGCGCAGAAGCATTATTGCGCTGGTATCATCCAGAGATAGGAGTAGTTTCACCAATAGATTTTATCTCTATAGCTGAAGAAAATGGTTTGATAATTCCTATTACTGAATGGGTATTGATGACTGCCTGTAAGCAAAATAAACTTTGGCAAATATCAGGTTTTCCGCCTGTACGAATAGCAGTGAATTTGTCAGGTCGTTACTTTAATCAACCAAATTTTAGTAACAGCCTAATTAATATCTTAGAAAAAGCTGGTTTGGAACCTAAATATTTAGAATTGGAGCTTACTGAGAGCATCTTTATTAAAGATGCCGAGCCTGTAAACATAATATTGAAGGAATTACAAGCTCTAGGAATTCAAATAGCAATTGACGATTTTGGTACTGGGTACTCGTCTTTAAACTATTTAAAGAAATTTTCCGTGAACACGCTAAAAATAGATCGTTGCTTTGTTAATGGTATTGTAGACGATGCAAAAACCGCAGTACTCGCAACAGCAATTATTCAAATGGCACACGGAATGAATCTAAAAACGATTGCTGAAGGTGTAGAAACCGAGGCGGAACTTTCTATGCTTCGGCAACAGCAGTGTGATGAGATTCAAGGCTATCTATTTAGCCGTCCAATACCAGTTGCAGAATTTACAAAATTGCTCACTGTAAATAAAACTCTACAGTTTTCTTCCATCACACCAGATAAAGAAAGCTTATCGCTCATCAACCGAATACATCAAAATTCTGGTGATTAAATCTTTACAGATTTTTTTCTAAATAAAGTAGTTTTCTAGTCAAAAATGGGAACAACCTGATTAAGACCTTAAATATTTATATGAAAAATGAGATGAAAAGTGAGCAACAAATTCAACATCTCCTAGTGGTTGAAGATAAACAGGGAAAACGTGTAATTAAGTTAGAAGATAGTACCTGTTCAATTGGTCGCGATTCAACCAACTCTATTGTGCTGCACTCTAAATTAGTTTCTCGCCAGCACGCTATTTTACTACGGATTGCTATTCCCGAAACTGCTAGTTACTTATTTCGGCTAATTGATGGCAACTTACAGGGAGACCGTAGTACCAATGGCATCATTATTAATGAGCAACGCTGTTTCTCCCATGATCTTAAACATGGTGATGTGATTGTATTTGCAGGGGATGTAGAAGCAAAGTACTATGCTAGTTCTAATCTTTCCGATGTAGACCTAGTAACATCTAGTAAAGCTGATGAGCTTTCAGACTTATTGTCCAACTTAAGCGACCCTTTTCAAACACTAATTGGCATAGATATTGAATTTGAAAACTCAATTGAATCAGCCCTTGTTCGATTAGCTTCCTTTCCCGAATTATTATCTAATCCAATTATTGAAATCACTTCAGATGGCACACTTACTTACCTCAATCCAGCCGCTATTGTGCAATTTCCAGGTCTAAGGGAAGCACAATTACAGCACCCAATTTTAGCCGGATTACTGGCAAAAGTTCAAAGTAGTAAGGCAAAGTTTTTTATTCGTGAGGTTAAATATAGCGAGCGAGTTTTTGAACAATCCATACACTACATTGCTGAGAGCGATCTAATCCGAAGTTATGTTGTAGACGTTACTGAGCGCAAGCAAATAGAAACAGCACTAAAACAGGCTCATGACGAGTTAGAAAGCAGAGTAGCACAACGTACGGCTCAGTTAAATAAGGTTAATAAGGAATTGCGAAATGAGATCGTCGAGCGCCAGCGAGTAGAGCAAGCGTTAAGAGCAAGTGAGCAGCAACTCCAAGCGATATTAGATAACTCTACAGCACTAATTTCAGTTAAAAATACTCAAGGTCAATACATTTTAGTTAATCAATGGTATGAAACAGTTTTTCAAATTAGTAAGGAGGATGTAAAAGGTAAAACAGACTACGATTTATTTCCAAAAGAGATGGCAGAAATATATCAAGTCAATGATCAAAGAGTCTTGGAAGCTCAAGCTGCTTTAGAGTCGGAAGAAGTATTTCATCTTGATGATGGTTTTCATACATACTTATCAATTAAGTTTCCACTTTATGACGCTAGTGAAAGTATTTATGCGATTTGCGGAATTTCTACTGATATTACCAAGCGCAAGCGAGCAGAAGCAAGTATGTTAAAAGCTTTAGAGAAGGAAAAAGAACTAGGGGAACTCAAATCTCGTTTTGTCACTATGGCATCCCATGAGTTTCGTACTCCTTTAGCTACAATTTTATCCTCTACAGAAATTCTTGAACGTTACAATCACAAATTGAGTGAGGAGAAAAAAATTGAGCATTTCCAACGCATTCAATCATCTGTCAAACACACAACGGATTTATTGAATGACGTATTATTAATTGGCAAAGCAGAAGCAGGCAAGTTGGAGTTTCAACCAATACCATTTGAACTTATAAAATTCTGTCGCGACTTTGTGGAGGAGACCCAACTTACTACCAGTTCTCACATGATTACCTTTTGCACTCAAGAGCAATTCATCAATGCTTGCTTAGATAAAAAATTACTACGGCGAATATTGAGTAATTTACTTTCAAATGCTATTAAGTATTCGCCTCAAAGCGGTATTGTACATTTTGACTTAATTGGCAAACAAGATTTAGCTATCTTCCGTATTCGAGATGAAGGTATTGGTATTCCTATAGTAGACCAAACCAAATTGTTTGATGCTTTTCATAGAGCCAGCAATGTTGGCAATATTTCTGGTACAGGATTAGGACTTGCCATTGTTAAAAAATCTGTAGAGCTCCACAATGGCTCAATCGCTGTCGAGAGCGAAGTTGGGCTTGGCACAATTTTCGTAGTTACACTTCCATTGAATAATTAGGTATAAACAAATGAAAAAGATTCTTGTAATTGAAGACGAACTAACAGTTAGGAGTAATATTTTAGAAATACTTGAGTTTGAACAGTTTGATGCTGTTGGTGCTGAAAACGGCTTAATTGGCGCTGTGTGGGCGCAGGAATACTTACCTGACTTAGTTATTTGTGATGTAATGATGCCAGAAATCAATGGCTATGAAGTCCTGGGTGCTTTACGTCAAAATCCGATGACGGCAACAATCCCGTTTATTTTTCTCACTGCTATGGCCGATCACTCTGATAGAAGACGTGCCATGGAATTAGGCGCAGACGATTATCTTACCAAACCATTCACTACAGACGAGTTATTGGCAGCAATCTCTACTCGGTTTGCCAAACATGAAGTTGTGATGCAACAGTATAACGACGAGCGTCAAAAAAATGAAGCATTGAAACAAGAAGTACAACAGTTACAGCACCATGTTGATACTAACAATAAACTCTTAAAACAGTTCCCGCGAGAGGTGCTTAATGTAATACCTAAGCTAAATATGGCAATTTATCTCCTAAAAGACCTCCAACCAGGAACACAACGCGATCACTGTTTAGAAGTTTTGCAACAGTTGTGTAAGGAAGAAATTGTGCTGCTTAATCAAATGCCCGACTTACAAGATTTTTTTACTCCTGAAAACTTCAACATCCTAAGTCAACTTCATCTAGTTAGCGGTACAACTGAATAACAATATCTCTTGGTTCGCTTGTACTCCAGTGACTGCTTACCTACCCTCAGATCGGAAAGGATGGGAGCACGTATAGCTTTCAGAGATTGGAACCGGGTACGTGCAAAAATAATCGCCAAGTTCCTGAAAGCTTCGATTAAAAATCCTTTCCGAATTTTGCATTTTAGTTTGTTTTACTGTTGAAGCCGACGATCGCATGAACTTTTGAATACCATCAAGCAGGTTTTTTATACATATTTGGTCGCTATCCCAATATAGCTAGTGTGAGAATGGCTAATCGATTTATCTTTTGCGCTCTGACGATGTTCAAACTCGGTAGTAAATGGGAATACTAAACATAGTCAAACTGCTCAGTAGTCAAAACATAGGTATCAGTCCTTAATACCGCAGTTTGCAGTGATCGCTATAGTTGCTATCTATTCAAATTCAAATTTTATTAAGTCAAATTGATGAGTACTGAAAAGTTGGCAAAATTGCAGAGTTTTTCTCAAGGCGAGGTAACGTTTGAGCGGTTGAAGCAGATTCTGGCTACAGAACTTAGCTATTCAGAGTATGAGGAGTTGATTGTCTTATCTCAATACCAGCTAGAGCAGCAGAAAGCTCTGGCTAGGGCAATCAATCAAATTCGGGGACTCCTAGACATAGATGCTATTTTTCAGACAACTACCAAGGAAGTTTGCCAATTATTAGAGGCTGACCGGGTCGCTGTCTATCGCTTCACCCCTAATTGGGATGGTCACTTTGTAGCTGAATTTGTCACTCCTGGCTGGGTAAAGCTGGTGGAACAAGAGGTCACGAAGCTTTGGGTAGATACTAATTTACAAGAAACTCAAGGGGGTCGCTACCGCAACAATGAAACGTTTGCGGTTGATGATATTTATAAAATGGGTTTCCATTCTTGTCACGTTGAACTTTTAGAGCAATTTCAGGCTAAGGCTTACATCATCGCCCCAATTATGATCAAAGATCGGCTCTGGGGTTTACTAGCAGCCTATCAGAACTCTGCACTTCGTCACTGGCAAACAGCAGATGCAAAGGTACTAGCTCAGATTGGCGAGCAATTTGGTATAGCAGTCCAACAAGCAGAACTCCTAGCTGACTTACAGGCTGAAGTCAGCGAACGGCAACGGATAGAGCTATCTTTACGGCAGGCAGAACATAAATATCGGGACATTTTTCAAAATGCTACGGAGGGCATTTTCCAAACTACCCCTGATGGGCGTTATCTCAGTGCTAATCCTGCCTTGGCAAGAATCTATGGCTATGTATGTCCCCAAGAACTGATCGCAAACCTTACGAACATAGCACATCAACTTTATGTCGATCCTAACCGTCGTTCAGAGTTTATTTGCTTAATGCAGAAAGACAAACTTGTGTCGGAGTTTAAGTCCCAGGTTTATCGTCAAGATGGCAGGAGGATTTGGATTTCTGAGAACGCCAGGGCTGTTTATGACTCTAAAAATATTCTGCTGTACTACGAAGGGTTTGTTGAAGATATCACAGAGCGCAAGCAGGCAGAAGAAGATATTCGCAACGCTTTAGAGAAAGAAAAAGAACTAAATGAACTTAAATCCCATTTTGTGACGATGACCTCCCACGAGTTCCGCACCCCCTTAGCGACTATCTTATCTTCTGCTGATTTACTGCAAAAGTACAGCCACAGGCTGCGTGAGGAGCAAAAATTCACCCATCTCCAGCAAATTCAAACAACTGTCAAGCATATGACTCAGTTGTTAAATGATGTGCTGTTAATTGGCAAAGCCGAAGCGGGAAAACTAGAGTGCAACCCAGCACCACTAGATTTAGTAGGATTCTGTCAAGTTCTGGTTGAAGACTTACGCTTGATCAATGACCGCCACACAATTGCATTGGTGAATCAGGGTGAATCCACCAATGCTTGCATTGATGAAAAACTGCTGCGACATATCCTGAGCAATTTACTCTCCAATGCCATTAAGTACTCACCCCAAGGTGGCCCTATCCATTTTGAGGTTATTTGCCAGCTAGAAGAAGTAATTTTCCATATTCAAGACGAAGGCATTGGCATTTCCGCAGCAGACCAAGCCCAATTGTTTGATTCGTTTTATAGAGCCAGTAATGTCGGCACAATTTCTGGCACAGGGCTAGGGCTAGCCATTGTCAAAAAATCTGTAGACTTACAAGGTGGCAAAATTGCCATGCATAGTGAAGTCGGAGTTGGCACAACATTTACAGTCACGCTACCATTGGGCAGCAAACAGGTAGAAATAGATGATTAAAATTCTAGTGATTGAAGACGAGCTACTACTGCGGGCTAACACTGTTCAAATCCTCGCATTTGAGGATTTCCATACCATTGAAGCAGAAAACGGTCTGCTTGGCGTGCAGTTGGCACAAGAACAGCTTCCTGATTTGATCCTTTGTGATGTGATGATGCCCGAACTTGATGGCTACGGTGTGTTAGTCGCGTTGCGTCAAAATCCACTTACTTCATCAATTCCCTTTATTTTTACCACCGCCAAAACAAGTCATGCTGATCTCCGCCAAGGGATGGGACTGGGAGCCGATGATTTTCTCTCTAAGCCCTTTTCCGCAGATGAGTTGTTGGCGGCAATCTCAACACAGTTGGAAAAACTCGTAGATTTGCCATTTCGGGGTAAATAAGCGCGAAGATAAGTAGCTAGACATGATTAAAGAAGTTTATGCACGGGCAGTAGCGTAGGAAGAAGTGTATCCAATACGATTTGTGTTCTGGAAAGGTAAAAAGATTAGTCGTAAATTTGAATTAATGCCTGTAATTGATAATGAATATTTTGCTTATAGTTTTTGGCACAAGTAAGAGGAACTTTTTACGGCTCGTAAGGAATATGCAATAGCTGGACGGCTTGCTGCTTGGCTTCCTCTCCCCGCAGATCGTATTTCTGGGTCGTAGCTGGGTCGGCGTGTCCGGCAAGACGGCTGGTGGTCAAAACATCAGCACCAGCAGCTAATAAATTACTAATGAAGGTGCGCCGGAAATCGTGAGGAGAAAAAGCAGCAACCGAGGCAAGTTTTGCCCGTCGAAGCAACATTGTCATTACCGATTGGTCAGTCATTCTCCTTAGCTCAATATGACCGCCGCGCCTAATTGGACAAATTAGAGCGCCAGGAGCGTCGCCTCTAACTTTGA
>JAESGR010001190.1_pt1 | contig 10228 bp, 10 predicted proteins | sample 9269771 | NCBI WGS metagenome assembly JAESGR01 (sample SAMN15739572, study PRJNA653492) | algae metagenome | isolation source: Chroococcus sp. CMT-3BRIN-NPC107 and co-occurring heterotrophs from well... | place: USA: Clark Mountains Wilderness, California | collected 2010-04-18
AGCCGTCGTTCGATGGCCGCGCGCAGGGTCTGGGGAAGCTCCGGGGTCATCTGACCCATATAGCTTCATTGGACGCCAGCGCATCCTATGGCCGGCCCGCGAAACCCCACGTCGCCGCGGGCGGTTCGACATGCAACGACGGAGGCGATCTTGGACGATGCGACGGCGGGGCGGCGGCCCACCTTCATCACGGTCGATCCGGCGAGCGGTCGGCCCGGCAAAAGCTACGAGGGCGCGACGCCCGAGGAGGCGCTGGGCATCGCCCGCGCGGCCCGCGCCGCTTTCGACGGCTGGCGACGGACGGACTTCTCAGAGCGCGCCCGGCTGATGCGGCAGGCCGGCGAGATCCTGCGCCAGCGCCGGGACGAACTCTGCGCCCTGATGACCGCCGAAATGGGCAAGACCCTCACGGAGGGGCGGGCGGAGATCGAGAAATGCGCCGGCGCCTGCGACCACTACGCCGAGCACGCGCACGCGATGCTGGCCGCCCAGCCGGTCGAGATGGGCGGGCCCAGAGCTTCGATCGTCTTCCGCCCGATCGGGGCCGTCCTGGCGGTGATGCCCTGGAACTTCCCATTCTGGCAGGTCTTCCGCTTCGCCGCCCCGGCGCTCATGGCCGGCAACACTGGCGTCCTGAAACACGCCAGCAACGTGCCGGGCTGCGCGCTCGCCATCGAGGCGGTGTTCCGCGACGCCGGCTTCCCGGCCGACGTCTTCCGCACCGTGCTGATCGGCTCCTCGGGAGTCCAGGCGCTGATCGACGATGACGCCATCGCCGCCGTCAGCCTGACCGGCAGCGTCGGGGCCGGCCGCAAGGTGGCGGCGCAGGCCGGCGCCGTCTTGAAGAAGTCCGTCCTCGAGCTCGGCGGCAGCGACGCCTACCTGGTGCTGGACGATGCGGACCCGGAGGCCGCCGCCGAGATCGCCGCCGCCGCCCGGATGGTCAACGGCGGCCAGAGCTGCATCGCGGGCAAGCGGTTCATCGTGCTGGCCAGCGTGCGCGAGGCGTTCGAGCAGGCGCTGGTGCGGAAGATGCGCGGCTACGCCATGGGCCATCCGCGCGATGAAGCGACAAAGCTCGGCCCCATGCAGAGCATCGAGGCGCGGGACGGGATCCACGACCAGGTCCGCCGCAGCGTCGAAGCCGGCGCGCGCCTGCTGTGCGGCGGCGAAGTCCCGGACCGGCCCGGCGCCTGGTATCCGGCCACCGTGCTGACCGGCGTGCGCCCCGGCATGGCCGCGTACGACGAGGAGGTGTTCGGTCCCGTCGCAGCGGTCATCGAGGCCGCCGACGAGGCCGAGGCGATCCGCCTGGCCAACGACTCCCCGTTCGGCCTGGGCTCGGGCGTGCTGACCGCAGACCTCTCACGGGGCGAGCGGATCGCCGCCGATGAGCTGGAGGCGGGCCTAGCCTTCGTGAACCAGAACGTCCGTTCCGACGTGCGCCTGCCGTTCGGCGGCCTGAAGCACTCCGGCTACGGCCGCGAGCTGTCGGCGTTCGGCATCCGTGAGTTCGTCAACATCAAGAGCGTCGTGGTGCACGAACTGCCGAAGGCGGCGGGCGGAACGGAGTAGCGCCCATCCCACATCTCGTCATGGCCGGCTTCATGCCGGCCGCCCATCCTGATGAGGCGGGCCTGAGGCGACGGGCTGGGTCGCCCGGACAAGCCCGGCGATGACGGAGGGGAGGGGGTCAGCCCACGCGGTTCTGCACCAGGTCGTCGACCACCGAGGGATCGGCGAGCGTGGAGGTGTCGCCGAGATTGCTCGTGTCGTTCTCGGCGATCTTGCGCAGGATGCGGCGCATGATCTTGCCGGACCGCGTCTTCGGCAGGCCGGAGGCGAACTGCACGGCTTCCGGGGCCGCGAACGGGCCGATCTCGCGGCGCACCCACCCTTTCAGGTCGGCCTGCAGGATGTCGGTCGGCTGCACGTCGGCCTTCAGGGTGACGAAGGCGTAGATGCCCTGGCCCTTGATGTCGTGCGGGAAGCCGACGACAGCGGCCTCGGCCACCGCCTCGTGGCCCACCAGGGCGCTCTCGATCTCCGCCGTGCCGAGCCGGTGGCCGGAGACGTTGATCACGTCGTCCACCCGGCCGGTGATCCAGTAGTAGCCGTCCTCGTCGCGGCGGGCGCCGTCGCCGGTGAAGTACTTCCCGGGATAGGTGGTGAAATAGGTCGAGATGAACCGCTCGTGGTCGCCGTAGACGGTGCGCATCTGGCCCGGCCAGGAGTCGGTCAGGCAGAGGTTGCCGCTGGTCGCCCCCTCCAGCACCTTGCCGTCCGCGTCGACCAGCTGGCACTTCACCCCCGGCAGCGGCCGGGTGGCCGAGCCGGGCTTAAGCGGCGTGCAGCCCGGCAGCGGCGAGATCAGGCAGGCGCCCGTCTCGGTCTGCCACCAGGTGTCGACGATCGGGCAGCGCTCCTCGCCGACGGTGCGGTAGTACCAGAGCCAGGCCTCGGGATTGATCGGCTCCCCGACGCTGCCCAGTAGGCGGATCGACTTGCGCGAGGTCTTTTTCACCGGCTCGTCGCCGTCGCGCATCAGCGCCCGGATGGCGGTAGGGGCGGTGTAGAAGATCTCCACCTTGTGGGTGTCCACCACCTCCCAGAAGCGGGAGTTGGTCGGGTAGTTGGGCACGCCCTCGAAGATCACCGTGGTCGCCGCGTTGGCCAGCGGCCCGTAGACCACATAGCTGTGACCAGTCACCCAGCCGATGTCGGCGGTGCACCAGAAGACCTCGCCGGGGCGGTAGTCGAACACCACCTCGTGGGTCCAGCTGGCCCAGACGAGATAGCCGCCGGTGGTGTGCAGCACGCCCTTCGGCTTACCGGTCGAACCGGAAGTGTAGAGGATGAACAGCGGGTCCTCCGCATTCATCGGCTCAGGATCGCAGCTGTCCGAGACGCCCTGCTTCAGCTCGTTGTAGAAGGCGTCCCGGCCGGGGACCATGTTCACTTCGGCCTTCGTGCGGCGCACGACGATCACGTTGGTGACGCCCGGGCACGCCTTCAGCGCCTCGTCGACGTTGGCCTTCAGCGGCACCACGCGGCCGCCGCGCAGCCCCTCGTCGGCGGTGATGACGATCTTCGAGTCGCAGTCCTGAATTCGGCCGGCGATGCTGTCGGGGGAGAAGCCGCCGAACACCACCGAGTGCACCGCCCCGATCCGTGCGCAGGCCAGCATGGCTACCGCCGCCTGCGGGATCATCGGCAGGTAGATGGTGACCCGGTCGCCCTTCTTGACGCCCTTGGCCTTCAGCACGTTGGCCATCCGGCAGACCTCCGCGTGCAGCTCGCGGTAGTTCATCGTCGTGTGGATGTGCGGGTCGTCGCTCTCCCAGATGATCGCCGTCTGGTCGCCGCGGGTCGCCAGGTGCCGGTCCAGGCAGTTGACCGAGACGTTGAGGACCCCATCCTCGTACCAGCGGATGTGGAAGTCCTCGCGGTTGAAGGAGACGTCCTTGATCTTGGTGGGGAACTTGATCCAGTCGAGGCGCTGGGCGAGCTCGGTCCAGTAGCCTTCCGGATCGTCCTCGACCCGCCGGACGGCCGCCTCGTAGGCGGCGGCGTTCATCTTGGCCCGCGACGCCCACTCCTGCGGGACCGGGATCACCAACTCGCCTTCGCTCACCGGGACGGCCTCCTTTTTCTCGGTGTTGCGAGGAGTATCCCCCGGCGCCGCTCGGGCGCAACCAATCGCCGGGCGGCGGGCGCATTTTGGCTTGCGGCGCAGGAGTCGCTCGGCCATTCCAGGCCCGTTCCCCAGCTTCAGACGCGGATCGTTCATGGCCGTCGAGCAAGCCCGTGCGCCGGACCTGTCGTTCGCCGACATCGATCCCCGCTACCGGGCCTTCATCGAAGACTACATCGGCCTCTATGGGCTGGACGCGGCCGCCTTCTGCCGGCCGCTGCCGGGCGCGGACGAGATGTTCTTCAAGGCCATCCTGCCGAACTACGAGCAGGACGCCTCGATCGCCGCCTTCAAGTTCACAGAGGCGACGCTCCGCCACTTCGACACCGTGCGCCAGATCGTCGACGGCGCGTTCGGCGGGTTCGGGAAGCTGGGCTCCTTCCTCGACTTCGCCTCCGGCTATGGCCGGCTGACGCGGCTGATGCTGCAGAAGCTGAGGCCCGAGCAGATCCACGTGGCCGACATCTACAAGGACGCCGTGGACTGGCAGCGGCAGGCGTTCGGCGTCGCCGGGACCTATTCCACGCCCGATCCGGACGCGCTGCAGCACACGGCCCGCCACGACCTGATCTTCGTGGGTTCGCTCTTCTCCCATCTGCCGGCGGACCTCTTCCACCGCTGGCTGGCGACGCTCTACGGCCTGCTGAACCCCGGCGGCGTGCTTGCCTTCTCGGTGCACGACGAGAGCTTCCTGCCGCCGGGCGAGGCGATGGACGCCAGCGGCATCCGATATTTCCGGTTCAGCGAGAGCGGCTCGCTGGACGCCGACATCTACGGGATGAGCTACGTCTCCGAGGCCTTCGTCGGCGACGCGATCGCGCGGCTGCCGGGCGGGCCCAGCTGGCGCCGGTTCCACAAGGGCGCCTACGAGAACCAGGACCTCTACATCGTCGGCGGACCCGGCAAGGACGTCTCGAACGTGTTCGTCGCCAGCACGCCGATGGGCGGATTCGAGGCGGCGACGCACCTGTCCAACGGCGCGGTCGAGTTCGCCGGCTGGGCGCTGGAGCGCACGCCAGGTCGGCGGCTGACGAAGCTCTCCATCCAGGTGGGCGGCGAGACGCGCCTTGAGGTCACGCCCCACTGTGAGCGGGCGGACGTCCTGACGCACTTCCCCAAGGCGGCGAACGCGCCCATCGGGTGGCGCTTCCGGCTGGGCCCCGAACTGGCCCGGCCGGGCGAGACGATCCGCCTCAGGATGGACAGCGACAGCGGGCTGTTCGGCTGCGCCTACGCCGAATTCCCGCCCAGATTCGCCATGACCTATGCGGGCTGGTCGCGTCGAGCGCTTCGGCAGGGGTGAGCATGCGTAAGACGATGGGGCTCGCGCTGGCGGGCCTGGCCCTGATCCTCTCGGCCTGCGGCAAGGACGCCAAGGTGGACGCGGCGGAGGACGTCCGCGCCCTGCTGGTCGCCGCCGAGGCGGGCGATTCCGAGGCCTTCGAGGCCGGCATCGACCGCGAGAAGCTCAAGGCGGACCTGAGGGTGCAGGTGCGCGAGGCCGCCCGCGAACAGGGCATCGACATCGGCGGGCCAAGCGATGCGGCCCTCGACCGGATGATCGGCCCCGACGCCCTGCGCGTCGCCCGCTCCGGTCCCGCCGCCGCCACGCCCACCGCCGCGGAAATCGCCGAGACGCTGGAGGTGCAGGACAAGACCCGCGCCTGCCTGCGCGCGCCCGGCGCCGAGGACGGCTGCGCGCTCACCTTCGAGAAGCAGGGGGAGCGCTGGAAGTTGATCGGGGTGCAGACCAGCCGTCTGGTGCCGCGGCCGGGGGAGACGGGCTAGCTCCTCCTGGGGCTGGTTTGTCGCTCATGACGCCGACGCCCGCCCGCGCTATGCCTGGCGCATGCTCCTGCACCTCTCCACCTGGCCCGAGATCGAGGCCTATCTGAAGACCAGCCAGACGGTCGTCGTCCCGATCGGCTCGAACGAGCAGCATGGGCCGACCGGCCTGCTCGGCACCGACTGGCTCTGTCCCGAGATCATCGCCCACGAGGCGCAGAAGGCCGAGCCGAAGCTGCTGGTCGGGCCGACCTTCAACATCGGCATGGCCCAGCACCACCTGGGCTTTCCCGGCACCATCAGCCTGCGGCCCTCGACCTTCATGGCCGCGATCGGCGACTGGTGCCGCTCGCTGGCCGCGCACGGGTTCACGAAGATCTACTTCCTCAACGGCCACGGCGGGAACGTCGCCACCATTGAGGCGGCCTTTTCCGAGCTTTACGCCGAGGCGAGCTTTTCCGGCCGCCGGCGCGGCTTTTCGCTGAAGCTGAAGAACTGGTGGGAGTTGCGGGGCGTCATGGGCCTGGCCAACCGCCAGTTCCCCACCGGCCACGGCAGCCACGCCACACCGTCCGAGATCGCCGTCACCCAGTGGGCCTATCCGGACCACGTCAAGACCGCCAACTATGCTCCGCAGATCGCCCCCACCGGCCCGATCCGCGAGGCGCTCGACTTCCGCGCCCGCTACCCGGACGGCCGGATGGGCTCGGACCCGATCCAGGCCACGCCCGAGAAGGGCGGCGAGCTGGTCGCCGAAGCCGCCCGCGGGCTGATCGACGACGTGGCGGCGTTCAGCGCCGAGCCGGCGCCCTAGCCGCGGTCCTCGCGGAACACCGGACGGCCGTTCTCGTGCACCTCGATCGACACGTAGTGCCTGGAAGACCTGAGCTGCCGCCGCGCCAGTTCGAGCGCCCGCTCCTCGCTGGGCACGATCGCGAACTGCAGCGTCGGGACCGAATATCTGTCGTCCTGGATGAAGTAGGAGAAGGTGCGCATAGCCGCCCGCCGAATTAGCCTTCACGCAACATGACGCCCGGAAACAACCTGCGAATTCAACCAGGTTAACGAGACGCAACTTTTTCACCGTGCGCGCTCGCCTTTCAGTGTTCGGCTTGCTTGTCTGCGCCGGCTGGGACGCGCGGTCCCGGTGGAGTAATGGTGTCGCAATCCCGTGAGAAGTTGACGGGGGCGTCACTTTTCTGCATGGGGGCGTTATGGGAGACACGGCAGGGCATGTGGTGATCCTCGGCGCAGGCCATGCTGGCGGCACGGCCGCCGCGCTGCTGCGCCAGTACGGCTATGCCGGCCCCATCTCCCTGATCGGCGAAGAACCCATTCCGCCCTATCAGCGACCGCCGCTGTCCAAGGCTTGGCTGAAGGGTGAGGCGAACGCCGACGACCTGACGCTCAAGCCGGTGGAATTCTACGCGGAGTCCGACATCGACTTTCGCCCGAACCTGAAGGGCGTGCAGATCGACCGGTCCGACAAGCGGGTGACGCTTTCGGATGGCTCGGTGATCACCTACGAGAGCCTGATCCTGGCCACCGGCGCGCGGCCGATCGCCCTGCCGCTGCCGGGCGCTGACCTGGCCGGCGTCCTCTTCCTGCGCACCGCGGCCGACGCCGAGACGCTGAAGGCCCAGGTCGGCCCGGGCAAGCGGCTGGCGGTGGTCGGCGGCGGCTACATCGGCCTCGAGGTCGCCGCCTCCGGCCGGGCGCTCGGCGCCGAGGTGGTGGTGTTCGAGCGCGAGGCGCGGCTGCTGGCCCGGGTGGCCTGCGAGCCGCTGTCGGACTTTTTCCGGAGCTATCACGAGGCCCGCGGCGTGACGTTCGAGCTGGGCTGCAGCGTCACCGGCTTCGTCGGCGAGGGCGGCCACATCACCGGCGTGCTGCTGGAGAGCGGCGACGTCGTGCCCTGCGACGCCGCGGTTGTGGGCGTCGGCGCCCGGCCCAACGACGAGATCGCCCGCGAGGCCGGCCTCGATGTGTCGCGCGGGATCACCGTCGACCTCGACGCCCGCACCTCCGATCCGGCGATTTTCGCCATCGGCGACGTCACCGAGCGGCCGATGCCCCACTACGACAACCGGATGTTCCGGCCCGAGAGCGTGCCCAGCGCCCTGGAGCAGGCCAAGCAGGCCGCCGCGGCGATCTGCGGTCGCCCGCGCCCGGCGGCCGAGGTGCCCTGGAACTGGTCCGACCAGTACGACCTGAAGCTTCAGATCGCCGGCCTGCCGTTCGACGCGGACGACCTGCTGGTCCGCGGCGATCCGGCCACCGGCCGGTTCGCGGTGTTCCACCTGAAGGGCGACATCGTCCAGTCGGTCGAGTCCATCAACTCGCCGCCCGAATTCATGATGGGCAAGCAGCTGATCGGCTCAAAGAAACCGGTGTCCCGCGCAAAGCTTGCGGACCCCACGATTTCCATGAAAGAGGTCGCCGTCTAGCGGCGAGGGTGTTGATGGCGAAGATCACCTACATCGAGTTCGACGGGACCGAGCATGTCGTCGACGTGAGGAACGGCCTGTCGGTGATGGAAGGGGCGGTGAAGAACAACATCCCCGGCATCGACGCCGACTGCGGCGGGGCCTGCGCCTGCGCCACCTGCCACGTCTATGTGGACGAGCAGTTCCGGGACAAGACCGGCAGCCCCTCGGCGATGGAGGAGTCGATGCTCGACTTCGCCGAGAACGTCGAGCCCAACAGCCGCCTCTCCTGCCAGATCAAGGTCTCCGACGAGCTGGACGGCCTCGTCGTCCGGATGCCGGAGAGCCAGCACTAGCGCCGGCGGAACCATCGGCCCCGATCCTGCTTTCCTCGCCATCGCACCTGATGAGCTGGAGGCTGGACATGGCCAGGAAGTTCGAACGTTTCGCCGGTATCGCCGTGGCCCTGAGCGCCAGCGCGGCTCTGCTCGCCGCCTGCGGCGGCGGTGAGCGCAGCGCCGAAGCCGAGGAAGGTGGGACCAAGGCGGAGATCACCACTAACCTGCCCGAAAGCCAGGTCTCCGAGCAGCAGCTGGAGAACGCCGCCGAGGGCGCAGCGGCTGCGGCTGCGACGCCGGGCGCCGGCACGTCAGTGGTCGTCAGCCCGGATGGCGGCTCCCCCGCCGCGGCGGGCGCCAACGCCTCGGGCGAGGCGGCTCCCACGGCTGGCGGCGCGGGCGTGACCACGGCCGACCAGGCCAAGTAGCCCAGCCCATTACCTGAGGCGTAATCGACCGGCTGCACGGGCCGGCGGCAGGATCAGGCGACTTCAGCCATGGAGAGCCTGGTCATGGATCGACGCTTCCTTCTGCAAAGCCTCGCGGCGGCCAGTGCGGCCGTCGCGGCCAACCCCGCCGTCGCGCAGCCGAACAGGACGCGCCGCGAGGCCCGCGCCTTCGTCACCACCGCCGACGGCGCGCAGCTCGCCGTGCGCGACTGGGGCGAGGGCTCGCCGGTGGTCCTGGTCCACAGCTGGGCGCTGACCTCGGAGATGTGGGGCCAGCAGGTGCTGGCGCTGACCGAGGCCGGCTTCCGCTGCATCACCTACGATCGGCGCGGCCACGGCGCTTCGTCCGACCCCGGCCGGGGCTACGACCCCGACACCCTGGCAGGCGATCTGGCCGCCGTGATGGATGCGCTGGACGTCACCGGGGCGGTGCTGGTCGGCCACTCGATGGGGGCGGGCGAGATCGCCCGCTACCTGGCGCGCGGCGGCGAGCGGCGGGTCAAGGCCGCGGCCCTGCTGGCCCCCACCACGCCCTACCTGACGAAGACCGCGGACAATCCGTACGGTCTGCCGCCCCAGGCCTGGGAGCAGCTGCGCGCGACCTGGCGCAAGGACTTCCCCAAGTGGGTGGCCGACAACACCCCGCCGTTCTTCACCCCTCAGACCTCGCAGGCGACCATGCAGTGGGGGGCGAACATGCTGCTGCGGTGCCCGCTGCCGGTGGCGGTGGCCTGCAACAAGGTGGTGACCGACACCGACTACCGGCCGGACCTGGCCAGGATCCGCGTGCCCTTCTTGGTGGTGCACGGCGACGCCGACGCCTCGGCCCCGCTGGACATCACCGGCCGGCGCACCGCCGCCCTCGTCCCGCACAGCCGGCTGGTTGTGATCCCCGGCGCGCCGCACGGCCTCTTCGTCACCCACGCTGAGCAGGTGAACCGCGAACTGATCGCGTTTGCGAAGGCCTAGAACTCCAGCTCGCGCGCCGAGGCGGACTCGGCGTGGGCGGCTTCGGGCAGGTGGCAGGTGAAGGTGGCGCCGTGGCCGGGCTCGCTCTCCAGGGCGACCCAACCGCCGTGCAGCTCGGTGAGCGCCTTGACCAGCGCCAGTCCCAGGCCCGGCCCGCCGCGCTCGCGACCGATGAACCGGTCGAAGATGTGGGCCTGGACGTGAAAGGGGATGCCCCGGCCGGTGTCGGCCACCTGCAGCTGGATTTCGCCCAGCGCCCGGCGGGCCGAGACGGTGACGTCGCCGCCGGGCGGCGTCTGGCGGATGGCGTTCTCCACCAAGTGGTCGAGGATCTGGCCGAGCCGGCGCGCGTCGCCGCGGATCAGGCCGATGTCGTCGGGATGCTCGAGCTTCAGGCCCACTTGGGCGGCTTCGGCGTCGCGGGCCCAGCGGGCGGCGGCGGCGGAGATCAGGTCCGAGACACGGACGTCCTCGACGTCGAGGGCCATCTCCTCGGCGTCGATCTGGGCCATGTCGAGCACGTCGTCGATGGAGCGGGCGAGCTGGGTGGCGGCGGCGCGCACGGCG
>JAESGR010001191.1_pt1 | contig 10227 bp, 8 predicted proteins | sample 9269771 | NCBI WGS metagenome assembly JAESGR01 (sample SAMN15739572, study PRJNA653492) | algae metagenome | isolation source: Chroococcus sp. CMT-3BRIN-NPC107 and co-occurring heterotrophs from well... | place: USA: Clark Mountains Wilderness, California | collected 2010-04-18
TAACACTTTCTTTAGAAAAAACGGATGGGCGGAGCAAAATAATTATTGTGTTTTCTAAAAAACGGGTTTATTTTTATAGCGTAAACTTCCGGTTCTATAATAACTAGATAATACCCACACGCCTATCGTACTGAACTTCTACACAGTTTTTATTATCCTTTAAAGTCCAATCCAATCATCCTTGAACCCCTTAAAACTGTAGGAGTTTATGTCATCATTATCCAAACTGACCGACCACGATCTGATCAATTCCTTTATTTCCGGTAATGTAAACGCTCTGGAAGCGCTTGTATTGCGTCATAAGGACAAGCTTTATACTTCCATTTTGTTTTTAGTTAAAGACAAGTATCTTGCCGAAGATATCTTCCAGGATGTTTTTATCCGGATTATCGACACGATGCGCAGCGGCCGGTATACCGAGGAAGGCAAATTCCTTCCCTGGGCCATGCGGATTGCCCACAACCTCTGCGTGGACCATTTCCGCAAGGTAAAAAGAACCCCGACGATCAAGAACAGCGATGATCAGGATATTTTCGAAGTGCTTAACTTTGCCGACGAGAGCGCTGAGGAAAAAATGATCAAGCAGCAAAGCCACAGCCGCGTCCGCGACATGCTGGACAAGCTGCCGGAAGACCAGCGCGAGGTGATCATCCTGCGGCATTATGCCGACATGAGCTTTAAAGAGATCGCTGCCGTTACGAACTGCAGCATCAACACCGCTCTCGGCCGGATGCGTTACGGGCTGATCAACCTCCGGAAGATGATGGCACAAAAGCAAATCGCTCTTTAGCATAAACTCTAGTCATTCTTAAGCTCCAACCGCCCCTCTCATTGCTTGCCATGGCGGTCGGCTGTTTAAGAATGACGCCAAACTGAAAGCCCCGCAACCGCGGGGCTTTTTATTTCAGGTGTATGATGTACAGTGTACGATGAATTTATCGGCAGGTGTTGCACGCAGAAACACAAAGGGATAAAAATTGTTACGGCTTCCAATTTGATGTACGGTGTAAGATGTACGACGTACGTTCGTCATTTATAAATCGTACATCGTACATGACATATCGTACATCATCTGCACATTCACCTCCCCTCCCATTCACCTACATATTCACCCATTCACCCATTGACCTATTCACTTCTTATGCGCTTCCACACCGCACCGCAGCCATTCGGCAAATTCGGAGGCATCGGGCGTATAGCCTTTGGTACGTGTCAGGGCTTTCTCGTCCGGGGAAATGATGGCGTATTGCGGCTGGGAAACGGCTCCGAAGTTCTCAAACTGGAAATTGGCCCATTTGTCGCCGACCGTAACAATGGGCTTCCGGTCCCCGTTACGGGCCGTATACACGTGCTGCTCGGAGAGAGGCAGCTTCAGGCGCTCGTCCACGTACAGCGAAACGATAACGAACTCTTTTTTGATCAGGTCTTCCACTTCTTTATCGATCCATACCTTATCCTCCATCCGGCGGCAGTTTACGCAGGCCCAGCCGGTGAAGTCGATCAGCAGGGGCTTGTTCTGCGCCCGGGCCAGCTCCAGGGCCTTCTCGTAGTCGTTGTGCAGTGGCTTGATGGCAATCTCCCGTTTGTAAATGCTGTAGGAAAGCGGCGGCGGGAAACCGCTGATCAGGGGCAGGCCGGAATAGCGCGACCGGGTCAGTCCGGGCACCAGGTACAGCGTAAAGGCGGCAAACAGGAGGAGGAAGAACCAGCGCAGGGGCGACAGCTTCGGCTTCGGGCCGCCAAACCGGATGATGCCGGCCAGGTACAATACCAGGGCTGTACCGATCAGGATCCAGAGGCCCAGGAACACCTCGCGGGGAAGTATGCCCCACTGCTTGACGAGGTCGGCATTGGAAAGAAACTTGACGGCCAGAGCGAGCTCGAGAAAGCCCAGCACTACTTTCACAGTAGTAAGCCAGCCACCGGATTTGGGAAGCGACTGCAGCCAGTTCGGGAACAGGGCGAACAGGGCAAAGGGAAGCCCGAGTCCCACGCCAAAGCCACCCATGCCAAAGCTCAGCTGCACGGCGCCCCCGTTGCTGGAGGTAACACCCGCCAGCAGGGAGCCGAGAATCGGACCGGTACAGGAAAAGGAAACGATGGCCAGGGTCAATGCCATAAAAAAGATCCCCCAGATGTCGGACAGGCCGGATTTGGCGTCCACCTTATTGGCGAGTCCCGAAGGCAGCGTGATCTCAAAAAGCCCGAAAAAGGAAAGGGCAAATACCACGAACACGACAAAAAATGCCAGGTTCAGCCAGGCATTGGTGGAAATATTGTTCAGCACCTCGGGGTCGGTGCCGTCCACGATATGGAACGGCAGGCTGAGGAGCACGTAAATAAAGAAGATGCTGAAACCATACAGCACGGCATTACGAATTCCCCGCCCCCGGCTGCCGGAGCGCTTGGTAAAAAAGGAAACCGTCATCGGAATGAGCGGGAACACGCAGGGGGTGACCAGGGCAATGAGTCCGCCCAGCAGGCCCAGGAAGAAAATCCCGGCCAAGCTCTTGTCCTCGGTGCCTTCATCTCCGCAGGGAGCCACCGGGTTTTTGACATCAATGGTGGGTATCAGGATGCGGGCTGTGGATGCCTGTCCGCCCTCGAGGTTCACCGTGAATTCGTACGGCGTCCCGGGATAAAATTCATCACCGCGTCCGTAGGTGAACAGCAGCGTGCCCTGCAGCTGCGCAGGTACCATAGTTCCGAAGGCCAGCGGCACGCTCCAGGTTACGGTACCTTCCTGCAACCGTACGCTGGTGCCTTCGAAGAGGGCACTCGCTTCCTCTTTCACCGTTCCTTCCAGGGCAAAAGGCCCGGCCGGCCGGATGCTGCTGTCGGAAAACTGCAGCTCGGTGGTGGCCACTTCAGAAAGGACCTGATTGGGCGCATACAGCTGCCAGCCTGCGGGGACGGCGACCGAAAAGGTAAGGGTGTATTGTTTTTCGCCGGCCCGGGTGCTGGAAGCAGACCATTTGAAAGGCGGCGGGGCGTCCTGGGCAAGGGAAGGAAACGAACTGAAGATCAGGAACAGAAAGCAGCAGCGTAGCAGTATTTTCATCTCGAATGGCGGGGAAAAAGAAACGGGTTCCTTGCAGAACCCGTTCCTACTATAGAAAAACGTTAGAGTAGCGCAATGGAAAAGTTGACCGTTTTGGGCGGCAGGCATTTTTTGTCGTCGCAGGTCTGGAACTCCAGCTTACCGGCCACATTGGTCCTGGCCTTTCCCTTCACTTTGACCTTCTGAACGAATACCACCTGCTGGCTGTACTGGTTGGCCGATACGTCCAGGGTTTTGTCGTGGTATTTTTCCAGCTTGCCGATCTCCTTCACTTTGCCGTCGAGGCTCAGCAGGGGGTTCTTGTTGAACGTGAAGGCCGTGGGGATGGCAATGGCATCCTTGGGTTGCACCTGGGAGTACAGGTGCCAGCCGGACTGGATCGTAGCGGTCAGGTATACTTCATACTGGTTGTCGCCGGTCTTTTTGCTGGAGAAGGTCCAGGTTACGGGCGACTGCGCAAAAGCGGCCGTTCCGATAAAAAAGAAGGCGATCAGGATCAGAAGCTGTTTCATTCAAGAGAATTTAAGTAGAGCAAATTTCAGCCTTTTCGGCTTCCGCGTCTGTTAAAAATACGCAGAAGGGGTTCAGGCAGTTTCCAGGGCCACTGAAAAAAGGAAGTTAAAGATCTGGCGTCCGTCGGTATTACCCAGCAGCGGGGAGCAGGCCCGCTCGGGGTGAGGCATCATGCCGAACACGTTCCGGGCCTCGTTACAGATGCCGGCGATATTGCGGATGGAACCGTTGGGATTGGCCTCTGGCGTCTCGCGGCCGTCGCGGTCGCAGTAGCGCAGGAGTACCTGGCCGTTGGCTTCCAGGCGGTCGAGCGTGGCATCATCAGCATAATAGCGGCCCTCGCCGTGGGCTACGGGGATCTGGAAAATCCGGCTTTCCGCGTCCTTTACATATACATTTTTGCAAACGAACTGCTGGTGGCCGTTGCGCAGCAGGGCGCCCGGCAGCAGGTGCGATTCGCAGAGGATCTGGAAACCGTTACAGATACCCAGCACCTTTCCGCCCCGGTTGGCGAAATCGATCACGCTGCCCATGATGGGAGAAAAGCGGGCAATGGCCCCTGTACGCAGGTAATCGCCGTACGAAAAACCGCCCGGAAGCACGATGCAATCGTCGGTACTGAACTGCGACAGGTCGCTGTCTTTATGCCAAAGCATAACGGATTCCTGCTTCAGGTCGTGGATCAGGGCCTCGTGGATATCCCGGTCGCAATTGGAGCCGGGGAAAACAACTACACCGAATTTCATCTGCAAAATTTGAACTGCAAAGATATTGGGCCACCGGGACTTTTCCTCCCTTATCGCCACATTCCGGTTCCGTATTGGCCGAAAAGTATATAAGCAACCGTTAAAATAAAGAGGGCCATAGGCACCCATTTCCGGGCTGCATAAAAATAGCCGCTGCCGTGAAAGGCGGCAAATGGAGCAAGGGCTACCAGCCAGCCGGAGAACGTGACAGTGCTGTTCACAAAGGGAACAAACAGGGCCAGGAACAGCCAGAGCAGTAGTACGCTCCAGTTCTTCCGGACCTGGATCAGCATTTTGCGCAGCTGCGCCTGCACGTGGTAGCCGCCGATCAGGAAGGGCACACACAGCAGGGTAACGCTTAGTGCCAGCCAGACGGAACTCCGGATGAAAGGAATAGTGGCCCGAATGGCCGGAAAAAGGTTGGGCACCGAGAAGGCATCAGTGAGGTAGAGGTACACGCCATAAAAATAATAAGGCGTGGCAGCGCCCAGCAGCAGCAGGAGCCATTCCTTCAGGCGGAAAGGCCGCAGGATCATCAGGCCCAGCAGCAGGCAGATCACCAGGGCTGCCGAAGAAAAATAAATAAATGAAGCGATCCCGAGGATCAGTCCGATATTAAAGATGGCGCCCTGGGCAGCGCCCAGATTGTACAGCCGGAACAGCTTGATAAAGGCCCAGAGGAGGAATCCGTTGGCTACCAGCGGTGCGGACAGGTAGGTCCAGTCGGGCAGCAGCGAGGTGATCAGCAGGAAGGCCATGGCCGGCAGATAGGTCTGCCGGGCGGTCATCCGGTGCTCATTCACGAGGTAATTCAGGAGCAGGGCCTGGATGTAAACCAGGATAAAAGCCAGCAATCCGGCCGCCAGGTTCCGGGCCGAAGGATCGGGAGGAAGCGAGGCAATAAGCCAGCGGTACAAGGCACCGTCCTGGGCGGTAGCCACCACCGGCTTGGGAAAAAGAAACAGCGGCATCTTTATCAGCAACCCCAGGATGAGCAGCAAAACGATATTGGCCGGTGACTTTTGCCTGAATATTCCGATCACGCGGCAAAGCTGTTAATTAAATTCGACTTTAGCAAAGCAAATGTAATTGCGGTAATAACAGGGAATGATAAGCTGCTTGCTGCTGACCTGCTTGCCGTATTTGGGCAGAAACTCAAAGTTCCGGTCCAGGTTCTTCAGCGTCGGGTTGCGGCTGATCTCGCCTCCCGGGGTCAGGGTATAGTCGCTCAGGAGCTGCGTGCGTTTTTCCTCCTGGTTGAATACAAAATGAAGCCGTCCGCCGGTATTGACGAGCTGGTAGGAGATCCGGTCGTCCGATTCGTCGTCGAACTGTTCCTTATGGATGACGTTGCTCCATTCCAGTTTGCCGGCCGCGTCGAAGGAAAGGATCGTGATGTTGTCGGCATGGTGCCGGATAGCACCTGCCCCGAAGGTGCGGTTGCGCCACCACCAGTTGCTGTAAATGGGCGAATAGGCGTAATAATCGTAAGCGCTCATCGGCATGCCGTACAGGTAATTCCAGCGGTTCCAGCCACCGGCCCGTGAGGTGGTATAATAGGCCTCGCTGCCGATAATAAAGCCCCCGTCGCGCTTCACAATGATGTTGCGGATGAAATAATCATTGAAGGCCATGCGCACATTGGACTCCCCTTTGGCTTCCCGGCGCAGATCCTCACCCAGCACCACGGTATTTTCCAGGGTTGGGCGGCGCGTGGCTTTGTCCCACACATAGAAATAAAAGCCTTCGATGTTGCCCCGGCGCTGCTTGTAATAAAAGGAGGTCAGGAAATACCGCTTGTTCGCATTATCCACCTTTATGTAGGGCTCGTCCAGGAAGATTTTGTACTGCTCCGTGCTCAGCGGGCTCACATAGAAACTGTCTTCTTGGGCCGGCTTATAGATCATAGAAGCCTCGGCGATTGTTTCATTCGTGTTGCGGCGGAACTTGGTGAAGACGAGGTCGCCTTCGTTATCCAAAGTAAACTCGTCGAGGTAGTCATCCCGGTCCTCCATGGGCATTGCCAGGGCGGACCGCTTTTTAAGTTGCAGCTCCTCGTCGAAGAGCAGGGAAGTAATGAGGAACCGCTGGCGGTTGCGCTGGTTGATCTTGAAGATCATCAGCTGGCGCTTGTCCTCGCTGCTGATGGCCGAGTAAATCTTGTTATTGGTGGCGAATCCGATATGGGAAGTGTCCAGCTCCGTAACCTCGGAAATCTTCTTTCCCATGCCGTCGATCTTGACCGCATTGCAGTACACTACGTTCCGCTTCTGGTACTGGTACACCATATAGCTGTGGTCGCTGTACGGGAAAAAGTCCACATTGATCAGCCGGTCCTCCGGTATGAACTCGTGCACTTCCTGTCCGATGAGCTTCATATCGTTATCGTAAATGGCGATCACGCTGCGGTTCCGGAGGTTCTTATAAACCAGGAAATTCCCGGATACCTTTCCGATGACCTCGAAGTTGATCCGCCGGGAATCCTCCCGCTGGGGTTCGGAATAGACAACGGATTTTTGGGCGGACAAGGTTCCGCCTGCAAGCAACAGGAGCAAAAAGGAGAGCAATCGGCGATAACACATAATCCGCATACTGGTTTACTTCTTAAAATTAACGGTTGTATAGAATACGGAAACACACATTTTACACAAAGGGAATCCCATTAAAACAGAATTTTTGTCCCTTTAGTGCCCGTGAACCCCCTGTATAAAAGAATTGGCATTACTTTTAACATTGCTTTTAAGGCCTAACTTTGCACATCCCTCAGGGACCGTACCCTGAAGAACCATCAACTTCTGAGCAAGTGAAAATTTCAACCAAAAGGGCCACTGTGGCCGGGTTACTCGTAGCGCTGGGAATTATTTACGGAGACATCGGCACTTCTCCCCTGTACGTTTTCAACGCGATCATCAAGGACCGGATGATTACCGACGAGCTGATCATTGGCAGCCTTTCCTGCATTATCTGGACCATCACACTACCATCAAATATGTCATGCTGGTCCTCCGGGCCGACAACCGGGGGGAAGGTGGCACATTTGCCCTTTATGCGCTGGTCCGGCGACGCAAAAAATGGCTGGTCATACCGGCCATGGTGGGGGGATCGGCACTCCTGGCCGACGGAATGATCACCCCGCCCATCTCCATCACCTCGGCCGTGGAAGGCCTGCGCGAGCTTCCCTCTTTCAGCAATATCGAGGAATATGTGGTTTATATCGTGCTGGTGATCCTCGCCATGTTCTTTTTCCTGCAGCAGTTCGGCACGGCTTCCATCGGGCGGTTCTTCGGACCGGTGATGCTGGTCTGGTTCCTGATGCTGGCCCTGCTCGGGATCGTGCACCTGTCGGACGACTTTACGATCTTCCGTGCGTTCAGCCCCCATTACGCCATAGAATTTATCCGGACCTACCCGCATGCCTTATGGCTGCTGGGAGCGGTTTTCCTCTGCACCACCGGGGCCGAAGCCCTTTACAGCGACCTCGGCCACTGCGGACGGGCCAATATCCGGATTTCCTGGCCTTTTGTCAAGCTTTGTCTCCTGCTGAATTACCTGGGCCAGGGTGCCTCCCTCCTGCACTACCATACCGGCAAGACCATTACCGACAATGTGCGTATGGAAGAAGGCATCAATGCGTTTTATGACCTGATGCCCCAGTGGTTCATCATTTTCGGGGTGGTCATCGCCACCTCGGCGGCCATCATTGCCAGCCAGGCCATGATTTCAGGCTCCTTCACCCTGATCTCGGAAGCCATGCGCCTGAATCTCTGGCCGAAGTTCAAGATCCGGTACCCGTCGGAGGAAAAAGGCCAGCTGTTCATTCCTTCGCTGAATTTCATGATGTTCCTGGGCTGTGCCGCCATCGTGCTCTACTTCCAGACTTCTTCCCGCATGGAAGCCGCCTACGGCCTGGCCATCGTGATGACGATGCTGATGACCACGATCCTGTTCGCCAATTACATGGTGTCGCTGCGGATAAAGCCCCTCTATATTTACATTTTCCTGCTGGGCTACATCATCATCGAGTCCACCTTCCTGGTGGCGCTGCTGGAGAAGTTCCCCCACGGCGGCTACTTTACCCTTATCCTTGGCGGGGTGATCTTCCTCATCATGTACGCCTGGTACAAGGCCCGCAAGATCAAGAACCGGTATGTGGAGTTCGTCCGGCTGGAGCATTATATTCCAAAGATCCAGGAGCTGTCGAATGACCGCTCGGTACCGAAATACGCCACGCACCTTGTTTACCTTACTTCGGCCGATAACCCCAAGGAGATCGAGCACAAGATCATTTACTCCATCCTCAACAAAAAGCCGAAGCGGGCCGACATCTACTGGTTCGTGCACGTGGACACGCTGGACGACCCCTATACGATGGAGTACAAGGTGGACCACATCATCCCCAACGACATCATCCGCGTGGAGTTCCGCCTTGGTTTCCGCGTGGAGCCCCGCATCAACCTGATGTTCCGGAAAGTGGTGGAAGACCTGGTCAAGAACAAGGAAGTGAACATCACCAGCCGCTACGAATCGCTGGAACGCAGCAATGTGGTGGGCGACTTCTCCTTTATCGTGATGGAAAAGTTCCTCAGCCAGGACAACGACCTGCCGATCGGCGAGCGCATGGTGATGAAACTTTATTTCTGGCTGAAAGACGTGAGCCTGTCGGAAGAGCGCGGGTTCGGCCTCGACGCCAGCAACGTTACCGTAGAAAAGTTCCCGCTGATCGTGGCGCCGGTGACGAACCTGAAGCTGAAACGGGTGGGGATGTAGGGCGTACGATGTGGGATGTGGGATGTACGGTGTGGGGGTCGCCCTGTTGGATTGACGATTGCCGATTGACGATTTTATTCATCTGGAAGGGTCTTTATGACCTGGAACAGCCAGGAAGGGGCCTTTTTTATACCGGTCCAATAGGGGAATGAAGGAAGTTTAACGGCAAACGGGCCAGCCGCAAACCAACGGGTGAACGCGTAAACCTGTGAACCCGTAAACTTTCCGAACTTCATACCTTAAACGTTCAACCCAAAACCTTGCTGCTCCTCTACGTCACCCTCGCCATCCTGGTCCTTTCCGTGGCTGCGTATTACCTGCAGGACCGGTTTATTTTCAAGCCGGAGAAGCTGAAAGCGGATTTCCGGTTTCAATACGATGCGCCGTTCCGGGAGCTGAATTTCGACCGGGGTCCCGGTGTACGGATCAACGGACTGCATTTTTACCGCGAGCAGCCAAAGGGACTGATCCTTTATTTCCACGGCAACACCCGGAGCATCAAGGGTTGGGCGAAGTACGCCCGCGACCTGTACCGGTACGACTACGACGTGGTGCTGGTGGATTACCGGGGTTTCGGCAAAAGCACCGGTAAAAGGGGCGAGCGCGAACTGCTGGAAGACATGCAGGCCGTGTACGAGGAACTGGCCACGCGCTACGGCGAAGACCATCTTATCGTGTACGGACGAAGCCTGGGCAGCGGTTTTGCCGCCAAAGTGGCTTCCGACAACCGGCCCCGCTACCTCATTCTCGAAGCGCCCTATTACAATTTCCAGCGGGTGGTGGAGCGGTTCCTTCCCTTCCTTCCCGTGCGGCTGGTGCTGCGCTACCACCTGCGTACCGACCAGTGGATGACCCGGGTGCGCTGCCCTGTGTATATCCTCCATGGAACCCGCGACTGGCTCATCCCCCTGCGGCACAGCGAAGCCCTGCTGCAGATCAACCCGCGCATCATTACACTCATCCGGATTGAAGGCGCCGGCCACAACAGCTTGACAAGGTTCCCTGAATATCATAACTTCATCCGCGATATCCTGAAGTACTGAACCGGATCCCCTTTGTTAAGGACTGCTTAAATAACGTTTTTCTAGTAACAAAATCCGCTTCATTTGCCTCATACAGAAAAGCCTGAACCATGAACTA
>JAESGR010001192.1_pt1 | contig 10225 bp, 10 predicted proteins | sample 9269771 | NCBI WGS metagenome assembly JAESGR01 (sample SAMN15739572, study PRJNA653492) | algae metagenome | isolation source: Chroococcus sp. CMT-3BRIN-NPC107 and co-occurring heterotrophs from well... | place: USA: Clark Mountains Wilderness, California | collected 2010-04-18
CTGCACGCTTTTCAGGTTATGGCCTTTGCTTTTCATTTCGGAAATAAAGGCCGGGGTAACACCGGTGGCCTTGGCGGCGATCACATCGCTCATGTCCAGGTCGGTAAAGCCGAGGTCGCGGTATTCTTTTACCTGGGCCGGCGTGATGTGGTGCGCCTTCAGCGCGATCACCTGGCTGAGCGGCGGGTTATTAAAACCCACTGCCGAAAAGCTGCGGATATATTCCGGGGTTACATTCATCGCCTTCAGTGCTGTAAAGTCACTCAGGGGCACATTCTTATAACCGAGGGCTTCATAGCTGCGGATAAAGTCCACGGTAATGTCCTGGGCCTTCAGACCGGTGAGGGTGGAAGGGGATATGTTTTTGTAGCCCGCTTCTTCAAACGATTTGATAAAGGCCGGGGTTACGCCCAGGGCCTTGAAGGAAATGAGCTGGGACATCGGGATGTTTTCATAGCCCGCTGCCTGGAAAGACTGGATGTATTCCGCCGTAATGTTCTGTGCCTTGGCGGCTACCAGGTTACTGCGCGACAGGTTGTTGTACCCGGCTTTCCGTAACGACTCGATATAGGCCGGATCAATGTTCATGGCTTTGTAGGCCACCAGGCTGCCGGGATCGGAATCGTCACCGTCATCATCATCTTCGTTCGCATTCCCGTTCGCATTCCCCGTTCCGCTTTTGGCTTCGGCGGCTTTTACGTCGCGGATGTATTTGCCGTCGATGCCCTGGGCCTTCAGGCTGACCAGCTGGTGTGCCGATACATTCTTATAGCCGGCATCACGGATCTCCTTGATGTAGGCGCCGTCCACGTTGAGCGATTTCAGCGGGATAAGGTCTTCGGGGGAAAGGTCGGTCAGCCCGCTTTCTTTCAGGGCGTTGATGTAGGCAGCATCCACTTTCAGGGCAGCCAGGGGAATAAGCTGGTCCTTGCCCAGCTGTTTGTAGCCGGCACCCTGCAGCATCTGCACGTAGGATTTTTTGATATCGATAAAGAAGAAGGGCAGGAGCTCGCGGTCGTCGAGGTCTTCAATGCCCTGCTGCTTCATAAAGGAAGCGTAGGTTTTATCGCCGGTGAACTGGTACCGGCCCATGCCCTGGTCGCCTTCGAACTTGCCGGTAAAGGCCATGGTGCCCGCTTCGCGCACGAGGTTGAAGGAGCCCTGGCTGCCGCGCGGCAGGTTCGGCAGCTCACTCAGCAGGAAGGTGGAGGAGTTGAAAGAGTTCCCTTCGTCTTCGTCGGACTTGAACTGGATAGACACCTTTTCACCTTTAATGGTGGCGAACCAGGAGCCTTCGGTTTCCATAAAAGTTTTTTGCGTTGCGGCCTTTGTGCCCTGGCCGTCGCGGCCAAAGGCTACCGGCTTGTTGAACAGGGCGAGAAAGAGCACCATCAGGGGCAGCAGGAAGAAATATTTCCAGGCCGTGTGCAGGTTGGAGCGTTTTCCGTTCATCATAACAATGCGTTTTTTAAGTAATGACTGGTTATAGTTGGTAGTGAGGCTGAGGGGGAGGTGCGGGGCCGCCACCTTGAGCAGGTTCATCTGGTAGGCGGTGCGTTCCACGCGCTGGTCCTGGAGCAGCTGGTCGTCGGTAAGGAACTCGAGGTTCGATTCCAGCTCGCGGCGGTACAGCCAGGCAAAGGGGTTGAACCACTGGAACACGAGCACGAGCTCGGCGAGAAAGATGTCGTAGGAGTGGCCCTGCTGCACATGGATCTTTTCGTGCTCCAGGATCTGGCAGTACGTGTCCCAGTCATACTTTTCCGGGTTAATGAAGATGTTGTTGCCAAAGGAGCAGGGTGCCTGGTCGCCGGACAGCTCCACGATGCGGTAGCGGCCGTCGCGGATCACCGGGCGCGAGTAAGCACGGTACAGCAGCGTTACCAGCTGGATGAGCAGGTTGAGGCCGAAGGCCGCCACACCAAACCAGTAGAGGTAACCGATCCAGCGGAGCGACTGCTGCGCCAGCGAAGGAGCGTCCGGTCCGGCTGACACCGTGGGGGCGGCAGCAGGTTGCTGCTGTTCGGCCGGAGGCGTGCTGTTGTGGCCGGGCAGTACTTCGGGAAACACCATCGGCATGTCCATCGGTGCCGGCTCGGCGCTGCGGAACGACCATTGCTCGGGCACCGGCAGCAGCGGCAGGGTGAAGGAAAGCACCAGGCAGGCCAGCAGTACCAGGCGGTTGATGCGGTAAAAGGTTTCCTTGTGCAGGAGGATCTTATAAAAGGCAAGGCAGCCGGCAAGGAGGAGGGCCGCATGCAGGATATAAGGCATCATGGCTTCCGGGTTTTGATGAGTTGAAGGATCTCTTCCAGTTCTTTATCCGACAGGTTCTGCTGCTTGGCAAAGAAGGCCAGCATACGGGGATAGGAGTTGTCGAAGTAGGTGCGTACGATGTCCTGCATCGCATGGCCCTGGTAGTCGTCGCGCGAAACCACCGGCGTGTACTGGTGCATGTTGCCGACCGTTTCCCGCGAAAGGAATCCTTTTTCCTCGAGGATCTTTACCATGGTGGCTACGCTGTTGTAGTGGGGCTTCGGATCGGGCAGGTGGGGGATGACATCCCGGATAAAGGCGGACCCCAGGTCCCAGAACACCTGCATGATCTGTTCTTCTCGTTTGGCCAGTTTAATCATAGCTTCCTTCTTTATGAACTAAAGCTACTACTAATGTATTAGTAGACCAACTAATTTATTAGGAAATTGCAGGAAGCCGTCTTTTTGATACAATCAACGCATTGAAAGATAATTACTTATGCAGTAGGGAATTTGATGAACGGTAAAAATCAGGGGATCCGAGCAATGTTTACTGGTTTATCGTGGCGGTCCGGCAGTTTCCTCCCTTGGCTTTTGAACCACAAAGGCACAAAGACACAAAGGGACACAAAGCTTTCAGAGATTGTAGCCAGGCAGAGACTTTTCGATGTACGATGTAGGATGTACGGTGTACGATCTAAGAAACTACGGTCCAAAACCAAAGTACTTATCAGCGTCATCAGCGCCGCACGTTCTCCATTGCCTGCGCAGCCTGCCGCCCCATCAGTGCCATCAGCGATTCATGCGCGGTTCCGGTATATGTTTGTTCTATGCCATTCGAGGTTCGCTTGGGAAGGATAATAGCTATTGTCTTCCGGCAGCAGGATTTTGCGGCCTTCGAAACTACGGATCCCATATCCCGATTCGGACTCTGTAAATGAAGCAGTCGTTCGTACCCGGTATTCCTCATCAATAGTGATCAGGCCGCGGTCGAAGGCCCGGTGTAAATTGGGGCAAAGCGATAAACCATTCGTTATGGTATCATCACCGGACCGGGCAAACGGAACAATGTGGCAGGCATCAATCATTTGAACATCATAGCCGGCAATAAGCCGCATTCCTGAAATGGCACAGGTGTAGTGATAAACACGCGGAATCACTTTTTTAAAAACGCCGCCCCTGATGAATACCTCTTCCTCATCTGCCCTTTCAGCTTTTTGTTTGTAAGCAGCCGGACTTTCATGCAGTATTTCATTGGTCAGCTGGTGAATCAATCCGGAGTGATAAGCTTCTCGAATCTCCGTATCCGGAAAATAAGCAGACAATAGGGTTTGCTGCAGGGCGATCCGGCTTTGCGGCTGTATGAATAAATGAAACAAATCTTCGTCCAGGGAAACAAAATCTATGACCTGTTTTAAATGCCCGAAACTCTTTATAGAATGGGAAGAAGTAAGCAGGATCTCCCGGCCGGGCAGCGTATGCAGTTTCCAGAACCCTTCGCTTTTCAAATGATAAAACGGCAAGGAAAAGTTGGCGCTGAATCGAATGTCGTGAACAAGCTGCGCCCACCTGTCTTTGAAGCGGGCTACCAGTTCGGGAGTTATGAAGATTTTGTTTTCGGCAATCTCTTCATCAGCTATTGCATCCATCACGGCAAGCAGTAAAACAGCTTTATGGGGTGCCTTACTGCCTTTGACGCTGGCTACATGCAACCGGCTGAATTTCTTTATGTAAGTATGTATTGCCTCCATTTACTCTTTTTCTCCGTTAGCTCTGCGCGAAACCCTGCTGCGGGTCAAAAGACATTACGTTACCTGTAAACACATCGTACATCCCACATCATACACCGTACAGCGCACACTCACTACCCTTCCGCCGCCGCATACCATCTCCGGTAAACAAAATGAAAATACGTGGCCACGAACAGCAGGAACAGGATCACCCCGCCCGACTCGGCCCAGAGCAGGGACCGTTCGGCGGCCATTTCATCAAAGACATTGGGCGGCAGCACGCGCCGGCGGTGTTCCTGGTACAGGGCCGTCAGGAAGAACGGGGCAAAAGGCAGGATCCAGGCCAGCAGGTTGATGCCAATGCCGTTGACCAGCTGCCGCCGGCGGCTGCGCAGGGCCAGGGCCGATAAAATAAAAAACAGGATGACATAGAACAGGATCCAGCCAAAGCCGGCCAGTTCCTCACCACCCGAGAACCCGATGAACAGGGCTGTCAGGATGCTCAGCACCACGGCCGCCAGCAGCGAAAGGAAGAACGTGCGGGCCGTGGAATGACGGAAGGTAAAGGCCAGCAGGGTGAGGACCAGCGTCGTGTACAGGTGCATGCGCAGGAACATCGGCAGGGTATCGTCCCAGCGGTGCTTCCGTTCGAGGATGTTGTCCATGGCCTGGCGGATCTCGTACAGCGAATGCCGGTCGCGTATCCGCGCTTCCAGCGACTGGTCGTACTCAGTGCTTCCGTAGGCAATGCCGACAGCGTACTTCGCTACGGCGGCATCCAGTGCGCCCTGCAGCGCCTTCGGGTCGGAAGGGCGGTACCGCGCCACCACGGCATGGTAAATCGCCCGGTTGTCCAGCACGTCCGAACGGCCTTGCGGGATTTCTTTCAGCTGGGAGAGCGGCGCAAAATACGATTCGTAGGAAGTCAGGAACGTATAATTGGGCGCAGTAAAAAAAGCATAAACGGAGTCGGAAAGACGCTGTGCGCTGTCTTCCTCCTGTAGCTTCACCCGCAGGTCGGCGCTGTCGATGATCCGCCAGCCTCCCGGTCCTGCCGGTGCAGCAGGCGTGCCGTGAACCGTGGCATTGTGCATGCTTTCATCATTGCTCAGCGGCCGCTGCACAACGCGCACCGTATCGGAAGACCAGCGGTGAGGGAGGGAATCGTAATACAGCCGGGTGAGGTTCATGTTGATATCGTTGATATCGCGGATGATTTCCGCATCGGTATAGGCCCTGTTGGCGCGGGCGGTTTCCAGGATGGGCTGCACGTAAGGAAAAAAGGCAAAGGTGCCGATGGAAATAAAGTACAGGAGGAAGGTGGCCAGCCGCATCAGCGGACCCGTACGGCCGAAGCGCTTGAACACATTGAAGCGCAGCAGGTAAATGGCCCAGATCACCAGCGCAATCAGGGAAACGAGCGATACAAAGCCCACCCAGTAACCGGTATGCGTGTCCGTACGCGGGTCGTTGGGCTCGAGCCAGGCCAGGCCGGCCAGGGCCGCTGCAAACAGGAAGCCGTACCAGAGCACCAGGTGGGTGCGCGCACTCCAGGTTTCTGGATTATGGAGCAGCAGGTAGCGGTCGAATTGCCGGAGGGGACGGGGTAGGAGTGGGCGTTTGGAGCTCATGGGATTCTTTCTTTACTCAGGACCGGGCCCTGAAAAAACGTTTGGTGGAATGGGTGATGTCGCGGAAATACGTGATGGACAGGCCGCTGTTCAGCAGCAGGAGCAGCAGTTCCTGCATACTCTGGCGCGCAGCGGTGAGCGTGTAATAGCCGCCGTTGAACTGGATCGTTACGTCCTGGCCGGCCAGTGCGGCTTCCAGCACCGCGCGCCCGGCCTCCGTTTCCACTTCCACTACGGCGCCTGCAGCAACTTCTGCCTCGCCGGTGCGGTACAGGCAGGCGCCCTGCCGGATGAACAATACGGTATCGGCAATTTTCTCCACTTCGTGCAGCTGCTGGGAGGACAGCACCACGCCCATCGGGTGCCGGTACGACTTGGCCATGTAGCGCAGGTCGGTGAGGATGGTTTGCTGGGCAATGATGTCCAGGTTGGCCAGCGGCTCGTCGAGCAGCAGCAGGCTGGGGCGCTGCAGCAGGATGCGGGCGATCTCGAAGCGCGTGCGGTAGCCGCTGCTGATCTGGTTCCAGGTCAGGTGGGCATAGTCGGCCAGGAGCAGGCGCTCGAGCATGAAGTCCACCATCAGTTCATTCTCCTTCCCGGTGAAGCCGGAAAGGGCCGCCGAAAAATGGAGGTTGTCCTTCAGCAGGCCGTACCAGCGCGGGATGCGCTGCGGGATGAAGGCCAGGTACTGCTTGATGCGGTAGGCATCGGCACCGGGGAGCTGGCTGTAGGTGATCCCGCCCGCATCGGTGTCCAGCTGGCCGGCCAGGGCCCGGAGCAGCGTGGTTTTCCCGTTCCCGTTTTCGCCGACTATCCCGATGATGGCGCCGGAGGCTACCTGCAGCGAAAGCGGCTGCAGGCTGAAGCGGCTGCGGGGATAGGTCTTGGCAATAGCTTCTGCGGTCAGCAGGTTTACCGGCGCCGGGGCAGGCCCCTGCAGGGAACGGAGCCGCTGCAGCAGGGCTTCCGCCTCGTTGTAAAAGGAGGAAGGGACTTCCGCGCCCTCTTCGCCGATGGCTTTGCGATAGCGGCGGCTCCAGGCCACCGCCTGGGCCAGCAGCGCATCGTCGCCCGCATCGAAGCTGAGGTCGAGCATGCGGCGGAGGGCCAGGGAGCGGTCGCCGTGGCGGAGAAAGGATTCGATTTCGGGGATACGGTCCATGTTGGGGGTGGTAGTATTAGTAGTATTAGTAGTATTGGTGGTATTGGTGGTATTGGTGGTATTGGTGGTATTGGTGGTATTGGTGGTATTGGTGCTGTGGGATGCGGCTGCAAGAACGGGGTTTCGGCTTAGAAAAGCAAGGGGAAGCTGCCAGCTGCCGGCATCAGGCTGCAAGCGGTACGGGAGCGCATCATCGGTATTCTTTCTTATGCGTTTCTTCACACTCCCGTGTTTGCAGTACTTCTGAAATAAATAACCTCCGCGCCCTCCTTTTCTCCTTAGCTCTGCGCGAAACCCTGTTCCTGCCATCCGCAAGCTACCGTTCTGATAGCACAACTCACCTCCTACTCCGCACACGCACCCAGCTTCCGCTGCAGCAGTTCTTTCTCCGCCGGGGCCGCCGTGCAGCCCAGCGCCTGGAGGTAGCAGTCAACCGCCGTTGCCCGCCGCTGCAGCTGCACATATACATCGCCCAGGGCGGTGAGATAGAGATTGTGATTTTCCAGTCCCCTGATTTCGCGGAGTTCGGCCAGGGCGGTGGCTGCGCCTTGGGCATAGAGGGCGGCAATGGCCTTGTTCAGGGCAATGAAGGGCGTGGGGCGCTGGGTGTGCAGCACGCTGTACAGGTAGTAGATGGCCTTCCAGTCCGTGGCTTCAAAGGAAGGGGCTGAGGCATGAAAATAGGCGATGGCAGCCTCCAGGTGGTAGACGGAGGTTTCGCGGCCGGTGGCGCCTTCCAGGAACGAAAACCCTTTGGCAATGAGGGGCCGGTACCAGAGGCTGCGGTCCTGGTGCTGCAGCAGAATGATCTGCCCGCGGTCATCGAGGCGGGCGGGCAGCCGGGCCGCCTGGAAACAGAACAGCGCCAGCAGGGCTGCCGTTCGGGGCCCGTCCGTGCGCTCGTTCTTCGTGAGCTGGTAGGCCAGGCGCATCGCTTCCTCGCAAAGGTCCTCCCGGATGATCCGGTCGGGGTGGGCGGAGTGATAGCCTTCATTGAACAGCAGGTAAAGACAGTGCAGCACGGCATCGAGGCGGCGGCTGATTTCGGAAGGCGGCGGCAGCTCCAGGGTAATGCCCTGCTCACGCATGGCCGTGCGGGCGCGGTAGATGCGCTTGGCGATGGCTTCCTCACCGGTGAGGAACGCCCGGGCGATTTCCCCGTTGCTGAGCCCGCACAGGGTTTTGAGGGCCAGGGCCAGCTGTGCTTCCACGGGGATGCAGGGGTGGCAGCAGGCAAAGATCATCCGCAGCAGGCTGTCTTCAATAGCGCCTTCCTCGAAGGCCCCGTGCACCGTGGCGCCGAGGCTGTATTCCGACTGCAGGCGGTACTGGTATTCGGGATGGACCTTGCGCCGGAAGGTCTGCTCGCGGCGCAGGAGGTCCATGGCTTTATTGCGGGCCACGCGGTGCAGCCAGGCAGGCGGGTTATCGGGCAATCCCCTGAACCGCCAGGTATGCAGGGCCTGGAGCAGGGTGTCCTGCACGATATCCTGCGCGGCCTCAAGATGCTGCAGGCCAAGCAGCCGCGTAAGCACAGCCACCATCTTTCCCGACTCGTGCCGGAAAAGATGGTCGACTGCCTGCTGGAGCTGGGGTCCGGACATGGGTTACATATCCAGGTTCATGACGGGACGCACCTGTACCTGTCCGCCGTAGGAAAAATCGGGATAGTCGCGGCAGAGGGCGGCTGCTTCGTCGAGGGAAGCCGCATTCACGATGAAGTACCCGCCCACAAGTTCCTTGCCTTCGGTATAAGGCCCGTCGGTAACGGCATCGGGACCGCTGACCAGCTTTCCGCCGGGCAGCAGGGGCTCGCCGGATACGTACCGGTCTTCCTTCTGCAGTTTTTCCACCCAGGCCATCCACTGGCCCATATTGGCCTGCAGGTCTTCCGGCGATGCGTCTTGTTTGATTCCTCCGTGAAAAATGAGCATGAACTTTTCCATAACAGTTGTTTTTGCGTTTTTAAAATAAGGATTTAATCCCTGACGAATGAGCGGGAGGATTCCGGACAAAGGCATGAAACTATTTTTTTCTTCCGGGGTACTGGGGTTCACCAATAACCTTCGGGATTCTTCAATCGTCATTCCTTCCCGCCTGTGGCGGGACAAGTAGTTCTGCGGTTCCCTGCCTCCGGCAGGGGGTTGCACGCAATGGCGCAAGGGAACGCAAAGGCGCAAAGAGGATTTATGCCATTTGATCCTTGTGTATTGATTATTGCTTATTGAATGTTTTTCATGTCAACCGATCAACCCTTTAGCTGATCAACTGCTCTGAAAGCATTCAAAATAAACCGGCGGCTCCCGATTATATTCGGTACCTTTAAAAGAACCACTTTGGTTGGGCCTGTAACGGAACGATTGTTTTGCCACTGTTTCTTGCACACTCAGCCGGTTGATACCGGACCACCCCTTAAAAGAAACAGCATATGATCACCCCAACCGACAAACAGGCGCTGCTGGGTATATACCAGCAATTATCCGGAATGCCGACCGCAGAGCGCAATTTTACCAGCATGGAAAGTCTTTTTTATTCGGTGCTGCACCTCGCCCGTAACTACGGCAACAACCGCAGCGATAACCCGCTGCTGAAAGATTTCCTGGAGATCAAGCACAGTGTTTACAGCGAAACGCAGAAAGCCTTTTCCAAACGGAAGCAGCGGGAGCTGATCATCTTCCAGTTCAAATCGGCCTTCAAAAAGAAGCTGGCCATCTGGGCACACTAATCCTGCCGGTACCGGTTCATTTTCCCAGCACCCTTTCCCAACTGTATGCAGATTCAAGTATCCAATCTCAGTGCTAATGTGTTTGCCGACGATCTGGAGCGCTTGTTTGCGGAATATGGTGAGGTGGCCATGGCCGTTGTGTTCCGCGACTCCGAGAGCGGCCGGTCGAAAGGCGTGGCGATCATTGATATGCCGAACGATGAACAGGCCGTACAGGCCATGCTTTGCCTGGACCAGACCCTGCTCGACGGGCGCATGATGGAGTTGCGCTCTATCGGGTACAGCAGCGGGGACAGAAGGAACTAGCGGGATGGGGCCTCAGGCTTCGAAGCTTTCGGCATAAGGTGCCAGCCGGGCGATTTCCGAGCCGTTGAAGATCCGGCTCAGGCCCATGTTGCCGGATTGGTTATAGGCCTGGATGCTGCTTTGCGGAACGATCCGCCAGAAGTTTTTCGATTTCAGGTAAGCATAATCCTTGTCTTTTACGAACAGGCCGAAAATGGCATTGCGCTTCTGGAAGCTGATCTTGGCGCAAAGGGAGCCTTCCTGGAAGTGCTTGTCTACAAAACGTTCGATGTCTTCTGATTGCATAAAATAAAGTTTAATGGTGCTTCCTTCCCTCGGTTTTCAGGGGATGCGGCAGGCGGTTCTTCTTACGCTACCGGAACGGCCGTTGGTTCTACCGAAAAGCGGCGCCCGTCGATAATGCTTCCGTTCAGCCG
>JAESGR010001193.1_pt1 | contig 10214 bp, 9 predicted proteins | sample 9269771 | NCBI WGS metagenome assembly JAESGR01 (sample SAMN15739572, study PRJNA653492) | algae metagenome | isolation source: Chroococcus sp. CMT-3BRIN-NPC107 and co-occurring heterotrophs from well... | place: USA: Clark Mountains Wilderness, California | collected 2010-04-18
CGAAGGGACCGGTCGCCCAGGTCTCCGCGACCTTCGGCGACGGGATCGGCGTGGCCGAGGCCAGCTCCAACAAGGAGGCCGGCTACCTTTATTGCCAGTGGGCCGTGTCCAAGCTGATGGGTACCCGGCTCCTGCAGTCCGGCAGCGGCGTGCCCTTCCGCAACTCGATCCTGAACGATCCGGAAGTCCGCAAAGGCGTGAAGCTGCCGGCGGCCTGGGTCGACGCGGTCGTTGAATCGGCCAAGATCAGCCAGCTCGGCCTGCCCGTGATCGTTCCGGTGACCGAATTCCGCGACACGTTCGGCACGGCGCTGACCACGCTCCTGGCCCAGGGCGATCCGGCCACGCTCCTCAAGCAGGCGACCGAGCAGTTCAAGCCGGTCCTGGAGAAGAGCGAGGCATGAGCAGCCTGGCACTGGACAAGCCAGCGCCGCAGGCCGCCACCCGTCCCGCCAGGGACGGGTGGCGCAGCGGCTCCTACTGGCCGTTCGTGCTCCCGGCCCTGCTCGTGGTCGGCTCCGTCATCGTGTTTCCCTGGGCCTTCACGCTCTGGATGAGCCTGCACGAGTGGCAGGTGGGCGGCGGCAGCAGCTTCGTCGGCGCCGCCAACTTCATGCGGCTTTTCACCGACCTCCGCTTCCACGAGGCGATCGTCCACACGCTGGTCTTCACAGCACTGGCCGTGCTGCTGCCCCTGGTGCTGGGCCTGTTCTCGGCGATCGTCTTCCACCAGAACTTCAAGGGACGCGGCTTCCTGCGCGGCCTGTTCGTCATGCCGATGATGGCAACACCGGTCGCCATCGCGCTGGTCTGGGCGATGATGTTCCATCCCCAACTGGGTGTCCTGAACTACCTCTTGTCGCTCGTCGGGATTCCCCCGCAGCTCTGGGTCTTCCACCCGGCGACGGTGATCCCGTCCCTGGTCCTGGTCGAGACCTGGCAGTGGACGCCGCTCGTCATGCTGATCGTGCTGGGGGGCCTCGCCGCCATCCCGACGGAGCCTTACGAGAGTGCCCGCATCGACGGTGCTACCGCCTGGCAGACCTTCCGGCACATCACCCTGCCGCTGGTCATGCCGTTCATCATGGTGGCCGCGATCATCCGCTCGATCGACGCGCTGAAGAGCTTCGACATCATCTACGCCATCACGCAGGGCGGGCCTGGCACGGCGTCCGAGACCATCAACCTCTACCTCTACAGCGTGGCCTTCGCTTATTACGACATCGGCTACGGCTCCGCGATCGCGGTCGTCTTCTTCTTGATGGTGATCGGCCTGGCCTGTTTGCTGCTCTGGCTCAAGCAGCGGACCAAGTGGACCGAGGTGGGGGTGGGCGCATGAGGCTGCGGCAACTCCTCAACCGGATCGGTCTATGGTTCGCGGTCCTGATGATCGTATCGCCGGCGGTCATGTTCTTCGTGTGGATGCTCTCGCTTTCGCTCAAATACGAGATCGACAACGCAGCCTACCCGCCGGTCCTGATCCCGGAGCAGTTCGCCTGGTCCAATTACGCAGCCGTGCTCGAATCGAACCGGTTCGGGACCTACTTCCTGAACTCGATCGTCGTGACGGGCAGCGCCACCTTGCTCGGCCTGGCGGTCGGCGTGCCGGCCGGCTACGGCATGGCCAGGATGAAGGCCAACAAGTCGGCCGTGGTCGTGCTGATCGCGCGGATGACGCCCGGGCTCTCCTACCTGATCCCGCTCTTCCTGCTGTTCCAGTGGCTGGGCGTGATGGGCACGCTCCTGCCGCAGATCATCATCCACCTCGTGATCACCGTGCCGATCATCATCTGGATCATGATCGGCTATTTCGAGACGACGCCGGTGGAGCTGGAAGAGGCCGCTACCATCGACGGTGCAGACCGCTGGCAGGTCTTCAGGCACGTGGCGCTGCCGGTCGCAAGGCCAGGCATCACGGTGGCGTTCATCCTGGCGGTGATCTTCTCCTGGAACAATTTCGTGTTCGGCATCGTTCTGGCCGGCCGGGAGACCCGGACCCTGCCGGTCGCGGTCTACAACATGATCTCGTTCGAACAGCTGAGCTGGGGGCCGCTCGCGGCCGCGGCTCTCCTGGTGACGCTGCCGGTCCTGCTGCTGACCGTGCTGGCGCAGCGCCAGATCGTGGCTGGGCTGACGGCGGGCGCCGTCAAGGGCGGCTAGCCCTCACCGGCAAGATCCCTGCGCGCCCTGTCCACTTCCTCCGCGTAGCGCCGGAGCAGGTGGCCTTCCGTCAACAGGCCCACCAGCCAGCGCGACTCCGGATCGTCGACCACTGCCAGTTCCTCGGTGTTGGACTGCTCGAAGAGCATCGCCGCTTCCTTGGCGTCCATGCTGGGCACCAGCGTACAGTCGGTGCAGCGGAGCAGGCCCGCAATGGTGGACGGGCGATCCGCGGCACTGCCAGAGGATTCGCTGTCCTCAAGATAGGCGTCGGCGACCAGGACGATCCCGGCATAACGGCCGTCTTCATCGAGGGCGATCACCCGCTGGGTGGAGCCCAGCGGGATGGCGGCCCGGAACTGGCCGAGGGTCGCCGACAGCGGCACGGTTTTCACGTCGGACCGCATCATCGAGCCGACCGTGAGGTTGCGGATCCAGCCGATGTCCTGGGCGCTGCGGATCGTCTCGCCGCGCAGGTGCAGCCGCCAGGTCGAGAAGGAATAGCCGAACGTCTCACGCACCACGACCGATGACATGATCGATGCAGCCAGCACGGCACCACTGATGGCGATGTCGTTGGTCGTTTCCAGCACCAGGAACGTCATCGTCATGGGCCCGCCGACGATGCCCACTGCGAGGCAGGCCATGCCGACGACCGCAGCCATGACCGGTTCCGGGCTGAGCCCGACCCCGGCAGCCACGACACCCGCCTCGAACAGCTTGCCAAGCAGCGCGCCCAGCACGAGCGACGCGAAGAACAGGCCGCCGCGAAATCCCGATCCAAGCGAGATGGCCGAGGCCAGGATCTTGAGCACGAACAAGGCGGCCAGCGCCAGGATCCCCTGCTCGATACCCAGTTCCACATGCAGCACGCCATGCCCCGACGACAGCACCTGGGGTGCCATCAGCCCTAGCATGCCCACGAGCGCGCCGCCGAGAACCGGGCGGATGGGTGCCGGCAGCCTGACCAGACTGAATCCCTGCTCCACCAGGGCGACCAGCCGCATGATCGCCACTGAAACCAGGCCGCCGATCACGCCCAGCACGAGGAAGGGGACCAGGTCCTGAGGCCGGAGGGCAGGGACGATCCCGATATCGACCGGTGTCTGCACGGCACCGAGCAGTGACGCGGTGACGCTGGCCGCCAGGGCTGCCGCCATGACCGGCGCCACGAGCGCCACCGAATACACCCCGATGATCAGCTCGAAGGCATAGAACGCGCCGGTGATCGGTGCGGCGAAGGCCGCGGAGATGGCGCCTGCCGCACCGCAGCCAACCAGCATGCGCACGTCCGCGCGGCGCAGCTTCAGGGCACGCGCGATCCGCGAGGCGATGCCGGCACCCATCTGGGTGTAGCCGGCTTCCAGCCCGACCGACGCACCGAATCCGTTCGAGATGATCGTCTGCGCGGCGACCCGGATGCTCTCGTTCAGGGACATGCGGCCGCCATAGAGGGCATTCGCCTCGATGGGATCGATCGGGCGGCGGGCTGCGGAGCGGCGTGCCAGCCAGATGCTTGCGCCCATGAGCGCACCGCCGGCCGCCGGGACGAGGGCCAGCATGGGGTGGGCGAGGGAGGCCTGGGCGCTGATGCGTATGCCGTCCGGCAGCAGGAAGAGGAGGACGTTGAGCCGGTAGGCGATCCAGCTCATCGCGAACACGACCACGCCCGCCAGCACGCCGATCAGCGCCGCAAGCAGCACCAGGCCGACGTCACGATACTTCGGCATGCCGCACCACCCTCCCGCGACGACGATCCGGTACCGCTGCGGTTCATCGCACCAGAAGACTTGCGGTCGCCGTCACTTCCCGCCAACCCGGCATGCAAAGGAGGAGGCACGGCATGACCCGTCCATTGTTCACCGTCGGCTATGAAGGTCTAGCCCAGCAGGACGTCCTGGACGTCCTGAAAGCGACCGGGATCGAGCTTCTGGTCGACGTGCGCGCAGTCTCCGCCTCCCGGCGGGCAGGCTTCTCCAAGAATGCACTGCGCTCGGGCGTGGCCGCCGTGGGCGTCGACTATCTTCACCTGAGGGAACTCGGCACGCCTGCCGACGGCCGCCTGGCCGCACGGACGGGCCGCTACGACGAGCTCCGCCGGATCTTCGACGCCCACATGGAAAGCCCCGAAGCAATCCATGCCCTCGAAACGCTCCGGACGCTCGCCCGGCAAAAGCGCTGCTGCCTGCTCTGCTACGAGCGCCAGCCGCACCAGTGCCACCGGGTGATCATCGCGGAGCGGCTGGGCATGCCGACCCAGCATCTGCTGGCCTGAACATGCCTTGCCGCCCGCCTCAGTGTGCGTCGGAGAGGTTGATGTCCAGCACCAGCAGCCCCTCGACACCACCCTCGGACGCCTCGGTCAGCTGCTGCCCGAGCGACTTGTGCTCCGGATCGACCAGATAGGCGTCGCGCGCGGAGACATCCATGAAGTCGATGGTGAAGCCGTGGGTGTAGTTCTTGTTCAGGCCCTCGGGGCTGCAGTTGGCGCTGCCGTGGAAGTCGACCATGCCGGGGATGGCATGGCGCAGGCCGGCCAGCCCGTCGAAAATCCTCTGCAGCTTTCCTTCGTCCAGGTCCTTGCGCAGCTTGAACAGGACGACGTGGCGGATCATGCGTTTCACCTTCCCGAGCATGGAGGACGCGCAAGCTAGCGGTCGCTTGGAGAGCGCGCAAACACCTGTTCGGGTTCCCGCTCAGGCCGCCGCCGCTGCCGCCACGGTCTGCACCAGCCGGGCGAAGCTGCCGTCCGACAGCTGGAAGCGCACCCATTTCAACCGGCTCGGCCGGATGCGGACCACGCTCGAACCGTTGGCACCTGTATCGAGCTCCAGCGCGGGCGGGGCCGGCTCGAACCATCCCGCCTGCGGCAGGTTCCGCTCGGCGGTGACGATCTCCTTGCTGGCGTAGCGCCAAAGCGACGTGCCGAGCAGGTCGGTGGCCGGTACGCTCCACATGCGCGCTCTGGCTGGCGAGAGATCCAGCAGGCGGTGGGTCAGGTCGCAGATCAGGTGGACCTCGGCTGTCGACTGGCGGACCAGCCGTGCCAGCTCGCGGTCCGCCGCACTGTCGAGCCGGGCCTGCATCAGCCGCCGGATGTCCGACTGTTCCGCTGGCGTCGGCGCCTGCAGGCCGTTCTCCCAGCGCGAGATCGTGGTCTGCGATACGCCCAGCAGCTCGGCAGCATGGTGCTGCTTCATGCGCCGCAAGGTCCGCCATGTCCGCAGCGACCGGCCCAGTCTTGCCGGCTCCGCGCATGCAATCGAGATCTCGCTCATCTGAGCCTCCACGACGCATATTCTATTCGCTGCAAGCGTCGCTTGACCATGGCAAGAGCTAGCCGGCCGCGGATCGGCTGGAGTTCATGATGGCGCGATGGCTTGCGATCGGCTGGCTCTACCTGATGGGCGTGATCGCGGCGGCCCAGCTCGGCAAGATGTCGGCCCTGCTGCCGCTCATCCAGGCGGACCTCATGCTGGGCCTGACGACAGCCGCCCTGGTGGTGTCGTTGCTCGAACTCGGCGGGGCGACCATAGGCCTGATGGCAGGCAGGGCGATCGCCCGGATTGGCTACAGGCGCGCGCTACTTGCCGGCATCGCGCTGCTCGCCCTGGCCGGGCTGGGCGAGGGACTGGCTGGAGGGGCGGTCAGCTTGCTTGCCTGGCGGGTCGTGGAAGGCGTCGCCTACCTGGCGGTGGTGATCGCGGCACCGCTCCTGATCATGCAGACGGCGTTGCCGAACCAGCGGGGCGTGGCGCTGGCCCTGTGGAGCAGCTTCGTGCCGGTAGGCCTGGCGCTCGGCGCCATCCTGTCAGGCATCGTGGCGGACCTGTGGTCGTGGCGAGGCGCGCTGGTCGGCGGCAGCGCCATCGCATTTGCCGCGGCCATCTGCACGCTGCTCCTGCCGATCGGCCGGCATGGGCCGGTAGCCGCACCCATGTCCCGCCCCGCGCGGCCAGGCCCGGCGGCCTGGAAGCTAACCATGGCCTTTGGCTGCTACACGGCCTTCGAGGTGGGCCTGCTCGCCCTGCTGCCGATCTTCCTGGTCGACCGGGCGGGTGCCAGCACCAGTGCCGCCGGCCTCGTCACCGGCATCGCATCGTTTGTCACCGTGCTCGGCAGCTTCGTGGCGGCCTGGCAGGCCCATGCCCGGCGCGGCCAGCGCCTCTCGATGGTCGTGGCGATCATCCTGCCAGCCGCCATGCTGTTCCTCGTGTTCCAGGACGCTCCCGTGCCGGCTGTCGCCGCCACGGCCGCCATCGTCCTCAACGCCATCTCCGGCATCTTCCCAGGGTTGGCCTTTGCCATGCTGCCGCAGGTTGCCCGGACGGATCGCGAGCTGGCATCGGCCAATGGCCTGTTCACCCAGTTCGGAGCGGCCGGCTCGCTCCTGGGACCACCCCTGTTCGCGGCCTGTGCCGGGAGTTTCGGCTGGTGGGCGGCCGCCGCCTGCGGTGCCGTGGCGTCGATCGGCTGTCTCGTCTTGATGATGTCGGTTACCAAGGTCGGCGCCGCGCCATCGGCATCGTGCGACCTTGCGGAGAATTCGACATGAGCACCGAAGACCTGGCGACGCTGCCGCCCCGGTCATCGCGTTCGACGGGGACGATACCCTCTGGCACAACGAGACGCTGTTCTCGACCTCGCAGGACCGCTTTCGCGATCTCCTGCTGCGGCACGTGGACATCCCTTCCCACGAGATCGATGCGACGCTCCTGGCCACCGAGCGGCGCAACCTCGCCATCTACGGCTACGGCATCAAGGGCTTCATGCTGTCGATGGTGGAGACGGCGATCGAGGTCACCCGCGGACAGATCCCGGCCGAGGACATCCAGGCGATCCTGCGCGTCGGACGGACCATGATCGAGCACCCGACCGTGCTGATCGATGGCGCGGCGGAGGTGCTGGCGACACTGCGTGCCCAGGATCACGAGCTCTGGCTGATCACGAAGGGCGACCTCTTCGACCAGGAGAGCAAGATCGCCCGCTCCGGCCTGGCTGAACTGTTCCAGCGCATCGAAATCGTCTCGGAGAAGGACGACGCCACCTATCGCCGCCTGTTGGACCGCCACGGGGCGAGCGCCGACGAGTTCGCCATGGTCGGCAACTCGGTGCGCTCCGACGTGCTCCCCGTCGTCGCGATCAGGGGACGCGCCTTCCACATCCCCTACCACGTCACCTGGGCGCACGAGACCGTGACGGGCGAATTGGCGGCGGAGTTCGTGACGCTCGAATCGATCACTGAGCTGCCGGACGCGCTCCGCCGCTGACAGGAAGCCGGTCAGGCGGCCTTGCGGTTGCCACGGATCAGGTCCGATGCCTTCTCGCCGATCATGATGGTCGGCGCGTTGGTGTTGGAGCCGATCATGCTCGGCATGATCGAGGCATCGCACACGCGCAGGCCCTCGATCCCGCGCACCCTGAGCTGCGGGTCGACCACCGCCAGCTCGTCCTGGCCCATCTTGCAGGTGCCGACCGGATGGTAGGATGTGCGGCCGGAGCGGCGGAGGAACTCCTGGGCCTCCTGGTCCGAGCGGATGTCCGCGGGGTGATGGGCGCGCCTGACGAGCTTGGCGAACGCCGGCTGTGCCATGATCTCGCGCATCTTCTTCAGCCCCTCGACCGACACCCTCAGGTCGTAGGGCTCCGCCAGGTAGTTCGGGTCGATCACCGGTGCCGCGGCGGGGTCGCTGGAGCGCAGCGTCACCGACCCGCGCGAGCGTGGCCGCAGGCAGTAATTGTTCATGGTAACGCCAGCGCCGGACGGGACGGCCGCCACGCCCGCTTCCACGCCCGCACCCACCAGGAAATGAAACTGCATGTCCGGCACCGGTGCGTCGCGCTCGGCGAACCAAAAGGCGCCGCCCTCCACGATGTTCGAGGCGACCGGCCCCTTGCCGAACAGCTTGTATTCGAGCCCGGCCCACATCATCCAATGCCACTTCTTGTAGCGGTCGAAGCTGACCTGGTCGTTCAGCTCGTAGATGACGTCGGTGCCGTAATGGTCGTGCAGGTTCCGGCCAACGCCCTGAAGGTCGTGCGCCACCTGGATGCCCAGCGCCCGCAACTCGTCGGCCGGCCCGATCCCGGACAGCATCAGCAGCTTCGGCGAGCCGATGGCGCCTGCGGTCAGCAGGATCTCCCGGTTGGCGCGGACCTCGCGCTCATTGTTCGCCTGCAGGAAGCGGACCCCGACTGCCCGGCCTTGCTCGACGATGATCTTGGTCGTCCGGCAGTCGGTCATGACCTCCAGGTTCGGCCGTGAGCGCGCCGGGTTCAGGTACCCCACGGCCGCCGAGCAGCGTTTCCCGCCGCGGATCGTGGTCTGGTAGACGCCCGAGCCCGCCTGTTTTGCTCCATTGAAGTCCGCATTGTAGGGAATGCCGGCCTGCTGGCAGGCCCGCACGAACGTCCGGGTCAGCATCTGCGGGGCCAGCTGCGAGACCCCGAGCGGCCCGCCCACGCCGTGCAGATCGTCGGCGAAGGTGTCGTTGTCTTCCGCCCGCACGAACAGGGGCTTCACTTCGTCGAACGACCAGCCCGGGCAGCCTTCCTCGTTGGCCCAGCGATCATAGTCCTCCCGCGCGCCGCGGGTGTAGATCTGCGCGTTGATCGAGCTCGACCCGCCGATCACCCGCCCCTGGGCGTAGACGATCTCGCGGTTGTAGCAGTGCTTTTGCGGTGCCGTCGTATAGCCCCAGGTGAGGGGTCCGGCGGTGAGCTTGGAGAAACCGACCGGCATGTGGATATAGGGCTCGGTATCGGTCGGACCCGCTTCCAGCAGCAGCACCCGCACGTCCGGCAGCTCCGTCAGCCGTGCCGCCAGCACGCAGCCGGCACTGCCGCCGCCGACGATGACGTAGTCGTAGTTCTTCAAGACCAAGGCCTCCCGCGGCCATGTCACCGATGGCCGCCGACAAGTTCATCCTGCTGGCGAGAACGACCCAGGGTTAGGCGAAGATCGATGGGTCCATCACCTTCAGCGGCTCGGCCACCCGCGGTGCGAACTCCATCTGGTCGATCACGTCCTTCTTCGGGTCGATACCCGGCGCCACCTCGACCAGCACGATCCCTTCCGGCTCCAGCTGGAACACCGCGCGCTCCGTGACGTAAAGGACCTTCTGGCCCCGCTTTCGCGCATAGATCCCCGAGAACGTTACCTCGCGCACATGGTCGACCAGCTTCTTCACCTCGCCCGGCTGTTCCAGGACGAGCCTGCCGGGCTCGAACCGGTACCTGGTACCCTTGGCGTCGAACGTCCCGCAGAACACGATCTCCTTCGCGTTCTGGCTGATGTCGACGAAGCCGCCTGGGCCTACGACACGCCTGCCCAGCCGGCTGACGTTGACGTTCCCGATGCGGTCCATCTCGCCCATGCCGAGAAAGCCGACATCGACGCCGCCGCCCGAATAGAAGTCGAACTGCCGGGTCGAGCTGACGATCGCTTCGGGATAGCGCGCCGCACCGAACATGAAGTCGTCGTAGAGGTCGCCGTTATGGATGCCCTGTTCGACCGTGACCCACAGCGTCTGCATCAGGCCGCGCTCGCGCAGCACCCCGGGGATGGTGCCGGGAATGCCGTAGCCGAAATTGACCGAGGCTCCCGCCTGGATCTCCAAGGCGGCGCGCTTGGCGATGATTAGCCGGGGCCCGTGCGGCGGCTTCTCGTCGAGCGGTGCCTCGTCGTGCGGACGCCAGATCTCCCCGCTGATCGCCGGGTCGAACTCGCCGAGATAGGTCTGCTGCTGCCCGGGATGATGCACGACATGATCGACCAGGATGCCCGGCAGCGTCACCTGCCGCGCCGGCAACTGGTGCCGCGGAACGATCTCCTTCACCTGGGCGATCACCCGCCCGCCGGTGCTGTGGGTGGCCGTGGCGACGCCCAGCGCATCGAGATCCGCCGCCTCGTGGACGAAGCTGATATTGCCGGCCTGGTCGCCGATCGAGCCGCGCACGATGCCGAGATCCGCGCGGTAGGGCAGGTAGCGCAGCTTTTCCTCGCCACCGATCTCGATCCGCTCGACCACCTTGTGCCCGGAGCGCTTCGCCCG
>JAESGR010001194.1_pt1 | contig 10209 bp, 9 predicted proteins | sample 9269771 | NCBI WGS metagenome assembly JAESGR01 (sample SAMN15739572, study PRJNA653492) | algae metagenome | isolation source: Chroococcus sp. CMT-3BRIN-NPC107 and co-occurring heterotrophs from well... | place: USA: Clark Mountains Wilderness, California | collected 2010-04-18
CCCGCGCTGTGCAGCAGCACCTGCAGCGCCTGGCGCGTGCCGCTGGCCAGGCTGTACACGCCGATCTTCTTGCCCCTGAGGTCACCCGGCTTCGTGATGTTGCTGTTCTTCAGCGCCACCACGTTGAAGACGTTCTGCGGGTAGATGTCGTAGATGGCGCGCAGCTGCGCGCCCTTGTCCAGCGCCGCGAAGAAGGAGCCCGGGTCGCTGAAGGCCACGTCCGCCTGGCCGGCCAGGATGTTGCGGATGGCGTCGGCGCTGCCCGCGCCCGGCACGTATTCGAGCGCGATGCCCTGCGCCTTGTAGAAGCCCTTGTCCTCCTCCACCAGCAGCGGCATCACCTCGGTGATGGCCTTGCTCCAGCCCGCGACGGTGACCTTCTCCAGGGCCTGGCCACGGGCGAGGAAGGGCGAGGCCAGCAGGCCGGCAAGCACCGTGCGGCGGGGGATGGTGGGCATGGGTTCTCCTCAGGTGGTCCGGGTGAAGGGCAGCAGCAGCCAGCGCTCCAGCAGCAGCGTGGCCTGGTAGGCGAGCATGCCCAGCGCGGCGATGAGCACGAGCACGGCGAACATGAGCGAGGTGTCCATCGTGCCCTGCGTGGCGATGACGAGTGCGCCCAGGCCCGTGGTCGCGCCGATGAATTCGCCGACGACCGCGCCGACCAGCGCCAGCACCACCGCCACCCGCAAGCCGGCCAGGATGGCAGGAAGCCCGCTGGGCAGCTTCAGCCGCCAGAGCGTCTGCGTACGCGTGGCGCCCAGCATGCGAAACAGTTCCAGCCGCTCGGGCTGGACCTGTTGCAGGGCCGTCAGCGTGTTTTCCATGAGCGGGAAGAAGCAGATCAGCGCGGTGATCACCACCGTCGAGGTCATGCCGAAGCCGAACCACAGCACGAACAGCGGCGCCAACGCGAGCTTCGGGATGACCTGGCTCGCCACCACGTAGGGCATCAGCAGGCGGCGCAGCAACACGTTTTCGCCGAGCGCGATGCCGGCCAGGAATCCCAGCAGGCTGCCGGCAAGCACCCCCAGCACCAGCTCCAGCGCGGTGGCGCGCAGGTGCGGCCAGAAGTAGCCGGTGGCGATCCCCTTCCACAAGGCGGCGGCGATCGCCGACGGGGGCGGCAGCACCAGCGGCGGCACGCGCAGGACGCGGCACAGCGTCTCCCAGGCGAGCAGCAGAAAGACCGCCAGCAGCAGCGCGCCGGCGCGGGTGAGGACGTCGGCGCGCTTCATGCCTGGGCTGCCTCCAGGTGCAACGCACTGCGCACGATGCGGCAGTAGCGCACGAAAGGCTCGCCATAGCGCGTGGCCGCCGTGCGTTGCGGCAGGTCGATCGCGATCTCCTGGACGACGCGGCCGTCCTCCACCACGTCGACTCGGTCCGCCAGGAAGACGGCTTCGGCGATGTCGTGCGTGACGAAGACCACCGTGGCGCCCTGCGCGCGGCACGTCTGCAGCAGGTCGCGCTGCAGCTCCTCGCGCGTGATCGCATCGAGCGCCGCGAACGGCTCGTCGAGCAGCAGCAGCGCCGGCTGCAGGATCAGCGCGCGGGCCAGCGCCACGCGGCTTTGCTGGCCGCCGGACAGCTGGCGCGGGTACTTGCGCGCGTGCGCGTGCAAGCCGAACTGGTCCAGCAGCCGCTGCGCCTGCGCGCGTTCCGCGTCGGTCGGCCGATGGTGCAGCGAGACCGGCAGCAGCACGTTGTCGATGACGCGCTGCCACTCGAGCAGGTTGGGCGACTGGAACACGAAGCCGATGCCCGGGCCGATGGCATCCGCACGCCTGCCGCCAAAGACCACTTCTCCCGCATCCGGCTGCAGCAGGCCCGCCGCGAGTTTCAGCAGCGTGGTCTTGCCGCAGCCGCTGCGTCCGACCAGGCAGTGGAAGGCGCCCTCCTCCACCTCCAGTTGCGCGCCCGTCACCGTGGGAGGCCAGCCGGGAAAGGCGAAGCGGACATCGCGCAATGCCAAGAGGCTCACGGTCGGTCCTCCTGCGCATACCGCGCGAGGCGATCCGCCGCGCGCTCGGCCGAGGCTTCCACCTCCACCATGCGCACCAGGTCCAGCAGGTTGAAACGGCCGTCGTGGTGCCAGCCCGCTTCCGGCGAGGTCATCGCGCCGAGCGCGCAGATGCGCGTGACGCCCGCAGCCCCCAGCAAGCCGGCCAGCCGCAGCAGCTCGCGCGGCGGCGCGGCGACACCCGCCGTTTGCAGGAAGCGTGCGTGCGGCGCCACCAGCGTGACGATGTCCTCGAACTGGTCGAACGCGCTGACCACGACGCTGCGACCGCCGGCCGTGGGCGCGAGCGGCTGCGCGCCATCGATGCAGACGACGTCGCCGATCAGCGCGGTGCCAGGGTCCGACAGGGCGCGCAGTTCCGCCGACTGCCGCCAGCCGGACACCGCCGCCGCTTCCTCGAACGCGAGCGCACGGCGCGGAAAGCGGGCCTGCAGGTTGGCGAGTTCGGCGGCCAGGTAGCCCGCAAAGTCCCTGGGCGTGACCCGGCCGCCGCGCTGCACGTAGAACTGGTGCGGCGAGTAGCAGCCCTGCTGCTCGTAGCGGACCACGTCGTGCGCGGCCAGGCGCGCACACGCGGGCCCGCGCTGCGTGTCGAGCGCCGCGGCAGAAATGACGCCGAAGGCGAGCTTGTGGCCGAAACCGAGGAAGCGGGTCGTGACCGGCACCTGCGCGCGCACCTGCGCGATGGCTTCGTTGCCGCCATAGGCCAGGACCGTGTCGGCCTGGTCGAACACCGCCGCCGCGCTTTGCGCGTCGCCGCCTCTCCACCACACGATGGCCAGGCTGTCGGCCAGCGTTGGCTCCACCTCCGCGAGCAGGCGGGCGAACAGGCTCGCGAACACCGGCTCCGCGCTGGGGAGCTTGCCGATGCTGCCGGCCTTGACGAGGAGGCCGCACGCGAGGCTCCACAGCGGCAGCGCCGGCACGTTGCCGGCCCAGCTGTGCACCAGCAGGTCGGGCCCGAAGGCGCGCACGAGCCCGCCCTTCATGGCCGGCTGGAACTCGTCCAGCACCTTGGGATTGGCGAAGTCCTCGGCGACGAAGCGATGCAATTGCGGGGCGCGAAACGTCGGCAGGAAGCCGTCGAGGCCCAGGCGCACCATCTCCGCGTCGTAGCCGGTGACAGCGGGCAGCAGGCGTTCGGCTTCGCGGCGGAACGGGTCCAGCGGATCCAGCAGCCGTGCGATCGCGGCGTCGAGGATCTCCACGATGCGCGAGACGGGCAGCTCCTTGAGCGCAGGCGCCTGCTTCACGCGGCGGGCCAGCGCGGCCAGTTGCGACGGCTGCAGCACCGGGACGGCAACCTCGACGCGCTGCGCGCCTTCCCCGAAAGGCAGCGTGTGCCAGCCGACCTCGTGCTCGGCGAGGCCGGGCAGGTAGCCTGCGCGCCAGGGCTGCGTCATGGCCTGGCTGCCTGCAGGAATTCCTGCACCGCCAGGGAGCAGCCCTTGGCCTGCGCGCCCTCCGCGCGCCCGAGCAGCAGGAAGCCGCCGTCGACGGCCACGCCGACGTCTTCGGTCAGGATGCTCGCGACCGAGTTGAAGTTGGCGAGGTCGCAGTGCACGAGGATGCCGCGCTCTCCGTGCGGCACCTCGCGCCCGTTGAGCGGGTCGACCAGGCGCGAGCGGATCCAGTGCGGCCCCGACTTCAGCGAAGGGACGACCGCATTGCCCTCGTCATAGAGCTGCGTGCTCAGCTCCGTCATGCCGTACATGTTGATGCAATGCTCGCGCGGCACGCCGAAGGTGCTTGCCAGCGATCGATAGAACTCGTCGAGCGGCAGCTCGCGCGACTGGCTCTTGTAGCCGCCGGTGTCGAGGACGCGGCTGCCCGGGGGCAGGCGGAAAGTGTCCCCGCGCGCCGCCAGCGCATCCAGCAGGTGCACGAAGCTGTAGCTCGCGCCGAGGAGGGCGCAGGGCTCGTTGCGCGCTTCGCTCGCGCGCAGCATCGCGCACAGGCCGTCGACGTCCAGGCCGCTCGCGCCGAGGTAGCAAGCGCTGCCGGGCGTGCCGAAGTGCGTGCGCGCCATCGCGAGGTAGTGCGCCAGCGACGAGTTCGGCAGCGCCTGTTCGTCGGGGAAGAGCAGGCCCATGCGCAGGCGCGGCGTGCCGCGCATGAAGCGGCGCGCGAAGTTCGGCAGGAAGGAGGCATCCCACACGCGCAGCGTCGGGTGGTAGTGCCGGCCCTTCACTTCGGCGCGGGTCGTACCGCTGGTCATGAAGACACGCTCGGCGCTGTCCGCCGGCACGCAACTGAGCGTGACCTCCTTGAAGGCCGTGATCGGCACGGCGGGGATGTCCTTCCAGCCCTTCACGCTGCGCGGGGTGGCGCCGCGCAACTGGCAGAAGCGGCGGTACGCCGCGTTGTTGGCGTGCTGCTCGGCGAACAGGCGCAGCGCCAGCGCATCGAACTGCGCGTCGCTGCAGCCGTCCTGCGCCAGGAAGGCGAGCAGCGCCTGGACCAGCGGCTCGTTCATGCGAGCGGACGCAGGACCTGCGGTGCCCAGGCGTGGTTCAGGGGGCCGCTGCCCGCGCCGGTGCGCACGTGGGCGCCGGCCGCGAGTGCGCCGCGCACGAACGCGCGTGCCGCGTCCACGGCGGCCGCGAGCTCATCGCCGAGTGCCAGCCGGCTCGCGATGGCGCTCGACAGCGTGCAGCCGGTGCCATGCGTGTTGTCGCTGGCGATGCGCGGCGCGCGCATCCACGCGGGCTTGCCGCCGCGCACGAGCAGCAGGTCGCTCACCGTGTCGCCGGCGAGGTGTCCGCCCTTCACGAGCACCGCGTTGGCGCCGCGCTCGAGCAGCTGGCGTGCCGCCGCCTCCATGTCGGCTTCGGATGCGAGCGGCTGGCCGACGAGCAGGCCGGCCTCGTCGAGGTTGGGCGTGACCACGGCTGCCAGCGGAAACAGCTCGCGCACCAGCACGTCGATGGCGGTGTCGTCGATCAGCTTGGCGCCGCTGGTGGCGATCATCACCGGATCGAGCACGACCTTCTGCAGCGCGTGCCGGCGCAGTGCGTCGGCGACGCAGCGCACCGTCTCGGCCGAGTGCAGCATGCCGATCTTGACCGCGTCGACGCCGATGTCCTCGACCACCGCATCGATCTGGTCGCGCAGGATCGGCGTGGGCACGGAGTGGATGGAGCGCACCCCCAGCGTGTTCTGCGCGGTGAGCGCCGTGATGGCGGTCATGCCGAAGCAGCCCAGGGCAGCGAAGGTCTTGAGGTCGGCCTGGATGCCGGCGCCGCCGCCGGAGTCGGAACCGGCGATGGACAGGACGCGGGGGTACTGGGGTGCGGCGGTGCTGTTCACGGGGGCTCCTTCGCGAGATACGTTGCTCCGAAGGGTTCGCCCCCGAACCGCGGGTGCGTTCAGGGTTGCAGCTCTCCTTCCGCCGGTCTGAACCGGTTCAAGTTCACGGGTCTGGATCTCAGCACGCGCAACGCGTACACCCCGGAGCTGCGGGGATTGTGACACACCGCGGCGGAGGTGGTGCCCCGCCACCAGGAGGAACGCAGAGGACGCAAAGGTTACGCAGAGGACGCAGAGAAGACAGGAATCCTCCGGAATTTTTTCTGCGTCCTCTGCGTCCTCTGCGTTCACCTCGATGAGCGTGAACAACTCAGAACTTGGTGTACCCCCCATCGATCACGAACTGCTCGCCGGTCGCGTATGACGACGCGTCGCTCGCCAGGTAGACGGCGATGCCGCCGAAGTCGTCGCTCTCGCCCCAACGCCGCGCCGGGATGCGCGGCATCACGGCATCGGCGAACTTCGGGTTCTGCACCGAGCGCTGCGTCATGTCGGTCACGATCCAGCCCGGCAGGATCGAATTCACGCGGATGCGATGGCGCGCCAGCTCCACCGCCAGCGCGCGCACATACGAAGTCACCGCACCCTTGGACGCACCGTAATGGCTGTTGCGCGCGGCGCCTTCGACGGCCGCGGTGCTCGCCGTGGCCACCAACGATCCGCCCTGCCCGTGCTGCGCCATGTGGCGCGCGGCCGCTCGGAAGGTGAGGAACACGCCTTCCACGTTGACGCGCTGCACGCGCCGGAATTCCTCCAGCGTCATCTCCGTCAGCAGCGTGCCCTTGCTCGAGACGCCGGCATTGGCGAAGCAGGCGTCCACGCGCCCCAACGCCTGCACCGACTCGGCGAAGACCTGCTCCACCTGCGCCTCGTCCCCCACGTCGCACACGTAGCCGTGCACGCGCGCGGCGTCGCCGCATTCCTCGCGCAGCACTGCCAGCGCGCGCTGCGTCTTCTCCGCGTTGGAGCCCCAGATCGCGACCTTCGCACCCGCGGCGAGCAGCGCGCGCGCCATGCCCAGGCCGATGCCGCCATTGCCGCCGGTGACGACGACGCCGCGGCCGCCGAGATCGAAAGGCCGGTACATCTCAGGCCTGGTGGGCAGCGAGCACCTTCTGCACCTGCGGCTGCGCTTCCATGCGCTTCATGTGGTCGGCCACCTTGGGGAACCGCTGCACGTCGACGCCGTCGCCCTCGAGCCAGCGTTCGAGCGTGTAGAGGTAAAGGTCACTGGTGCTGAAGCGCTCGCCGAGCACCCAGGGGCCCTTGAACATCTGCTCCTCGATCAGCGTGAAGGACTCGGCCATCGTCTGCGGCACCTTCTTCTTCATCGCCTCCATCGCGGCCTCGTCGGCCGGGTCCACCCAGCGGTAGCCGCGTCCCTTGTGCGCGTGGTTCACGTGCACCGTGGAGCACAGGTAGCTGTTGAACTCGTTGACCTTCGCCAGCAGGAACGGATCGTCCAGCGGTGCGAGCTTCGCCTGCGGTACGCTCTGCGCCACGTACTGCAGAAGCGCCGGCGTTTCGGTGAGCACGCCGCGCTCGGTCACCAGCGCCGGCACGCGGCCCTTGGGGTTCACCTTCAGGTATTCGGGGGATCGCTGCTGCTGCGCCTTGAAGTCCAGGCGCACGGCCTCGTAAGGCGCGCCTGCGTATTCCAGCGCGAGGTGGGTCGCCAGGGCGCAGGTCCCCGGTGCGTAGTAGAACGTGAGTGATGCGGCCATGGTGGCGCCATTCTCGGCGCGCGCACGCGCCGCGTCCACCGGGTTCGCCCGCTCAGGAACCGATGGAGATCAGCTCGATGTCGAACACCAGCGTCGCATTCGGCGGGATCACGCCGCCGGCACCGCTGGCCCCGTACGCCAGTTGCGGCGGGCAGGTGATCCGCGCCTTGCCGCCCGGTCGCATCATCTGCACGGCTTCGGTCCAGCACGGGATGACCCGGTTGAGCGGGAAGGACGTGGGCTCGCCGCGCTTGTGCGAGCTGTCGAACTCGCGGCCGTCCGGGAACGTACCCCGGTAATGCACCTTCACCGTGTCCGTGGCCTTGGGCGTCGCGCCGCTGCCGGCCGTCATGCTTTCGAACACGATGCCGCTGGCCGTGGTCGTGCGCGCGGTGCCGGTCGCGGAACCCAGGTTGGCGGCGGGCGCAGCCGCGGGAGCGCCGGCGACGTTGGCCGCGGGCGGGTTGCTGGGCGGCGTGCAGGCGGCGAGCGTCGCGCACGCAACCAGGGGCCAGGCGAAGGAGAGGAAGCGCATTGCGGGTCGATCCAGGGGGCTGTGATGCCATCCATTATTCCCGCTGCGCGGCGCGCGCTGTGGCTCTGCCGCGCGAGCGCGACTACAGCTGTTTGGCTCCGGTTCCTACGGCCGTGCCACGTGCCGCCGCGCCATCATGGGCGCTTCCAAAAGGAACGAAGGGAGTCCCCATGTCCGATGACAAGAGCAAGAGCGGCGGCCAGGATCGCCAGCGCATCAACATCCACCAGGACTACGAGCTGCGCGACTGGGCCAAGTCCCTCAACACCACGCCGGACCGCATCAAGGAAGCGGTGCAGGCCGTGGGCGACCGCGCGGAAAAAGTCCGGGAGTATCTAGGACAAGACAAGCCGAATCGGTGACGCGCCGGGCCAGCGCTGGGGCTACGGTTCGCAGTCCGTGCTGCGCCACCTGATCGAGTCGCTGCGCCTGAAGGACGGCCCGCCGTCCTAGCGCCCGCCTGACTTGGGCTGTCAAGCCCTTTTCGCCACCGCGGCTGTCGAGATATCCACCGCCGCTGTGGACAACAGGGCCCCGGCGACGCCGGAATGCAGGCCCGGCGCGGCCTGCGCTGCCGTGCCCGCGGCTTGTGCAATCGGGCGATCAACAAGGGCAGCTGACGGTCGGTAGGCGCTCACGTCCTGCCGGGCTGTCGGCAGCATCGGGTGATCGCATCCAGCAGCAGGTGCGGCTTGAGCGGCTTGCCCAGGTGCAGGTCGAAGCCGGCGTCGATGGTCTTCTGCCGGTCCAGCTCGCGCGTGAACGCGGTCAACGCGATCACCGGCAGGTGCGGCTGTCCACGCTCGGCCTGCAGTTCGCGCACGCGCCGCACGAGTTCGTAGCCGTCGCGCCCTGGCAGCCCGATGTCGCTGACTAGCACGTCGGGCCATGCCTGTTCAACGGCGGCGATCGCAGAGTCGTAGTCAGCTGCGGTTCGAACGCGCGCGCCGCGGTCGGTGAGCACCAATACCATCATCTCGGTGGCCTCCCGGTCGTCCTCCACCAGCAGGACGTCCAGGCCGCGGACCTCTTCGACCATGTCCTCTTCGGCGTCGAACCCGCTCTCGGTGTGCGGCCATTCGTCCGCGACGTCTCCTGACGGCGCGACCGGGACGGTGACCTGCATGCACGTTCCCTTGCCCTCGCCCTCACTGAGCGCTTCGGCCTCGCCGCCGTGCAGGTCGACCAGGTGCTTCACGATGGAAAGCCCCAGGCCGAGCCCGCCATGGCGGCGGTTGCCCGGCGCATCGCCTTGCGTGAAGCGGTCGAACAGGTGCGGCAGGAAGTCGGCCTGGATGCCTTGGCCGAAGTCCTGCACCCGCAGCCGCAGGCGGTCGCCCTCGCGTGCGAGGCTGACCACGACACGGCCGCCCTCCGGCGAGAACTTGACCGCGTTGGTCATCAGGTTCCAGAAGATCTGCTGGAAGCGCGCCGGGTCCAGCCAGGCCGGCGCATGCGCGGACTCCACGTCCGTGTCCACCTGGATGTGCTTGTCGTTGATGGACGCGGCGAGCGCGTCGATGGATTCGATGATCAGCTGCGCGGGGTCGCACCACTCGCGGTCCAGCCGCAGCTTGCCGGAGTTGATGCGCGAGACGTCCAGGATGTCCGAGATGATGCGCGCCTGCGTCTTCACGTTGCGCTCGATCGCCTGCAGGCCCTTCTGCCCCTCGGGGGTGGTGCCGCGCCGCTGCAGGATGTGCACCCAGCCCACGATGGCGTTCAGCGGCGTGCGCAGTTCGTGCGAGAGCACCGCGATGAAGTCGTCCTTGGTGCGGCTGTGGCGCTCGGCCACCTGGCGCGCGGCCTGCTCGCGTTCCAGCAGGTCGCGACGGCGCTGTTCGAGCTCGAAGCGCTCCGACGCGTCGATGGCGATTGCGATGCGCACGCCCGGTTCCGCGTGCGAGGACACGCTCCATTCCAGGTGCACCAGCTTGCCATCGGCGCGCAGCAGCGGGAATTCGCCGCGCCACGCGCGGTCCGCTGCAGGCGAAGCGAGTTGCGCCTCGACCATGCTGCGCCACGGGCCCGGCGCCAAGTCGGCCACCGGCTGCCCGAGCAACTGCGCGCGAGTGCGCCCCAGCAGCGCGAGCATCGCCGGGTTGGCGTCGGTGAAGCGGCCCTGCTCGTCCAGCAGCACGATGCCGCTTTGCGCCTGGTCGTAGATCGCGCGGAAGCGCTGCTCGCTGCGGCGCAGTTCCTCTTCGGCCTTGCGCGCGCGGATCAGCGCCTGCAGCGTGGCGATCAGCACTGCCGGCTCCACCGGGTGCACCATGTAGCCGTCGGCGCCGGCGTTGAGGCCCGTGACGCGGTCCTCGTTGCGGATGTACTCGGCCGACAGGTGCACGACCGGCAGCGAGGACGTCGCCGGATTGGCGCGGATCATGCGGCACAGCTCAAAGCCGTCGATGTCCGGCAGGTGCACGTCGAGCACGACCCCCGAGACCCCTTTCGCGATGATCTCCAGCGCCTCGCCGCCGCTGCCCGCCTCGGCCGTCCGGAAGCCGGACGCACGGATCACGCGGCCCGTGGAATAGCGCGTGGCGGGGTTGTCATCCACCACCAGCACGGTGTGGACCGAACGGTCGATCGTGGCGCTGATGACGTCCGTGTCGATCATT
>JAESGR010001195.1_pt1 | contig 10199 bp, 8 predicted proteins | sample 9269771 | NCBI WGS metagenome assembly JAESGR01 (sample SAMN15739572, study PRJNA653492) | algae metagenome | isolation source: Chroococcus sp. CMT-3BRIN-NPC107 and co-occurring heterotrophs from well... | place: USA: Clark Mountains Wilderness, California | collected 2010-04-18
TTTCAGGGCTGGGCCGACGTCTTCCTGACCACGCCGCCCAACGGGCTGCAGGACGCCAACATCGGCCTGACCGTCAGGCCGACGTGGAAGGCCGACCACCTGTTCAACATCGAACTGACGGTCCGCTACCACAGCTTCGAGGCAGAACGGGGCGGGGCCGATCTGGGGAACGAGCTCAACCTGCTCGCCCAAGCCGCAGTCACCAAGAAGATCACCGTGCTCGCCAAGTGGGCGGATTACGCCGGCGCGCCCGGATTCCCGAGCCGCCAGCGGTTCTGGCTCGGTTTCGAGTTCAAGCTCTGAGGGGATGACCATGGATACGACCATCAAGAGCCCGTCGCGCCGCCTGTTGCTGGCCGGCGCCGGGGCCATGGCCCTCGCGGGCTGCGGATCGAAGAGCGAGAGCGCCAAGGCGGCGGGCGACGCAAAGGCCGCCATGCCGGCCGGCGTCTTCGCCGACGGCAAGGGGCCGGAGGTCAAGGGCGCCAAGCTCGGCTTCATCGCGCTGACCGACTGCTCGCCGTTGATCATCGCCAAGGAGAAGGGGCTATTCGCCAAGTACGGCCTGCCCGAGGTGGAGGTGCTGAAGCAGGCCAGCTGGGGCGCCACGCGCGACAACTTGGTGCTGGGCTCGGGCGGCGGCGGGATAGACGGGGCCCACATCCTCTCGCCGATGCCGTACCTGATCAGCACCGGCCAGGCGACCGGCGGCAAGCCCGTGCCGATGTACACCCTCGCCAGGTTGAACCTGAACGGCCAGGCCATCTCCATCGGCAACGACCTGAAGGGGCTGAAGGTCGGCCTCGACGCCAGCGCCGCCAAGGCGAGGTTCGCCGAATTGAAGGCCAAGGGCACGCCGGCCCAGGTCGCCATGACGTTCCGGGGCGGCACCCACGACCTGTGGATCCGCTACTGGCTGGCGGCGGCCGGGGTGAACCCCGACGTGGACGTCTCGACCATCGTGATCCCGCCGCCGCAGATGGTGGCCAACATGAAGGCCGGGACGCAGGACGCCTTCTGCGTCGGCGAGCCCTGGGGCGGCCAGCTGGTCAGCCAGCAGATCGGCTACACCGCCTGCACCACGTCCGAGCTGTGGATGGACCACCCGGAGAAGGCGCTCGGCATGCGCGCCGACTGGGTCGACAGGCACCCCCTCGCCGCCAAGGCCCTGCTGATGGCGGTGATGGAGGCCCAGCAGTGGTGCGAGCCGCGCGAGCACCGCGAGGAGATGTGCCAGATCGTCTCCGGCCGGCAGTGGATCAACGTGCCGATCGCCGACATCCTGCCCCGGCAGCTGGCCGACATCGACTACGGCTCGGGGCGGGTGGAGAAGGCCAGCCCGCACGTGATGAAGTTCTGGTCGAACAACGCCAGCTTCCCCTTCAGGTCGCACGACCTGTGGTTCCTCACCGAGGACGTCCGCTGGGGCGTCCTGCCGGCCTCAACCGACACCACGGCGCTGGTCGGCAAGGTCAACCGCTCCGACCTGTGGCGGGAGGCCGCCAAGGCGATCGGCGTCCCAGGGCCCGACGGCGACAGCCGCGGCCTCGAGCGCTTCTTCGACGGCAAGGTCTTCGACCCCGTCGACCCCAAGGCCTGGCTCGACGCCCAGGCCATCAAGTCCCTCGCCTAAGCCCCGGAGGCCCGCATGAGCGCCGCCCACGTGATCGAACCCGAGGACCTTCCGGCCCCCAAGGCCGCCTCCATCGTCCCCCTGCCGCGCCGCGCCCGGCCGCTCGCATCCCGGCTGGCGGCCGCGGGGCGCGGGGTGGCGGAGACGGGCGTCCCGCCGCTCATCGTGCTCCTGACTGTGGGCATGGTCTGGGAGGTGATGGCCCAGTCCAATCCGCAGGGACTGCCCGGCCCTTCCGCCATCTGGCGGGACTCCAGGCCGATCATCCTCGACCCGTTCTTCGACAACGGCGGGGTCGACAAGGGCCTGTTCTGGCATGTCGCCACTTCGCTCTCGCGGGTGGGCCTCGGCTTCTCGCTGGCGGCCGTCTGCGGGGTGGCGCTGGGCGTGCTGGTAGGGGCCAGCAAATGGGCGCACCGGGGGCTGGACCCGATCTTCCAGGTGCTGCGCACGGTGCCGCCGCTGGCCTGGCTGCCGATCTCGCTGGCGGCCCTGCGCGAGGCCCAGCCCAGCGCCCTGTTCGTGATCTTCATCACCTCGATCTGGCCGATCATCATCAACACGGCCGTCGGGGTGCGGAACATCCCGGACGACTACAACAACGTCTCCCGGGTGCTGCGCCTCTCGCCCCTGGAGCACTTCGCCAAGGTGATCCTGCCGGCCACTACGCCCTACATTTTCACGGGTCTGCGGATCGGCATCGGCATGAGCTGGCTGGCCATCGTCGCCTCCGAGATGCTGCTCGGCGGAGTCGGCGTCGGCTTCTTCATCTGGGACCAGTACAACTCGTCCCGCATCTCCGACATCGTCGTGGCGCTGATCTGGGTGGGGCTGGTGGGCTTCGCGCTCGACCGCCTGGTGGCCCTGGTCGGACGCCTCGTCTCCCGCGGCACGGCCGTGAGCTGAAGGAGGCAATCATGCCCAAGGCCTATCTGTCCATCGAGGCGCTCGGCGTCAGCTTCGGGGCGTCCTCCGAGGTGCTGCGCGACATCCACCTGCAGGTCGAGGCGGGCGACTACGTCTCGATCATCGGCCACTCCGGCTGCGGCAAGTCCACGTTGCTCAACGTGGTCGCCGGGCTGGTTCCCGCCACCACCGGCGGCGTCATCCTCGACGGGGAGAGCGCCGACGCGCCGGGGCCGGAACGGGCGGTGGTGTTTCAGAACCACGCGCTGCTGCCCTGGCTCAGCGTCTACGAGAACGTGCGGCTGGCGGTGGACAAGGTGTTCGGGGGGAAGAAATCCCGCGCCGAGCGCCATGCCTGGACGCTGCACAATCTGGCTCTGGTGCAGATGACCCACGCCAAGGACAAGCGCCCCTCTGAGATCAGCGGCGGCATGAAGCAGCGGGTCGGCATCGCTCGGGCCCTGGCCATGGAGCCCAAGGTGCTGCTGCTCGACGAGCCGTTCGGCGCCCTCGACGCCCTGACCCGCGCCCACCTGCAGGACAGCGTCATGGAGATCCACGCCAGCCTCGGAAATACGGTGCTGATGATCACCCACGACGTGGACGAGGCGGTGCTGCTGTCGGACCGCATCGTGATGATGACCAACGGTCCGGCCGCCACCATTGGCCAGATCGAGACGGTGACGCTGGACCGCCCTCGCCGCCGCCTCGACCTCGCCGCTGATCCCGAATACCTGCGAGCCCGCGGCTCGGTGCTGGAGTTCCTCTACGCGCGGCACGCGGCGGTGGCGGTGGCGGCGTAAGCCATACCGCACTACCGCGCCAGGCTCGCGATCAGCAGGACGAGCAGAATGAGGCTGACGATCTGCCAGAAGCGCAGCGGGTCGCGGTCGTACAGGGAGAGCGGCCGCGGCTTAGCCGGGGCGGCGCGGAGGGCGGTGTTCCAGCTGGCGCCTCAGCGCTTCCGCGCCGAAATCGGAGTGATGACGGCCTGGTCGGCATGACCGGCGGCGTCGGCGGTTTCTATCTCGCCTCCAGCCTCGGCCTGGCCAAGCAGGCGACCGGCAGCTACCAGGCTGGCTTCCTCGCCTTCGCCGCCCTGGCGCTGGTGGCGCTGGTCGGACTCACTTCGATCAAGCGGCAGTGGCGCACCACCTGGGGCGCGGCCACCGCCACGGCCGCCAAGGTCTGATCGGCGCCTGCCACGTGGTCATAGGCTGGGCGTCCTTCAGTCAGGGCGCCCATTTCGCGGGCGCCGCACTGAATAAAGGCAGCTGTGCTGCAATGCAGCATCCCACCCGGACTTCCGCGAGGCTAACTTGCTGAGGACGAGCCAACGACGGTTCGAGTGAAGACATCCCCGGCGCGTCCGGGTCCGTGGGGCAAAGGCGTCCAATCCATCTTGGTTTTTCGCCCGCGCGCTGAGGCGCCGGGTGCAAGGTTCGGAGAGGGACTATGCCCAAGGAACGTCTGGTCGTCATCGGCAACGGCATGGCCGGGTGCCGCGCGGTCGAAGAGGTTCTGAAGAGGGACCCGGGCCGCTACGAGGTCACCATCTTCGGCGCCGAGCCGCGGGTGAACTACGACCGCATCATGCTCTCGCCGGTGCTGGCCGGGGAGAAGACCTTCGATCAGATCGTAATCAACGACATGGCCTGGTACGAGGCCAACGGGATCACCCTGCACGCTGGCCGGGCGGTGACCCGGATCGACCGCGAGGCCCGCACCGTGGAGGCCGAGGGCGGCCTCTCCGTTCCCTACGACAAGCTGATCCTGGCGGTGGGCTCCGACCCGATCCGGCTGCCGCTGCCGGGCGCCCACCTGCCGGGCGTGGTCACCTTCCGCGACCTGGACGACGTGCAGGCGATGACCGAGGCCGCCCAGAACGGCGGCCAGGCGGTGGTGATCGGCGGCGGCCTCTTGGGCCTGGAAGCCGCCTACGGCCTCTCCAAGCGGGGCATGCAGGCCAGCGTCGTCCACCTGATGGACGTGCTCATGGAGCGCCAGCTGGACGAGAGCGCCGGCTACCTGCTGCGCGAGGCCCTGGCCGCGCGCGGGGTCGAGACCCTGCTCGAGGCGCACTCCGAAGCGATCCTCGGCGAGGGCGGCCGGGTGTCGGGCCTGAAGCTGAAGGACGGCCGCACCATCCCGTGCGACCTCCTGGTGATGGCCGTCGGCATCCGGCCGAACACCCGCCTGGCGGCGGACGCCGGCCTGAACGTCGCCCGCGGCGTGGTGGTCGACGACCAGATGCGCACCTCGGACGAGGCGATCTTCGCGATCGGCGAATGCGCCGAGCACCGCGGAATCGCCTACGGCCTCGTCGCCCCGATTTGGGAGATGTGCCGCACGCTCGGCGACGTGCTGACCGGCAAGGACGGGGCCTACGAAGGCTCCATGCTGCAGACCCGGCTGAAGGTCTCCGGCGTCGACGTCTTCTCGGCCGGCCGCTACGCCGGCGGCCCCGGCTGCGAGGACGTGGTGTTCCGCGACGCCGGCCGCGGCGTCTACAAGCGGGTGGTCCTGGAGAACGGCAAGATCGCCGGCGCGGTGCTGTTCGGCGATGCGGCCGACGGCGGCTGGTACTTCGACCTCATGAAGCGGGGCGAGGACGTCTCGGACGTCCGCGACACCCTGATCTTCGGCCAGCAGATCACGGAGGCCCTGCGGGGAGTGGACCCTAAGCAGGCCGTTGCGGCGATGCCGGACTCCCAGGAGGTCTGCGGCTGCAACGGCGTGTGCAAGGGCGCCATCGTTTCAGCGATCGGCGAGAAGTCCCTGACCACCCTCGATGGCGTGCGCGCCCACACCAAGGCCTCGGCCTCGTGCGGCACCTGCACGCCCCTGGTGGAGAAGATCCTGCAGCTGACGCTGGGCGACGCCTTCGAGGCCCAGACCGGCCCGGCCGCCGTCTGCAAGTGCACCCACCACGGCCATGACGCGGTCCGCAAGGCCATCGTCGAGTACGAGCTGAAGTCCATGCCGGCGATCATGCAGGCCATGGAGTGGACGACGCCCGACGGCTGCGCCTCCTGCCGCCCGGCGCTGAACTACTACCTGCTCTGCGCCTGGCCTGGCGAATACCGCGACGACAAGCAGAGCCGGTTCATCAACGAGCGGGCCCACGCCAACATCCAGAAGGACGGCACCTATTCGGTGGTGCCGCGGATGTGGGGCGGGATGACCAGCGCCGACGAGCTGCGCGCCATCGCCGACGTGGTGGAGAAGTTCGACATCCCCTCGGTGAAGGTCACCGGCGGCCAGCGCATCGACCTGCTGGGCGTCAAAAAGGACGACCTTCCGATGGTCTGGGCCGACCTCAACGCGGCCGGCATGGTCTCCGGCCACGCCTACGGCAAGGCGCTGCGCACGGTGAAGACCTGCGTCGGCTCGGACTGGTGCCGGTTCGGCACCCAGGACTCCACCGGCCTGGGCGTGCGGCTCGAGAAGTTCATGTGGGGCTCGTGGACGCCGACCAAGGTCAAGCTCGGCGTCTCCGGCTGCCCGCGCAACTGCGCCGAGGCGACCTGCAAGGACATCGGCGTGATTTGCGTCGACAGCGGCTACGAGATCCATGTGGGCGGCGCGGCCGGCCTGCACATTCGCGGCACCGAGCTGCTCACCAAGGTCGCCACCGAGGAAGAGGCGATCTGGACCATCTGCGCGATCACCCAGCTCTACCGGGAAGAGGCTTGGTACCTGGAGCGGATCTACAAGTGGATGGACCGGGTGGGCCTGGATCACATCCGGGTCGCCGTCGAGGACCCCGAGCGCCGCCGCGCCCTCTACGACCGCTTCGCCTACTCGCAGCGCTTCTACCGGATCGATCCCTGGGCCGAGCGCGTCGCCGGCCGCCACCAGGACGAGTTCAACCCCCTGTCGCGCCGTATGGAGTTCGAGCCCGCATGAACGCTCTCGTGAAGGAGCCCGTTATCGCCTGGACCGACGTCGGCGCGGTCACCGACGTGCCGCTGCGGGGCGCGCGCCGCGTGCCGGCGCCCGGCGGCGACATCGCCGTCTTCCGGACCGGCGACAACCAGATATTCGCCCTGCGCGACAAGTGCCCCCACAAGGGCGGACCGCTCAGCCAGGGCATCGTGCATGGCCACGCGGTCGCCTGCCCGCTGCACAACTGGTCGATCGAGCTGGCCACAGGCGAGCCCATGGGCGCCGACCGCGGCAAGGGCTGCGCCCCGGTCGCCCCGGTCAAGGTCGAGGGCGGACGCATCCTGCTGGGCGTGGTGAGGGGGTAGGGCCTTTGGAGGCGGGGCGCCTCACCACCTGTCCCTATTGCGGCGTCGGCTGCGGGATCGCGGCGCAGCCGGGGGAGGCCCGCGCGCTGACGCTGAAGGGCGATGCGGCCCACCCGGCGAACTTCGGCCGCCTGTGCTCCAAGGGCGCGGCGCTGGCCTCGACAGTCAGCCTGCAGGGGCGGCTGCTGCACCCGATGATCGGCGAGGCCCGCACGAGCTGGGTCGCGGCCACGCGACTGATGGCCGACACCTTCGCTCGGACCATCGCCGAGCACGGGCCGGACTCGGTGGCCTTCTACGTCTCCGGCCAGCTGCTGACGGAGGACTACTACGCGGCCAACAAGCTGATGAAGGGCTTCATCGGCTCAGGGAACATCGACACCAACTCCAGGCTCTGCATGGCCTCGGCGGTGGCGGCCCACAAGCAGGCCTTCGGCGCCGACCTGGTGCCCGGCTGCTACGAGGACCTGGACCTGGCCGACCTCGTGGTCTTCTCCGGCCACAACGCCGCCTGGACCCACCCGGTGCTGTTCCGCAGGCTGGAGCAGGCGAGGGGCCGCGGCCAGAGCTGGATCGTCATAGACCCGCGCCGCACGGACACCGCCGAGGGCGCCGACCTCTTCCTGCCGATCGCGCCGCAGACGGACGTGCGGCTGTGGAATGGCCTCTTGGCCTATCTCGATGCGCACGGCCACGTGGACCGCGCATACGTTGACGCCCACGTCGCCGGCTTGGCCGAGACCCTCGCCGCGCTGGCCGCCGACGACCAGAGTCTCTCCGCCGTCGCCGCCGACTGCGGCCTGCCGGAGAAGGCGGTCGTCGACTTCTACCGGGCGTTCGCCGCCACGCCCCGCGCCGTCACCCTGTTCAGCATGGGCTCGAACCAGTCGGCGCAGGGCGTGGCCAAGGCGCTGGCGGTGATCAACGCTCACCTGGCGAGCGGGAAGATCGGCAAGCCGGGGGCCGCGCCCTTCTCCATCACCGGCCAGCCCAACGCCATGGGCGGCCGCGAGACCGGCGGCATGGCCACCACGCTGGCGGCCCACATGGACTTCTCGCCGGAGGAGCGCGACCGCGTCGCGCGCTTCTGGAATGCGCCGCGCATCGCCGAGCGGCCGGGCCTGAAGGCCGTGGAGATGTTCGAGAAGGTCCGCTCGGGCCAGGTGAAGGCGCTCTGGGTGATGGCCACCAACCCGGCCGTCAGCCTGCCGGACGCCTCCAAGGTGCGCGAGGCGCTGGCCGCCTGCCCGTTCGTGGTGGTCTCCGACTGCGTGGCCCGCACCGACACCTCGGCCTTCGCCCACGTGCGGCTGCCGGCGCTGGGCTGGAGCGAGAAGGACGGCACGGTCACCAACTCCGAGCGTCGCATTTCCCGCCAGAGGTCGCTGTTCCCGGCCCCGGGCGAGGCCCGCGCCGACTGGCGGATCGTCGCCGACGTGGCCCAGGCGATGGGCTTTTCCGACGCCTTCGCCTGGACTTCTCAGGCCGACGTGTTCCGCGAGTACGCCCAGCTCACCGCCTTCGAGAACGCCGGCCGACGGTGCCTCGACCTTGGCCCGCTCGCCGACCTGACAGAGGCCGAATACGAGGCGATGGCGCCCGTGCAGTGGCCGGTGAAGCCGGAAGGCGGAACGGATCGTCTGTTCACGGACGGCTGCTTCCAGACGCCCGAGGGCCGGGCCCGGATGATCCCCGTCGCGGCGAAGGGGCCGGCCAGCGCCGTGACCCCCGACTTCCCCTTCGCGCTGAACACCGGCCGGGTGCGCGACCACTGGCACACCATGACCCGCACGGGCCTGGCCCCCGAGCTCTGCCGCCACACGCCTGAGCCGATGCTTGAGGTGCACCCGGCGGACGGGGCCGCGGCCGGGCTCACCGACGGCGAGCTGGCGCTGGTGGAGACCCCCGTCGGTCGGGCGGTGGTCACGGCCCGCTTCACCGATCGCCAGCGGCGCGGCGGCCTCTTCCTGCCGATGCACTGGACCGACGCCTTCGCCCCTTCGGGCAAGGCCAACCCGCTGATCGAGGCCAGGGTGGACCCGACCTCGGGGCAGCCGGAGTTCAAGCACACGCCCGCTCGCGTGGCGCCTTACCGCGAGGCCTGGCGCGGCTTCTTCGTCGCTCGTGAGCCCTGGACCGCGCCCGCCGGCTTCGACCTCGTCTGGCGGCGCACGCCCTACGACGGCTGCCACGTCCACGAGTTCGCCGGCCGCGGCCAGGAGGCCGAGCGGCAGGGCGTGATGCAGGCGCTGCTGGCGGGCGCGGCGGGGGAGGTGCTGGCCATGGACGATCCGGCCCGGGGCGCGATGCGCCGGGCGCTGGTGCTGGGCGGCCGGCCCGAGCGGGTGCTGGTGATCACCCGGATGGGCGCCCTGCCGGCCCGCGGCTGGATCGCGGATCGGTTCTTGGATGATGCGTTGGCGCTCACCGACCGCATCGCCCTGCTGGCCGGACGGGCGGCCGACGCGGTCGATCCCGGCCGGATCGTCTGCGCCTGCTTCCGGGTGGGCGAACGGGCCATCGCCGCGGCCGCCTCGGGCGGCGCCCTGACCCTCGACGCCGTGGGCGAAGCCACCGGCGCCGGAACCAACTGCGGCTCCTGCCGCCCCGAGATCGCACGCCTCCTGAAGGAGACAGTCCATGCCCATGCCGCCTGAAGCCGGCCGCGTCCTGCTGGTGGGCGCCGGCCCCGGCGCCGTCGACCTGATGACCGTCCGCGCGATGCGGGCCGTGGAAGGCGCCCAGGCGCTGCTCTACGACGCTCTGGTGGCCGACGAGATCCTGGCGCTGGCGCCGGCCACCTGCCTGCGCATCCAGACCGGCAAGCGGGCCGGCAAGGCCTCGATGAAGCAGGAGACCATCAACCGGCTGATGCTGCGGCTGGCGCGCCGGGGCCTGGAGGTGGTGCGGCTGAAGGGCGGCGACCCCTCCGTCTTCGGCCGCTCCGGTGAGGAGCGGGCCTTCCTCGAAGCGCACGGCGTCGCAGTCGAGGTGGTGCCCGGCGTCACCGCCGCCAGCGCCGCCGCCGCCCAGTTCGGTTTCCCGCTGACCCATCGCGGCGAGGCCCGCCGCGTGGCCTTCGCCACCGCCCGCGTGCAGGACGGCTCCATCGTCGAGGAGGGCTGGACGGCCCTGGCCGACGCCGAGACCACCGTCGCCCTCTACATGGCCCGCGACGCCGCCGCCGCCGTCGCCGAGCGGCTGATCGGCGAGGGGCGCAGCCCCACGACGCCCGCTGTCGCCGTGGAGAACGCCGGCCGCGCCGACGCGCGCCTCGTCCAGAGCACGCTGGCACAGCTGCCGCAGGCGCTGGCGGCCCACGCCTTCAGCGGCCCGGTGGTGCTGGTGATCGGCGAGGCGGTCGCCCAGGCCCGCGCGCTGGCCTCGGAAGCTACGGACCGGCGCCG
>JAESGR010001196.1_pt1 | contig 10187 bp, 11 predicted proteins | sample 9269771 | NCBI WGS metagenome assembly JAESGR01 (sample SAMN15739572, study PRJNA653492) | algae metagenome | isolation source: Chroococcus sp. CMT-3BRIN-NPC107 and co-occurring heterotrophs from well... | place: USA: Clark Mountains Wilderness, California | collected 2010-04-18
GGCGCCGTGGCACCATGCCCCGGGTGACCCCCCGCTCGGACCGCCCCGCCGGCGGATCACCGCTCCACGCCGTCGTCGCCGGCGAGCGCGGCCCCGACGTGGTGCTGGTCCACGGGTTCACGCAGACGCTCGCCAGCTGGGCGCCCGTCGCCGCCGACCTCGCCCGAGACCACGTCGTCACCTCGGTCGACGCGCCCGGCCACGGCGGCTCGTCAGCGCTGCGGGCCGACCTGGCCGCGGGGGCCACGGCCCTCGGCGCCACCGGTGGGCGAGCCGTCTACGTCGGCTACTCGATGGGCGGCCGGCTGGCGTTGCGCCTCGCGCTCGACCGGCCCGACCTCGTGGCCGGCCTCGTGCTGCTGGGCGCCACCGCGGGCATCGACGACCCCGCCGAGCGCGCCGCCCGCCGCCGGGCCGACGACGCCCTGGCCCAGCAGCTGGAGCAGGAGGGGGTGGAGCCCTTCCTCGCCCGCTGGCTGGCCCAGCCCCTCTTCGCCGGCCTCGAGCCGACCACCGCCGACCTCGCCGCCCGCCTCGCCAACGACCCCGCCGCGCTGGCGTCGTCCCTGCGCCTCGCCGGCACCGGGACCATGGACCCGCCGTGGTGGGCGGAGCTCGGCGCGGTCTCGGCGCCGACGCTCGTCCTCGCCGGCGCCGAGGACCCGAAGTTCACCGCCCTCGCCCTGCGCCTGGCCGAGGGCATCGGGCCCGGCGCCCGGCAGGCGTCGGTCACGGGCGCCGGCCACGCCGCCCACCTGCAGGACCCCGTGGCCGTCGCCGTCGTCGTGCGCCGGTTCGTGGCCACGCTCTCCGACCGAGCTCCCGGCGCCGACGGCGGCTGACCGCCGTCAGGAGCTGATGGCCAGCCCGGCGGCGAGCAGCACGCCGAAGGCCAGCTGCACGCGCCCGGTGCTGCCGAGCACCGGGATGAGGGCCGGCCCCCGGGCGCCCGACAGGACGTCGGTCACGGGTCGGGCGGCCAGGAGCACGGCGAACATGGCGATGGCACCGGCGGGGCGCTCCCCCAGGCCGGCCACGAGCGGCACGCAGAGGAACGGCACCACGACGAGGGCGAGGTAGAGGCGGCGGGTGCGGGGATCGCCGAGGCGCACGGCGAGGGTGCGCTTGCCGACCTGCGTGTCGCCGGGGATGTCGCGCAGGTTGTTGACCACCAGCAGCGCCGTGGCCAGGAGGCCCACGGGGACCGACGCCGCGAGCGCGAGCGGCTCGACCGAGTCCGTCTGCACGTACGCGGACCCGACGGTCGCGACCACGCCGAAGAAGACGAACACGAACGCCTCGCCCAGCCCGGCGTAGCCGTACGGCCGGGGGCCGCCGGTGTAGAACCAGCCGGCGGCGATGGCGGCGGCACCGACCACGAGCAGCTCGGGACCCACCGCGACGGCGAGGGCCAGGCCGGCCGCACCGGCCACGGCGAAGGAGGCGATCGCCGCCCGCTTCACCGCCCCGGGCGGGGCGAGGCCCTGGCCGACGAGCCGGACCGGCCCGACTCGCTTGTCGTCCGCGTCGGTGCCGCGCACGCCGTCGCTGTAGTCGTTGGCGTAGTTGGTGGCGACCTGCAGGGCCAGGGCCACGACCAGCGCGGCGGCGGCACGCCACCAGATCAGCCCGCCGTCGACGCGGCCCACCGCGCAGGCGGTGCCGACGGCCACCGGCACGACCGCCGCCGGGAGGGTGCGGGGTCGGGCGCCGGCCACCCAGATGTTCACGAGCGGTGCTCCACGGCGTGAGTCTGTCCGGCGGCGAGGCCGCCGGGCACGTCCGGACGGTGCCAGGCTGGGACCGTGCGCGAGCTGGTGGCCCTCGACCTGCCGGGCGGTCCGGCGTTCGTGGCCGCCGTCGAGGCGGCGTGGGCAGCAGGTGACGCCGTGCTGCCCGTCGACCGGCGCCTGCCCGCACCGGCCCGTGACGAGCTGCTCGCCGCCGCCCGTCCCCACGCCGTCGTCACCGACGACGGACGGTCGCCGGCGGGCCCGTCGATGTCATCGCGGCGGGTCGCCCTCGACCGCGCCGGACCTCGGGTGGACGAGGGCGACGCCGTGGTCGTGGCCACGAGCGGCACCACCGGCGAGCCGAAGCTCGTGGTCCACACCCACGCCGGCGTCGCCGCCCACGCGAACGCCGTCCACGCCCACCTCGAGGTCGACCCGGCGCGCGACCGGTGGCTCGCCTGCCTCCCGCTCGCCCACCTCGGCGGCCTGGGCGTGGTCCTCCGCTCGATCGTGACCGGGACGCCGGTGGACGTGATCCCGACGTTCGACGCGCGCGCCGTCGCGGCGGCGCCGGCCGACCTCGGGACCACGCTCGTGTCGCTCGTGCCGACGGCGCTGGACCGCCTGGACGCCGGGGCGTTCCGGTGGGTCGTGTTGGGCGGCTCGGGTGACCCCGGGCATCGCCCGCCCAACGTGGTGCGCACCTACGGCCTGACCGAGACCGGGGGCGGGGTCGTCTACGACGGACGGCCGCTGCCCGGCGTGGAGGTCCGCCTCGCCGCGGACGGCGCCGTCGCGCTGCGGGGCCCGATCCTGGCGAGGGGACGCCGGCGGCCGGACGGCACCGTCGACCCGATCACCGGCGCCGACGGCTGGTTCCCGACCGGGGACCTCGGCACGTGGTCGGAGGACGGCCGGCTCCACGTGCACGGCCGGGGCGACGACCTGATCGTGACCGGCGGCGAGAACGTCTGGCCCGGACCGGTGGAGGCCGCGCTCGCCGGGCACGCCGGCGTGGCCGAGGTCGCCGTCGTCGGGCGCGACGACGCCGAGTGGGGCCGACGGGTGGTGGCCGTCGTCGTGCCCGGCGATCGCGCCGCGCCCCCGACCCTCGAGGAGCTGCGCGACCACGTCCGGGCCACGCTCCCCGCCCACGCCGCCCCGCGCGAGCTCGTGCTCGTCGACCGCCTGCCCCGGACCACGCTCGGCAAGGTCCGCCGGCGCGACCTCCTCCCCTGAACCCTCAAAAGGGGTTGGCGATGTAGTCGTGCAGGACCTGGGTCTCGTGCTCGAGCGCCGAGATGCGGTCCTTCACCACGTCGCCGATGCTCACCACGCCGGCCAGCACGCCGTCGACCACCACCGGCACGTGGCGGATGCGACGGTCGGTCATCGTCGCCATCAGCTGCTCGACCGTGGTGTCGAGCCCGCACGTGACGACCTCGGTGGTCATCCACGCCGAGGCCGGGCGCTCGAGGGCGGCCACCCCGTGGCCCGCGAGGGCGCGCACGACGTCGCGCTCCGAGAGCACGCCGTCGATCCCCTGCCCGTCGCCCGAGACGACCACCGCCCCGATGCGGTGCTCGGCGAGCGTCGCCACCACGTCCGACGTCGGCGTGTCGGGGCCGACGGTGACCACACCACCGCCCTTGCCCTGCAACAGCACGGAGACCTGCATGGCGATCCTCCTGGTCCGGGTGCCCCCCATCGAACCACATCTGCGCCCTGTTGTGACGGCGGTCACCGGGTGGCGCCGGGGTGCGGCCCGACCCGGGACGCGCGACGACCCCCGGCCAGGGGGGGAAGGCCGGGGGTCGTCGTTCGTCCGGCTCCGCTCGCCCGGGGGGCGGGCGGGCCAGGAGGGGTGCCGGGGCCTAGCGCAGCCCGAGCTTGGCGGAGCAGGACGGCCAGGCGCCCCAGCCCTGCGAGGCTCGGAGGCGCTCGCCCATGGCGATCTGCGTCTCACGGCTGGCCTGGTGCGGGAGGCCCGTGCCGCCCACGGCGGCCCAGGACTGGGCCGAGAACTGGAGGCCGCCGTAGTAGCCGTTGCCGGTGTTGATTGCCCAGTTGCCACCCGACTCGCACTGGGCGAGGCGGTCCCACGTGCTGCCGTTCGACACCGACGCGGCGGGAGCCGGCGCCGGCTCGGGCTCCGGGGCGGGCGGCGGGGCCGGGGCCTCGGTGGTGGGGGGCGGCGGCGGGGCCGTCGTCGTCGTGGTCGTCGTGGTGGTGGTCGTGGTGGGCGGCGGCGGGGGCGGCGGGAGCTCGATGTCGTTCGTCGCGTTCGCCGAGCCGGCCGTCGCCAGCAGTGCGACGTGGCCCACGGAATCGAAGCGGTCGGCCTCGACGGGCGCCTTGGCCCGCTTGATGGCGGCCGCGGGACGGGCGTCGGGCACCGAGGCCCGCCGCGGGGCGGCGGCGGGCTCGGCCGCCACCATCGGGGCGGCGAGGGCCAGGCCGGCCAGGGCGACGACGCCGGCCCGCAGGGGCCATCGACCGGCGCGCCTCGACGACGAGGCGGAGGGACTCGGGGGGTGCACGCCGTCGGGGCGCGCGCTGGTACCGAACATTGCTGGATGGGCTCCTTCAAGGAGAGGCTGCGCAGGCGATGGCGTCTCAGCCCGCGGTGCAGCGGAACGGGCGCCAGTGTGTCACGGAACGATCGTTTTCGTAACCCAACCGACATGTGAGAATCGTCACGTCCGATTTGGGACCGCCAGTGGATCGGTTTCACAGATCGGATCGTGGGTAAGCGCACCCCGTGCCCCCGAACCGCCTCGCCGCCGAGCGCTCCCCGTACCTCCGCCAGCACGCCGACAACCCGGTCGACTGGTTCCCCTGGGGGGAGGAGGCCTTCGAGGTCGCCCGGACCACCGACCGCCCGGTCCTCCTGTCGATCGGCTACTCGGCCTGCCACTGGTGCCACGTCATGGCCCACGAGTCCTTCGAGGACCCCGACACCGCCGCGGTGCTCAACGAGCGCTTCACGTGCGTCAAGGTCGACCGCGAGGAGCGGCCCGACGTCGACGCCGTCTACATGGAGGCCGTCCAGGCCATGACCGGCGCCGGCGGGTGGCCGCTGACCGCCTTCCTCACGCCCGACGGCGAGCCCTTCTTCACCGGCACCTACTTCCCGCCCCGGCCCGTCGGGGGGCGGCCGTCGTTCCTCCAGGTCTGCGAGGCCGTGCACGAGGCGTGGACCGACCGCCGCTCGGACCTGGTCGAGCAGGCGGCGCGCCTCACCGCCCACCTGAACGCCCCCACCGTCCCGGGGGGCACCGAGGTCCCGGGCCCCGAGGTCCTGGACGCAGCCCGCGACCTGCTGGTGGCCCAGCACGACGCGGTCCACGGCGGGTTCGGCGACGCCCCGAAGTTCCCCCAGACCATGGCCCTCGAGGTGCTGCTCCGGCACCACCACCGCCACCCCGACGACGCCGAGGCCCTCGCCGTGGTCACCCGCAGCCTCGACGCCATGGCCGCCGGCGGCATCCACGACCACCTCGGCGGCGGGTTCGCCAGGTACTCGGTGGATCGCGCCTGGCTCGTCCCCCACTTCGAGAAGATGCTCTACGACCAGGCGCTCCTCGCCCGCACGTACCTCCACGCCTGGCAGGTCACCGGCGAGGCGAGGTACCGGCGGGTCCTCGACGACACCATCGGCTACGTCCTGCGCGACCTGCGCCACCCCGCCGGTGGGTTCCAGGCGGCCGAGGACGCCGACAGCGAGGGCGTCGAGGGCCGCTACTACGTCTGGACGCCCGAGGAGGTGCGAGCGGTGCTCGGCCTCGACGCCGGCCCCGTCCTGGCCTGGTGGGGCATCACCGACGCCGGCAACTTCGAGGGCGCGTCCATCCCGAACCGCCTGCGCGGCGACCCTGCCGAGCCCGAGCCGCCGCTCATCGCCGACGCCCGGCGCCGACTGCTCGAGGCCCGCGAGGAGCGGGTCCGGCCCGGGCTCGACGACAAGGTCCTCACCGAGTGGAACGGGTTGGCCCTCGCCACCCTGGCCGAGGCCGGGGCGGCGACCGGCAACCGCCTGTGGATCGACGCCGCGGTCGCCAACGCCGAGTTCCTGCTCGCCGCCCTCCGCACCCCCGAGGGGCGCTGGCTGCGCTCGTGGCAGGACGACGACGAGGGCGGTCGGGCCCGCCACCTCGCCCTGGCGGCCGACCACGCCGCGGTCCTCGACGGCTTCGTCCGCCTCGGCGAGGCCACCGGCCAGGCCCGCTGGATCGGCGCGGCCCGGGACCTGGCCGACGACCTGATCGAGCTGTTCTGGGACGTCGACGACCCCGCCCTGTTCACCACCGGCCACGACGCCGAGCGGCTGGTGGCGCGCTCCAAGGACCTCCTCGACGGGGCGACGCCGTCGGCCAACAGCCTCGCCGCGGTCGCCCTGCTCCGCCTGGCCGCCCTCACCGGCGACCAGCGGTACCGCGACCACGCGATCGCCATCGTCACCCGCCTCGGGCCCGCCGCCGGGCAGCACCCGGGGGCGTTCGGCCACCTGCTCGGTGCCATCGACGTCGTCGTCCACGGCAGCACCGAGGTGGCGGTGGTGGGCGACGCGCCGTCGCTGGTGCTCGCCGTCCAGGACCGCTACCTGCCCGGCGCCGTGCTGGCGTGGGGCGAGCCGTACCCGTCGCCGCTGTGGGAGGGGCGATCGTCAGGGCTCGCCTACGTGTGCCACGACTTCGCCTGCCGGGCGCCCGTCGACGACCCGGCGGCGCTGGTCGCCCAGCTCGAGGCGGCCGCCGCGCCGGCGGCGGTGCCACCGGCCGAGCGCTGATCGGCGCTCACCAGCCGTTGCGGTGGCGGACCTCGTCGAGCGGGCGGCGGGGGCGACCGGCGGACCGGCCGGGGGCGTCCGGGGCGGGGTGGCCGATGGCGATCGTCGCCACCAGGCGCCAGCCCTCGGGCACGCCGAAGGCGTCGGCGACCGCGCCCTCGTGGTCGAACAACCCGAAGAGGCAGGCGCCCAGGCCGGCGTCCACCACGCCGAGGAGGAGGTGCTCGGCGGCGGCGCCGGCGTCGACCCACCAGTACGGCACCGGCCACTCCCCGGCACCTCGGCCGAGCCCGGTCGCCGCCTTGTCGGCCTCGGCGTAGCGGTCGACGTAGGCGTCGGGGCGCACGGCCACCACCACCAGCACCGGAGCGGCCAGCAGCCCCGGCCACCGGAACGTGGCCCGGCGCGGTTCGGGGAGCGTCAGGGCCCAGTACTGGTTGCGGGCCGCGTGGTCGTCGAGGACGAGGAAGGCCGTCGCCTGGCTGTTGCCCGCCGACGGCGCCCGGCGGGCCAGGTCGCACAGGCCGTCGACGACGTCGGCCGGCACGGGCGCGTCGGTGAAGGCGCGGACCATGCGGCGCCGGCGGACGGCGTCGCCGAGCTCCACGGCCGGTCGGTGGGTGCTGGTCGGTCGGGGCGCCGAACCCGGGGCTCGGCAGGCGCCGACTAGGCCAGCTTCACCAGGTCGTCGGCCATGGCCCAGCCGAACGCGATCAGGGCGTCGCCGCGGCCGGTGTCGACCTTCTCGAAGAACTGGGCGTAGCCATCGAGCTTCTCGGGCTTGAGCGACTCGTGGTCGAGGACCTCGGGGTACGAGTCGTCGCCGCGCACGACGAACGTGCGCTCGTCGTAGCGGGAGCTCTCGATGCCGAACCGCTTGACCAGCCGGCGGCCCCAGGCCCGCTCCTCGCCGGTGGCGGTGTAGTCGGGGCGGGGGACGATGTCCTGCAGCGTCTTGAAGGCGTCGTAGCCCGAGACCGAGGCGAAGCGGGTGCCGACGAGGACGTCCTCGTCGGGGAAGGCCAGGACGGCCCGGCGGAGCTGGTCGTGCACGATGGCCCGCAGCACGGTGTCGCGCTTGGCGGTGCGCTTGATCGAGGCCAGGCCCACGATCACGCTCGGCGTGCCGCCGATGCGCTCGAGGGTGCTGAACGAGAAGCCCTTCAGCCGCCCGTTCTCCCGGGCCAGGGTGACCAGCACCCACGACTCCGCCGCCTTCGACAGGACGCCGACCTCGAAGCGGGCAGGTCCGTCGGCGCACAGGTCTGCCAGCTCGGCCAGCTCGGCGTCGCCGAGCGCTGTGCAGTCCTTGGTCTCGATCTCGATTGCCATGAGACTGCCTCGACCCCCGTGGAACTTGGGCGGATACGTGCCCGTCAAGTCCAGTCCACCAGCCCAGGCGACGCAAACCGACGGCCCACCGCAGGCCGGCCGGGGTGCGCCGCCCCGCCGCGACGGCGTGGGAGGATGCCGGGGTCCGCCGCCCGTCCCCCAGGAGGTCCCCACGTGCGCCACCGCACGACGGCCACGGTCGCGCTGGTCCTGGCGCTCTCGGCGGCGGTCGCCGGGTGCGGGGGCGACGACGACGGCTCGGCCGACGTCGAGGAGCGCGGCGTGCGGGCGCGGGCGGTCGAGCAGCTGCGCGACTTCGGGCTGCCCGCCGAGCAGGCGCGCTGCGTGGTCGACGAGCTCGGCGCCGAGACGGTGGCGGCCGCGTCGGAGATGGACGTCCTGGCCGCCGGCCAGCCCTACCAGGACGCGGTGGCAGCGTGCCCCGCGTGACGCGGCGCGCCGCGGGCGCCCGAGGGGCGCTGGTCGCGGCGCTGGCCGTCGTGGCCCTCGGCGGCCTGGGCGCGTGCGGCGACGACGAGCCGAACCCCGCGGCGGAGCGCCGCGAGCGCGTGGAGGCGCGGTTGCGCGACACCTTCTCCGCCGCCCAGGCCCGCTGCATCGTCGAGCGGTCCGACGCCGACGTCATCCGAGCCCTCGACCGCACCGCGGACCTCGACCCCGCGTCGGCGCCGATGCGGGCCTACAGCGACGCCGTCGCCGCCTGCGTGGCCGACCCGACGTCCACGACGTCGCCCACCACGTCGTCGACCCCGTCGACGACGGTCGCGCCCCCCACCACGACCACCGCGCCCGGCTGACCGGCGCGGTCCCGCGCCGGGCCGGTCGCGTGCCACCATGGATGCCGCCCATGGTCGACGTCGAGGAGGTCCCCGTGCGTGGCCAACGGAACCCCGTCGCCCGGCCCTGGACCGCCTTCGTGCTCGCCGCTGCGCTCCTCGCCGGCTGCTCGTCGTCCGACGACGACGGCGGGTCGGCCGCCTCGCGAGCCGAGGCGCTGCGGGCCGCCAACCGCGCCTACCTGCTCGAGCGCGACTTCGAGCGCGACCAGGCCCGGTGCATCAGCCGCAAGGTGACCGTCGACCTCGAAGAGCTCCTGTCGGCGCCCGACGGCGACGAGGCGGTCGACGACCGGGAGGGCTACGAGCAGCTGGAGGCGGCGACCGCCGAGTGCATCCGTGCCGATGCAGACGTGACCAGCACGACGGTGGCCCCGGGCTGACGCCCCGCGGCGCTCCGGTACCTTCTGCCCATGCTCCCGACCGGCATCGACGAGCTCGACGCCCGCCTCCTGGTGGCGATCAGCCGCGCCCCTCGGGCCGGGGTGATGGAGCTGGCCCGCCAGCTGCAGGTGGCTCGCGGCACCGTGCAGGCCCGGCTCGACAAGCTCCAGTCGCGCGGCGTCGTCACCGGCTTCGACCCGGACCTCCACCTCGGCACGCTCGGCTACGGCGTCACCGCGTTCGTCCAGCTCGAGATCGCCCAGGGCCGCCTCGACGACGTCATCGCCCACCTCCGCAACATCCCCGAGGTGACCGAGGCCCACTCCACCACCGGCCCCGGCGACCTCCACTGCCGTCTGGTCGCCCGCACCAACGAGCACCTCCAGTCGGTGCTCAACGCCGTCCTCGACGTCTCCGGCATCATGCGGACCTCCACCCAGATCGCCCTCACCGAGCAGATCCGGATGCGCACGCTGCCGATCATCGAGCAGCTCATCGACGACGACCGGCCGACGTGAGCGCCCCGCCCCTGCCCCGGGACCAGTTCCCGGTGGCCGACCGCTTCCGCTACCTGAACCACGCCCGGGTGGCGGCGCCGCCCACCGTCGTCGCCCACGCCCTGGCGCGAGACGCCTCGGCGGCCACCATGCTCGGCTCCACCGCCCACGACCGGCGGGCCGGTCGCGTGGAGGCCGTCCGGCGGGCGTGCGCCGAGCTCCTGGGCGCCGACGCCGACGACGTCACGTTCGTCCGCAGCACCACCGAGGGCGTCGGACGCCTCGCCGACGCCCTGCCGTGGGCGCCGGGCGACCAGGTCGTCCTGGGCGACCGCGAGTACCCGCTCACCGTGGCGCCGTGGCGGGCGCTCGCCGACCGCGGCGTGGAGGTGGTCGAGGTGGCGGCGGAGGACCCCGGCTGGACGCTGCCGCTGGACGCCGTGGAGGCCGCGCTGGTCGCCGGCGGCGGTCGGGTGCGGGTGGTCGTGGCGTCGTGGGTGCAGTACGCACGGGGCGGCCGCACCGACCTGGCGGCGCTGGCCGGGCTCTGCCACCGGTACGGCGCCCTGGTGGTCGCCGACGTCATCCAGGGGCT
>JAESGR010001197.1_pt1 | contig 10173 bp, 12 predicted proteins | sample 9269771 | NCBI WGS metagenome assembly JAESGR01 (sample SAMN15739572, study PRJNA653492) | algae metagenome | isolation source: Chroococcus sp. CMT-3BRIN-NPC107 and co-occurring heterotrophs from well... | place: USA: Clark Mountains Wilderness, California | collected 2010-04-18
GTCGGCGAACTGCGGCGGGTGGAAGTGGCGCGCGACCATGCCCAGCAGCTCGACCCCGCGCAGCAGCGGCGAGAGCAGCCCGACGAGCTCCTCGAGGACGCGCTCGTCCATGTCGCGATCGGCGGACCCGCCGGCCATGAAGTCCTCTTTAGGGCTGAAGACGCGCTACCCTAGCGCCCCGCACGTAGCCGTACAGCACTCCGGATTCCATGGCGCCTTTGCGGCAGGCTGACGCAGCGGCCACTTGAGGCGGCGGCCCGATTGGCCCAACAATGGCGCGGCCGACGGACCCCGGGGTTTTCCGGGCCGCGCCCCAAGACGACATTGATCGTGACTAGTCTCTGATTTTGCTTTGCTTTTGTTTGAGGGGATTTGAGCTGAGGATGCAAGTTCTGCACACGTCGGTGGTCGAGCCGACGGAAATCGACGCCCTGGGCCACATGAACGTCCGCTACTACCAGTCGCGGGCCCTGGCTGCGAACCAAGCGCTGATGGACGAGCTGGGGCTGGACCCCGAGAGCTGCGCCCGGCGCGGCGCGCTGCTGATCAACGAGGACGTCTACTGCCGCTACCACCGCGAGCAGTTCGTCGGGGCCACCATCACGGTGCGCGGCGGCGTGCTGGAGGCCGGTCCCGAACGGCTGCGGCTGTTCTTTGAACTGGCCAACGACGCCAAGGGCGAGGTGGCCGCGACCTTCGTCATCGTCGTCGGCCTGACGAGCCGCACGAGCCGGGTGCAGATGCAGATCCCGCAGGAGGTGCTCGCGAAGGCGCAGGCCTTCCAGGTCGGACTGCCGGCCCATGGCGCCCCGCGCACCATCGACCTTTCGACGCCCCGCGTGGACTTGGCCTACGACGAGGTGGCCGCGCGGCTCGAGGAGGAGATCGCCGACCCGATGTCGCGCCGGATGACACGCGTCATCGATGCGGCCAGCTGCGACGAGTACGGCTTCCTCTCCGAGCGCGAGGACATGATGTTCGGCCAGTTGCGCAGCGCGCCCAAGCCGGACGAGAAGTGGGGGCCGATGACCTTCACCACCGACGAGGGCCACCGCTTCGGCTGGGCCTCGCTGGAGACCCGCAACGTGCGCCTCGAGCAGCCGAGGGTCGGCGAGACCATTTGCTCGCTCGGCGCCGAGATCGGCCTGCACGCCAAGGTCCGCCATTCGCGCCGCTGGATATTCAATGTCACCACAGGCAGGCTGGTGTCGCTGAACGACAATGTGGCGATCGCGCTGGATCTCGACGCCCGCCGGCCCATCGAGATCCCGACGAAGGTGAGAAGCGAGCTGGACAAGCGCCACCTTCCGGAATTCGCCTAGTGATTGAGACGGGAACGCCAGGGAAGGAAACCCGATGATCAAGACACGCCTGACCGAGATGTTCGGCATCGAGACGCCCATCGTGATGGGCGGCATGACCGGGGTGGGCTACGCCCCGCTGGTGGCCGCGGTGGCCAACGCCGGCGCGCTGGGCTTCATCACCGCCCACCACTCCAAGTCGGCCGAGGAGCTGTTCGAAGAGATCGAGCGCTGCCGCAGCATGACCGACAAGCCGTTCGGGGTGAACCTGACCCTGCTGCCGTCGCTGAACCCGATCCCCTACGACGAATACCGCCGGGCGATCATCGAGAGCGGCATCAAGATCGTTGAGACGGCCGGCCGCAACCCGACCGACCACCTGCCGGACTTCAAGGCCAACGGCGTCAAGGTGATCCACAAATGCACCTCGGTCCGCCATGCGGTGACCGCGGTGAAGAACGGCGTCGACGTGGTCTCCATCGACGGCTTCGAGTGCGCCGGCCACCCGGGCGAGGACGACGTGGGCCTGATCGTGCTGCTGCCGGCGACGGCGGACGCGGTGGACGTGCCGATCATCGCCTCCGGCGGCATGGCCGACGGCCGCAGCCTGGCGGCGGCGCTGATGCTGGGCGCGGACGGCGTGAACATGGGCACCCGCTTCATGGCCACCCAGGAGTGCGCCATCCATGAGAATGTGAAGAAGAAGATCGTCGAGAACACCGAGCGCGACACGCTGCTGACCAACCGCACCCTGCGCAACACCTCCCGGGTGGCGCGCAACGCGGTCTCGGAAGAAGTGGTGCGGATCCAGCAGGACCCGACAAAGACCATCGAGGACGTGAAGCACCTGGTGGCCGGCATCCGCGGCCGCACCAACGTGATGGGCAAGGGCGACACCGACGGCGGCATCTGGACCGTGGGCCAGGCGCAGGGGCTGATCCACGACATCCCGACCTGCGCCGAAGTGGTCCGCAACATCACCCGTCAGGCCGAACAGCTGCTGGGCGACCGCGCCTCCCAGCTCCTCGGCGGCCGCCAGGCGGTCCCGGCCTAAACGACAACGACAAGAGGAAGCGACATGGCTGCCAAGACATTCCCGGTGGAAGCCGGGCACATCATGATGTTCGCCCGCTCGATCGGCGATCCGAACCCCGTCTACTACGACGCCGAAGCGGGCAAGAAGACCGAAGCGGGCGGGATCATCGCCCCGCCGACCTTCGTCCAAGCGAGCGCACAGTTCGATCCCGACTATGGGCTGCGGCCCAAGATCGGCCAGCCGTGGTTCGGCTCGGGCAAGAACCCGACGGGCATCCAGCGCACCGGCGGCGGGGGCGGCGGCGGCGGTGGGGGCGGCGGCCTCCATGCCGAGCAGCATTACGAGTACCACCGCCCGCTGCGGGCCGGCGACGTGCTGACGGCCACCAGCTTTCCCGGCAAGACGTGGGAGAAGCAGGGCCGCCGGGGCGGCACGCTGGTGTTCTCCGAAGGGGTCACCGAGTACCGCAACCAGGACGGCGAGCTGGTGGTCACCGCCCGCAGCGTCGGCGTGCGGCCCTCCAAGCCCGTCGAGCAGCAGCCCAAGAAAGAGGAGAACGCCTGATGGCCCTATCCGCCAGCCAGCTTCAGCCGGGCCAGACCCACACCGCCCGCATCGTCGAGGACCTGAAGCGCACCCAGATCGTCCAGTACGCGGGCGCCTCGGGCGACTACAACCCGCTGCACACCGACGAGATCTTCACCACCCAGGTGGCGGGTTATCCCTCGGTGTTCGCCCACGGGATGCTGACCATGGGCATGACCGGCCGGATGCTCACCGACTGGGTGGGCGATGCGCGTCTCACCAAATACGGCGTGCGCTTCACCAGCCAGGTGTTCCCGGGCGACACCCTGGACGCCACGGCGACGGTGAAGAACGTCGTCGAGCGCGACGGCCAGAAGCTGGTCGAGCTCGACGTGAAGACCGTCAACCAAGAAGGCGTCGAGGTGCTCTCGGGCTACGCCGAGGCGCGCGTCGACTGACCCGGTAGGGAGCGCTCTCATGCACCCGACGGTGTTCGCCAAGTCCGCCCCCGACCGGCCCGCCTATGTGATGGCCGGCTCGGGGCTGACGGTGACCTATCGGGAGCTGGACGAGCGCTCCAACCAGGGGGCCCAGCTCTTCCGGGCGCTGGGCCTTCGCCCCGGAGACGGGGTAGCGATCATGATGGAGAACCACCCCATCTACTACGAGGTGCTGTGGGCGGCGCAGCGCTCGGGCCTGCGTTACACGGCCGTCTCCTCGCGGCTCACCGCCGGCGAGGTCGAGTACATCGTGGGAGACAGCGGCTCGAAGGCCTTCATCACCTCGCAGGCGATGGCCGACGTGGCCCTCGAGGTCGCCGCCCGCACGCCGGACGTCCACCTGCTGATGGTCGACACGGCGCTCGGGCCCTTCGCCTCGTTCGGGGCCGAGCGCGCAAAACATCCCACCACCCCGATAGCCGACGAGACCCCCGGCGGGCCGATGCTCTACTCGTCCGGCACGACCGGCCGGCCGAAGGGGGTGAGGCGCGAGCTGCCCGGCGGGCCGCTGCTGGCGGGCGCCGACGCCCTGACCCAGTGGGCGCGCACGCTCTACGGCATGGACGAGGAGACCATCTACCTCTCGCCCGCGCCGCTGTATCACGCCGCCCCGCTGGGCTGGTCGATGAACGTCCACCGGCTCGGCGGCACGGTCGTCCTGATGGAGAAGTTCGATCCCGAGCAGTGCCTGGCGCTGATCGAGCGCCACCGGGTCACCCACGTGCAGTTCGTGCCCACCCACTTCGTCCGCATGCTCAAGCTGCCGCCCTCGGCACGGGAGAGATACGACCACTCATCGCTGAAGGTGGTGTTCCACGCCGCCGCGCCGTGCCCTGTGCCGATCAAGCAGGCGATGATCGACTGGTGGGGGCCGATCATCCACGAGTATTACGCGGGCACCGAGGGCAACGGCCGCACCACGATCAACGCCGAGGAGTGGCTGGCCCACAGGGGCTCGGTGGGCCGCGCGACGGCGCCCGTCGAGGTGAAGATCTGCGACGAGGACGGCGAGCCGCTGCCGCCCAGGGCCGAGGGGCTGGTCTACTTCGCCGGCGGCGGCAAGTTCTCCTACCACAACGCCCCGGAGAAGGTCGCCGAGAGCACCAACAAGTACGGCTGGACCACCCTCGGCGACGTCGGCTGGGTGGACGAAGAGGGCTACCTGTACCTCACCGACCGCAAGAGCTTCATGATCATCTCCGGCGGGGTGAACATCTACCCGCAGGAGATCGAGAACCTGCTGATCACCCATCCCAAGGTGGCCGACGCCGCCGTGGTGGGCGCCCCCGACGAAGAGATGGGCGAGAAGGTGGTCGCGGTGATCCAGCCGATGGACTGGTCGGAAGCGGGCGAGGGGCTGGCGGCGGAGCTGACCGCCTTCTGCCGCGCCAACCTCTCATCGGTGAAGCTGCCCCGGCAGATCGACTTCATGGAGGAGCTGCCGCGGCACCCGACCGGCAAGCTCTACAAGCGCCTGATCCGCGACGCCTATTGGGAGACTGCGCAGCCGCAGACGGCGTAGCGACAACGAGGGGATGGGGGAAGATGAACATTCATCGGCGCGGCCTGCTGGCCGCCGGCGCCGCGCTCGGCGTTGCGGGCCTGTCGCGGGGGTGGGCGGCTGAGGCCGACCTGTTCCCCGTGGTCGAGACGGCCGAGGGCCGGCTGCGGGGCCTCACGTCCGGCGGCGTGAAGGTGTTCCGCGGCGTGCGCTACGCCGAGAGCACGGCCGGGACGAACCGCTTCCGCCCGCCGCAGCCGCTGAAGCCGTGGGCGGGCGTTCGCGACGCGCTCGACTTCGGCAACATTTCGCCCCAGGTGCCGGCCGACCGCCGGCGGGACTACGCCGACCTGATCTTCAACGACATGCAGCCGGGCGGCATGGGCGAGGACTGCCTGGTCCTGAACCTTTGGACGCCGAGCCTGGACCGCGCGGCGAAGAAGCCGGTGCTGGTCCGCTTCCACGGCGGCGGCTTCTACGGCGGCTCGAGCAATTCGCCCGGCGGCGACGGAGAGATGCTGGCCCGCTTCGGCGACTGCGTGGTGATCACCGTCAACCACCGCCTGAGCGCCTTCGGCTACCTGCACCTGGGAGACGGCGGCGACTTCGCCGACTCCGGCTCTGTCGGCATGCAGGACCTGGTCGCCTGCCTTTCCTGGGTGGGGCGCAACGTCGAGGCGTTCGGCGGCGATCCCAGGCGGGTGATGATCTTCGGCCAGTCCGGCGGCGGGGCCAAGGTCAGCCACCTGCTCGGCATGCCCTCGGCCAAGGGGCTGTTCTCCAGCGCCGCGGTGATGAGCGGCTCGCGGCTGACGGCGATGAGCCGGGCAGATGCGCGAATGGCGTCCGAGCAGCTGCTCGGCAAGCTCGGCCTCAAGGCGACGCAGATCCGCGAACTGCAGGCGCTGCCGTGGAGCGCGATCCTGGCCGCCCAGGCCGAGCTCGAGGCCGGCCAGCGGGCGCGGGGCGAGGCGCCGCGCTCGTTCGCGCCGGTGCTGGGCGCGGCCATTCCGCATCATCCGTTCGATCCCGCCGCCCCGGCGGAGTCGGCGAACATTCCGCTGATCGTCTCCACGGTGCTCGACGAGCGGACCTACCGCGAGGCCAACTTCGGCATGACCTGGGAGGAGGTGCGGAAGAACCTCACCGCCCGCGCCGGGGCTCGCGCGGACGAGATCCTGACCGCCTATCGGGACGAGGACCCGAAGGCGACGCCCTACCTGATCAATGCCCGCGTCGTCACCGACGCCACCTTCCGCCAGAGCGCCCGGATCATGGCCGACCGCAAGGCTCAGCAGGGAGCGGCGCCCGTGTGGGCCTATCTCTGGACCGCCCCCAGCCCGGCCTTCGGCAGCCGCTACGGCGCGACCCACGGCGTCGACGTCGCTTACGCCATGCACGACATCCGCATGCCGCTCGCCGGCCCGATAGCCGACAACCGCCGGCTGGCGGACGAGATCGCTTCGGCCTTCGTCGCCCTCGCCGCCAAGGGCGATCCCAACAACCAAAAGACGCGGGCGTGGCCTGTGTATGACCTGGTCAAGCGCACGACGATGGTGTTCGGGACGCCGACCAGCAGCGCGGTCGAGGACCCGCGGCGGCGGCTGGTGGAGATATGGGCGGAACGTGCTGAGGACGGGGCGGCGGAGTAGCGGCGCGCCCCCTCGTTCTTGATTCGTTCTTGACAAGCTTCAGCGCGCGAGAGATCATGCAGAGGTGTCGGCCACCTCGCCCGGGCGGGCGACAATCAATCTCAGTTTGAGGAGTGGTTGGCACGAATGCCTTATGCGCGCCCGCGATCCCAGATGCCCGCCGGAATGAAGGATCTGAAGGGGCTTCCTGGCCTTCTGTCTCCGTACGATCTCGCACGCGAGTCCCTGGAGGATTTTCAGAAGGGACCGAAGATCCGACGGCCGAACCTCGCCCGATCCTTCATCCGGTCGTCGGACCTGCCTGGGAGGCCGCCGCCGACCTGCAGGAGGGTGACTACGCGGGCGCGGCGTTCAACACGGCCATGGCGGTCGCGGACGTACGGCCGGTCGGCGTCGCAGTGAAGGGGGCGCGAGCCGCCAGCAGAGGTATTGGCGTATTGAAGAAGGGGTCTGTGTCGGCGAATGCCTCCGCAAAGCAGATGAAGGCGCGCGGGATGGTTCCTCCAAAACACGAGGTCCATCACACCATCCCGTTGAACGGCAAGAGCCGCACGGCGCAAGATCCACGCAATCATTACGCGCTGCTGAAGGTGATGCCGCAAGCACAGCATCGGAGGCTGACCGGCAGCTGGCAGGGCAAGCCCAGGTACGATCCAGTTCGCCGCGTGTGGTACGGGACCACCGACTGGCAGAAGGCGGTCCCGACCGGCATCGCGGCGCGTGCCGCCGACACGTGGGAGAATCTCAGCCAGCCATTTCAGCCGCCGAGGAAGCCGCGGTCAGGGCGCTGACCTTTGGCCGCTGCAGGGAAAAGTCCGATGAAGTCATCCGAGGCGGACATGGTGTTCCCGGTTCTCGGATTCACGCCCGACGGCGACATTTGGGGGTTTCCGGACCTTGATACACTGACGTCGTGCGGTTCCATGACGTTGAAGAAGAACATGCAGCTCGACATGGAGCTGGTCGACTCGCGAGGCCGACGATGGCTTGTGCGCTCGATCCGCCGACTAGGGCGAGCTCGACCGCTGGTCCCTTGGCTCATCGACCTTCTACTTACCGCCGTGCCTCGATTTCGTATCGAGCAGGTGCTGGAGGAGATGACCCCGCTCACGTTGGAGGAGATCAAGGCGCGCGCCTCAGCGGCCGTCGAGCTGACATCGGAGTATTACTGCGCGGAAGACGAGCGAGACGAGATCCTGGTGCCGCTGCTTGATCAGGTGCGGGCGGCGTCCGACGTTGCACAAATCCATGAGCTTCTGGGGCTCGACAGCTTCTTGAGCTATTAGGCCGCGCGCCGCCGAGGATCGCTCTTGCACCACCCGCCCCACAGGCTCTCCGTTGCCCCGATGATGGACTGGACGGACCGGCATTGCCGGGTCCTGCACCGGACGCTGTCGAAGCGGGCGCTGCTGTACACGGAGATGGTGACCACCGGGGCGGTGCTGCACGGGGATCGGGAGCGGCTGCTGGGCTATTCGGACGCGGAGCATCCGGTGGCGCTGCAGCTCGGCGGGTCTGATCCGAAGGACCTGGCGGCCTCGGCGCGGATCGGCGAGGACCTCGGCTACGACGAGATCAACCTCAACGTCGGCTGCCCGTCGGACCGGGTGCAGAGCGGGGCGTTCGGCGCCTGCCTGATGCGCGAGCCGGAGCTGGTCGCCGAGTGCATGGCGGCCATGGGCGCGGCCGTGAAGGTCCCCGTGACGGTGAAGTGCCGGATCGGGGTGGACGAACAGGATCCTGAAGTTGCGCTGTTCCGGCTGGTGGACCTGTGCGCGCAGGCGGGGGTGAGAACCTTCGTGGTGCACGCGCGCAAGGCCTGGCTGAAGGGCCTGTCGCCGAAGGAGAACCGGGACATCCCGCCGCTCGACTACCCGCTGGTGCACCGCCTCAAGCGAGAGCGGCCGGACCTCACCATCGTCATCAACGGCGGCGTTCCGGACCTGGAGGCGGCGCAGGCGCACCTGGCGCACGTCGACGGCGTGATGCTGGGGCGGGCGGCCTACCACACGCCGGCGCTGCTGGGGCAGGCGGATGTGCAGATCTTCGGGGAGGGGGAGGTGGTCGACCCGTTCGCTGCGGTGGAGCGCTACCTGCCCTACGTCGCCGAGCGGCTGGCACGCGGCGCGCACCTGGCCGGCATGACGCGGCACATGCTGGGGTTGATGCACGGGCGCCCCGGGGCGCGGGCCTGGCGGCGCATTCTGACGGTGGAGGGCGCCAAGGCGGGCGCAGGTCTGGACGTGATCGAGCGTGCGCTGGCGGCCGTCCGCGGCGCGGCGGAAGAGGTCGAGGCGGCGGCCTAGGGCCGCAGGATCAGCGCCGAGCGGCTGGCCTCGAAGCGGGAGAGGCGGCCGAGATAGGTCATGCCCAGCAGCGAGGTCTCCAGGCCGCTCTCGATGACGAAGGCCTCCACGTCCTCGACGCGCGCGCCGGCCACAGAGATGCTGTCGAGCTTCACCTGGGCGGCTCTGGCCTGACCCGAGGCGGTCTGCACGCTGTACTCGTAGTTCAGGGTCGTCGGGTCGAGGCCGAGCCGGCGAGCGTCCACGAGGGTCAGGGCCACGGCGCTCGCGCCGGTGTCGACCAGGAACCGCACCCGGCGGCCGTTGACGTCGGCCTCGGCCCAGAAGTGACCGTCGGCCGCCTTGGCGATGGAGGCGGCCTGGCCGACCGCCGCAGGCTCGGGTGCGGTCATCTGCACCTGGGCGACGGCCGCACGGGGCTCGTGCTGGCGCGCCTCGAAGTGGGTCACCGCCTGGGCGGCCGCCACGGCGGAGATGGCGCTGACGGCCGCCAGCATCACGAACCTGAACATATCCGACACCCTGCCTCACCAAAGGCTCGGCCTTTACGGCCTTATTGGACGTCAAGTTAGGCCCGGCGGGGTTTGCATCCGGTGAATCGGAAGTTGCCGAGGGGTTTACGGGCCCACGGCGCGCGCTTCAGCCGAAGATGGCGAGCTTCTCCGGCCGGATACGGCTGCGGCGGGAGGGCAGCTCGGCCATCAGGCTCTCGCGATCGGCCTCGCTGAGCTTCGCCCAGCCGGCGATCTCGGGGAGTGTGCGGTAGCAGCCCAGACAAAGGCCGCTTTCGCCGTCGACGGCGCAGACCTGGACGCAGGGCGTGCGGATCGGCTCGGGCGGGGCGGGGCGGTCGCTCATGAGGCGGGCAGGGCGTAGGCGACGGTGGCGTGGGCGGCCAGGGCGTCCGGGCTCTCGGTCCAGATGCGCACGTCGCAGACGGCGCTGCGGGCGCCCAGGCGAAGAAGGTTGGTGTCGGCCGTCAGGTCGCCGGGCTGAGCGCCGCGCAGGAAATGGATGGTCAGCGTGCTGGTCACCGCCATCAGCTGCTCCCCCACATGCGCCAGCACGATGGCGTAGGCGGCGGTGTCGGCCAGGCTCATCAGCGTCGGGCCCGCGATCACACCGCCCGGCCGCAGCATCTCCGGCTGGAACGGGGTCACCATCCGCAGCCGGCCGGGCTCGGCGTCGGTCACCTTAGGCATTCGGTCGGGATCGGCCTTGGGAAAGGCCCTCTGGATCAGGGCCTGGACCTGCGGGCCGGTCAGCTTCAGCGGGGTCATCGGGCCTCCGAATGGCATGTAGCCGGAAAGATGACAAGAAATTCATGTTACATGTGGATACCTGACCAACAT
>JAESGR010001198.1_pt1 | contig 10172 bp, 12 predicted proteins | sample 9269771 | NCBI WGS metagenome assembly JAESGR01 (sample SAMN15739572, study PRJNA653492) | algae metagenome | isolation source: Chroococcus sp. CMT-3BRIN-NPC107 and co-occurring heterotrophs from well... | place: USA: Clark Mountains Wilderness, California | collected 2010-04-18
GATCTGCGTGCCTTGACTCGTTACTGGGTTTTTGAGAGTTGGGAGCATTTGCTCACCTTTATGATTGAGGGACTAGAGTTGCAAATCCCGCCTAACTCTAGTTAAATTCCATAATGAGAATTGCTGTAGGCTTGTTGTTCGGTGGGAAAGAATTTCTGCCTGTTTCAATGCTTTTATTTCCCTTGCAACAATTCACATTTGGATTAACAGAATTTTATTACTGGGATAGGTTCATATTAGTATCAAGTCCAATCACTTGCACCTTGGGCGATTGTCGATTCCATATCCTCAATTGTTGCGGCAGGCATATCGGGACTGTGTAACATCCCAGATAATGCTGTAACTGGTACAGTGAGCGGAATTACTTTAAGTGTGCCGTTTTCATCAATTACAAAGTCAATTTTGCTGCCTATCTCTAACTTTAAGTAGTCTCGAATCTCTTTAGGAATAGTTACTTGACCCTTGCTAGTAATAGTCGCGCTTTTCATTGTTGTCCTTACTTTATTGTCTTACTTAATTGTAAGGTGAGAAGTAATTAACTAATGAGAATTTATTCAATAAACTGAATAAATCGGACTTTTGCGGCTAAAAAACCTTTGAAATTAATAGATTTAGCCTCAATTGCAGCTAATTGTCCCAGGGCTTTCCTACAAGGAAAACCATATTTGACAGCAACGCGATCGCTGGCAATAGTTAAGGCGGTGCGACTCCGCATCACAAAATCATCTAAATCGTAGTCGGTGTTGGGCGTAAAGTATTTTTTGATAACAGAAGATGGAGAATAGCAAACTGATTGAGAACCGTCAGACCATTTAATAAGAAAGCGAACTTCTGGCATAGTTGGTTTACTGTTTAACTTGAGGCGCCGCAAAGCCCGTTAATGGTTGGGCGGATAAATCCCAAAATACCACCGATTCTGTAGAGGAAGTGAGAACGAGTTTTTGACCTGGTTGCACTTCTCCCACAACTTCACAGACTAAAGAATGCTCTCGAAAACATGACTGCACCGCCGCCACATTATCCGGGCGAATGCTAAGTAAAAAGCCGTAACTGGGAAAACTAAGCAACCAACGCTCTAAGGGTATTTCTTTGGGACAAGGAATTGCATCTAGATTCAGCACCGCGCCACAGTTAGAAGTTTCTAGCAACATCAACAATGTGCCAATAATTCCCCCCATGCTGATATCTTTCCCCGCATCGCATAATCCAGTTTCAGCTAAATGGGGTAAAATTGCCAAATTCTCGCGCAATTGGACGGGATTTGCTGTAGTGGCTGCATTCCAAAAGTTGTATTGAGGATGAAGTGTCCCTTGAAAATCCATTGCGACTAATAAGCAGTCACGCGATCGCGCTTTAAAGCTAGAAATTAATTGCTTTGCCCGTCCTAAAATAGCTACAGAAAGAGCTTTATAAGGGCTGTGGCAGTTGGTATGACCGCCGACAATAGGGACATTGTAAGCCTCGGAAGCTGCCTTCATACCTGCCCAAAGAGCTTTGTTGTCACTGCGATCGCTCCATAAAGTATCAACTACCGCAATTGGGTTTCCGCCCATTGCATAGATATCGCTGACATTTACCATAATTGCCGACCATCCAGCAAACCAAGGATCGGTGTCAACTAATAGCGGTAACATCCCTTCGGCGGCTAATAGCAAATAGCCGTCGCCGTCTGGAATTGCCGCACAATCATCGCCTAAAAGGATTTGAGCGCCATTGCCAATATTTAAAGCTTGGGCAGCAGTTTGAATGTCTTGCTTTTGTAAGATACTGAGAGATTGATTTAGTTGCGTGACAAGGGAAGTTAACATTAAGAAGCAACGGTTGATTGAAAATGGATAAGACCTCGCACTTCAAAGTTGGGGGGATAAAAATTGAGATCCGCTTGCATTAGATGATGAGGGCGATCGCAAAAAGTCATTTCTTCGATAGATTCCCAGTGCAGTCGCCCAAAAAAACGCACGTTTTGCAGTTGTACGGTAGCTAAAAACTTTTGACAGCCCCAAGTATTAGCCGTAGTTACAGCTTTATAAATTAATCCTTTACCAATTTGCCAGCCTTTGCGATAGTCTGGATGCGTCCCTAATCTACCGCCGTACCAAACCCCCGGTTGAAGTTCGTAAATTCGCACTACTCCCACTACTTGGTTATTAGGAGCAATTGCCACAATGGGATAAGCAATTTTATCAATTTCATCGCGATCGTTTCCCTCAAATAGGTGCTGTTCTTCGGCAAAGATAGCGCGACGCAAAGCAAAATAATCGTTAATATGCTGGGCTGAAGTGGCAATAATAAATTTATATACTTGTGACATGACTTGTTTATTTCCCTTCAAAATTAGTAAGAGCAGAACAAGCCCCACATTTAGCGCATCCGGCTTTGATGTCCGCCGATGACATCCCCGCCTGTTGTAATAGTTCTCCTACTTCTTCGTAAAGGGCAAACATCCATTCACTTTGAGGCGTGGGATGGTTTGCTAAAGGAGTTCCGGTAATTGGCACAAAAGGCACGATAAAAGGATATACGCCGACTTGAATTAGGCGCTCGCTCATTTCCACTAACGACTCTAAGCTATCTCCCAAACCCGCTAATAGATAGGTACTTACTTGTCCCCAGCCAAACACCTCAACGGCGGCGGTAAATCCCTGAAAATAGTAATCTACGCTAACGGTGGCTTTACCCGGCATGATTTTGGCTCGAACTTGATCTTCAACCGCCTCTAGGTGCATTCCTAAACTATCAACTCCCGCCGCTTTCAGGCGCTCAAACCAGCTAAAATCATCTGGAGGTTCGCACTGAGCTTGAATTGGGATATTTACTTTAGCTTTAATTGCCTGAGCGCATTGAGCAAGGTAGGCTGCACCGCGATCGCTCGTACTTGGTGTTCCGGTAGTTATAACCATATGCTTTACCCCATCTAACTGCACGGCGGCTTCGGCTACTTCGGCTAGTTGAGCGGGGGTTTTTCGGGCGATCGTTCTCCCGGCAGCTAAAGACTGCCCAATCGCGCAAAACTGACAAGAGGTTGATGTATCTCCATAACGGATACAAGTTTGTAAAACCGTTGTAGCTAATACATCTTTACTGTGTAATAAAGCAATTTGCTTGTAAGGAATGCCGTCAGAGGTAGTTAAACTGTAAAACTTGGGTTCTGGGGGAAAAGCAACCGTACTAATATCTTCGCCATTTAGTTGCAATCTTTGGTCTTTAACTGTGTAGGGCGAATTCGCTGCTGGGCTATTAAATATAGGAATCATCACTGTTGCATCATCTACAGTTACAGCTTTATGATCGGAAGGTCCCGCGCCCCCAATGCGCCCCGCCGCACCGATTTCAGCGCTGGCTAGTTTTAAACCCGCAGACTGAAGTTCTACAATCAACTGTTGTTTATTCATAATTTACGGAAATTAGCAAAACTTTCTTTCAAATTCTTGAATCGAAACATCGTTAATACTGGCTTCTCGCCTTTGCATTAAACCGTTTGGCGCAAACTCCCATTGTTCGTTGCCATAGGAGCGATACCAGTTATCAGAAGCATCGTGCCATTCGTACTCAAAACGGACAGAGATGCGATTATCGGTAAAACTCCAAAGCTCTTTTTTGAGCCGATAATCTAACTCCTTCGCCCACTTGCGCTGTAAAAAAGCTGCGATCGCCTCTCGTCCGCCAAAAAATTCGTCTCGATTGCGCCATTGGGAATCTTCTGTATAAGCTAAGGCAACTTTTTGGGGGTCGCGAGTGTTCCAAGCATCTTCTGCCGCTTGAACTTTGATTTTTGCCGTTTCCAGCGTAAAGGGAGGTAAAGGCGGTTTTTCCATAGTTTTTTCGCTATTTGCTTTGACTTGCAGACTCGGTTAGAGGATACTGCTCGAAATCAACGGCTAATTGAGCAGGATTCATTACTGTTTGCGCCTCTAAATTTACTTGCAATTGCAGTAATTCTGGGCGGGAGTAATGACCTACCGAGTCCATCATCCGCTTGCGTTTGGTAATGAGCGAAAAATCTAAATCGGCGATCGCCATTCCTTCCCCTTCAATAATTGGCGCACATAGATGATTGCCTTCAGGACTAATAATGGCGGTATTGCAGCCCCCACTCAGCACTTTTTGCAACTTCTCATCTGTGGTAATTTGGGCGACTTGCTCTTTTGATAGCCAACCTGTAGCATTAACGACAAAGCAGCCAGCTTCTAAAGCGTGGTGGCGAATTGTTACTTCAATTTGGTCAGTAAAAGTCTGTCCTACTAAAGAACCAGGAAACTGAGCGCAATGGATTTGTTCGTGCTGCGCCATCAAAGCAAATCGCGCCAATGGGTTGTAGTGTTCCCAACAAGCTAAAGCCCCCAACTTGCCAACGGCGGTATCTACAACTTTTAAACCCGCACCGTCTCCCTGTCCCCACACCATCCGCTCGTGATAGGTGGGTGTAATTTTGCGCCGCTTGAGTAACAAAGTACCATCGGCATCAAAGATTAACTGAGTATTATATAGAGAACCGCGATCGCGTTCGTTGACACCCAGCACCACCACAATGCTATAGGAACGAGCGGCTCTACTTATCGCATCAGTTACCGCGCCTGGTACAGTTACAGCTTCTTGATACAGCTTCAGATGTTCTTTACCCATAAGTACGGGCGGCTGCACGAAGGAAAAGTAAGGGTAATAGGGGATGAAAGTTTCAGGAAAAACAACCAACTGAGCGCCAGAAAGAGCAGCAGTAGCGATCGCACTCAATACTTTTTCTGTTGTCCCATCACGACTATACAAAACTGGGCTAATTTGGATTGCGGCGGCTCGGATTGTACGCGAATAATCCATGTTTAGAGCGTCCAGGTATCGAGAATAAAGGCGTTATCTTTGCGGTGCATCAAAATTAAATCGAGAACATCAAGAGGATTAATTGGACGAATCCCTGGAATTAAAGAGGGTTCGCCGTGTCCGTAGAGGGCTTGCAGAGCAAAGCGACAAGCGTATACTTTGCCACCTTCAGACATAAACTTAGTAATTTGATTATTAAAGTTTTGCTGACCGGGGAATGGTTCGTCGCCAAGTTTGGGAAAGCCGCGTTGAATTCCGAGTGTTACTCCTGGTCCATAGAGTAAAACTGCTGTTTCAAACCCTTTACGCTGCAAACGTGTGGCTTGGAGCAAGTTTACAAAACCAATTGAGCCTTCAAAGGCGACAGTATGAAAAGTAACTAAAGCTTTTTCGCCCGGTTCGGCTTTGACATCGGGAAATACTTTTTCTTCGTAATCAACAAAAAAGTCACCAGTTTTGTGTGTAGGCGTTGTCACTTCAGGCATAATATTCTCCTTTGCAGAACTGTTTGCTAAATTTGCCAGACTTTTGTTGTCCTGCTAGATTAAGTGCTACTAGAGCAAGGGTTTTGTATTTACGACTACGAAAGTTTCAGGTCTAACAATAAAGCTAGTTGTGGCGGCTGCACCTGCTAAACTTCTCGGAAAATTTCCTTTATACCTATTGATTTAGATAGGTATTTGCTACGAACCGAGGGCAGAAAGATTAATTTTTTGGGAGTTGCTGAAAGTGTGATGATTTTTATTTTCTGCAACTCTCCTGTCTCACCCGCTTTCATCCCGCATTACCAATTACCAATTACCCATTTAGCAACGCTATTTTTTGACTAGCTGCAATGCGATCACTCAAATAACTCGCATCTCTTTCTATTCCTGAAAACCGACCCGAACCCCAAGTATATAACCAAGGCAAACCGAGAAAATACAAGCCTTCAAACGTCGTTACACCGCGCTCGTGAATGGGATAGCCTTTATCGTTAAATACCGGGATTTCTATCCAACTAAAATCAGATTGATAGCCCGTACACCAAATAACCGCGCCAATATTTGCTTGTTGGAAGTCTATTTGAGAAGTTGTACTTCCAGGCTGCCAAACTGGTTGATAAGCAGCTTCTATGGGTGCTTGAATCTGGTTAGAGTCAATAAATTCATCGATATTTTTTTTGATCTTCTCAGCAACCGCATCTGCGTTATCTAAATTTTGCTGCAAGTTGTCTCGAAATTGGAGATAGGGGTTTTTAATCTTATCTAAGGAACCATATAACTGCATTCCTTCTAAAGCAAATCGGCGCAAGTCAATTTCTCTCCCGCCATCGCGTCCAGTTACATAATGATTAGTTTTAGCGCGAACTTGCTCTTTTTGTGGATGTTCGTCAATTGGTAGATCGTAGTAACCCATTTTGTCTAACCATTCAACAACATCTTTACCGCGATATCTGCGTGGCGATCTAGGAGCGCTCCCAACGCACAAATGTACTTTTTTCCCCGATAGATGCAAATCTTCCGCAATTTGACAGCCAGACTGTCCAGTACCCACAACTAATACAGTATCGGGTAGAGATTGGGGATTTTTGTATTCTGAGGAGTGCAGTTGCACAATAGATTTAGCGAGATTTTGGGCTACTTGGGGGATTTTAGGGCGATGGTAATTGCCGGATGCGATCGCTACTATATCTGCTGTATATTTTCCAATAGTAGTAGTTACAGCAAAACCACCTTGAGAACTGCGAACGTTCAATACTTCCACGCCTTCTCTCATTGGCGGCGCAAAAGAAGCGGCATAATCTTGAATGTATTGAACAATTTGATCTTTTTGCATAAATCCTTCTGGTTCATCGGCAAAGTAATGATACCCAGGTAATTTACATTGCCAATTGGGAGTCACCAAACAAAAAGAATCCCAACGTTTTGAACGCCAGGAGTAACCAATAGTATTTTTTTCAAAAACAATATGCTCAAAGCCTTTTTCCTTTAAGCAGTAACTTAGAGACAACCCCGCTTGACCGCCACCCACAATAATTATAGGATAGTGATTTTTCATAACTACTTTTTGCTCCAGCAATGTATTGTCAGATTAAATGCTGGCTAAGTAGATATTTTGTAGCTCTCAATACTTTGGATTTAAGTTTAGCAATAAGACTAGGTAAAGAGCGAGCGCATTTGTTGTAGATGCTATGACCTAGCTAAATCACTAGGTAGATGTGCGATCACGCTTATTATTGTGTTATGTAAGCTAGTTGAATATTTCCACATGATGTAAGCAGGGAGAGAAACTGTCTGGTATTTCAAATAGTGGAGCCGCAAGCGGAGTGAACACTTCAACACAATGTTAGTTACTAGAGTGTAATTAAATCCAGCCATTAACGATCGCGCAAGCAATCGCCTGATACCGAGTTTTTGCTTTTAGTTTCACCAAAACATTATTCATGTGAAACTTGACGGTACTTTCGCTAATAATTAGTTGTTTAGCAATGTCACGATCGCGCTTTCCCTGCGTTAGCAAAGTTAAAATCTCTAACTCGCGTTCGCTAAGGTTTTGCTTTGTTATCTCCGTTTCGATACCCCAAGATTTGCCGCTAATTACTGATTCTACGCAGCAATGCAATTGCTCTGGAGTAGTAGATAAGTTAACTTTTGCTGTAATTCCTTTAGGTATTTGCTCTCCTTGCTCGATCCAGATTACCAATTTTGCGGTTTTGATTTGTGAAATATCATCTGTTAGTAAAAGTAAATCTTCTTCGTTGCCAATTCCTAAACCTGCTAAAACACACAAGTGAGTAAAAGCAAGTTGTAAAATAGGCGAACGGCACTTGATTTGTAACTGCTGTAAACAAACTTCGTTGCTATAGGGAATTTTGAGCATAAATTGCATTGCTCGTCCGTTGCTACTGGTTTGAGTGTGCAACGCTCCGCCTAAATAAGCAGTAATAAAAAATAGTTCGCTCCAGCAAGACTCTATCAATGCCTGCGGATGACGATCGCTCTTGATGGGGACAATTGCCTCAAGACTAGCCGTATCTTGGCTGTACATTAGCCGACAATAAGTACATTCAAGACGGTTAAGAATTTCCGCAGTTTGGAGAAAAACATAACTTACTGGTATAGGCAAAGGTTTTTCCGTTCCCACCAAAGTCAAGCGAGTAGCACTGAGAATAGTAACTAGGCGATCGCATAAATTTAAGTTAGAAGTATAATTGCTTGCTTGCCAAGTTTGTTTCTCTTTTTGGTACTGTATCGCTGTATCTAAAGAAACCACCGTAATCGTACAAAGAGTTTGTAATACTTCCAAAAACTCTAGCTCTAACGCTTGATGGCTAAAGACTGCTAAAACGCCAATAGCTTTGTCGTTGATGATCAAAGGATATCCAGCAAACCCGCGAATATTATTAGACTTCGCCCATTCTTTATTGCCTACCCAAGGTTCCCCAGCTAAATTGTTACTCAAAAAAGAAACGCGATTTTGAGCAATTTTGCCTACTTTAAATGCTCCCATCGGTACGCGGGAAAAAAAACCATTAGTATGACAGTACATTCCCGCCGAGGCAATAAGTTTTAAGCTAGTTTGGTCTAGTTCTACTAGCCAAAGTCGAGCTAAACACTGGTCAAATTTCTCTACCAAACCATCGGTAATTCGATGAGCAATTTCCTCTGGTTCTAAGCAGCCAGACAGGCTTTGAGCAATTTTGTTCACTTGTTGCAAGTCAAATAAAATTCGCGTCGAGTCGAGCAAGCCACGTAGCAAGTCAGGCATCAAACTAGATAAATAAAATATCTAACCTCATTGAGTCTTAAATTGACTCAGAGTTTTGTATCTCAAACTACGAGTTGGGGTTTTGTATCTAAATTCTTGAAAAGGGGAATAAGGAAATTAGTGAACAAGTTAAAAAAAGCCAAGTGGCGAGGTTAATAATTATTGACTCTCAAGGCGTAAAAAACACCTGTAATGCCAGTATTAAGTCTAAAGAGTTTTGTTTTTACAAACCCATTAATGGCATCAAACGACATTTAGCAGTGGATATCTTAAGATTTCCATTCTTCACCTACTGTACCCGCACCAACATTACTGAGGATCTGGGTTTAATTAAAATGCTGACGAACCACATAGATTATTTCATTTCTAAGCCTGACCACTTGCCCTTTAACGAATATCCTACAAGGGTAACGGGTATCATCCACTGGTGCTGACAAAGGCGCTAGTGCAGATTTATCTTTAGATTATGACCAAAATTCAATAGATTATGACCAAAATTCAATTTTTTCTCGCTCCTAAACCTACAGGAAAGTCAGCAAAACATCCCTGTCTAATAGAGGGTAATATTATAGGTTTAGCGCATTAATCGTTAAAGTAAGTCAAAAAATAATTAACTAATAATCCAAAAATCCCGTGCCTCCCGATAAAACTCCCCAGTACCATCCCAGTGGTAAGGCGTAGGGGAATGCAGTAGCCCCAGCCAAATTTCGACCAGTGGCATACCCAGTGCCTGCTGTAATGGTCAAGCAACAAATTTTATACCTTGGGTATAATGAATAATATAAGGTTTGATATTGATAGCTTTGTTATGCCCTCACTTCAGATACCGGAAGAATTACCGTTTCTTAAAGCTATTTGCTGGCAGGTTGAGAGTATTAAGAATTTCACACCAGAAGAAATGCTGATTAGTTATGAACGAGGCTGGCGTTACCTAGACGTATTGGGAGAACCTCCCCTAGAGGAACTTGTGTTCATTAAAGCGTTAATTCAACGGTATGGCTCGTGGTTAGCAAATAATGTTTGAACGAGATTTCCACCAAAAAATTTATACTGTTTTAAGTCATGTTAATGCCCAATTTTTAGCTAGTTGTCGTACTTACTTCGGCGGTGGTACGCTGGTTAGTCTGAGACATGGGGAATATAGGTTAAGCCAAGATATTGATTTCATGTGTCCAATTGGTTTAGGATACCGCCAGTTACGCCAGGGCATAATTGATGAAGGATACAAGGCGATCTTTAAGAGGTTCGACCAAATATTACTACCAAGAGAAATTCAAGCAAATCAATACGGCATAAGATTTCCAGTTGTTGTTGATGAAACCCAAATTAAATTTGAAATTGTGGTAGAGGGATATATACAATTTGGTAGCCCTCATTACCCAAGCTGGTCGCCTGTAGCGTGTTTAAATAATACGGATAGTTTTGCCGAAAAGCTTTTAGCCAATGCTGACCGATGGGCAGATCGAAGGAAAGACTCTAGAGGGTATTGTCAAGTTAACTGGCAGTGGTGAAAATTAAGTACAATCATTCCTCACTCGCCAGGTTCGCTTAAATTTAGGCAGCAGTTTTCAGACAAGTGATTTCTCGCCAATCCTCAAATCGTTGGC
>JAESGR010001199.1_pt1 | contig 10168 bp, 9 predicted proteins | sample 9269771 | NCBI WGS metagenome assembly JAESGR01 (sample SAMN15739572, study PRJNA653492) | algae metagenome | isolation source: Chroococcus sp. CMT-3BRIN-NPC107 and co-occurring heterotrophs from well... | place: USA: Clark Mountains Wilderness, California | collected 2010-04-18
GAGGTCGTGCAGCTCACGCTCGACTTCTACCGCCGCAACTGCATCGAAGGCCTGTTCCTCTCCAGCGGCATCATCCGCAGCCCCGACTACACGATGGAGCAGGTGGTGGAGGTGGCGCGGCGGCTGCGCGAGGAGCACGACTTCCGCGGCTACATCCACCTGAAGACCATTCCCGAAGCGGCGCCCGAGCTGCTGAAGGCCGCCGGCCGCTACGCGGACCGGCTGTCCATCAACATCGAGCTGCCCACCGAGCAGAGCCTCACCGCGCTGGCGCCGGAGAAGGACGTGTCGGCCATCAAGCGCTCGATGGCGCGGCTGCGCGTGCACATCGACGATGCGAAGGAGCAGCGGCGGGAAGCGGACAAGGTGCGGGTCGTTTCGATGCCGAAGGCGAAGCCCGCACGCGCTAAACCGGATGCCTTTGCCGCGGCCGGACAGAGCACGCAGATGATCGTGGGCGCCGATGCCACCGATGACGCGACGATCCTGTCCACCAGCGCGCAGCTCTATGGTTCGTACCGCCTCAAGCGCGTCTACTACTCCGCGTTCAGCCCGATCCCGGATGCATCGTCCTCGCTGCCGCTGAAGGCGCCGCCGCTCGTGCGCGAGCATCGCCTCTACCAGGCCGACTGGCTGATGCGCTTCTACGGCTTTGCCGCCGACGAGATCGCGTCGGCGCGCACGGGCGGGATGCTGCGGCTCGAAGTCGACCCCAAGCTCGCGTGGGCGATGGCGCATGCCGAGCGCTTCCCGGTGGACCTGCAGCGCGCGCCGCGCGAGATGCTGCTGCGCGTGCCCGGCCTGGGCGTGAAGGCAGTCGACCGCCTGCTGCTGGCGCGGCGCGTGCGGCGCCTGCGCAGCGACGACCTCAAGCGCCTGCACGTGCCGGTGCAGAAGGTGATGCCCTGGGTGGTGGTCGGGGACCATCGCCCCTCGCAGGCGCCGCAGCGCATCGCCACGCCCGCGGCTGCCCCGCAACAAGCCCTGTTGTTCTGACATGCTGGTGCGGCTGGACCACGAGACCGACCTCGCCGGCTTTCGGCGCGAGGCGCGCGTGCTGCTGGCACGCCGCGTGCGGCCGGAGGAGGTGCACTGGTCCGCGGGCCCGGCGCACGACGACCTGTTCGCGCAGGAAGCGGATGCCGCCTACGACGCGCCGGCCGATAGCCCCGTGTCGGTGCCTCCGGCCTTCCTGGAGCTGTGCCACGACGTCGTGCTGCATCGCGAGCCGCAGCGTTTCGCCCTGCTGTATCGCCTGCTCTGGCGCCTGGTGCACGAGCCCGGGCTGCGCCACGACCCGCTGGATGCGGACATGCTGCAGGCCCGCAACATGGCGCAGGCGGTGCGCCGCGACAGCCACAAGATGCACGCCTTCGTGCGCTTCCGGCAGGTGCAGGACAACGACAACGCACTCGACCCGCTGCACGTCGCCTGGTTCGAGCCGGAGCACCGCATCGTCGAAGCCAATGCGGCCTGGTTCCGCCGGCGCTTCACCAACATGCGCTGGGCGATCCTCACGCCCGAACGCTGCGTCGAATGGGACCGCCAGCGGCTGCACTTTCGCGCCGGCGCCAGCCGCGACGAGGCGCCGCCCCCGGATGCCGGCGAGCAGCTGTGGCTCACGTACTACCGGAGCATCTTCAATCCCGCGCGGCTGAAGCTCGCGATGATGCAGAAGGAGATGCCCCGCAAGTACTGGCGCAACCTGCCGGAGGCGCAGCTGATCGCGCCGCTCGCCGCGCAGGCCCAGGAGCGCAGCGGGCGCATGATCGAGCAGCCGGCTTCTTCGACGTCGCGCCGCATTCCGCGCTTTCCGGACATGCCGCCGCCGATCCTGCATCCGGACGCGCTGCTGCAACTGAAGGAGCGCACGCAGCGCTGCCGCGAATGCCCGATCGGCGCGCAGGCGACGCAGGCCGTGCCCGGTGAAGGGCCCTTGCAGCCGGCGCTGATGTTCGTGGGCGAGCAGCCGGGCGACCACGAAGACCTGCGCGGCCGGCCCTTCGTCGGCCCGGCCGGCCAGCTGCTCGATCGCGCACTGCGCGAAGTCGGCATCGCGCGCGAGAGCGTCTACGTGACCAATGCCGTGCGGCACTTCAAGTTCGAGCTGCGCGGCAAGCGGCGCATCCACAAGACGCCGACGCAGCAGGAGGCGGCGGCCTGCAGCCACTGGCTGGACGAGGAGATCGCGACCGTGCGGCCGCAGGCGCTGGTGGCGCTGGGCGCGACGGCGGCGCGCTCGCTGCTCGGGCGGCCGGTGGCGGTGATGAGCGAACGGGGCGAATGGCACGAGCGCGGCGACGGCCTGCGCGTGCTGGTGACGCTGCACCCTTCGGCGCTGCTGCGGCTGCCACCGGAGCACCTGCCGCAGGCTTTCGAGGATTTCGTGCGGGACCTGCGGATGGCTTCCGGCTCCCTCTCCCCCCTGGGGAGAGGGCTGGGGTGAGGGGCAGGCGCGGCACCACCCTCACCCCTGCCCTCTCCCGCAAGCGGGAGAGGGAGTGATTAGACCCGCACCGCGGCCATCGGCACGTGCAAGCTCACCCGCGTCCCGCCCGAGCCGCCATGCACCTCGCAGCGGCCACCGAGCTGCTCGGCGCGCGCCTGCATGTTGGTCAGCCCACGACCCGACGACGAAGGGCACACGCTCGCGGCGCCCAGCCCGTCGTCGCGCACCTCCAGCGACAGCTGGTCGCCTTCCAGCCGCAACTGCACGTCGACCGCCGTCGCATGCGCGTGCTTGATCACGTTCGTCAACGCTTCCTGCGCCACCCGCAGCAGCTGCAGCGTGGCATGCGGTGACACCGACATCGCGTCGTCCGGCACGTCGATGTCCCAGGTCGGCTTAATGCCGCAGGCCAGCAACTGGCTGCGCCAGCGGAAGAGGAAGTTGCCCAGCGTCTGCCGGAAGTCCAGCGCCTGCGGGCCCAGCGTGTCGAGCGCCAGCCGCATCTCGGCGATGCAGCGCCGCAGCGCCTCGGCGATCTCGCCGGCGGACATGTCCCCGCGCTCCACCCGCGACAGCGACACGAACAGCTGCGAGCCCAGCCCGTCGTGGATCTCGCGCATGATGCGCTGCCGCTCCTGCGCGGTCGCATGCTCGCGCTCCAGCGCGAACATGCGCACGTAGTTGGCCGCGAGCTCCTGCTCGCGTTGGGCGACGCGCGCTTCCAGCGTGTGGTTCAGGTCCTCCAGCCCGTGCAGCGCCCGCACGAAGCGCGCCGTCAGCAGGCCGCCCATGGCGAGCAGCACGAGGTCGGCCGCCAGGTGCAGCAGCTGGAAGCGCTGCGCCGCCCAGGGCGCCAGCCACGCGAGCGGCGGATCGAGCTCCCAGGCGATCATGTAGTCGTGCATGCCGGCCAGCGCCGCCAGCGCCATGGTGAGCGGCAGCGCCGCGTGCTCCAGCGTGCGCCGGCGCACCAGCGCCCACACCGACACGCCGACGATGGTGGCGCCGATCGGCAGGAAGCCGCCGACCCAGTAGCGGTTGACCAGCGGTTCGGCCGCCGGTCCCTGCGCCAGCAGCCAGACGGGGCCGACCAGCCAGTAGGCCGTGATCGCCCGTTCGAACCACGGCTGGCGGATGCCCGCCAGGCGCCACGCCAGCACCGCCATCACCACGATGAAGCCGCCGGTGGCCGCGTGGAAGGCCAGCCGCCACAGCGGGTACGCCGGCATCGGGACGACTTCGACCACGAAGGTGAGCGTGCGGATCCCCCACAGGATGACGGCCAGCCCGAACAGGCCGTACATGGTCTCGCTGCGCCGGCGCCACCAGATGAACAGCACCGACAACGCGACCAGCAGGCACACCGAGGCCGTGATCTGCGGCGTGACGCTCACCCAGAAGAAGCGCTCGTCGTGCAGCGGCCGCACTTCGCTTTCCGGGCCCACCTGCGGCCGCGGAAAGCGCAGGGAGGCACGCGGCGGCGGTTGCGCCGCCCGCACCATCAGCACGTTGGCCCCCGGCTGCAGCAGCGCGGGCGGCAGCGTCACGATGTGCGGCCGCGCCCAGCGCACGTGCACGTCGGGCGTGTTCTCCGCGATGCGCGCCACCAGCGCGCCGTTCAACCAGACCTGCCCGCCGTCGTAGAGGTAGGGAAAGAACGCGGCCCAGGGCTGCGAGTCGCCACCCGGATGGTCGAATTCGATGCGGTACCAGGTCGGCGCGGGCGCCTGGCCGGGGCGCGACTTGCGCCAGAGGTCCGGCAGCGACACCGTGCGCCACTCGGCCTCCTGCGCCGGTGGCGTGAGGGAGGCATCCACCCGCATGCGGGCCTGCAGCGCCTCCTGCACCCCGGCGCGCGCGGTGCACGCCAGCGCCAGCGCCCAAAGGACCAGCAGCAGGGTGGCGATGCGTTTCACAGCAGCCCCAGCTGGGTGGCCTCGTACACCGCCTCGCCGCGCGAATGCACGGCCAGCTTGCGGTAGATCTTGCGGACATGCGCCACCACGGTGTGCGGCGAGATGCCCATCACTTCGCTGATGGTGTCGAAGCTCAGGCCCTTGGCCGTCAGGCGCAGCAGCTCCGTCTCGCGCTCGGTCAGGGGTGAAACGGGCGTGCGCACGCTGGGTTGCGGCGGCGGCCGGGCCGGCGCCAGCGCCACGCGGAAGCGGTCGAGGATGCGTCGCGCGATGCCCGGGCTGATGGGCGAGCCGCCCTGGCGCAGGTCGCGGATGCTCGCCACGATGGTCTCGGGCAGCGCGTCCTTGAGCAGGTAGCCGGCGGCCCCGGCCTCGATGGAGTCCAGCACGTGCTGGTCGTCGTCGAACATCGTGATGACCAGCACGTCGCAGCCCGTCCGCCCGGCGACCGCGCGGCGGATCACCTCGACACCGTCGATGTCCGGCAGCCCCAGGTCGACCAGCACGACGTCCGGCCGCTGCATTTCGATCATGGCGATCGCGGCGCCGCCCGTTGCGGCGCTGCCGCACAGCACGAGCCCCCGGTCGCTGAGGACCGCATGGGTGAACCGGCGCATGAATTCCGGTTCATCCTCGACGATGAGCACGCTGACGGGCATGGCAATCCGGAAGTAAGACGCGCCGATTCTGTCAGCGCGTTCGCCCGCCCGCCTCTGCCGATCGGGGGGTGGCGCCGGTCAGCCGCCCCGGGCTAGCCGCATCTCGTTGGAGCCCTGCTCCGAGCCGCTGGCAGGCACGGCCTCGCCCCGGCGGTCCCGCACCGCGTCCAGGCGGGCCTGCAGCAGCTCCGGCGCGTCCGGGCCGCGCCCGATGAAGCTGCCCTGGGTCAGGGTCACGTGCGCCGACTCGAAGGCACCGGCACCGGCGCACAAGGTCGTGCGGGTCGGCGCGTCCTGGGCCGCCAGCACCAGCATGGCCGGCACCACGTTCTCGGGCCCGAAGGCCTCGCGCATGTCGGCGGGGAACAGCGACTCGGTCATGCGCGTGGTGGCGGTGGGCGCCAGGCAATTGACGCGGATGTCGTGCTTGATGCCTTCGATGGCCAGCGTCTGCATGAAGCCGACCAGCGCCATCTTGGCCGCGCCGTAGTTGGTCTGGCCGAAGTTGCCGTACAGGCCCGAGGACGAGGTGGTCAGGACGATGCGGCCGTACTTCTGCTGCGTCATCACCGGCCACAGCGCCTTGCAGCAGTGCACCGCGCCCATGAGGTGCACGTCCAGCACCAGCCGGAAGTCCGCCAGGTCCATCTTGCCGAAGCTCTTGTCCCGCAGGATGCCGGCGTTGCTCACGAGCACGTCCACGCGGCCCCAGGCGTCGACCGCCTGCTGCACCATCGCCTGCACCGCGTCGAAATCCGTGACCGACGCTCCGTTGGCGATCGCCTCGCCGCCGGCCGCCCGGATCTCGTCCACCACCCGCTGCGCGGCGGACATCGAACCGCCGGAGCCGTCCACCGCGCCGCCCAGGTCATTGACCAGCACCTTGGCGCCGCGCGCGGCCAGCGCCAGCGCGTGCTCGCGGCCCAGGCCGCCGCCGGCGCCCGTGACGATCGCCACGCGGCCCGTGAAATCCACTGCCATCCCGTCCTCCAGGGCAAAACGGCCGACTCTACCCGAGCACCCGCGGTGCGCCTGTCGCCTGTTTGTTGGACGAAGCTGACGCGCCGGCCGCCGATCCTTGGCCGATTGGCGGGCATCTGCAAGACTACGGTCCAGCTTCGCGCGGGCGAGGCATGCCTGACCGCGCGCGGGACGGCAGGAACAAGGGAGTTCGCGATGGGGATGTTCGACAAGCTGCTGGGAAAGAAGGCCGAAGGGCCAGCACGGCCGCGCGCCGGTGCCGGCCCGAACAGCACGCAGTTCGACGCATCGCAGCAGATGTCCTCCGGCGCCGGCCAGGCACAGGCCCTGCGCAAGGACCTGCTGCGCCTGGTGCTGCGCGAGATGCTCACGCGCAACGGCATTCCCCAGGAATGGCTGGCTGCCGACATGCTGCGCACCAGCAGCCCCGCGGCCAAGGAACACGGCCTGCACGTGCGCTTCCTGGTCAAGCGCTGGGAGCCGCGGCTGATGCTGCACGGGCCGGCGCTTGAACAGGAGTTCGCGCAGCGCCTGACGGTGCTGGACCCGGCCGCCGAGAAATGGCTGATGGGCTTTTCATGGCAGTTCGCGATGGAGCAGCGTGGCGCCTGCCCGCCCCTGCCCCATCCGGGCTCGTGGACGGCGCCGGCGGAATCCGAAGCCGCGCCCCTTTCGCCCGCCACGCGGCCGGGCGACATCATCGAAGGCCCGGCGATGACGCCGCGGCCGCTGGACGAGGTGCGTGCGGACCTCGAGTCCCTGCTGGCGCTGCGTGACCAGGACATGAAGCGCCACGCGGGGGATGCGTACGCGGCTACGCGGCCGGCGTCGTTGTAGGTAGCGCCCGTCGGGGTTCGGCTTCGCGCTCACCCCGACCTACAGCTCGGCATCCCCGCGCAGGCGGGGATCCAGGGCTCCCGGAAAAGCAAAACGGCCGACTGGCCGTTTTCTTCGAGGGTCCCCGTCTGCGGGGATGACGGCTATCGCCGCCGATACTGCTGCGGCGGCGCCCCGCTACTGGTGTTGCGGTTCGGCAGGTGGCGGAACATGATGCGGCCCTTGGTCAGGTCGTAAGGCGAAAGTTCCAGGCTCACAAGGTCGCCGGCGATGATGCGGATGTGGTTCTTGCGCATCTTGCCGCCGGTATAGGCCACCAGCTCATGGCCGTTGTCCAGGATCACGCGGTACCGCGAGTCCGGCAGGATTTCGGCCACCCGGCCGTTCATCTCGATCAGTTCTTCCTTCGCCATGCGGCTCCTTCCTCGCGTGGGAGTGCGGTGCTCCCCCGCCCTCTGTGCCTGGCTGCCCCGCACCACGCGGACAGTCCGGCCCCGGATGTATGCATTGTAAGGCCCGGTGCCTGCGCCCGTATTTGCGAGGGGTATGCCTTCGGCGCGTCCCGCCGTAGGATCGTTTCGATCGAACCACACAGGAGACCGCGATGATCCGCCGCAGAACCTGGCTGGGCGTGCTCGGCGCCGCCACGCTGCCCGCGTGGGCGCAGACGGGCTTTCCCTCGCGGCCGGTACGCATCGTGCCCTTCGGCACCGCCGGCGGACCCATCGACACGCTGGCGCGCGTCTACGGCGAGCGCCTGTCGGCGCGCTGGGGGCAGCCGGTGCTGGTCGATCCCAAGCCCGGCGCCAGCGGCATCCTCGCGGCCGATTTCGTGGCCAAGGCGCCGGCCGACGGACACACGGTGCTGTTCACGCTGCCGCTCACGCACGTGAACAACGCCATCCTGCAGCCGAAGCTGCCGTACGACCCCGTCCGGGACTTCCAGCCGCTGTCGATGGTGGCCACCGGCGGGCCGATGATCGTCGCCCGCGCGAACGCGCCTTACGCGAACCTGCAGGAGTTCGTCGAGTTCGCCAGGAAAAAGGGCCGCATGACCTACGGCACCTGGGGCAACGGCTCGACGGCGCATCTCTTCGGCGAGCTCCTCAGGCGGCAAAGCGGCACCGACCTCGTGCACGTCGCGTACAAGGCGGAAGCCGCGGCGCACCAGGACCTCTTCGGCGAGCAGCTGGACTTCGCCTGGGCCAATCCGGCCAGCGCGCGCAACCACTCGCAGGCGGGCCGCATGAAGGTGCTGGGCATCGCCGCCATCAACCGCGTCTCGACCTTGCCCAACGTGCCGACCTTCCGCGAACAGGGTTTCCAGGGCTTCGACATCGAAAGCTGGATCGGTGTCTATGCGCCGGCGCGCACGCCGGACGCCGCGGTGCAGGCCTGGACGAGCGCGCTGCGCGAACTGACGGCGCTGCCCGAGATCCAGGCGCGCCTGACCGCCTTCGGCTTCGAACCGCTGGGTAACACGCCCGCAGAATTCATGGCGCGCTACCGCGCCGACTACCCGCGCGTGGCCGAACTGATCAAGGCTGCCGGCGTGACCGCGGAGCAGTGAGGTGACGCGCACGATCCCGATTGCCGTGGACACCGGCACGGCCTACGGCCGCCCGGCCCCGACGCACCAGCGCGAACTCACTGAGGTCGGGCCCGGCACGCCGATGGGCGAACTGCTGCGCCGATACTGGCACCCGGTTGGGCTGGTCGCCGATGCGTGCGCCACGCCGCGCAAGATCCGCGTGCTGGGCGAAGACCTCATCCTGTTCCGCGATGGCCAGGGCCAGCCGGGCCTGGTCTACCCGCACTGCGCGCACCGCGGCACCTCGCTGTACTACGGCAAGGTGGAAGAGCGCGGCATCCGCTGCTGCTACCACGGGTGGCTGTTCGACGTGCAGGGGCACTGCCTCGACCAGCCTTGCGAGCCCGAGGGCGGCCGCGCACGCGACAAGGTGCGCCAGCCGTGGTACCCCGTGCAGGAGCTGTACGGGCTGGTGTGGGCCTACCTCGGGCCGGCGCAGAAGAAGCCGGTGCTGCCTCGCTACGAATGCCTGGAGCAGTTGGAGCCGGGCGAGTTCGTGGAAACCGACGACCGCAGCATCGGCGGCGGCGGCCCGCCGATCATCCCGTGCAACTGGCTGCAGCACTACGAGAACCTGGTCGACCCCTTCCACGTGGTCATCCTGCACTCGTCGTTCAGCGGCACGCAGTTCGTGCCCGAGATGGCGGTGATGCCGCAGGTGAGCTGGGACACCACCGAGCACACCGTGCGCACGCTGTCGCTGCGCACGCTGCCGGATGGCCGCACCTTCCGCCGCATCAGCGAGGCCGGCCTGCCGACCCTGCGCGTGATCCCGAATCCGCGGGTGGGCCGCTTCGGCCCGGTGGAGTCGCTCGGCTGGGTGCTGCCGATTGACGACCACCACTTCCGCATCTACGTCGCCGGCCGCGTGCGCGAGCCGGGCGAGCTGCACGCGATGCGCTCGCGTCCGGACGGCAAGCGGCTGTGGGAGGAACTGGGGGAAGAGGAGCACCAGCGCTGGCCGGCCGACTACGAGGCGATGGTGAGCCAGGGGCCGATCGCGAAGCACTCCGAGGAGCACCTCGCCACCAGCGACCGGGGCCTCGTGATGTTGCGCCGCCTGCTGCACAAGCAGCTCGATGCACTGAGGGAAGGACGCGACCCGGCCGGCGTCTTCTTCGACCCCGGCACGCCGCCGGTGCGCTTCAGCGCGGGCAACTGGATCGAGGGCTAACGTGACATCAGGCCGTTGATCCCGTCGACCACCATCTGGGTGCCGACGGCGATCAGCAGGATGTCGCCCGCCACCTGCACGTACTTGTGGCCGGCCGGCACCTTCGGCAGGCTGACCAGCACTTGCTGCGGCACCGGCGCCACGGTCACGGTCGCGGGCAGCGGCTGGCCGACCGCCCACTGCTTCTTCGCCTGTCCGGGCGGCATGCAGCCGTTGTTCTTCTTGGCCAGGCCGGGCGGGCAATGCTTGCCCCCGCTGGAGGCGTAGTACCTGCGCACCGCTTCGCGGTTGCGGTCGTCGAAGTGCGCCCCCGGAGTCACGGCGTGCTTCTCCTTCTTCTCCTTCTTCTCCTTGTGTTCCTTCTTTGCCTTGCGTTCGTGCTTGTGGTCGTCGCCGGCTTCATGCTTGCCGCCGCCGGCCCAGGGCGGGGGCGCGGCCATGGCGGGTACGGCGCCGAGCGCGGCTGCGACCAGCAGGCAAAGCAGGCGCGGGGAACGGGGCATGACGGTCATGGGGACTCCTTGTGGGTGCCCGTGACCAACGTGCCCTTCGACGCGCGGT
>JAESGR010001200.1_pt1 | contig 10164 bp, 12 predicted proteins | sample 9269771 | NCBI WGS metagenome assembly JAESGR01 (sample SAMN15739572, study PRJNA653492) | algae metagenome | isolation source: Chroococcus sp. CMT-3BRIN-NPC107 and co-occurring heterotrophs from well... | place: USA: Clark Mountains Wilderness, California | collected 2010-04-18
GGCAGCTGCCGGGGGACGCCGTGGCAATCACGGCCGACGTCGGCACCGCCGACGGCGCCGCCCGCTTCGTGGAGGAGGCGGCCGAGGCGCTCGGCGGGCTCGACATCGTCGTCCCCAACGCCGGCGGGCCGCCCGCCGGCACGTTCGCCACCACGCCGCTCGACCGCTACCTGCCGGCGCTCGAGCTGAACCTGCTCTCGACGGTGGCCATGTGCCACGCCGCGGTGCCACGGCTCGTCGCCCAGGGCTGGGGCCGGGTGGTCGCCATCACGTCGGTCACGGTCCGCCAGCCGGCCGCCGAGCTGATCCTCTCCAACACGGCGCGGGCCGGCGTCACCGGCTTCCTGAAGACGCTGGCCTCGGAGGTGGCGGCCCACGGCGTCACGGTCAACAGCGTGCAGCCCGGCATGCACGCCACCGACCGCCTCACCGGCCTCCACGGCGGCGACACCGCCGCCGCAGCCCGCCTCGTGCCGACCGGCGAGCTCGGCCGGCCCGACGACTTCGGGCGGGTCGTCGCCTTCCTGTGCTCGGAGCACGCCAAGTTCGTCACCGGCGCCGCGCTGCCCGTCGACGGCGGCGCCAGCCGCGGCCTGCAGTAGCCCGGCGAGGCGGTTCGGGCGCGATGGCGTGCTCGGTAGGGTCGACGGATGCCCCTGCGCCACGTCGTCCTCCTCCGCTTCACCCCAGGCACCGAACCGCGGCAGGTCGACGAGATCGCCCGTGCGCTTCGCTCCCTGCCCGGGTCGATCCCGGAGCTCGACGACTACCGCGTGGGCACCGACCTCGGGTTGAACGAGGGCAACTGGGACTTCGGCATCGCCGCCGACTTCGCCACCGAGGAGCACTACCGGACCTACCGCGACGACCCCGACCACCAGCGGATCATCCGGGAGCTGATCCAGCCGGTGGTGGCCGAGCGGGCCGCGGTCCAGTTCGCCACCTGACCACCCGCCGAGGCGCGGGACGGCGTCGGGGCCGTGACGTAGGGTCCGCGCCCATGACCGACACCCCGTGGCTCGGAGACGCCGTCTCGCTCGTGGAGGCCTTCCGGGCCGGCGAGCGGTCGCCGGCCGAGGAGCTCGACGCAACCCTCGCCGCCATCGACGCCAGCGAGCTCAACGCCTTCGTCCACCTCGACGTCGACGGCGCCCGGGCGACCGCCGCCGACGCGGACGTGACCAAGCCCTTCGGCGGCGTGCCCGTCGGCATCAAGAGCCTCGAGATGGTGGAGGGCTGGCCCTACAGCGAGCAATCGCTGGTCTTCCGCGACCGCACGGCGACCGTGACCGCCACGAGCGTGCAGCGCCTGCGCGACGTCGGCGGGATCGTCGCCGTCGGCCAGACGCTGGCGTCGGAGTTCGGCGGCCTGAACGTGTCGAAGAACCGCCTCCACGGCACCTGCCACAACCCGTGGCGCCAGGGCGCGACCGCCGGCGGCTCCTCCGGCGGCTCGTCGGCCGCGGTCGCCGGCGGGCTCGTGCCGATCGCCACCGGCGGCGACGGCGGAGGGTCGATCCGCATCCCCGCCGGCTTCTGCGGGCTGCTCGGCATGAAGGGCACCGCCGGCCGGATCCCCCGCGGCCCCCGGACCCTGATCCACCCCATGACCGTGGTCGTGGGCTGCCAGGCCCGTTCCGTGCGCGACGCGGCGCGCTGGTACGACGTCACCAGCGGCTTCGACCGCCGTGACCCCTACTCGCTCCCCCGCATCGACGGCTGGGAGCGCGACCTCGGCACGTTCGACCTGGAGGGCAAGAAGGTCGCCATCGCCCCGACGCTCGGCTCGGCCGTCGTCCGGACCGAGGTGCAGGACCGGGTGGTCGCCGCCGCCGAGGCCCTCGCCCGCGACGCCGGTCTCGTGGTCGTCGACGTGCCCGTCGAGCTGCCGCCGCTCGACCTCACCTGGGCCCTCGCCAACCTTGCCGGCCTCCACGGCGACCTCGAGGGCCGCTGGCCCGGGTGCAAGGACGACCTCACCAAGGAGATCGCCTTCGGCATGGAGCTCTCTGAGCAGATGGTCGACGTCCACGTCGTCGCCCGCGGCGAGCAGGCCCGGACCGAGGCCAACGAGCGCATGGCCGACCTCTTCGACCAGGTCGACTTCGTCATCTCGGCGACCAACCCGGACGTCGCGTTCCCGGCCGAGGTGATGATGAACACGCGGGTGGGCGACCAGAAGGTCGACGGCGGCAACAACGGCGCCCTCACCATCCCCGCCAACATCACCGGCAACCCTGCGGTGTCCATCCCGATCGAGCCGTTCGACGGGCTCCCCGTCGGCATGCAGGTGATGGGCCGGCACCACGAGGACCAGCTGCTCTTCGACCTGGCGCTCACCGTGGAGCGCACCACGCCCTGGCCGCTCGTGGCGCCGGGCACGCCCCGCTAGGGACCGGGTGTCGGGGCCGGGGCCGCCCCCGGACGAGGCGGCCCCGGCCGACGCCGTCGCTCAGAAGCCGAAGGGCACCAGGCCGATCAGCTTGGGCGTGAACGGCGTGGTCCCGAGGGCCAGCGTGACCGCCGGTCCGCCGTGGGCCCGGAGGTAGTCGAGCATGTGGCCGAGGTCGGACACGTTGTTGCTCGCCGGCAGCGGCGCCAGGGCGAGGGTGCTCAGGACGCCGATGGCCCGACCGTCGCGATCGAGGAACGCGCTGCCCGAGCGGGGATGCCCGGCGTGAGCGTGTACACGGGGTGGTTCCAGCCGTTGGCGTCGGTCCCGAGGCTCGTGCCGGTCTTCGGGCTCAGGACGGCGACGCCGCCACGGAGCGACGAGTTGCCGTAGCTGTAGACGGTCTCGCCGGCGGCGGTGGCGTCACCGAGGCCGACGGGGCCGCCGTAGACGGGGATCGACGGGTTGACCCGCCCGTGATCGGCCGGGTCGAGGCGGATGAGGGCGAAGTCGTTGTGCTGGCAGGCGTCGGGGTCGGTCTCCCCCACGGCCTGCATGGTGAGCCAGGAGTTGTACGCCAGGACCCCGGGACGGGTGGCGCCGGTGACCTCGACCGGCGTGCCGAGCGGCAGGGAGCCGGCCTCGCAGCCGTTGGTCTCGGTGGCCTCGCCGGTGCCCGAGCAGTGGGCGGCCTGGCCGATGTACACGTCGGTGCCGTCGGTGAAGACGAAGTTGGCGGTGCACTGGGCACCCTCGGTGAAGGTCTGCACGCCGGGCTCGATGGTGGCGGTGGCGGGCGGCGCCCACGTCGGTGCGGCGGCGACCGACGTCGGGGCCGCCGCAGCGCCGACCAGCAGGGTCGATGCCAGGCCGAGGGCGGCGAGGGCCCGGCGGATGGGACGGGGAGGCGCGGCGGGGCGCGTGCAGTGGGGGGTGGCTCGCATGGGTGACCCGCTTCGTGACCCGGGTCACCGGTTCCTGTCCCGAAGCCCGACATTTTTCCGGGCCTCGGCACGGAGGCGGGAAGATCGAACGCCTGTACGATGTTGGCACGATCGCCAACCCGATCGGGTAGGCGACCACCCGAAACCGTCACCCCCCCTGTGGAGACTGGGACCATGGCACGGCAGCTCACCCTCCTCGAACCCAAGCGCACCTGGCGGATGGACGAGCGGACGCGCGAGATCGGCCGCCGAGGCGTCGCCTCGGCCCGGGCGGAGCTCGCCGCCCACCGCCCCACCGACGAGGACGACCGCTCGCACGCCGCGTGACCGCAGCCGGCGGCCCGTGCCTTGACCGCCCGGTCAAGGCACGGTCTACGCTGCCGGCATGACCGAGGTCGTGATCGTCGAAGCCGTCCGCACCCCCGTCGGGAAGCGCAACGGCGGCCTGTCCACCCTCCACCCCGCGGAGACGCTGGGCACGGTCCAGCGGGCCGTCGTCGAACGGGCCGGCGTCGACCCGGCGACGGTCGAGCAGGTGGTCGCCGGTTGCGTGAGCCAGATCGGCGAGCAGGCCTTCGACATCGGCCGCACCGCCTGGCTCGCCGCCGGGCTGCCCCTCGAGGTGGCCGCGACCACCGTCGACACGCAGTGCGGGTCGTCGCAGCAGGCCACCGGCCTGGCCACCGCCCTGGTGGCGGGTGGCGTGGTCGACGTCGCCGTCGCCTGCGGCGTCGAGGCCATGAGCCGGGTCCCGATCGGTTCCAACGCCTCGGGCAACTTCGGCCGACCGATCCCCAAGTCGTACTTCGAGCGCTACGAGTTCACCTCGCAGTTCGAGGGCGCCGAGCGCATCGCCGAGAAGTGGGGCATCAGCCGCTCGGACGCCGACGAGTTCGGCCTGCGCTCGCAGGAGCTCGCGGCCCAGGCCTGGGCCGAGGGCCGCTTCGAGGGCCAGATCGTGGCCGTCGACGCCCCCGACGTCGACGAGGAGGGCAAGCCCACCGGCACGACGCACCACGTCGACCGCGACGAGGGCCTGCGCGAGACCAGCCTCGAGAAGCTGGCCAAGCTCAAGCCCGTCGCCCGCGAGGACGGCGTCCACACCGCCGGCTCGTCGTCGCAGATCTCCGACGGCGCCGCCGCCCTGCTGATGATGACGAGCGACAAGGCCGCCGAGCTCGGGCTCACGCCGCGTGCTCGGGTCGTCGACACCTGCCTGGTCGGCGTCGACCCCGTGCTCATGCTCACGGGGCCGATCGACGCCACCCGGCGCCTGCTCTCGCGCACCGGCCTCACCATCGACGACATCGACACCTTCGAGGTCAACGAGGCCTTCGCCTCGGTCGTGCTGGCCTGGGCCAAGGAGCTCGAGGTCCCGATGGACAAGGTGAACCCGAACGGCGGCGCCATCGCCCTCGGCCACCCCCTCGGCGGCACCGGCGCCGTGCTGCTCACCAAGGCCCTGCACGAGCTCGAGCGCACCGACGGCCGCTACGGCCTGGTGTCCATGTGCTGCGGCGGCGGGCTCGGCACCGGCACCATCATCGAGCGCATCTGACGCTCCGGCTCGCCGGCCCGGACCGGCCGCGTCGGGCGTCACCCCCTCGTCGTAGGGTGGCGCCGTCGGCCGTCCCGCCGGCGCCCTCGCGGTCCCACCGCCGATCCGTCCGCCCGATCGGAGCCGCCGTGCCGCCACCGCCCACGCCGCGTCGGGCGTGCCCCCGCCGGTGCCGTCGCGCCGTCGCGCTGCTGGTGCTCGTGGTGGCCGCCGCGTGCACGGCGCCGGCCCGCCCGGACGTCGTCGCCCTCCCCGGCGGCGGCGGGCGAGGCACCGCCGCCGCCGTCGACCACGTGGTCGACGGCGACACGCTGGACCTCGACTTCGGCGGCGGCCGCGTCGAGCGGGCCCGCCTGCTCGGGATCGACACGCCCGAGACCGTGAAGCCCGACGCGCCGGTCGAGTGCTTCGGCCCGGAGGCGTCGGCGAGGACCAAGGACCTGCTCCCGCCGGGCACGCCCGTGCTCGTGCAGCGCGACGCGGAGGCCCGGGATCGCTACGGCCGGCTGCTCGTCTACCTCTGGCGGCGGGCCGACGGCCTGTTCGTGAACGTCGCCCTCGTGGCCGGCGGCCACGCCCGCACCCTGTCCATCGCGCCCAACACCGCCCACCGGGCCGACCTCTCGGCGGCCTCGGCGTCCGCCGCCGCCTCCGGGGCCGGCCTCTGGGGCGCCTGCCCCCTCGAGTAGCGCGAGTCGTGCGGGCGGGCCGGGCGACGACCCCCCGCAGGTAGCGTTCCCCGGGTGGAGGACCCCCGATGACCGAGCTGGCCGAGCGCCTGGGCTTCGCCGCCGACGCCAAGGTCGTCATCGTCAACTGCGACGAGCTCGGGGCCAGCCACGCCTGCAACGCCGGCGTCTACGAGTCCCTGCGGTCGGGCCTGGCCACCAGCGCCACGATCATGGTGCCGGCGCCCTGGGCGCGCGAGGCCGCCTCCCGGTACCGCGGCGAGGACGTCGGCGTGCACCTCACGCTCAACGCCGAGCACGACCGCTACCGGTGGGGGCCCATCACCCGGGCGCCGTCGCTGCTCGACGGCGACGGCGGGTTCCCCCGGACGCTCGCGGACCTCTGGGACCACGCCGACCTCGACGAGTCCCGCCGGGAGCTGCGGGCCCAGGTGGAGCGGGCGATCCTCTGGGGCTTCGACATCAGCCACCTCGACTCGCACCTGGGGTCGCTGCAGCTGCGCCCCGAGTTCTTCGACATCTACCTCGACCTCGCCCTCGAGTTCCGCCTGCCGGTGCGCCTCGCCGGTGCGGCAGCCGAGCGGGTCGTCGGCTTCCCGTTCCGTGCCCTCGCCGCCGAGGAGGGCGTGCTGTCGCCCGACCACCTCGTCGAGGCCGGCGACGTGGGGAGCCGGCGGGCCATCGAGCAGGCCCTGCACGAGCTCGAGCCGGGGGTCACCGAGCTGGTGCTCCACCCCGCCATCGACTCACCCGAGCAGCGGGCCTACGACGACGCCTGGTCGCGCCGGGTCGACGACCACCACCTGCTCTGCTTCGACGCCGAGCTGCCGGTGATGCTGCGACGGGCCGGCGTCGAGCGCATCGGCTACCGCCCGCTGCGCGACCTCCAGCGCGCCGGCTGACCGCCCGTCGCCGCTGACCGCCGGCGCCGCGGCCCACCGGCCGTCAGGTGTCGGTGGCGGCCGCCAGCTCCTCGCGCATGGCCCGGTGCTCCGGCGTGCCGTCGAGCGACAGCACGTCGAGCAGGCGACCTGTGCTGCCCGCCACCTTCATGCGACCCGACATGAACTCGGCGTTGAGGTCGAGGTCGCCGCGCAGGAGCCGCACGGCGTCGGCGTACTTCGTGGTCAGGCTGACGTCGGGCCCGTCGGCGGCGCCGAGCGACGCCTCGGCCACCCGCCCGTCGACGTAGCGGACCACGTAGCGCACCTCACCGGTCGGCGACCCCGGCACGACCACCTCGACGGTCGCCGTGGCGCCCGGGACCTCCGGCAGGCCGGCGCCCAACTCGGCCAGCCGCGCCACCCACTCGCTCGACAGGTACTGCACCACGGGGACCTCCAGGCCGACGGAGCAGCGAGCGTACCCAGGCGGCGCCCCCGGCCCGCCGGGCCGATCGACGGAACCCGTCAGCGCAGGCCGGCGAACAGGTCGGACTCGGGGAGCTCGGAGGGCACCCGGCTGTGGGCGAGCTGGTAGTCCTCCCACGGGTACAGGCCGGCGACGACGTCGTCGGGCAGCCCGAACCAGAAGGGCGACGTGGGGTCGATCTGGGTGGCGTGGGCCTTCAGCGCACCGCTGCGTGCCTGGTAGAAGTCGCGCACGTCGATCTGCGTCGTGATGAGGTGGTCGTTCGACGGGCGGTCGAACCACTTCTGGTCGAACGGCGACTCGACGCCGGCGTCCAGGAACCCCTGGTGCATGGCGGTGAAGCGGGCCCTCGACCAGGCCGAGTAGTAGAGCTTCGAGGGGGTCCACGGCTCCCCCGCCTCCGGGAAGCGCTCGGGGTCGCCGGCGGCCTCCCACGCGACGATCGAGATGTCGTAGACGCGCAGGTGGTCGGGGTGGGGGTAGCCCTGCTGGTCGTCGCCGTAGGTGATGATGACCTGCGGCCGGTCCCGCCGGATGATCGCCACCAGGCGGCCGACGGCCTCGTCGAGCGGGGCGTTGGCGAAGGCCCGGGGGTCGGCGTTCTCCGGCGTGCCCGGCATGCCGGAGTCCCGGTAGCCGAGCATCTCGAGCGTCTGGTAGCCGATGATGGCCACCGACTGCTCGAGCTCCTCCTGGCGGACCTGCGGCAGGCGCTCGCGCACCTCGGGCCGGTCCATCGCCGGGTTCAGGATGTCGCCGGCCTCGCCGCCGGTGCAGCAGACCAGCGTGGCGTGGACGCCCTCGGCGGTGTACCGGGCGACGGTGCCGGCGCCCTTCGATGCCTCGTCGTCGGGGTGGGCGTGGACGCTGAGGAGGCGGAGATCGGCGGAGGTCACGGACGGGAACGGTACAAGCAAGGCCCGGCGACACTGACCGGCCCCGACCTCGGACCGGCGGTGGACGGGCGGATGTCGGTCACCCGTGCGGGCGGCCCCGCACTACCCTGACCCGGACGGCGGCGAGCGGAGGAGTGGGACCGACGTGGACTGGGGCGAGGCCGAGACCTGGTGCTGGATCTGGCTGATCGCCGCCGTCGTGTTCGGCCTGGGCGAGCTCGCGGTCGCCGGTTCGTTCTTCCTCGCCCCCTTCGCCGTCGGCGCGGGCGTGGCGTCGCTGCTCGCCTTCGCCGGCGTCCCCCTCGGCCTCGAGTGGGTCGCCTTCCTCGGCGTCTCCGTCGGGTCGTTCCTCGCCCTGCGCCCCCTCGCCCGGCGCCTCGACCTGGAGGGACCGGTGCTCGGCATCGGCTCGCACCGCCAGATCGGGCAGACGGCTCGGGTGATCGAGGCGATCGACGGCGCCAACGACCACGGCTCGGTGATGCTCGGCACCGAGCACTGGCGCGCCGAGAGCACCGACGGCCAGCAGATCCCGGTCGGCGCCACCGTGTCGGTGGTCGAGGTCCGAGGCACCCGCCTGCTCGTGCGCTACGACCCGACGGTCGCCACGCCACCGCCGCTCGATCCGCCCGCCCCCACCTGACCCCGACCCGGAGACACCACCGTGGAGCTCGTCGTCGCCCTGGCGATCATCGCCTTCTTCTTCCTGATCTTCGCGGCCAGCGCCGTCAAGATCGTCCAGCCCTTCCAGCGGGGCGTGAAGGAGCGGCTCGGCAAGTACCGCGAGACCCTCGACCCCGGCCTGCGGGTCATCGTCCCGTTCGTCGACAAGATCCGCCTCGTCGACATGCGCGAGCAGGTGGTCGACGTCCCGCCGCAGGAGGTCATCACCTCCGACAACGTCGTGGTGTCGGTCGACGCCGTCGTCTACTACGAGCCCACCGACCCCCAGCGCCTCGTCTACAACGTCGCCAACTTCATCCTCGCCGTCACCAAGCTGGCCCAGACGAACCTGCGCAACGTCGTGGGCGACATGCAGCTCGACCAGGCCCTCACGAGCCGCGACACGATCAACCACGGCCTGCGCGACATCCTCGACGACGCCACCGACAAGTGGGGCGTGCGCGTCGTGCGCGTGGAGATCCAGCGGATCGACCCGCCGCCCGACGTCATGCACGCCATGCACGAGCAGATGAAGGCCGAGCGGACCCGACGCGCCGTGGTCACCGAGGCCGACGGCCGCCGGTCGGCGGCGGTCACCACCGCCGAGGGCGAGAAGGAGTCGGCGATCCTCCGTGCCGAGGGCGAGCGCCAGCGCCAGATCCTCCAGGCCCAGGGCGACGCCGAGGCCACCAAGGCCCTCGCCGAGGCCGAGCGGTTCCGCCAGCTCACGGTGGCCGAGGGCGAGGCACTCGCCATCACCACCGTGTACGACGCCATCCACGCCGGGAACCCGTCGCCCGACCTGCTGGCGGTCAAGTACCTGGAGGCCCTGGGGCGCATCGCCAACGGCAACGCCACCAAGATCTTCCTTCCCGCCGACTTCTCGAGCGGCATGGGCGCACTGGGCGCGGTCGCCGAGCTGTTCACCGGCGCCGACGGCGGCGACGCGGCACGGGCCCAGCGCTCGACCGACGGCCGGGCCGACCTCGGCCGCCGCCTGGCCCAGGCCGACCGGGAGCGGGCCGCCGAGGCCGCCAAGCCGCTCGGCGAGGGCGTGGTGCCGCCGCCGGTCGTCGAGATCCCGACGGCCCCACCCGTGCCGCCGCCCGGCCCGCTCGACCAGCCGCCGCTGCCGCCCATCCCGCCCGCCTGAGGCGCCGCCTGGCCGGCGCGAGGCACGACAGCACCCGGCCCCGGACGCGAACATCCCGCCGGCTCGTCACGGTGTGACGCTCCGGCGGGATGTCGACTGGTGGCCGACCTCTCCGAGATCGCTCCCGCCGCATGGTGGACGGGCCCGGTGGCGAGCGGGGAGGGCGTCTGACGACGTCCGCTCCGTGGCGCATCCGCGGTCCGTGATGGGAACGGGTGGCGATGCCGGCAGGTCGGCCGGTGGTGGCGATCACCCCGGAGGGGAACGCTCCAGGTGGTCCTTGGGCCTCACGGTGTTCGTGCACCTCCTCGAAGCGGGTGGCGTTTCGTTCCGTGCCGTCGGATGTGACGTCCGACGCACCTGCAGGGTGCGCCCGCGACGGGCCGAGGTCAACCCTTGAACTTGGCCCAGCCCGGTGGTATCGGTGGACGGCTGGCGTGCTCGACGGCTCCGGCGCCTACGTCGGCTCGTCGGTGCCGGTGGTGGTGTCGTCGTCGG
>JAESGR010001202.1_pt1 | contig 10129 bp, 7 predicted proteins | sample 9269771 | NCBI WGS metagenome assembly JAESGR01 (sample SAMN15739572, study PRJNA653492) | algae metagenome | isolation source: Chroococcus sp. CMT-3BRIN-NPC107 and co-occurring heterotrophs from well... | place: USA: Clark Mountains Wilderness, California | collected 2010-04-18
CGCGCTCAATGAGGCCGGGCTTTTCCTTCGGCACGAGCATGTCGTCGATGGCGATCGAGATGCCGGCCTTGGTCGCGAGGCGGAAGCCCGCCTGCAGCAGCTTGTCGGCGAAGACGACGGTGTCCTTCAGGCCGCACTTGCGGAACGAGGTGTTGATGAGGCGCGAGATCTCCTTCTTCTTCAGCGTCTTGTTGAGGTTCGAGAACGGAAGCCCCTTCGGCAGGATCTCCGACAGCAGGGCCCGGCCGACCGTGGTGTCGACAAGCTTGGTCACCGGCGTGAACGCGCCGCTGTCCTTGTCCTTCTCGTACTCGGTCAGGCGCACGCTGACGCGCGCCGTCACCTCGACCTGCTCGTTGTCGAGCGCTCGCTGCACCTCGGCAACGTCGGCGAAGATGATTCCCTCTCCCTTGGCGTTGATGCGCTCGCGCGTCGCGTAGTAGAGGCCGAGCACGACGTCCTGCGAGGGCACGATCGACGGCTCGCCGTTGGCCGGGAAGAGCACGTTGTTCGACGCCAGCATCAGCGTGCGCGCTTCCATCTGGGCTTCGATGCTCAGCGGGATGTGCACGGCCATCTGGTCGCCGTCGAAGTCGGCGTTGAACGCCGCGCAGACGAGCGGGTGCAGCTGGATCGCCTTGCCCTCGATCAGGACCGGCTCGAAGGCCTGGATGCCGAGGCGGTGCAGCGTCGGGGCGCGGTTCAGGAGCACCGGGTGCTCCTTGATGACCTCCTCGAGGATGTCCCACACCACCGGCGTGCCGGTCTCGACTTCCTTCTTCGCCGCCTTGATGGTCGTGGCGATGCCCATCGCCTCGAGGCGCGAGAAGATGAAGGGCTTGAACAGCTCGAGCGCCATCAGCTTCGGCAGGCCGCACTGGTGCAGCTTGAGCGTGGGGCCGACGACGATGACCGAGCGGCCCGAGTAGTCGACGCGCTTGCCGAGCAGGTTCTGGCGGAAGCGGCCGCTCTTGCCCTTGATCATGTCGGCGAGCGACTTGAGGGCGCGCTTGTTGGCGCCGGTCATCGCCTTGCCGCGACGGCCGTTGTCGAGCAGCGAATCCACCGCCTCCTGCAGCATCCGCTTCTCGTTGCGGACGATGATCTCCGGCGCCTTCAGCTCCAGCAGCCGCGCCAGGCGGTTGTTGCGGTTGATGACGCGGCGATAGAGGTCGTTCAGGTCGGAGGTCGCGAAGCGGCCGCCGTCGAGGGGAACGAGCGGACGCAGGTCGGGCGGGAGGACCGGCAGGACCTCCATCACCATCCACTGCGGCTTGATGCCCGACTTCTTGAAGGCCTCCATGACCTTCAGGCGCTTCGAGTTCTTCTTGACCTTCAGCTCGCTGCCGGTCATGTCGTTGCGCAGCTTGTCGATCTCGACGTCGAGGTCGATCTCGGCCAGCAGCTTGTGCACGCCCTCGGCGCCCATGAGCGCGACGAACTCGTCACCGTGCTCGGCGCGCTTCGCGTCGTAGTCGTCCTCGGTCATGATCGAGAACTTCTTCAGCGGCGTCATGCCCGGATCGACGACCACGTAGGCCTCGAAGTACAGCACCCGCTCGATGTCGCGCAGCGTCATGTCGAGCACGAGGCCCAGGCGCGACGGCAGCGACTTCAGGAACCAGATGTGCGCGCAGGGCGCCGCCAGGTCGATGTGGCCCATGCGCTCGCGCCGCACCTTGGTCTGCGTGACCTCGACGCCGCACTTCTCGCAGATGACGCCGCGGTGCTTCAGGCGCTTGTACTTGCCGCACAGGCACTCGTAGTCCTTGATCGGCCCGAAGATCTTGGCGCAGAAGAGGCCATCGCGCTCCGGCTTGAACGTCCGGTAGTTGATCGTCTCGGGCTTCTTGACCTCGCCGAACGACCACGAGCGGATCTTCTCCGGGCTGGCGAGCCCGATCTTGATCGCGTCGAAGTGCTCGTCGGGGGTGAATTGGCGGAACAGGTCCAGCAATCCCTTCATGCTTCTCTCCTGAAATTCGTGATGGTGCGAACTGAACGGACGGTGGTCGTCATGCTCAGTTGCGCTCCAGCTCGATGTCGATGCCCAGAGACCGGATTTCCTTGACCAGCACGTTGAACGATTCCGGCATGCCGGCCTCGATGGCGTGCTCGCCCTTGACGATCGACTCGTAGACCTTGGTCCGGCCGTTCACGTCGTCCGACTTGACGGTCAGCATCTCCTGCAGCACGTAGCTGGCGCCGTAGGCTTCGAGGGCCCAGACCTCCATCTCGCCGAAGCGCTGGCCGCCGAACTGCGCCTTGCCGCCGAGCGGCTGCTGCGTGACCAGGCTGTACGGGCCGGTCGAGCGGGCGTGCATCTTGTCGTCGACGAGGTGGTGCAGCTTCAGCACGTGCATGTAGCCGACCGTCACCGGACGCTCGAAGGCATCGCCGGTGCGACCGTCGTGCAGCACCGCCTGGGTGCGCGTCTCGGTCAGGCCCTTGGCCTTGGCGATCTCGTCCGGGTAGGCGAGCTTCAGCATCGCGCGGATCTCGTCCTCGGCGGCCCCGTCGAAGACCGGCGTCGCGAAAGGCACGCCGGTCGACAGGTTCTGCGCCATCTCGCGGATCTGCTCGTCGGACAGGTGGTCCAGGCGCTCGGTCTTGCCGCCGCTCTTGTTGTAGAGCTCGTCGAGGAACCTGCGCAGCTCGGCCACCTTGGCCTCCTTCTGCAGCATGTCGCCGATGCGCTGGCCGATGCCCTTGCCGGCCCAGCCGAGGTGAACCTCGAGGACCTGGCCGACGTTCATCCGCGACGGCACGCCGAGCGGATTGAGGACGATGTCGCACGGGGTGCCGTCGGCCATATACGGCATGTCCTCGACCGGGACGACCTTCGAGACGACGCCCTTGTTGCCGTGCCGCCCGGCCATCTTGTCGCCGGGCTGCAGGCGGCGCTTGACCGCGAGGTAGACCTTGACCATCTTCAGCACGCCGGCGGGCAGCTCGTCACCCTGCGTCAGCTTCTTCTTCTTCTCGTCGAAGGCGAGGTCGAAGCTGTGCCGCGTCTGCTCAAGCGAGTTCTTGATCGACTCGAGCTGGTTGGCGAGGTCCTCGTCGGCGGGGCGGATGTCGAACCAGTGGTACTTCTCGACGCTGGCCAGGTAGGCCTCGTCGATGGGCGTGCCCTTGGCGATCTTGTTCGGGCCGCCGTTGGCCGGCTTGCCGAGCAGGAGCTTCTGGATCCGGTCGAAGGCGTCGGCCTCGACGATGCGCAGCTGGTCGTTGAGGTCGAGGCGGTAGCGCTTCAGCTCGTCGTCGATGATCTGCTGGGCACGCTTGTCGCGCTGGATGCCTTCGCGGGTGAACACCTGCACGTCGATGACCGTGCCGTTGGTGCCCTGGTCGACGCGCAGCGACGTGTCCTTCACGTCGGAGGCCTTCTCGCCGAAGATGGCACGCAGGAGCTTTTCTTCCGGCGTCAGCGTGGTCTCGCCCTTCGGCGTGACCTTGCCCACCAGCGTGTCGCCCGGATTCACCTCGGCCCCGACGTAGACGATGCCGGACTCGTCGAGTCGGCCGAGCTGCACTTCCGCCAGGTTCGGAATGTCGCGGGTGATCTCCTCGGCGCCGAGCTTGGTGTCGCGCGCCATGACCACCAGCTCCTCGATGTGAATCGAGGTGTAGCGGTCTTCGGCGATGACGCGCTCGCTGATGAGGATCGAGTCCTCGAAGTTGTAGCCGTTCCAGGGCATGAACGCGACCAGCATGTTCTGGCCGAGCGCCAGCTCGCCGAGGTCGGTCGAGGCACCGTCGGCGATGATGTCGCTGGCCTCGACCTTGTCGCCGCGCTTGACGATCGGACGCTGGTGGATGTTGGTGTTCTGGTTCGAGCGCTGGTACTTGATCAGGTTGTAGATGTCGACGCCGACCTCGCCGGCGACCGTCTCGCTGTCGTTGACGCGGATGACGATGCGGTTGGTGTCGACGTAGTCGACCACCCCGCCGCGCTTGGCGGCGACGACGGTGCCCGAGTCCTTGGCGGCGACGCGCTCGACGCCCGTGCCGACAAAGGCCTTCTCCGGGCGCAGGGTCGGAACCGCCTGACGCTGCATGTTGGCGCCCATGAGGGCGCGGTTGGCGTCGTCGTGCTCCAGAAACGGCACCAGCGACGCGGCGACCGACACGATCTGCGTCGGCGCGACGTCCATGTACTGGATCCGCTCGGCGGAGGTCAGGACCGACTCGCCGTTGTCTCGGGCCGAGACCAGCTCATCGATCAGCTTGCCTTCGCCGTCGAGCGTCGCGCTCGCCTGGGCGATGACGTACTTGCCCTCCTCGATCGCCGACAGGTAGTCGATCTGGTTCGTGACCTTGCCGTCGGCGACGCGGCGGTACGGCGTCTCGAGGAAGCCGTATTCGTTGAGCTGCGCGTAGAGCGCCAGCGAGTTGATCAGGCCGATGTTGGGGCCTTCCGGCGTCTCGATCGGGCAGACGCGGCCGTAGTGCGTCGGGTGCACGTCGCGGACCTCGAAGCCGGCGCGCTCGCGCGTCAGGCCGCCCGGGCCGAGCGCCGAGACGCGCCGCTTGTGCGTGATCTCGGAGAGCGGGTTCGTCTGGTCCATGAACTGGCTCAACTGCGACGCGCCGAAGAATTCCTTCAGCGCTGCCGAGATCGGCTTCGAGTTGATCAGGTCGTGCGGCATCAGGGCTTCGGTCTCGGCCTGGCCGAGACGCTCCTTCACCGCCTTCTCGATGCGGGCCAGGCCCGACCGGTACTGGTTCTCGGCCAGCTCGCCGACGCAGCGCACGCGCCGGTTGCCGAGGTGGTCGATGTCGTCGACCTCGCCGCGGCCGTTGCGCAGCTCGACCAGGATCTTGACGACGTCGAGGATGTCCTCGTTCGAAAGCGTCATCGCGCCTTCGGGCGTGTTGCGGCCGACGCGGGCGTTGAACTTCATCCGCCCGACGCGGGACAGGTCATACGTGTCGGCGCTGTAGAAGAGCCGGTGGAAAAGCGCCTCGACGGCGTCTTCGGTCGGCGGCTCGCCGGGGCGCATCATCCGGTAGATGGCGACGCGGGCGGAGAGCTGGTCGGCGGTCTCGTCGGATGCGAGCGTCTGCGAGATGTACGCGCCTTCGTCGAGCTCGTTGGTGTAGAGCGCCGGGATCTCTTTGACGCCGGCGGCACGCAGCTTCTTCAGGACGGAATCGGTCAGCTCGTCGTTGGCCTTGGCCAGGATCTCGCCGGTCTCGGCGTCGACGACGTTGCGGGCCAGGACCCGGCCGACGAGGTAGTCCTCGGGAACGCTGATGAACTTGGTCTCGGAGGTCTCGATGGAGCGAACGTGACGCGCGGTGATGCGCTTGTCCTTCTCGACGATGACCTTGCCTTCCTTGTCGGTGATGTCGAAGCGGGCGATCTCGCCGCGCAGGCGGTCGGCCACGAACTCGAGCTGCGCGCCCGTGTCCATGAGGCGGAAGTTGTCGAAGACGAAGAAGTTGGCGAGGATCGCCTCGGGATTGAGGCCGATCGCCTTCAGCAGGATCGTCACCGGCATCTTGCGGCGGCGGTCGACGCGGAAGTAGAGGATGTCCTTCGGGTCGAACTCGAAGTCCAGCCAGGAGCCACGGTAGGGAATGATCCGCGCCGAGAACAGCAGCTTGCCGCTCGAGTGCGTCTTGCCCTTGTCGTGCTCGAAGAACACGCCCGGCGAGCGGTGCAGCTGCGACACGATGACCCGCTCGGTGCCGTTGACGATGAACGAGCCGTAGTCGGTCATCAGGGGCACCTCGCCCATGTAGACCTCCTGCTCCTTGATCTCCTTGACGGTCTTCGCCTGCGCCGACTCGCGGTCGTAGATGATCATCTGCAGCTTGGCCCGAACGGCCGCGGCGTACGTGAGGCCGCGCTGCTGGCACTCCCGCGTGTCGAACGCGGGCTTGGCCATGTTGTATTCGATGAACTTCATCTCCACGAACCCGTTGTGCGAGACGATCGGGAACGCGGAGAGGAACGCCGCCTGCAGCCCTTCGGGCTTGCGCTTCTGCGGCGGGACGTCTTTTTGCAGGAAGGCGATGTACGAGTCCTTCTGCATGGTCAGCAGATAGGGCACGTTGAGAACGCTCTCGCGCTTGCCGAAGCTCTTGCGGATGCGCTTCTTCTCGGTATAGGTGTAGGGGATTGCTTGCTGCGCCATGAACTCTCCGTTCAGCGAACCGCGGCTGGCCCAGCCGGGGTGTCGCACGAACGCGCGGCCGGCCGGACCACGCGTTGCGAAGGCGACTGTCTTTCGAGCCTTGCGCCCGAAGCTTGGTGGCAGGCCACTACCTGCCGCTGGCGGACAACCCCGGCGTTGCACCGGAGCCCGACCAAACCCGTTCCTTGCAGTCGGATCAAGGAACTTTCTATGCGGAAATCATTTGGAAAAGCCCACGATTATCGCTCGGGGCGCTTCCAGCTGCTCTCCGCCGCCCTGGAATACCCATGCGGGCAGAAAGCCGGCCACCTGCGGCGGCCGGCTCCCGGGCATGGCTACTTCAGCTCGGCCTTGGCGCCGGCGTCCTCGAGCTTCTTCTTGCCGGCCTCGGCATCGGCCTTGGCCATCGCTTCCTTGACGGGCTTCGGCGCCCCATCCACCAGGTCCTTGGCTTCCTTGAGGCCCAGGCCGGTCAGCTCGCGCACGGCCTTGATGACCGACACCTTGTTGGCGCCGATCTCGGTCAGCATGAGCGTGAATTCGGTCTGCTCCTCGACCACGGGTGCGGCCGCGCCGCCCCCACCGCCGCCGCCGCCCGGAGCAGCCATGGCCGCGGCGGACACGCCGAACTTCTCCTCGATCGCCTTGACGAGGTCGTTGAGCTCCATCACCGACATGCTGTCGAGGGCGGAGATGAATGCGTCTTTATCGAATGCCATTTTGAGAATTCCTGTTCAAAAGAGTTGCTGTGCGGACGGTCAGGCGGCTGCCGGCGCGGCCTCCGGGGCCGGCGCGCCCTCGCCTCGCTTCTCGGCGAGCACGGCCAGGACGCGGGCCATCCGTGCCACGGGGGACTGCATCAGCCCGAGGAGCTGCGAAAGCAGCACTTCCTTGGGCGGGATGGCCGCGAGCGACTGCACGCCCTTGGCGTCGAGCGCCTGGCCGGCATGCGCGCCGGCCTTCACGATCAGCTTGTCGTTGCCCTTCGCGAAGTCGGAAATGACCTTCGCCGCGGCGACAGCGTCCTGTGAAAAACCGTAGATCAGGGGCCCGACCATGCTGGCCGACGCCACCTCGAACGGCGTCCCGGCCACGGCGCGGCGAGCGAGCGTGTTCTTCAGCACGTGAAGATAGACGCCCTTCTCGCGCGCCGTCTTGCGAAGCGCGTTCAGGTGTTCGACGGTCAGACCACGGTACTCGGCCAGGGCGAGCGTCTGCGAGCGGGCCACCTGGGCCGCCACGTCCGTCACCACGGTCTGTTTCTCGTTGCGATTGAGACTCAAGGTCTGCTCCCTTCATCAGGTGCCCGCGCCGCCACCGGCTTCCGGACACGTCACGTTCAGCGACCTTTCGAAGGATCTCGAATCCTTTCGACGGGACCGCCATCTGCGCTGGCCATTAAGCGATCCGGCGGATCGCACCAGCGGTCTTCGATGGCCCGCGACCCTCCGGTTGCCCGGCGGCCGAGGCCCACCATTCCTGCCCGGGTCCGGACCTCAGGCTGCGGCGGCAGGCGCCGCGTTGATCGTCGTCACGTCGACGCGGGCGCCGGCGCCCATGGTCGACGACAGCGCCACCTTGCGCAGGTAGATGCCCTTGCTCGAGGGCGGCTTGGCCTTGTTCAGGGCCTCGATCAGGGCCCGCAGGTTGGCGACGAGCTTGTCGGACTGGAACGAACGCCGGCCGATCGTCGCGTGAATGATGCCGGCCTTGTCGACCCGGAACTGCACCTGGCCGGCCTTGGCATTGCGGACGGCCTGGGCGACGTCGGGCGTCACGGTGCCGACCTTCGGGTTCGGCATCAGGCCGCGCGGGCCGAGGATCTGGCCCAGCGTGCCGACCACCCGCATCGTGTCGGGCGAAGCGATGACCACGTCGAAGTCCATCTTGCCGCCCTTGATCTCGGCGGCGAGGTCGTCCATTCCGACGATGTCGGCACCGGCGGCGCGCGCCTCTTCGGCCTTGGCGCCCTGGGCGAACACCGCGACACGCTTGGTCTTGCCGGTGCCGCCGGGCATGACGACGGCGCCGCGCACGACCTGGTCGGACTTCTTGGCGTCGATGCCGAGCTGCACCGCGACGTCGATCGACTCGTCGAACTTCGCCGTCGCGCACTCCTTGACGATGGCCAGGGCGTTGTCGAGCGGGTAGAGCTTGGTCGTGTCGACCTTGCCGGCCATGGCCTTCCGACGCTTGGTCAGCTTGCCGTTGCCCTTGCTGTTGTCGGTTGCCATGGTCAGACCACCCCTTCCACGGTGATGCCCATCGAACGGGCGGTGCCGGCCACCGTGCGCACGGCGGCCTCCAGGTCGGCGCCCGTCAGGTCGCGCTGCTTGGCCTTGGCAATCTCCTCGACCTGGCCGCGCGTCAGCTTGCCGACCTTGTCGAGGTGCGGCTTGGCCGAGCCCTTCTCGAGCTTGAGCGCCTTCTTGATCAGCACCGACGCCGGCGGCGTCTTGAGGATGAAGGTGAACGACTTATCGGCGAAGGCGGTGATGACCACCGGCAGCACGAGCCCGGGCTCCATGCCCTGCGTCTGCGCGTTGAAGGCCTTGCAGAACTCCATGATGTTGAGTCCGCGCTGGCCGAGAGCCGGGCCGATGGGGGGCGAGGGGTTCGCCTTCCCGGCCGGGACTTGCAGCTTGATCAAGCCGACGATCTTCTTTGCCATGAATGGCTCCTTTCGAGTTCAAGCGCCCGCAGGCCGAGGCCTGCGCAGCTCCTCGCGTTGATGAATCAGACTTTTTCGACCTGGGCGAAGTCGAGCTCCACGGGCGTCGCCCGCCCGAAGATCGTGACGGCGACGCGCACCTTCGACTTGTCGTAGTTGACGTCTTCGACCGAGCCGTTGAAGTCGGTGAACGGGCCTTCCTTGATGCGCACCAGCTCGCCCACTTCCCACTGCACCTTCGGGCGCGGCTTCTCGACGCCTTCCTGCATCTGGGACACGATCTTCAGCACTTCGGCCTCGGAAATGGGGGACGGCCGCGTCTTCTGACCGCCGACGAATCCCGTCACCTTGCTCGTGTGCTTCACGAGGTGCCAGGAGTCGTCGCCCATTTCCATCTCGACGAGCACGTAGCCGGGGAAGAAGCGCCGCTCGCTGACCGACTTCTTGCCGTTCTTCAGCTCGACCACCTCTTCCATCGGCACCAGGATGCGGCCGAACTTGTCCTTCAGCTCCGAGCGCTCGATGCGCTCGCGGAGGTTCCGCTCGACCGCCTTCTCCATGCCGGAATAGGCATGAACGACGTACCAGCGCTTGTTAGGTGCCGGCGCGTACGACTCCGGCGTCACGGGGTCGGCACTCGCACTCGTTTCAGTCAATTCCATGCTCCCTTAGCGCCTCCAGCCCAGGATCAGGTCATAGAGCACCCACTCCAGCGTCTTGTCGGTGAGCCACAGGAACAAGGCCATCACCACGACGAAGGCGAAGACGTAGCCGGTCATCTGCAGCGCTTCCTTGCGCGTCGGCCAGACGACCTTCTTCACTTCCCGCGCCGAGTCCTTGCCGTAGGCGATCAGCTGCTTGCCAGGCTCGGACGTGAAGAAGGCGGCCACGGCCGCGATCAGGAGGGCGAACAGCGCCGCGACGCGCATCCAGAGGTCCTGCTTGTCGAGCGCGTAGAACACCACGACCGCGGCCACGACCAAGACGGCCGCCGCCGCTAGCTTGGCCTTGTCGGCGCCGGACGAGACGGTCTCGACGGGAGGAGATGCTGGTGTTGCCATGGATTGCTTCGGGTGCCGCTTCGTCGATCCTGCCTGTGCCTAACCTGCCGTGGCAGGGGCGGAGGGCATCGAACCCCCAACCTCTGGTTTTGGAGACCAGCGCTCTGCCAATTGAGCTACGCCCCTGCGGATGCTTCTTCGTCCTTACTCGAGGATCTTGGCGACCACGCCGGCGCCGACGGTCCGGCCGCCTTCGCGGATGGCGAAGCGCAGGCCTTCTTCCATGGCGATGGGGTTGATCAGCTTGACGG
>JAESGR010000879.1_pt1 | contig 10124 bp, 8 predicted proteins | sample 9269771 | NCBI WGS metagenome assembly JAESGR01 (sample SAMN15739572, study PRJNA653492) | algae metagenome | isolation source: Chroococcus sp. CMT-3BRIN-NPC107 and co-occurring heterotrophs from well... | place: USA: Clark Mountains Wilderness, California | collected 2010-04-18
GTCAAGGACGCCCGCAAGGCGGAGAAGGCCGACAAGGCCGCCGCGAAGGCGGCTGCCGCGGAGTGATCTTTCGGCGGCCATGAGGCAGAACGAAAAAGGCCGGGCGCGATGCCCGGCCTTTTTCGTGACGAGGTCAGGAGGCGAGGGTGATCTCGCCCTCGCGCACGGCGCGCTCGCCGGTGCCGGATTTGATCCGGTAGAACGGCTCGCCGGTCTGGTCCTCGGGCACGAGGCGGATGATCTCGAACACGTCGCCGGAATCGGTCTTGGCATCGGCGTAGCCGATCCGCGCGCGGCGCACGCGCTGGCCGATCTTGAACTTGTGGGACATCGGTTTTCTCCTTCGGTTGATCGCGTGTCGAAGGCGTCCGGCCGATCACTCCGGTTCGATCCACGAGAACGACGATCCCCTCCTCGCAGGGAGGGCGAGGCCGTCGTTGCCTACTTCCGCGCCTTGGCCTTGCGGGCCGCGTAGCGGGCGTCGCGCTGGGCCTTCTGCTCCAGCCGGGCAGCCGTGGCGCGCTCGATCTTCTCGGCCGCCTCGCGGACGGCTTCCGCGGCGAGGCGCTCGCGCTCGGCATCGGCCTCGGCGGCCCGTTGGGCTTCGGCCTCGAGCCGGGCGGCCTCGCGGGCGGCGACGCGGATCTCGCGCTCGCGGACGATGGCCTCGCGCTCGGCCTTGCGGGCCAGCACGGCCGGGTCATCGGCCGCCGGGCGCTCGCGGAAGCGGGTCGTCCTCTCCTGGCGGGCCTGTGCCTGCGCCTTGAGACGGTCGGCCATGGAATTTTCGTTGAATTGGCTCACGCAGCATCCTGGATGGCGTGCCGGCGGATCGGGGCGGCCCCAAGCACCGGCCTGGAAACATAAGGAAAGCCGCTCCCCTGTCGGAGAGCGGCTCTTGAGACGTCAGGCCCGTGAGGGCCGGGGCTCAGACGGCCTGAAGGTTTCCGGCGGACTGCTTTCCGCTGCGCTTGTCGGTCTCCATCTCGTAGGAGACCTTCTGGCCCTCAGCGAGGCCGCGCATGCCGGCGCGCTCGACAGCCGAGATGTGCACGAAAACGTCGTTTCCGCCGCCATCCGGCTGGATGAATCCGAAACCCTTCTGCTCGTTGAACCACTTAACAGTACCGACAGCCATCTTGTATCCTTCGCCCTCGCGGGCATAGCTCGGAGGGTCCGCGCGGGATCTGCGCGGCCTTCATCCGTTTCACCGATAGGAGAGAGAGTATCGGAACGCACGCCCGTCACGGGCGGCAAGGCCGAAAATCTGGCGCAGATCGATAATCCAGAAGTAGGATATTGAGACGCGATTTGCAACACACGATTTTGTTGAAGCACTACTATGAGAAATTCTGGTCCGAGTCCGGTAATAGGGCCAAGCCGACTTTCATCACCGCAGCATCCTCCGCATCCACCTGCGCCTCGAAGCCGAGCCGGCGGCACACGGCCAGCATGCTCCGGTTCTCTCGCAGCACCGTGCCTTCGATCCGGGAAAGGCCGTCGGCGCGGGCCCAGTCGATCATCAGCCGCATCAGCGCGAAGCCGAGGCCCGAGCCCTTGACGTCGGTGCGCACCAGAATCGCGTATTCCCCGCTCTCGTGGTTGGCATCGGCGTGCAGGCGGACCGCACCGAGCATGGAGCCGGTCTCGACGTCGATCGCCACGAAGGCGATGGCGCGGGCGTAGTCGAGCTGTGTCAGCCGCGCGAGGAAGGCGTGGTTGAAATCGCGCACGGGAGCGAAGAAGCGCAGGCGCAGATCCTCGGCGCTGACCCGGCCGAAGAAGTCGCGAAAGAGGTCCTCGTCCTCGGGCCGCACCGGTCGCACCCGCATCGAGCGCCCCTTGAGGGTCATCGCCCGCTCCCACTCGGCCGGGTAGGGCCGGATCGCGAAGCGCGGGTGATAGGCGCCGCGCGGACGCGCGCCGGGCGCGAGCGCCGGGCCGAGCATGACCCGGGCGTCGAGGGCGAGCACGCCCCCCGCGTCGGCGAGCAGCGGGTTGATGTCGAGCTCGCGCACCTCCGGCAGGTCGGCGGCGAGCTGGGAGAGCTTCACGAGGAGGAGGGCCAGGGCGTGACGGTCCACGGCCGGCACGTCGCGATAGGCCGCCAGCCGCCGCGACACCCGGGTGCGGTCGATGAGCTCGTCGGCGAGTCGCAGGTCGAGGGGCGGCAGGCCGAGCGCCCGGTCGTCGATGACCTCCACGGCCGTGCCGCCCCGGCCGAACACGACGACGGGGCCGAAGGTCGGGTCCTCCGCCAAGCCGGCGATGAGCTCGCGGCGGGTGCCGCGGCGGATCATGGGCTGGACCGCGAAGCCGGTGATGCGAGCATCGGGCCGCAGCTCACGAGCGCGGGCGAGGATGTCGGCAGCGGCGGCGCGCACGTCGGCCTCGCTCGTCAGGTCGAGGCGCACGCCGCCGACGTCGGATTTGTGGACGATGTCCGGGGAGACGACCTTCAGGGCCACGGTGCCGCCGGCCGCGATGATCGGCCAGGCGGCGCCTGCGGCCGCGTCGGCATCCGGAGCCAGCGCGAGCGGCTGGCTCGGGATGCGGTAGGCGGCGAGCAGGCCCGCCACCGCGCCGGGATCGAGCCAAGTCTCGCCGGCGGCCATCGCCTGAGAGACGATGGCACGTGCCGCCTCGACGTCCGGCGAAAAATCGCGCGGCAGGCTGTCGGGCGTGCGCATCAGGTCGTCCTGCGCCTCCCGGTGGCGGACGAGGTGCAGGAAGCCCTGAACTGCGTCGGCATCGGTGGGAAAGCGCGGGATGCCGGCGGCGGCGAGCGCCTTCAGCGCCGCCTCGTCCTCGCCGATCGAGACGGCGAACACAGGCTTCCTGCGCCCGCCTGCGGCGCGGGCCTCGCCGATGGTCGCGGCGATGGCCGCCGCGACGCCGGCACTGTCCGAGCGCGCGGTGGGCACGTGAATCGCGAGGACCGCGTCGTTGCGGGTATCGGCGAGCAGGGGCGCCAGGGCGGCGGCATAGCGGGGCGCATCCGCCTCGACGCCGATGTCGAGGGGATTGCCCTCCGGGGTCTCGGCGAGGGTGCCGCCGCCGTCGGCGAGCTGGTCGGCAGCGAGCGCGCCGACGCCGTGCCCGTTGGCGAGGATGGCGAGCCGCTTGCCGGGGAAGGGCCGCTGGCGGCCGAGGGTCTCCACCGCCGAGAACATCGCGTCGAGATTCTCGACGGCGAGGAGGCCGGCCCGGCGGAAGGCCGCCTCGTAGACCGCGTCGGGACGGGCCAGCGCGCCCGTATGGGTGAGGACGCGGCGGGCCTGCGCCGCATGGCGGCCGGTGCGCAGGACGACGACCGGCTTGGCGCGGGCCGCCGCCCGGGCCGCCGACATGAACTTGCGCGCGTCCGGCACCACGTTCAGCGAGAGCAGGATCGCCCGGGTCTGCCAGTCGCTCGCGAAATGATCCAGGCAATCGGCCACGTCGATGTCGCAGGCGCGCCCGAGGGAGAGCACGGCGGAGAACCCGACCGCGCGCCGCGCCGCCCACTCGACGATGCCCGCGGCGACGGTGCCCGATTGCGAGATCAGCGTGAGGTCGCCCGGGACCGGCGCATGCGCGAACAGGCTCGCGTCGAGGTGGGCGCCCGGCACGGCGAGGCCGAAGCTGCCGGGGCCGAGCAGGCGGAGGCCGTGCGGCCGGGCCGCCGCCCGGGCAGCCTCGCAGAGGGCGTCGTCGATTCCCGCCGTCAGGATGACCGCGGCGGCCGCGCCGCGTGCACCCGCGCCCTCGACGACACGCGGCACCGCCTCGGGCGGCGTGGCGATCACGACGAGATCTGGAACTTCTGGTCCCTCGAACAGGGCATCGGTGGACGTGGTGCCGCTTTGCCAGATCCGACCCTCGAATCCGCCCCGGTCGAGATTGGCGGCAATGGCCGCTCCGAGCCTGTCGTCCGCGCCCGTGACGATCGCGACCGCCCGCGGGTGGAGCAGCGCCTCGAAACGATAGGTGCTCATGGAGGCCTTCGATCGATGCGAGGCGCAGCCCGGCCCGCGCCGCCGCAGGCGTAAGCTGGGGCCGGTGATCGAGGTTCCAAGTCCCCGATTACAAGTCACGGGTGGCGATTGCCGGCTCAATGTTCCGGTTTTCCGCCGGCGCCCGCATGGTCTACCGACGACGCCGAGGAGGAGCCCGCCATGCCGAACCGCGAACCGGACGATCCCCGCACCGCCATCGTCGCGGCGATGCGCGAGCTGATCGCGCTCGGCCTGAGCCAGGGGACCTCGGGCAACGTCTCCATCCGCCACGGCGACGGGTTCCTGGTGACGCCCTCAGGAATTCCGGCCGACGCCCTGCATCCGCAAGACATCGTGCCCATGGCGATGGACGGGACGCACGACCATCCCCTCGCGCCCTCGTCGGAGTGGCGCTTCCATCGGGACATCCTCGCCCGGCGTCCCGAAATCGGCGCCGTGGTTCACGCCCACCCGACCTATTGCACCGCCTTCGCCATCTGCGGCCGCGAGATTCCGGCGGTCCATTACATGATCGCGATGGCCGGCGGCCCGACCATCCGCTGCGCGCCCTACGCAGCGTTCGGCACCGAGGCCCTGTCGCGGGCCGCGCTCGCAGCGCTCGAGGACAGAACCTGCTGCCTGCTGGCCAACCACGGGATGATCGCGACGGGCCCCGACCTGCCCAAAGCGCTTTGGCTGGCGCTCGAGGTCGAGACCCTCTGCCGGCAATACGCGATCGCGCTTCAGGTCGGCGCGCCGGTGGTCCTACCCGATGACGAGATCGGGCGCATGATCGAGCGCTTCAAATCCTACGGACCTCGCAAAAAGCCGCGTGAAGGTTCCTGATCCAGCGCCGCGGCCAAGCACTATCCTGCGCAATCAGTCCTGACGACGGCCTGCGGACGCAACAATCCGTCTTCTCGCGCCCATGCTCGGGGGACAGCCCGCCGCAAATTCCGCTAGCGGTTCTGGGGCGAAGCTTGGCCCAGACGGCAGCGCTCGGGATTCAACCTGAAGTTTTGCGTCGAGAATTTCGACCTCTACTTTTGAATCCTTCAAACATTCACGACGCTTGCTTCTGGCTCGGCGCAAATTCCTGCCTCGGCGACTGGCCCGTTACGGATTTCGCGTTCGACCGCGACTGCATATCGGTCCGGACGAAAATACGTAGTGTGCTGCCGTCTGAAATCCGGCAGGTGATTGTTTGGGCAAATTAGGCAACGGGAGCGGATCTCCCGCGACCTCTTGCGCTTTCATTTCCAACACAATAGTTGAGGTGAAGTTACGTTTGTTTCGGGCAAGCGATGCGCGCGAGTTGAACGGGGACGCGTGGCACGGAACCCGTAGTTTTCTGCGACTGGAGGTTGAGGATGACGGCTGAGCTCGATATTTCGGGGGACAACATCGAACTTGCCGCGGAGATCGTGTCCGCTTTCGTGAGCAACAACTCTCTGCCCGTGACTGAACTTCCGGCCCTCATCGCCTCGGTCCACGCGACCCTGGGGCGGCTGTCCGGTGCAAAGGCGGAGGAGAAGGCCGAGCCGCCGACGCCTGCCGTCTCGGTCAAGCGGTCGGTTACGCCGGACTACATCGTCTGCCTGGAGGACGGGAAGAAGTTCAAATCGCTGAAGCGCCACCTGCGGACGCGCTACGACATGACCCCGGATCAGTATCGGGCCAAGTGGAACCTCGCGAGCGACTATCCGATGGTTGCACCGAACTACGCGGCAGCGCGCTCCGAGCTTGCCAAGAGCATGGGTCTCGGCCAGCAGCGGCGCAAAGCCCGCGCGAAGACCGCATCGGTCGAGACGAAGGCTGCGCCCGCCCCCCGTCGGAAGCAGCAGGCTGCGGCCGAGGGCTGACCCGACCGTCTTGCTCCGCCGGAACGGGGCAAGCGGCGCCCATACACGGCGTCCCCACAGGGATATCCACAGGCAATTCGAGGCGGCAGCGGCGGCCAGCCGCAGTGGTTCTCCCCGTCTCGAACGTGGAGCGGCGCCTTCGGCGCCCGGATCATTAGAGTTCGGGCAAGGCCTGGATGCGAGTCTCTCACCCACGTCTTAGGCCCGGCCGAACGCTGCCGGACCTTGCGCTGGGATGGGAACCTGCATGTCCGGTCGGTCGAGCCTCGTCGCGCGCTTGTTCTGGACCGTCGTGGCGGGCGGTGCCGCCGCCCTGTGGTTCGGGCAGCCGGCCCTGATCGCGACCGGCGCCGTCCTGGCGCTCATCCTGCTTCACCGCATCGACCGCCCGCGCCGCTTCCGCCGCCTGGTCCGCCGGCTGGCGCAGCGTCACGCCCGGACGCTCGCCCTGCGCCGGCGGCAGGAATGCTTCGTCGACGCCTACGGCAACCTAATCAGCGACGGCTGGCTGCGCGAGCGCGCCTATTTCGCCGAGCGCACGATCCTGCCGCACTTGGCCGAGCGCGGCCATGCCGAGGATGCGGAGCGCCGCTGGGAGGAGATCCTCTCGCTCGTCGAGCGGGTCGCCGCCTCCGTTCGCCTGCCCGACGAGACCGAGACGCCCGAGGACGGCGTCGCCTACGAGCGCTACTGCGCCGAACGGCTCCGCGCGGCCGGATGGGACGCCCGCGCCACCCAGGCCAGCGGCGACCAGGGGGCCGACGTCATCGCCGAATGCGGCGGCATCCGCCTCGTCATCCAGTGCAAGCGCTACGGCAAGCCCGTGGGCAATGCCGCGGTCCAGGAGGTCGCGGCCGCCGCGCGCTACTGGTCCGGCGACATGGCGGCGGTGGTCTCGAATGCCGGCTTCACGCCGGCGGCGCGCAAGCTCTCCGCCGCGACGGGCGTGCTGCTCCTGCACCACGACGACCTTGCCGTGCTTCGCCCCGTCCGCGCCTCCGTGCGGGGACGGCGGGAGGCCGCCTCCTCGTGATCCCAGGCCCTCATTCGTCCGTGCGGACGGCCTGGCCCACATCGATCGGCAAGCGGGACAACTTCAGATCATCGCCGGTGGGCAGGCTGCGCACGTCCCAGCCGCCGCCGATCGCGCGGATCAGCGCCACCGCGTTGGTGAAGCGGTTGAGCCGAACCTGGAGCGCCGCGACCTCGTTGTTGAGGGCGAGCGCCTGGGCGGTGATCACGGTCGTGAAGTTCTGGGTACCGGCGCGGTACTCGTTGAGCGTGATCTCGACGGCGCGGCGGGCGGAGGCCACGGCCTCGTCCTGCGCCACCTGCTGGCGGGCGAGGATGCGCACGCCGGCCAGGCCGTTCTCGACCTCGGCGAAGGCGGTGAGCACCGTCTGGCGATAGTTCGCGACGCTGGCGTCGTAGGCGGCGCGGGTGATGTCCAGAGCCGCGCTGCGGGCGCCGCCGTCGAACAGGACCTGGTTGCCGGCCGCCGTCACCGACCAGACCTGGTTCACCGCCGAGAGCAGGCCGTTGCGGGTGAGCCCCGAGATGCCGCCCGAGGCCGAGAGGGTCACGGTCGGGTAGAAGGCGGCGACGGCGACGCCGATCTGCTCGCTCTGGGCCTGCACGTTGCGCTCGGCGTTGGCGACGTCCGGCCGCCGCTCCAGGAGGTCGGAGGGGATTCCGACCGGCACGGCGGGCGGGCGGACGGGCAGGGGCGAGACCGGCAGGGAGAGCTCCGAGGGCGGCCGCCCGATCAATGTCGCGATGGCATGCTCGAAGGTCGCCCGCTGCAGCCCGGTGGCAATGGCCGAGGCCTGGGTCGTCTGGAGCTGCGTCTGCGCCGTGATGACGTCGGAGCGGGCGGCGACGCCGGCATTGTACTGGTTCTCCGTGATGGCGAGGCTCTTCTTGTAGGCCTCCGCCGTCTCGTTCAGCAGCTTCTGCAGCGCGTCCTGGTAGCGGAGCTGCAGGTAGTTCGTGGCAAGCTCGGCCTGGATCGCGAGGCGGACGGACGCGAGGTCGGCCGCGCTCGCCTGGGCGGTGGCGACCTCGCTCTCGATGTCCCGGCGGATGCGCCCGAACAGGTCGAGCTCCCAATTCGCCTGGCCCTGGATCGAGACGCTGGTGCGCTCGTTGCCCGCCGTCCGGGACCGGGTGATGCTGGGCGCCCCGATCACTGTCGGATAGAGCGCGGCCTGCGCCTGGGCGACGAAGGCCCTGGCCTGCCGATAGGCGGCGACGGAGGCCCGGAGGTTCTGGTTGTCCACATCGACGAGGCGGATCAGGCGGTCGAGGGTCGGGTCCTTGAAGACCCGCCACCAATCGCCCCGCTCGGCGCCGTCGTTCGGCCGGGCCGGGCGCCAGCCCTTGCGGCTCGCGACGTAGGCGGCGCTGTCCTCGCGCATGCCCCCCTGCTTGAAGGCCAGCGGCGTCTCGACGGAGGGCCGCGAGTAGTCGGGCCCGACCATGCAGGCGCTGCCCGTGCCGGCGAGCGCGAGCGCGAGGCCTGCGCGGATCCCCTGCGCCATCCTCATTCGGCGGCCGGAAGCGGCGCCGTCCCGCCCGGCGCGGGCTTGCGGTCCCGGCGGCGCAGGCGGTCGAGATAGAGGTAGACGACGGGCGTGGTGTAGAGGGTCAGGATCTGGCTCACGATGAGGCCGCCGACGATGGCGATGCCGAGCGGCTGGCGCAGTTCGGAGCCCTCGCCGCCGGCGAGGATGAGCGGCGCCGCGCCGAGCAGCGCGGCGAGCGTTGTCATCATGATCGGCCGGAAGCGCAAGAGACAGGCCTCGAAGATCGCGTCCACCGGTTTCGCGCCGCGGGTGCGCTCCGCGTCGAGGGCGAAGTCGATCATCATGATCGCGTTCTTCTTGACGATGCCGATGAGCAGGAACACCGCGATGAGCGCGATGACCGTGAACTCGGTGCCCGAGACGAGGAGCGCCAGCAGCGCCCCGATCCCGGCCGAGGGCAGGGTGGAGAGAATCGTGATCGGATGCACGAAGCTCTCGTAGAGCACGCCGAGGATCGCGTAGATCGCGAGGATCGCGGCCAGGATCAGCAGCGGCTGGCGCGAGGCCGAGGCCTGGAAGGTCTTGGCCGTGCCGGCGAACTCGCCGTGGATCGTCGCCGGCATCCGGATCTCGGACATGGCCTGCTCGATCGCGACCGTCGCGTCGCTCAGGCTCTTGCCGGGCGCCAGGTTGAAGGAGACGGTGGTCGCCACGAACAGGCCCTGGTGGCTGATCTGGACGGGCGCGTTGCCGGTCTCGAGCCGCGCGAAGGCGGAGAGCGGGATCATGGTCTCGCGGCTGCTCGACACCGGCGCGCTCGACGAGGCGCCGCCCTTGCCGCCGGCGATGGCGTTGGCGGCGGCGTTGCGGGCCGCGTCGGTGGCGACGAGGGAGGGGTCGGGCTCGCCATCCGCCGCCGAGGGCCCGGCCACCGTGCCTGCGACGGCATTGGTGGTGGCCGAGCCGCGCGCCCTCCCGCCCGACGTCGAGACGTAGATCATCTTCAGCGTCTCGGGGCTCTGGAGGTAGCGCGGCGCGATCTCCATCACGACGTGGTACTGGTTGAGCGGGTTGTAGATGGTCGAGACTTGGCGCTGGCCGAAGGCGTCGTAGAGGGTGTTGTCGATCTTGTCCGGGGTCAGGCCGTAGCGGAAGGCGGTGGGCCGGTCGATCACGAGGCGGCTTTCCAGGCCGCCCTCCTGCTGGTCGGAGGTCACGTCCGTGAAGATCGGGTTGCGCTGGAGCGCCTGGACCAGCTTCGGCGCCGCCTCGTAGAGCTCGTCCGGCGTGTCGCCCTGCAGGGTGTACTGGTACGTCGCGAAGCTCTGGCGCCCGCCCATGCGCAGGTCCTGGCGCGGGAACAGGTAGAGCCGGGCGCCGGGCACCTGCGAGAGCTTGGGCCTGAGCCGCGCCATCACCTCGGAGATCGGCGCGCGCTCGCCGAGCGGCTTGAGACCCACGAAGACGTTGGCCGAGTTGGTGCCGCGCCCGCCCGTGAAGCCGACGACGCTGACGACGGCGGGATCGGCCTGGACGATGGCGCTCGCCTGTTCCAGCTTCTGCTTCATCGCCTGGAAGGAGATGCGCTGGTCGGCCTGGATGCCGCCCATCATCTGGCCCGTGTCCTGCTCGGGGAAGAAGCCCTTGGGCACGATGACGTAGAGGTAGACGTTGAGCCCGATCGTCGCAAAGAGCGTCAGCAGCACCAGGAGGCGATGGCGCAGCGCCATCCGCAGGGTCCGCTCGTAGGCGCTCAAGGT
>JAESGR010001203.1_pt1 | contig 10122 bp, 10 predicted proteins | sample 9269771 | NCBI WGS metagenome assembly JAESGR01 (sample SAMN15739572, study PRJNA653492) | algae metagenome | isolation source: Chroococcus sp. CMT-3BRIN-NPC107 and co-occurring heterotrophs from well... | place: USA: Clark Mountains Wilderness, California | collected 2010-04-18
TGAGTAATGTACCTGATTCGATGATGGGTACAAGCAGGGAGAATTCTTTGCGTTGCATTTTTCCCGTTCGCACATAGGGGACAATGGTCAGTTTACCTAGTTTTGGTCTTATCCGAACCGTATTGGGGCAACTTCAACTAATTGATGAATGGGAAATTCTATATCCTGTTGTTCGGTGCGTTCTGTACCCAGAATAAAGACATTTCGTAACTTTTTGGTAAGTTTTTGATTTACCCGTCCCCCAGGATAACCATCATTAACTCGCTACCCTGGACGATAAACTTGCCTGGTCGAAATTCTAGGCGCACTATCAACTCCTGCTCCGAGGCGATCTGCATTAACTTCTCATCATCAATTATTTGTAGGTAACCGCTCTTAGTTTCCTTAATCGGATAAGCATCTTCGTCAAAATTTGCTGGAATTTCTGCCACTTGCCGTCCTGATTCGACCAACCCTCGACCAATTTTTTCAGGAAATAATCGGTCTGTAGCGCGGTCAAGATCGATGCTGACTTCACTAATGACGTGGGATGCTTGAATTATGGTAGAGGCGTGAGGGATAAAGTAAATCAGTAAACTAATGCTGGCAATCGCTAAAGCTAAAGCAAAAGTCACCGACATCTGCGGAATAAAGGTATTGTAATCATCGCCTTCTCCTTGCACTGTCCGCAAGCCAAGTAAGTAGTAAATAAACGTACCAATAAATGTCCCCAGCACAACTTGATTGCCAATGTCGTGCATAAAGTTACGCAGCAGGCGGGGACCAAAATTGGAAGCAGCTAGTTGCAGCGCCACAATTGTAATTGAGAAAACAGTACCCGCAACAGTAATCATCGAACCCGCAATGGCAGAAAGCATTGCCCGCGCGCCGTCAGCGCTGCCAGTGTAGATCGAGCCCCAGTTTTTTAACGGTCCGTAATAGCCTCCTCGATCGAGGGTCAACATAGTAATAGCTAAGGCGATCGCGGTCACTACAATGACTGCTGGCACAAACAAGTAGCTTGATTGCAACGAGTCCCAAAATTTAGCAATTTTGACGTTTTTCATTGGCGATCGCCCGTAGTTAGATTTTGGCTGTCACTGTCATTACCGTCTTTTCAGCTAGATTCTTGAGAGAACCGCTAATACTGCGTGATAATGGTACTTTTTTATTGCCTGCGGGCCAACCTTCTCGCTGACGATCGCGATCGCCATCGGTTTCCTCGGTTTGATCGTGGAATAAAATTTGTTGCGTAGGATAAGGCAAGTCAATGCCATTTTCGGAGAGCTTTCGCTTGATGGCAGAAATTACCTTGTCTCGCGAATTGAGATCGTCTATCCTTCTGGGAGGTTTAATCCACCAACGAGCGCGAATGTTAACGGTACTTTCAGCTAATTCTAATAAGAGGACATCGGGAGCCGGATCTCTCAAAATATCATCTATGCTATCAATTGCTTCTAGCATCAACCGCTTTGCTTCTTCAACATCGTCACCGTAACCAATGCCAAAATTGTATTCCATCCGACGACTATCATAAGCAGTATTAACAGTTACCGCATTTGTAAACAGTTCGGAGTTGGGAATAACAATCCGGCGACCATCGTAGGTTTTGATCGTTGTTGCCCGTGTTTGAATATTTTCTACTGTTCCCTCAAAGCCCTTAAAAACGATTTGATCGTCAATCCGGAACGGTTCAGTTAATAAAATCAGAATACCTGCTAGAAAGTTTTGCAAAATATCGCGAAAAGCGAAACCAATTGCTACCCCACTAATACCCAGCAGTTGGATTAAATCTCCTGCTTTAAATGTTGGGATAATAATTGAAAGCGCGACAAATAAACCAATCAAAATAACGACTCCTTGAGCCAATCGCCCCAGCACCATGCCTAAATTTCTTGCTTGCCGATGCCTACGGGTGATGCTTTTTACTAATAACTTTAGCCATCGAGCGGCGAAGAAAAATAAGATAAAAACAACGAGCGCCAATACAATGTTTGGTAGCGCAATAATCAGTCCATTTATCATTCCCCCAATCTTATTCCATGCTGCTGTTATTGCTGACTGAATATTCATAGCCGTTGCCTAATGCCTATCCTTTATATTTTGAACCTTAGACCTTAAAAGGGTAACCTTTACACTTCTATAGGTGTATTTTCCTAATTATCAAAATTTTATTTTTACTGATAAAATGACATTAACTGTAATGAATAAATGCAGAGTTAAAATATACCTACAGTTAGGATATTATTTCTAAGTAGTAGAAAAATAGGATTCTGAGTGCTTGGGAAACAGCCTACCATCAAATTGATTAAGTTTAGATTTGAGCAATGTTTTTATCTAGACGCTTGAAGCGGACTAATGCTGAGAATTATTTTTTAAATTATCAACACCCTTTTCAATTTGGAGGAGTGGAAATCCGACAATATTATAAGTCGTCGTCGCAATTTTAATTCCAGCAGCGTCGAAAGCTTTGAGCAAGTCGCGGCTAATAGTATCCTTGAGATCGCGAATTCCATGTTCTCTAACGACAAAGCGGACAGTCAGTTCTAGCCAGTTGTTCGTAATTCGATAGTAAACCTTTGGTGTCAAATCGGCGGCATGGAAAAAATAGCGATCTCGCATCACCCGCAATGATTCTTGGCTCATCTGATTGATGTTTTCCGTGTGACGAGTAGCACATTCTAACAAAATTTGTTCGGCGACTTCGCGATCAGCGCTGTAAGAAATGGGAATGCTAATTTCCTCCCAAAGGTAAGGAAAATCCTGGGTATAGTTGTAAACTGGCTGCTCAAAAATTTTGTCATTAGTGACAGTGACAATTCTGCCAGTAAATTGACGGCTTTTGACCCAACTAGGGGAAGTCGGATCTTGAAGCGAAACGGGCTGTCCCATTTCCATAATTTTAGTGTGGGTAAAACCTAGTGCAATCACATCGCCGCGCACGCCACCCATAGTAATGCGATCGTCGACGCTAAAAATATTACTCCGCAGAATCAAAAAGTAACCCGCGACCGCCGCAATTACTCTTTGTAGAGCAAAAGCTACACCTGCTGTTACTAATCCGATCGCCGTAGCGAGTCGATTGGGATTGTCAAACCAAATTTTTAGCAGCCCCAAGATCAAAAGTACGGCGGTGAATAAGTTTAACCCTTGCCCCGCCCAGAACCAAGTCCGCCCGTTGTAGCGATCTCGTAGCGATTCTCCAATCAAAGCATTAGCTATACGACGCAGCAGCCAAAGTACAATTAGGAAGGCTATAGTAATTAATATCTTTAGCCCAATTTCGGTATTAAAGCTAATAAAACTTAAAATTTGCTCCAACTTTTGACGTCCTCTCTCAGCTACGGTAAATAACATACATCCCACCAATGTAGAGTGAGATCAGCGCCAGTCCATCCCAAGTAATGTGTATTCTTGTAGGACGAGCAGCGCGGTAAATTAACCCAATAACAGCAACTGAAGTCATTACCATCGCTACTACTGCGGTGAAAATATGCACCCCAGAGATATTTGCCCAGAGATTGCCTGGATACACCAGATCGCAGATACCCAAAATTGCGATGTTAAAAATATTGGAACCAAATACGTTAGAAACTGCCAGATCTAAAGCGTTGAGGCGAATCGCTGCTAGTCCCGCGACGGCTTCGGGTAGTGATGTAGTTGCAGCTAGCAGAAGTGCGCCAATAAAACTTTCTCCCAATCCCGTCACTGAGGCAATGCGATCGCCTAGGGATGCCAACCAGACACCTAGCACAACAATTGCAACCGAGAGCAAGATAAATCTGAGATATGCCTGCTGGGGTTTAATATGTTGGTATTGAAAAACCTCGGCTTCTTGTTGTAGCACCTCGGTACGTCTCTTTTGCTCAAACTGGGCAAGTATCCGCACACTGAGCAAATAAAGCGCGATTAAGATAATGCTAGGGATACCAATCCAACCTAAAGTTAAATTATTATCTGTCCGAGCTAGAAGCATTCCTGCCGCCGCCACCCCTAGCAGTACAGAGCCTAAGCCTGCTGCTAGAGCCTGACCAATTTGCACTCGCTTTAATAGTGGTTCTGGTCCGCTGAAAACGTCCAACAGTGCCAGCAGCAATAAGTTGAACAAACAACTACCTAAAAGACCACCTGCTGCCAAATTTGGGGCATTGAACAAAACCACTGCGCTCACCCCCGTAGCTAGTTCGGGTAACGAAGTTGCACCTGCTAACAGAACTGCGCCTACCCAAGTCCGCCCTAAACCGCTTTTCTCTGCTAAAACATCTGCACTTTGCGATAGCTGCGTAGCGATAAGAACCACTAAACTTACGCATAAAATTGATTGAAGCGCCAGCAGCATAGCTACTCTCCTAATACTGAATCCTGTTGCTAGTCTTCCATAAATATTTGAAAGGCTCAATCAAGCTTAAGTTTTATTTGGTACTTCTAACACGTTGACATCGATTAGCGGTGTCAGATTAAAATCTTGTTCTAACAAGCGCGTTTGGATCGCACGGGTGAGCGCGATCGCAATTTCCTCTCTTGAAGCAGTGACTCCTAGTTGACGTTGGACGTAGACAACGCCTAACAGTGTATTTTGTCCTTGGATCTTTGAGCGAGTGAACGGGTTGCTCAACTGCCATGTTAGTAAGCCTATTAGTGCTGCCACAGTTAAAGCTAGAGTGGCGGCAAACACTCCTTGCTTACCTCGTCGATAGTCGATAGCGAGATCCCTGTATAGATAAGCCAAACAAGCGAAATAACAACATGGCAGTCAAATTAATTCCCACCAGTTGCAGTAACAGGACCAACAATCCACTCGTTACCATATCCCTCATTTGTCACCCTGGGTAAGCACAAAATAAACCAAGAATTGAACAAGCTTGTAGTGTAAGGCTTTCAAGCTTAATTTCACAACAAATGAACTCACTTATGTCAACTTGCCAAAATCCTTATTCACAAAAGGTTCCAGAGTTTAATCTTCCGAAAGTGACAAATGAGGGATATCCCACCTGCCAATCGCGATTGCCATCCCCACTAATCCGGCAGGTGGCGCTAACGAAGCAGCTACCTGCATTCCCACTGCTGCTCCAGATACCAGGCTACTTCTTTCTGATTGCACGAAATTGCGCTCGCTGCCAGCCCAAGCATAAGTATTGTCACACCGAAGACTGAAGTATCTTGAAAACGGACATTCATCAGCGATTGTCTCCAATACTTTACTTCGCCCGTAACTTACCACTTAAATGAATTGAAGTTGTGTACCTTCTAAAGGATATGAAGGGTTAAATAGAAGACGCTAATTTTTTTCAAATTTTCAACCCTTACCAGACAGATATTCGACAGTTGTCCTTGCAGCTAAAGCTCTATTAAGACATTTAAGTACTGCCTCCAATAAATCCCATTATGCCTTAAAACTCCAAAACAAAATTAGCATAACCCAGCTATGATCGCCTTAGTCTCCTTAAATCAGCTTACTTTAACAAATTGACTTGAATGGAAGATTCCTTACCGATTATGGTTCTGATTAGTACAACCATAGTGGTTGGTATCGGTGCCCAGGTTTTAGCCAGATGGCTTCAGATCCCCAGTATTATTTTGCTGCTGCTGTTCGGCATTGTTCTAGGCTCTAGTGGTCTAGGTCTACTAGAGCCATCGTTTCTAGGTAGCGGCTTAGAAGTCATTGTCTCTCTCGCGATCTCCTTAATTTTATTTGAGGGAGGGCTAAACTTACAGATTCGCGATCTGAGCAGCGTCTCAGTTAGCCTCCGCAATCTCGTCACCGTTGGGGTGCTGCTCACGTTGTCCGGCGGGGCGATCGCTGCCCATACGTTGAGCAAGTTTCCTTGGGCAATCGCCTTTCTCTATGCCTCTTTAGTGGTTGTCACAGGTCCAACGGTCGTGACACCCTTGCTGAAGTTGGTTGGGGTTGAACAGAGGGTCGCAACGCTATTAGAAGGCGAAGGGATTCTAATTGATCCGATTGGGGCGATCGTGGCAGTGATTACCCTCACGATTGTGTTGAGTCGGCATGAGGTACCTTTAGTTCTGGTTGGAACGGCAATACCCTTGCTGCTGCTGAAAGGATTGGGGCTGAGGCTAGGAATTGGCACGGCGATTGGACTGGTTGGGGGCGGCTTACTGAGCTTGTTGCTGAGACAATCCAAATCTTTGCCGCAAGAATTGAAAAATCTAGTTGTACTCGCGGCAGTGTGGGGGGCTTTCAGTCTAGCCCAAGCCTTACGAAGCGAATCAGGGCTATTGGTCGCTGTTTTGATGGGTGTGATCTTGCGGGCATCTGCAATTCCCGAAGAACGTTTGATCCGGCAGTTTAATGAACAGTTGGGAATTCTGACAAATTCGGTACTGTTTGTTTTGTTAGCGGCTGATTTGTCGATCACCAACATCTTTGATTTAGGTTGGGGAAGCGTCCTGACGGTGCTGACACTAATGCTCATTGTGCGCCCCATCAACATTCTGCTATCAACTTGGAATCGGGGCTTTAGCTGGAAACAGCAATTCTTTTTGTCTTGGATTGCCCCCCGTGGTATTGTCGCCGCATCAATGGCATCCTTATCTGCACTTTCCCTCACAGAAGCAGGCATCGTAGGAGGTGGGGCAATGAAAGCGCTCGTCTTTCTCACCATCCTAATGACAGTTTTGATTCAAGGACTTACCGCAGGCTGGGTTGCCCGTTGGCTGGGATTGCAGACAAGGCAGGTCAGAACTGCGATCGTGGGGAATACTCAGTTGAGTCAACTGCTAGCCCAGTTACTTCAGCAGAAAGGAGAAACAGTGGCATTGATTGACCTCAATGCTGACGAGATGCCAATCCAGTTCAGCTAGATGACATTCCTGTAATCAGCAAATACTTAGATTTAGAGGAATTAGAAGCAGAAGGGATCGCATCGTTGAACACCTTTTTGGCGCTGACTACCAATCCAGAACTGAACGGTATCTTGGCGCAACGAGCCGTAGAATTGTTTCGCCCAGACATCGTTGCGATGTTATCCCAGCCGTCATTGAACAGTGGAGATAATTCAAGCGTTGCGGCAACGGGAATTCGGATTGCGTTTGCTGCTCAAGTTTCCCTTAATCAGTGGAATCAGTCTTTTGCTGCAAACAACGTGCAACTGGTTGAGGTTGTGTTGCAACTGGAAAACTTTGTCGCCCAGCAGTCTGAGTTGCAAGCTTGTATTGCCGCAGGCAGTTGGCTACCGCTTTTGGTCGAGCGTGACCAGCAGTTGCAAATCCTGCTGGTTGATGAACTGTGGCAGGTGGGCGACCGCATCACTTGTTTACTAGATAAATCTTCATCCTCCCCAGTGCCGACACTGAGCCAGAGCCACTCAAAAATCTTACTTTTACCGGATCAAGTTCCACTAGAACCAGTTTTGCTGCAAACAACGTGATTATTTAAGATATGCAATGCGCTTGTGGTGAAACTGCTACCAGACCTGCACAAAAACATGGGAAATTTGAGCCAGGTACTGCCGCGTTAGCCATGAATCAACTAACTGCTGATCTTGCCAGCGGGCTTTCAAAATCTAGTAATGTGCTAAATACAGCAATATACGTTTCTATCTCACACCAGCTAGATCGAAATTACTAAATTTAAAATATCTATTAAAAGTTAGAACTATCTGGAGATTCTCTTCTAACTTCTTCAATTTGACCAACTTCAAAAATTAAGGTAAATGGTTGACCTATTTCTTTTTCTAAAAATTCTTCTAAAAGCCAATACGGTTCAGCTAAGAAATGCAGGTGAGACCATTCTCAATAGTCAGACAAAGATTAACGAAGGAATAAGGTTTTCGGCATCTCCAAAGTTGCCCTTCAACACTAACTGAACCGTATTGTTCTAAAAGCATCACTTGTCTTGGGGTTACAGCTTCTTTGGTGCGAACATTCAAACGAACTTGGGGCGGGTTAGTTAACCAATTGACATCACTATTAAGTAATACCATCCTCTGCAAAGTAACCGTTCGATTCAGTAATGCTTGTTTTAGACTGGCTTCAAGTTGAGCTTGTCTAATTAATTGAAAAAAGCCCACACCTAAAGGAACAAGGAGTATAGCAGTAAAACCTAGCGTCCAAAGAAGGGCTTTATGCGCGCGCTTACCGGAAGTGCAACCCGCGATCAGAAACGTCAACATACAAGAGAGAGTAATTCCCAGCAAATTGGTCAAATAAAGGAGAGTTGCGCCGAAACTAAGCGACCAATCAGCTTGAGCTAAACCCAAACCAATAACACAAATTGGTGGCATCAGAGCAACGGCAATCGCAGTTCCGGCTAAACTTTCCGAAATCTTCGGCTGTACTTTAGCAAAACCACTAATTCCCCCGGCGGCAATCGCTATTCCTAAATCTAGTAAAGTGGGCTTTGAACGGCTAATAACTTCGCTACCGAACACAGGAAGGCTTACTAAATAACCAATAAGCAAAGCTAAGGTAATTGCCAGAAAAGTTCCCACCAATATTGCTGTTAAACCTTTACGAAAAAGAATAACATTGCCTTCTAATGCTCCAAATGCAACCCCGCGAATTGGCAACATTAAGGGAGCAATAATCATCGCACCAATGATTACAGCCACACTATTAGAAAGCAGTCCTAATGTAGCAATTACACAGGAACCTAGAATCAACACAAGGTAAGTAATACTTATGCTTGATTCTTCCACTAATCCCTGGCGCATTTCCGCCACAGCAAGTGGCGGAATTTTTCTGCTTTTTAAGTCGTTAAATCGACTGCGTATATTGTCAATTTTTAACAAGCTACTATTCCTTATATTTTGGTCAGAAGAAGGCAGTGGCTATAAAAAAAAGGTGTTTCAGTACCGAATTAGGACTTACGCATTGACAGAAAGTTGATTATGTGGATGTTGATCCTATTTTCTGTTTAAGGTGTTCTAAAATAAATTCACGAGCGACTTGAAGAGATAAATTTCTTTGGAGTTCATACCAGTTTTCAATTAAATCTTCAGAGCGCATTAATTCTAATTGAGTGAAAGCTCGAATTGCACTAAAAAAGTGAGTTTTAATTGCTTCGGTTGCTCTCACCATGAATCGCCCAATGCCACAGACTTGTTTGATAGCTCTGTGGTAGCACTCAATTCCCCAATGTATTGAATGCAATTCCTTAAATTCGGCTCTGGTAATATAGTTAAGTACATCTGGCTCAGTCACAAACATAATATAATATCTTTTATCTTCGTTTTTGAAGATTCTCAGAAATACTTTTACTTTGCCAAAATTTTTCAGATGCACCATTAAGCCTTCATCAGGTATCTCTAAATTTTGGATTTGGGTATAATCTCGACCATTGATGGAACATGAGCGGTTTTTAGCTATGCCCATCAAAAACGCTAAACCCTTACCTTTCAAAAATTTTAGGTTCTCTTGACTAGAATACCAAGCATCTGTAGTCATCGTCTTTGGCTTTAATCCCCAAAGCAAAACTTCAACAATCATTTCTCTCAAATATTCATTTTTTGTCTTGGCCTCTTGTTTGTTATAAATTCGATAATTCACAGATAATGACCTACCTACTACATCAGTGTAATACAAGGTAATTAACTGAATACCTTTAACCACTCGATGATGCCTACCCGACCAAACGTAACTAATTAGTTCTGTTAACTTTGGGTTACTATGAGGCTTGTCAATAACTGTGTCATCTCCACTTAAAGTTCCCCCGATTAAATTGATATAAGGCTTAACTTCATCAAACAAGTCCTTTGGTTCATACCGCTCTCTGAGTAAAAATCTATTGACACTATCATGAGATAAATCTTTCAGAATCTCTGCCAAACGTGTACAATCTGGATATTTTGATTCTGCCAGTAGGAACAGAGTATAAGTGTTAAGGTCACACTTAGCCATTCGAGACAAGTTAGGAGAAAGTAAGATTTGTCAATAAGCAATATTGCTTAAATATTTAGAGCTGTATTGGGGTTCTGATAGGAATGGATGTTGTTGGCGAATTCAAAACTAGCTGGCGTAAGCGCGTATGAAGCCCAGGTGCAGTAACGGCAGAATAAGTATTTCAGCATGTCGTAAATTCGTCAACGGCATCTAATACTTATCGGACCAGTACAACAGAATAACTTACTCGTTAACTAGCCATCTACCAATAACCTGACCCATACCAATTGGTTGTTCAGC
>JAESGR010001204.1_pt1 | contig 10122 bp, 8 predicted proteins | sample 9269771 | NCBI WGS metagenome assembly JAESGR01 (sample SAMN15739572, study PRJNA653492) | algae metagenome | isolation source: Chroococcus sp. CMT-3BRIN-NPC107 and co-occurring heterotrophs from well... | place: USA: Clark Mountains Wilderness, California | collected 2010-04-18
ACGTCCAGGCCCTTGCGCTCGATCAGCTGGCCTACGCTGGCAAACCGCACCGTCGGCCCCTGCTTCGCCGCCGCATCGTAGTCCGGAAGCGGCACGAAGAACGGGAAGACGACCGCCTTCTCGACCGGACATCCGAGTTTCACCACCGCCTCGACGCCTACCTTCCCGGTGGCGAATACGGATCGGGCATGCGCGAATATCCACCGCAGCAGAAGCCTGCGGCCGATGCGTCTTGGCAGGGAGCGCTTCTCCATGGCGTCGCCTTGCCAGCGTTCGCAGTTCGGCAAGGGCGTGTCGGTGAAGTAAATGTACGAACGCCCGTGTTGGGCCAGTGCCCGCATCACCTTCAGCAGGGTGGGGTGCACGTATGACGCGACGACGACGGCGGCTTCGGACTCGGATAGCACCCGTTCGATGACCGAAGCTGCTCCCGGCTCGAGATGACTGCCGATGCGCCAGGAATACGGTTTCTTGGCGCCCAGCTTGAAAGGATGCGTTTTGGACGGTCCGTCCATCATCTCTACATGCAGGTCGAACCGCGGATCCTTCGCCACGCAGTCGAGGAAGAACTCGTGGTAGGGCGTGAACTCCGGCCCCACCCATATCAGCTTCTTCTTCACCATCACGCTTCCCGCCGCGCCTCGACGATCAGCGTCTGGTCGCCGCCCAGGCGCTCCGGCCGCTCCACCTCCTGCATGTGGGGGGAGGCGCTCTCGAGCGCCGCGCACCGGTACGGCTTGGCGAAGCCGGCGTCGCGGAACAGCTGGCACAGCGAGGCTTCGTCGTACAGCCACTTGTGCGAATTGAAGTCCATCTTCACCTCGTAGAAGGCGTGGACCGGCGTCTTGTGGCGCGGGGCCATGGGCGGTCGCATCATCAGGCGTTCCATAAAAGAATCAGCAGGCGACGCGGCTGGCGCGCGCCTGGAGACCACGCCGGCCAGGTAGTCCTCGATGTAACGCGCGAGGTTGGGCACAGCCATGCGCACCACGCCGCCCGGTTTCGTGCATCGGAAGCATTCCTGCAGCAGCCGCAGCGCCTCGTCGCGGTGCAGGTGTTCCAGCACGTGCGACGAGTAGATCGCCTCAAACTGGGCGTCGCCGAACGGCAGGCGCTTGCGCAGGTCGACGTGCCGGATGTCGCCGGCCCAGCCGCTGGTGCTCACCGAAAAGGTGCCGAGCTTGCCCAGCACCTTGTGCATGCCCGGGACCTTGGCCAGCAGCACGTGCCAAGAACCGTCCGTGTTGATCCAGCCCTTGGGCGCGTGGTCGCCGCAACCCAGTTGAAGTTTGTTCATGTTGCCCCTGCTCCGGCCCAGGCTTGCGTGATCGCGCGCGTGTAGCCCAGTGCTTCGCTGACCGGGTCGCACCAGTCCAAGCACAGGCGTTCTGCCTCGCGGCCGCAGCGGGTCCGGATTTCCTTGTCCGACATCTCGATCATCGCGCGCGCGAGATCGTCCACGTTACCGGGTTCCACTACGCGTCCGGTGCGCTTGTCCTCCACGATGGCGCCGATCGCCCCGCACGCGCTGGTGGTAATGTGGGGCAGGCCGGCCATCGCCGCTTCGGCGATCACCTTGCCCCAAGTGTCCTTGTTGGTAGGCAGTACCAGCACGTCCGAGGCAACGTACAGCGCCGCCAGTTCGTCCAGGTTCTTGCGCCCGAGCACGCTCACATCCTGTGCAACCCGCAGTTCCGTGGCCATGCGGCGATAGTCGTCCAGCGAGGGCTCTCTCGGCTGCGCGGCCGCCGGACCGACCAGCAGCAGGCGGGCGTCAACGCCGCCATGGCGCGCTCGCGCGAACGCTTCGATCATGGTCCGCGTTCCCTTGAACTGCAGCAGCGTGCCGACGAAGATGAACACGCACATGTTTTCGGACCAGCCGTGTTCCTGCCGCAGCGCGTCGCGGCGCGGCCGCAGCGTCTGCATCCGCTCCTTCATCAGGGTGGCGCCGCCCTCGAACGGGGCCATTACGAGCCGGTTCGAACTGGCGCCGTAGATCCGCGTCAAGACCTCGGTGGAGGCGGGCGACTGCACGACGTGCCACTGGCACAGCCCCAGCACGTATTGCTTGAGCCCGCGTACCCACCAGCGGCGCCGCGCCTCGTATTCGAGGGGCAGGGTCTGATTGACCGAAACCACTTTGCGTCGGAGCAGCCGCGCGAGCGTGGCCGCCACGATAACGGTCGCGCCTTGCAGGCCGAACAGCACCACCACGTCGTTTTCCAGCACGCTGCGGATCGCCGCGCGCAGGTTGATGGACGAAGTGAAACCTTCCGGTGTCGAGCCCTTGCGCCGCACCGCGAAGAACCGGCCCTTCTTTGTGCTGGGCTCGAACTGGAACGGCAGCGTGGCCGCATCGACGCGGTCGAACAGCGGGTACGCCTTTAGGCGGCCCGGCATGCGTTCGGCAATGCGCGCCAGGCAGTCGGCCGTGAACTCCTGCAGGTCGTAGGTGATGAAGCCGACGCGCGGCGGGGCGGACGAGGGTTTCAAGCCTGCGCTCCCCGGTAGGACGCCAGAACGGCCTGGTCCGATGCCGCGGTGTCGCTCCTGCGGCCCAGGAAGTAGAACGCCGAAGCGCCATCTAGCGCGGCCGGCGAGTTGGCCAGGAATCGATCGAAGTACTTCAGCCACCAGAACGCCCAGTTGGTGACCAGGTCGGACAGCGCACGCAGCTTGCGGTTGGGCATGAGCGAGCGGGCGAACTGCTGGATGCAGTTGGCGAGCGCCATACCTGGGCCGCAGCAGGCGCCGGCGTCCAGCAGTTCGAAGTCGCGCCACAGCATACGGTGGCCGGTGAAAGTAAGGCGGGTGAAGTCGTAGGCCCCCCCGTGCGTGGGCTGCAGGAACGGGTACTCGCTGTAGATGAGGCCGCCGGGCGCCAGCACGCGATGCACCTCCGTGACCACCTTGGACGCGTGCAGCACATGTTCGAGCACGCCCTGCAGCAGCACGGCGTCGAACTGGGCATCGGCGAACGGTAGGTCCTGGCCGTCGCAGATCAGGTCGATCACGGGCGTCCAGCGCACGTCGGCGTTCACTACGTCGATTGACGACTCGGTGGCGAGTACGCGGGCCGCCGGCGAGCCGTCGCCGCAGCCGATGATCAGCACCCGCGAGCGGCGGCTAAGGCCGCGCAGGATCCCGGCAACGCGCTCCGCGTTGCGCTCGGCGGCGAAATTGCGGCTGAGGGAGGGCGTCACCTGCTGCACCAGCCGGTACAGGCTGGGCTTGCGCGGCCCGCGCGTCAAGCGCGGGGGAAGGGCGAGCGACTGCACGGAAAAGATGCTGCGGTTCTCGTCGAACAGAACGGGCACGTCATTGACTACCGGCCACTCCTTCGGCGACGCGGTGCAGCCCGGATTGCGGCACGCGAGCCGGTCACCCGCAGCGGTGAGCGTCGCCTTGCAGCATGGGCAGGCGAGCAGGGGGAAGAGCGTTTCAGGCTTCATAAACTTCGTCTTTGCGGAGCCCCTTGCGGTAGAACTCCAGGTGCTGGCGCGCGACGTGGGTGGCGTCGCAGGCGTCGACCGTGCGCGCACCTTCCGCCACCAGCGCGGCGCGCAGGTGCGGGTTGCCCCAGAGTTCCACCGTGCGATCGGCCACTGCCTGCGCGTCGCCAAATGGCACCAGCAGGCCGTTGGCGCCGTCGCGCACCAGGTCGTTCGTGCCGGGCACGTCCGAGGCGATCACCGGCACACCAAGCGCCATCGCTTCGAGCGCCGCCATTGGCATGCCCTCGCGCTCGCTCAGGAGCCACAGCGCGCCGCACTCGCGCAGTTGCTGCGGCACGTCGAGCCGGTTGCCGAGGAAGCGGACCCGGTCCGTCAGCCCCATCGCCGACACACTCGCGCGGAGATCCTCGAGTTGCGGACCCGCGCCGATGACGACCAGGTGGAACGGCTGCCCGCGGGCTGCCAGCTGCCTGATGGCCTCGACGCCGACGTCTACACGTTTCAGGGGATACAAGGTGCCGACCATGGCGACCTTGTCGGGCGCCTGTGCGTCGTCGGTGGACACCGCGAGCTCGCGCCACGGCCCAAGATCAATCGGATTCGGCTGGACCCTGATCGCGTCGGCAGGCAAGCCCATGCCGGCAGCGCAGTGCCGCGCGGCGCTCGGCGAGACCGCTAGCAGGCGCACGTTGCCCAGGCGCACCGCGCGCCGGAACGCCTGCTTGCGCAGGTGGTTGCGGCAGCCGCCGCCCGTGAAGATCGGGTCGAGGCTGTGGAAGGTGTAGAAGGCCGCGGCACCCGAGTTGCGCAGCGCGTGCGCGCTGAAGGTTAGGGCGTGCTGCAAGTGGAAATGCACAATTTCCGGCTGCACCTCGGCGAAGAACGCCGACACGCCGGCGCGGATCGCCCTGCGCGTACGCAGGTCGTAGAAGGGCACCTCCCCCTGGAACAGGCGGAGCAGGTGCACCTTGACGTCGCTTCCGCGGAGCTGCTCGTCGTATTCGAAGCGGCCGCCGAGCACGACCAGGTGCGATTCGGCCCCGCACGCGGCGAGTGCGGTGCACAGCGTAGCGACAGCCGACTCGGCGCCGGCTCTCCGCATGCTGGACAGGATCTGGAAGATGCGCATCAAGCTTGCCTCATCGTTTCAGCGCGCGGGCAGCTCGGTGGAGAGCACTTCTTTGTTGCCCGTCAGCATCTCGCGGTACACGGTGCGGTATTCGCGCGCCGCCTTCTCGAAGGAGAAGGTCGTCTCGATCGTGTGCCGCGCCGCGCGGCCCATGCGCGCGCGCAGCTCGGGGTCCAGCAGGCGTTCGACGGCATCCGCGAAGAGCGGCGCGTTGCCGGGTGGCACCAGGAAACCGTTCTCACCGCCGATGACGAGTTCGTCGACCTGATCGATGTCGGTGCTGACCACCGGGATCCCGCACGCCATCGGCTCGATCAGCGAGTTGGGGATACCTTCGTTGTAGGGGTTGCTGGAACACAGCGCCACGTCCAGTCCTTTGAAGACTCGCAGCGGCTCGGTGGTCCGGCCGAGGAAGGTGACGTGCTCCTCGATCCCGAGCTCCTGCGCCAGCTCGCGCAGCGCCGGCTCGACCGGCACGGCTCCCTTCAGGCGGGAGTCCTCGCCGGCCAGGACCAGGTGCACCGGCAGTCCGCGCCCGAGCAGGATCGCCGTGGCTTCGATCAGGATGTCCAGCCGTTTCCCGCCGCCGAAGCGCGAACAGCGCCCGATCGCGAAGCGCCCGGGCGGCGCCACGCGCAGCGGCGTCGCGGCGTCGGCGATGCGCAGGTCGACGGAGTTGTAGATCACCTGCAGGCGGCTGTTCGGCCAGAAGCCGCGGATGAAAGGGGCCGTCCCCGCGGCGGACACGATCACGGCGTCGATGTCCTCCTTGGACACGGCGCAGCAACTGCGCGTGCCGTCAGTCCGCTCGAGGACGCGCGGGACTCCTGCGATCTTGGCGGCATCGATCGGCCAGCGCAGGTTGCTCGCCTGCACGATGTCGAACTGCCACTTGCGCAGGTAGGCGACCATGCCCGCGAACCCGGGCTGGTGCGAGAAGGTGCCGACCTCGTCAATCTCCGGCGAGTGCGATTCCAGGTGGGTCGCGATGAAGTGGAACTCGAATTCGGGCAGCGCGCGCGCGATGCGGGTCATCCAGGAAGCGATGCCGCCCAGATTCCAGTCCCACAGCACGAGCGCGATGCGCGGACGGCGCGCCGGGGCCGGCACGGCCTGCGCATCGCGGCGCGGGAACACCGAGCTCAGGAGCTTGATGCCGCGGTGCTTCCAGTTCTTCTCCGGCCCGTACGGCGGGAAGCCCAGCGCCTCCAGGTAGTGGGCCGACGAGATACGGATGTCGTTGTTCATCTCCGCCTGGCGGCGTGCCTCCAGCCGGAACCGCGGCGCCTCCGCCAGGATGCGCTCGATCGCGGCGGCGAGGCCGGCGCGGAACGCGTCGTTGTAGGTGGAGGTGGCGTCCGGTACCGCGATGCCGCCGCGCCCGATCAGTTCGCTGGTGCCGCCTTCCTCCGCGCACGCCACGGGCGTGCCGCACGCCAGCGCCTCAACGACCACGTTAGGGCACGCGTCGCCGATGATCGGGTGCAGGAGGCAGTCCATGCGGTTGTAGAACTCCACCAGCTTGTCCGGCGGTACGGAGGGCACGTACGTGATCGCCCCGGCCCAGTAGGGATCGGCCTGCGCCTTCTTCAGCGCCTGCGCGCACCACTGGTCCACGTCGCCCACGATCAGCAGGCGTGGCCGCTCGGATAGGCGGCGGCAGACGTCGAAGAACGTTTCGAGCCGGGGGCGGTAGCGGAGTGATCCCACCGTGCCGATCACGGCGGGCCGGTGTGCGATCTCGACCTGGGTGCGTGGGCGCGGACTGAACTCGCTGAGCGAAACCGCATTGGGCACGATCTGCCACGTGCCCGCTTCCCGCCGGTACGCGGTATCGAGCTTGCCTTTGGCCCACCGGCTCTGGTAGATCACGAAGTCGGACTGCTCCAGCGTGCGCGCGATGCGGGCGTTTGCGCCTTCGTATTCCGGCCGGTAGGTGCGGTCCCCGTATACTTCGCCCAGGCGCTGGAAGTGATCGGCCAGGAACAGGCCGGCCACCCGGTAAGCCACGCGGCGTTTACCGTTGAACAGGCGGTCTTGCTTCGGGCTGCCGACATTGAGCAGGCAAGGCTGGTGTTCGCCCGTCAGCGCCAGCGGCAGCGGTGTGTAGCGTCCCTGGCGAGCTGCGCTGATGAAGCGGCTGACGTTGACCTGCGGGCCGCCGCGGGCCTGCGGCCAGGGTAGGACACCAAAGGAAGCGGAAAGGGGCGGCGGGAGGGTCACTTGATCGCCTCCCTCGCGATGGCGTGGCGGCCGACGATGAGCATGAAGATAGCCACGAAGAAGAAGAGCGCCTCGCACAGCACCCAGCCCCAGGCCGCCCCGGCGACGCCGCCCAGCAGCGCCCCCCCAAGCAGCAAGGGCAGCCGCGAGACCGGTAGGGTGTACGACAGGAACCAGTAGCACCGGTGGTGCTGCTGGTCTGCGTAAAGCCAGGACTGGATCGGCTTGGCTGCCCAGTTGAATGGGAGTTGCAGCAGCAGCACGTACATCAAGGCTAGCGCATCGTGGTAGTTCGGCAGGAAACGCGTGACCAGGAACTGGAACACCAGGCACAGGGCTGCATACACGAACCAGCCGCTGACGAACAGCAGCGATGCGCCGGTGACGATGTCGCGCAGCACGCGATGTCGATCGCTGCGTCCGGCCAGGCGGCTTAGGAGGAGCTTCTCCACGACGCGGCCGAACGAGACCGGGAACATCGCCGTGCGGGCGACCTGGTAAGTCGCCAACTGGTGAAAACCTGCCAGGGCGCCGAGCACGGGCCGCTCGAGGTTTGCCGAAACGACAGAGAGCATCGACAGCCCGCCGAACCGCACGTTCATGCCGTTCAGGCCGTCGTGACGCCGGTGGTTGCGCAGCAGGGGCTGCGTGAGGTGCATGAACGCCAGGTTCACGAGCGTGCCCGCCAGGTAGTTCACGAGCGTGCAGACCAGCACGTCGCGGAACCACGCAGCGGTCAGGATCACCAAGGCGGAAAGTCCCGCATACGAGACCACCTTGCGTACGAAGGCGATGCGGAACTCGCCGCGACCCGCGAGGTAGGCGTCAGCGCTGTCGGCGGCGAGCTGGACCGGCACGAACACCGCGGCGATTGCGAGCATCGCCGCGAGAGTGGGGTGGCCGGACAGGTGGTGGAACCCAGCCAGAAGTGCCAGGGACAGGCCGCACAGCGTGCCCCATTTCAGTCGCAAGGTGAACGTTTGCCGCAAAGCGCCGTCCATCTGATGGGCGGCGGCGTAGGAGAGCGCCTGGGAGGAGCCGGGCAGCGAGAAGATCGAGGCCATGGCAACGATGGCTGCGGCGTAGCCCCAGTAGCCCAGCTCCTCCTGCGGGAGGTATGTCGCGAGGGCCCACATCTGGCACAGGCCGACGAGGCCCGCCATGCCCATCTGCACAATGATCAGAGGGGTGTTGGTTCGCCAGTACGGCGACCGCACCAGCCGGTGCAGGAAGGCGCCTGGGGCGCCGAGGGTGCGCTTCATGACCGCTGGATCATTCCTGGCTCAGGAGCTTGTCGAAGTACGCGATGGTGCGCTGCAAGCCTTGCTCCAGCGCGATACCCGGCTGCCAGCCGTCCAGGTATTCCCGGGCGCGGCTGATGTCGGGCTTGCGCTGCATGGGATCATCCTGCGGCAGCGGCCGGAACACGAGCCGCGAGGAGCTGCCGGTGAGGGCCAGGATCTTTTCGGCCAGTTCGCGGATCGTGAACTCGTGCGGGTTTCCCAGGTTGATCGGGCCGGGCAGCGGCCGGTGGCCGATGCCGGCGCCGGGCAGGTCCATCAGGCGCAGGATGCCTTCGATCAGGTCGTCGACATAGCAGAAGCTGCGGGTCTGCTGGCCCTCGCCGTAGATGGTGATGTTCTCGCCGCGCAACGCCTGCACGATGAAGTTGCTGACAACGCGGCCATCGTTCGGGTGCATCCTCGGACCGTACGTGTTGAAGATGCGCGCGACGCGGACGTCCAGCTTGTGCTGGCGCTCGTAGTCATAAAAGAGAGTTTCGGCGCAGCGCTTGCCCTCGTCGTAGCAACTGCGCGGACCGATCGGGTTCACGTTCCCCCAGTACCCCTCCGTCTGCGGGTGCACGCTCGGATCGCCGTAGACCTCGCTCGTGCTGGCCTGGAAGATCGGCGCGCGGAGCCGCTTGGCCAGGCCCAGCATGTTGATGGCCCCGATCACGCTTGTTTTCGTGGTCTGGACGGGGTCGTGCTGATAGTGGATCGGGCTGGCGGGGCAGGCGAGGTTGAAGATCGCATCGACTTCCAAGTAAAGCGGGAAGCAGACGTCGTGCCGCAGGAACTCGAAGTGGGGGTGCTGCAGCACGTGCTCGACGTTGCGCTTCGAGCCCGTGAACAGGTTGTCGGCGCACACGACCTCGTCTCCGCGTTGCAGCAGGCGGTCGATAAGGTGGGAGCCCAGGAAGCCGGCGCCGCCGGTGACCAGAACGCGCCGGCGGAAACTGTAGTTGCGCATGATGGGGCGTTTAGTCGTTGCCGAACAGGTCTCGGGTGTAGACCCTGCTTCTGACGTCCAGGAGCTCCGGCGCAAGCCGATTGGCGATAATCAGATCGGCACGCTCCTTGAACTCACCCAGGTCGCGCACAACTTCCGAGTGGAAAAAATGTTCTTCTGATAGGGCGGGTTCGTACACGATGACCTCAACGCCCTTGGCTTTAAGCCGTTTCATGATGCCTTGCACGCTGCTCGCTCGGAAGTTGTCGCTGCCTGCCTTCATTACCAACCGGTAGATGCCCACTGCGCGCGGCTCGCGCTTTAAGATATCAGCAGCGACAAAGTCCTTGCGCGTACTGTTGGCCGCGACAATTGCGCCGATTAGGGTCTGCGGAACGTCGTGGTAGTTTGCCAGGAGCTGCTTTGTGTCTTTTGGAAGGCAGTAGCCGCCGTAGCCGAAGCTCGGGTTGTTGTAGTGCGCACCGATTCGAGGATCAAGGCTCACCCCATCGATGATCTCGCGCGAGTCAAGCTGGTGCGTCGCAGCGTAAGTGTCAAGTTCGTTGAAGAAGGCAACGCGCATCGCCAAGTACGTGTTTGCGAATAGCTTGATCGCCTCCGCCTCTGTACTGCCCGTAAAGAGAGTTGGTATGTCCTTCTTTATCGCTGCTCGCTGCAATAGCTCCGCAAACTGACGCCCCCGCCGGGAATCCTCGCCGATGACGATGCGGCTTGGGTGCAAGTTATCGTGAAGCGCTCTTCCCTCCCGCAAGAATTCGGGGCTGAAGATGATGTTAGCTGTCTCGTACTTTCTTCGGGCTTTTTCCGTATAGCCGACTGGGACCGTGGACTTGATGATCATGACCGCCTTGGGATTCATGATGGCTACATCCTGAATCACCGAAGCGACCGAATCAGTGTTGAAGTAGTTGGTTGTCGGGTCGTAATCGGTCGGCGTCGCAATGACCACGAAATCCGCTCCATCGTAAGCTTCGCGTTTGTCCAGCGTAGCTCGTAGGTTGAGAGGCCTTTCGCGTAAATATCGCTGCAGTTCAGGATCATCTATCGGTGACTTACGCT
>JAESGR010001201.1_pt1 | contig 10121 bp, 11 predicted proteins | sample 9269771 | NCBI WGS metagenome assembly JAESGR01 (sample SAMN15739572, study PRJNA653492) | algae metagenome | isolation source: Chroococcus sp. CMT-3BRIN-NPC107 and co-occurring heterotrophs from well... | place: USA: Clark Mountains Wilderness, California | collected 2010-04-18
ACCGGGTCTACATGGTGCCGCGGGCGCCCGACCTGGTGGTGGTCGGCGCCAGCGAGATCGAGAGCGAGGACCGCTCGCCGGTGTCGCTGCGCAGCACGGTCGAACTGCTTGCCGCCGCGCACAGCGTGGTGCCGGCCCTGGCCGAAGCGCGTGTCGTGCACAGCGAAGCCAACCTGCGCCCTGCCCTTCCCGACAACCTGCCGCTGCTGCAGGCGCAGGACGGCATCACGCGCATCAACGGCCTGTTTCGCCACGGGTGGCTGATCGCCCCCGCGCTGGTGGAGCAGGCGCTGTCGGAGATGAAGTCTTGAACGGGAAGATCACCCTCAACGGCGAGCCGCGCCCCATTGCCGACGGCGACACGCTGGCCGACCTGGTGGCGGCACTCGGGCAGCCGCCGCAAGCGCTGGCCACCGCCGTCAACGGCGAATTCGTGCCGCGCTCGGCGCGCGACACGGTGACCTTGCGCGACGGCGACGCCGTCTTCACGTTCCAGCCGATCCAGGGAGGATGACATCCATGACGCTTCGCATCGGCGACATCGAACTGAACAGCCGCTTCTTCCTCGGCACGGCGGGCTACCCCTCGCCGCAGGTGCTGCAGGAGGCCATCGCCGCGTCCGGCACCCAGGTGGTGACCGTGGGCCTCAAGCGCCAGCTCGCCGCCTCCGGCACCCCGGGCGACTTCTACGGCCTGATCCGCGCATCCGGTGCGCGCCTGCTGCCCAACACGGCGGGCTGCCGCACGGCCAAGGAGGCGGTGACGCTGGCGCAGATGGCGCGCGAGCTGTTCGGCACCCACTGGATCAAGCTCGAAGTGGTGGGCGACGAGTACACGCTGCAGCCCGATCCCTTCGAGTTGCTGGAAGCCACCCGCACGCTGGTGCGCGAAGGCTTCGAGGTCTTCCCCTACTGCCTGGACGACCTCGTGAGCTGCCAGCGCCTGCTGGATGCCGGCTGCCGCATCCTGATGCCCTGGGGCGCGCCGATCGGCTCGGGCCAGGGCCTGCTGAATCCGACGGCGCTGCGCACCCTGCGCGCGCGGCTGCCCGACGTGGTGCTGGTGGTGGATGCGGGCATCGGCTCGCCCAGGGATGCGGTGCAGGCGATGGAACTCGGCTACGACGCGGTGCTGGTGAACTCCGCCGTCTCGCAGTCGCATGACCCGGTGAAGATGGCGCGCGGCTTCCGCCTGGCCGTGGAGTCCGGCCGGCTCGCGTGGGAAGCCGGGATCATGGCGCGCCAGGAGATGGCGGTGCCCTCCACGCCCGTCACCGGGCAGCCTTTCGTGCTGTAAGGCCGCGGCGATGCGCATCGCCACGTACAACGTCAATGGCGTCAAGGGCCGCCTGCCGCGCCTGCTGGAATGGCTCGAGGCAACGAAGCCCGACGTCGTCTGCCTGCAGGAGATCAAGACCGGAGATCCCACCGAGGCCGCACGTGCGCTCGCGGGCGCGGGCTACCGCGGCGTGTGGCATCCGCAGCGCGCGCACCACGGGGTTGCCGTGCTCGCGCGCGCTGAAGTGCCGCGCGAGGTGGGGCGCGTGCTGCCGGGGGATCCGTCCGACGCGGCCTCGCGCTGGCTGGAGGTGCAGGTGCACGGCCTGCGCGTCGTCTCGGTGTACCTGCCCAACGGCAACCCCGTGCCCAGCCCGAACTTCGACTACAAGCAGCGCTGGATGGAGCGGCTGCTGGCGCACGGCGAGACCCTGATGGCCAGCGGCGAGCCGGTGGTGCTGGCGGGCGACTTCAACGTGGTGCCGACCAACTTCGACATCTACAACGCCGGCAGCTGGCGCTTCGATGCGGTGCTGCAGCCCGAGACCCGCGAGAAGTGGGAGCGCTTCCTGGCGCAGGGCTGGGTCGACGCGACCCGCCACCTGCATCCCAAGGACCGCATCTACACGTTCTGGGTGAACGAGGCCGCGTACCTGCGCAATGCGGGCTTCCGCATGGACTTCTTCATGCTCACGCCCTCCCTCGTGCCGCGCTTGAAGAGGACCGGCGTGGATGCGGAGACGCGCGTTCGCGAGAAGCCGAGCGACCACGCGCCGGTGTGGATCGAGCTGGACTGACTCCGTCATTCCCGCGCAGGCGGGAATCCAGGGCTCCCGGCTATTTCGCACGGCGGGTGGCGCTTCATCCAGGTGAACGCAGAGGACGCAAAAGTACGCAGAGGACGCAGAAGGAAACCCAATCAGGTTTTTCTCTGCGTCCTCTGCGTAATCTCTGCGCCCTCTGCGTTCACTTCTTTGCGCGCCGATCTACGTCTCGTCCTCGATCCCGTTGCTCAACACCCCGATCTTCTCGATCTCGATCTCCACGCGGTCACCGGCCTTCATGAACACCGGCGGCGTGCGCGCATAGCCGACGCCCGAGGGCGTGCCCATGGCGATCACGTCGCCCGGCTCCAGCGTCATGACCTCCGTCAGCAGGCACAGCGTCTCCACCACGGGGAACAGCATGTGCGACGTGTTCGAGCTCTGCATCACCTGCCCGTTCAGGCGCGACTCGATCTTCAGGCCGGTGGCGCCGGGCGGCAGGTCGGATGCCGGCACGGCCCAGGGGCCCAGCGGGCCGGTGCGGTCGAAGTTCTTGCCGATGGTCCACTGCGAGGTCTTGCGCTGGTAGTCACGCAGGCTGCCGTCGTTGAAGCAGGTGTAGCCCGCGACCACGTCGAGCGCATTGCCCTCCTCCAGGTGCCGACCGCGCTTGCCGATGATCACGGCCAGCTCGGCTTCGTAGTCGAAGCGATCGGACACGCGCGGGCGCAGCAGGGCCTCGCCATGGGCAGCGAGCGAGCTGGGGACGCGCAGGAAGAAACTGGGGTATTCGGGCTTCTTGTGCCCGCCTTCGGCGGCATGGTCCGCGTAGTTCAGGCCGAGGCAGACGATCTTGCCGGGCCGGGGCAGCACGGGCAGCCATTGCGCACTGGCCAGCGGCACGACGTTGGCGCCGTCGCGCCGCGCCGCCGACACCGCCTGCTGCAACTGCTGGGGCGGCTGCATCAGCCAGCCGACGACGCCTTCGCCGGCAGGCGGGGCGGGCAGCACGACCACTTCCTGCTGCTCGACGCAGCCGACCACGGGTACGCCGGAGCGCAACAGGGACACGAGCTTCATGGGGAAATCCTCCTTCAGGGCCGGCGTACTGTAGCGCGCGCCGCCGTCCGACAGCGCCCATCAGCAGCGCGGGCTAGCATGGCCGCGGGCTCGGTCGAGAACAACAGGCAGGACATGGACGACGAGATCGCCGCACTCCGGCGGGAAGTGGAACACCTCATCGCGATGCATACGGCTTCCTACGTGACGCTCACGTCGCTGGTGGCCACGCATCCGCATCCGGAGCACTTCCAGCTGCACCTGATCTCGGCCCTGGAAGGCGTGCTCGGCTCCGAACGGCTGGCCAAGTGGACCGACGAGCAGAAGCAGATCGTGCGACGCGTCGTCGAGACCTTCCAGAACGTGCGGCCGGCGCCGCCGATCGATCCGCTCGCCACCGCCCTGGGCGACCGCGACCCCCGCCACACGCCGCGCTAGGCCTTGCCGCCTTCGCCGAGCCACCACACGGGCAGTTGCGCGCAGTCGGCGTTGTCCAGGCCCACCTGCGCCGCGCGCTCGAAGTGGCGCAGCGTCTCCTCGGTCAGCGGCAGCTTGCGGCCGTGGCTGCGCGCCTCGTCGAGCATGGCGCGCACGTCCTTGCGCATGGTCGCCACGTCCACGGTCACGGTGTTGCCGCTCTCGCCCGCGAGGGCCTGCGCGATCATCGGGCCGCGCACCTTGAGCATGTTGGGGCCGCCCGAGGTGTCGGCGAGGATCTCGATCACGCGCCTGGGGTCCAGCCCGAGCGGCTGCACCAGCGACAGCGCTTCGCCGAGCGTCTGCCAGTACACCATCAGCGGCAGGTTCACCGCGAGCTTCATGGTCTCGCCGGCGCCATGCGCGCCCACGTGCTCCACGCGCTTGCACAGCTGGTCCAGCAGGGGCCGCGCACGCTCGACGTGCTGCGCCTCGCCGCCCACGAAGGCGATCAGCTTGCCCTCCTTGGCCGGGCCGACGCTGCCGCCGACGGGACATTCGAGGTAGGCGGCGCCCGCCTCGGCGGCCTTGCGCGCCATCTCCTGCTGCTTGGCAGGGGGCACCGTGCTCATGTCGATGAACAGTTGCCCCTGCGCCCGTTGCGAGAACAGGCCATCGGGTCCGGAGTACACCGCGTCGAGCGCGGCACCGTCGGTGACGATGCTGATGATCACCTCGCACCGCGCCGCCAGTTCGCGAGGCGTTGCGGCCCAGGCCATGCCGTCCTTGAGCAGCGGCTCCGCGCGCTCGCGCGTGCGGTTCCAGACGGTGACCTGGTGGGACAGGGCGGTGAGGCGGCGGGCGATGGCGCTGCCCATCTTGCCGGTGCCGGCGATGCCGATGCGCATGGGGGTCTCCTGGGTTGTCGGCATGCTAACGCGCTGCGCGGGTGACGCGCTACGGGCAAGCACGGATGCCCTGGTCCGGGCGCTCGGAAAAGTGAACGCAGAGGACGCAGAGGTTACGCAGAGGACGCAGAGAAAAACCTGGTTTCCTTTTGCGTCCTCTGCGTACCTTTGCGTCCTCTGCGTTCACCTGGGTGGAGCGCCAAGCCGCTTTCGCCAGTTAGCCGAGGAACAGCGCCTGCAAGTCCGACAGGAAATCGAAGCCCTTCTCCGTCGGCTTCACGCGGACCAGGTCACGCTCCACCAAGCCCTTGGCCTGCGCCTGCTGCAGCGGCGCTTCGATCGCCGACAGCGGCAGCCCGGTGCGGTCCAGGAAGTCCTGCAGCGCGAAGCCATCGCGCAGCCGCAGCGCATTGAGCACGAACTCGAAAGGCAGGTCCTTGCGCGCAACCTCGTCGTCCTGCGCGATCGCATTGCCCGCCAGCGCGTTGTCCATGTAGAGCTTCGGCTCGCGGTTGCGCACCTGCCGCACCACCCGGTGCGGAAAGCTGATCTTGCTGTGCGCACCGGCACCGATGCCCAGGTAGTCGCCGAAGGTCCAGTAGTTGTGGTTGTGCCAGCAGCGGTGCCCTGGCTTGGCATACGCGGAGACTTCGTAGCGCTCCATGCCCTGCGCGGTGGTCATCTCGGTGATGCGGTCCAGCATCATGTACGCCATGTCCTCCTCGGGGATGACGGGCGGGAACTTCGCGAAAAAGGTGTTGGGCTCGATGGTCAGGTGATAGATCGACAGGTGCGGCGGCATCAGCGCCAGCGCCTGCGTCACGTCCGCCTCGAGCTGCGCGAGCGTCTGCCCGGGCAAGGCATACATCAGGTCGAGGTTGAAGGTCTCGAAGCTCGCGGCTGCCTCCTCCACCGCGGCGATCGCCTGGCGGCTGTCGTGCACCCGGCCGAGCGCGCGCAGGTGCGCGTCGTTAAAGCTCTGGACCCCGACCGACAGGCGCGTCACGCCGGCCTGCCGGAAGGCGCGGAAGCGGTCCTTCTCGAAGGTGCCGGGATTGGCCTCCAGCGTGATCTCCGCGTCCGGCACGAGCTTCAGGCGAGCCCGCACGTCCGACAGCAGCCGGTCGATGGCCTCCGGCGAAAACAGGCTGGGCGTGCCGCCGCCGATGAAGATGCTGTGCACCTCGCGGCCCCAGACCAGGGGCAGCGCTGCCTCGACATCCGCGCGCAGGGCGTCGAGGTAGCGCGCTTCGGGGACACCGCCCGGTCCGGCGCCGGGCCGCCCCAAGCCGGACGCGCCCCCTCGGGGGGTCGGCGCCAAAGGCGCCTGGGGGGCCATCCATTCGTGCGAATTGAAGTCGCAATACGGGCACTTCTTGAGGCACCACGGCAGATGCACGTACAGCGACAGCGGCGGCAGCGCGGGCAGCTGCAGCGTGCCCGGGCGCATGTAGTCCGCCAGGTCCTTCACGGTCACAGCCGAGGCTCCGCCGGGCCGCCCCAAGGAGCCTCAGCCCCCTCGGGGGGCAGGGGGGCCAACCATCTCTCGCGAATGAGCTGCACCATCTGCCGGGCCGCCTGGCCGCGATGGCTGTGGGCGTTCTTCACTTCGGGCGGCAGCTCGGCGAAGGTCTTGCCGAAACGCGGCATGAACATGACGGGATCGAAGCCGAAGCCGTTCGAACCCGCCGGCTTGCGCGCGATCTCGCCCACGGCGCGGCCCACCGCGATCAGCGGTTCGGGGTCGTGTTCGGACCGCACGGCCACGAGCGTGCTGACCAGCGCGGCGCGGCGCTGGCTGATGTCCCGCATCTGCTCCAGCAGCGCCTTGACGTTGTTGTCGTCGCCCTTGGGATAGCCGAACTGCGTGGCGTAGTGCGCGGTGTCGACGCCGGGACGGCCGCCGAACGCGTCCACGCACAGGCCCGCATCGTCGGCGATGGCCGGCAGCCGCGAGTGCCGGGCGGCGTTGCGCGCCTTGGCCAGGGCGTTCTCGACGAAGGTGCCGAAAGGCTCCTCCGCCTCCGGCACTCCCAGGTCGCCCTGCCGCAACAAAGCGATCTTCAGTGGCGCGAACATCGCCTGCAGCTCCACGAGCTTGCCCTTGTTGTTGGAGGCCAGGACGATGCGGTCGATCATGCGGCGAGCGCCCTTGCCTGCAACTCCACCAGTTCGGCAATGCCTTTTTCGGCCAGGCGAAGCAGTTCGTCCATCTCCGCGCGCGTGAAGGCCACGCCTTCGGCGGTGCCCTGCACTTCCACGTAGTGGCCGGCGCCCGTCATCACCACGTTCATGTCGGTGTCGCAGGCGACGTCCTCCACGTACTCCAGGTCCAGCAGCGGCGTGCCTTCGACGATGCCCACCGAGATCGCGGCCACGGGCCCGAGCACCGGCGAGGCCGCCAGCTTGCCCGCGGTGACCAGCTTGTTGACCGCGTCCTGCGCGGCGACGAAAGCGCCGGTGATGGCGGCGGTGCGCGTGCCGCCGTCGGCTTGCAGCACGTCGCAGTCGAGCGTGATGGTGCGCTCGCCCAGCTTCTTCAGGTCGAACACGGCACGCAGGCTGCGGCCGATCAGCCGCTGGATCTCCTGCGTGCGGCCGCTTTGCTTGCCGCGCGCCGCTTCGCGGTCGCCGCGCGTGTGGGTGGCGCGCGGCAGCATGCCGTATTCCGCCGTCACCCAGCCTTCGCCGCTGCCGCGCTTGTGCGGCGGCACCTTTTCCTCGACCGAGGCGGTGCACAGAACGCGGGTGTTGCCGAACTCGATGAGCACCGAGCCTTCGGCGTGGATGGTGAAGCCGCGCGTGATGCGCACGGGGCGCAGCTGGTCGGCGGCACGGCCGGCACTCCGGGAGAAATTCGTCATCCGGGGATGATAGGCAAGCGCGAAAGGCCGTGCCTGGGAGAGCACAAGGACTCCCTCTCCCGCCCCGCGGGAGAGGGGGGGTGAGGGCTAGGCCTTCTTCGCCGCCGAGCGACGGATCGCCTCGTTGATCTCGGCGATGGAACGCTCGATGGCGGCATCGTCGAGGTCTTCCACCATCGTGTCGAGCACGCCCGCCTGGATGGTCGAGGCGAAGACGCCGTCGGAGATGCTGTCCGTGGAGATGCCGCGGGTGGACTCGAAGGTGTCCGGCGTCTCCCACTCCAGCGCGATCACGGTGACGTTGTCGGAATGCTCCCCGCCGTTGCGCAGCGCGTTTTCGACCAGGTCGGGCACGGCTTCGGACACCGGCTTGGAGCTCAGGTCCCGCACGATGTCGTTGTCTTCCAGGCTGCCCCAGAGGCCGTCGGAGCACAGCAGGATCTTGTCGCCCTGCTGCAGCACCACGGGACCGGTCACGTCGAACACCGGCTTGGTGGGCGAGCCGAGGCAGGTGAACAGGATGTTGCGGTTGATGCGGTCCATGCGGATGACGCCCGCGTTCTGCTGTTCCAGGTACGAGTGGTCGCGCGTGCGCGTGAGCAGCTCGCCCTCGCGCACGACGTACAGGCGCGAGTCGCCGCAGTGCACCCAGGTGGCATGCGTGCCCTGCACGATGGCCGCCACGAGCGTGGTGCGGGGCGTATCGAGCATGCCTTTTTCGCTGGCATAGCGGATGATCTGGTGGTGCGCGGCCATGAGCGCGACCGAGAGGAACTCGGTGACGTCGCGCACGACGGGCCGGGCTTCCTTCTGGTACAGGGCGGAGATGGTCTGCAGCGCCAGCTGCGCGGCGACTTCACCTTCGGGGTGGCCGCCCATGCCGTCGGCCAGCAGGAACAGCCCCGACTCGCGGGTGTAGCAATAGCCCATCCGGTCTTCGTTCTTCTCGCGACCGCCCTTGCGGCTGATCTGGAAGACGGAGAACTTCATGCAGGGCTCACTTGCTTACTTGGCCTTGGCGCCAGCCCCGAAGCCGGTGCGCTTCATGGACTTCTTGGTGTCGGTGACCATGTTGTCGAACTGCAGCCGCATCTTCTCTCCCACGGAGAGCTTGGTATAGCGGCGCTCGCCTTCCCGGCTGAGTTCCTTCTGCAGCGCGAACACGGACTGCGGCCGGGACAGGGGATCGAGCGACATGCACCATTCGACCACTTCGATCAGGTTGTCGGAATAGACACCGCGCAGCCGGGACAAGGCAAGCGACAGACGGTCTTTTTCCAGTCGCTGCGGCGCATCGTTCGGCGGGTAGCCCTGCATGCAGGCGTAGATGCAGGCGCCGATGGCGTAGATGTCGGTCCACGGACCCATCGACGAGTCGCGGCGGTACATCTCGGGAGCGGCGAAACCGGGCGTGTACATGGGTCGGATGAAGTTGCCTTCCTTCGACAGCACTTCCCGGGCGGCACCGAAATCGATCATCACCGCGCGGTTGTCGTCGGTGATGAAGATGTTGGCGGGCTTGATGTCCAGGTGCAACATCTTGTGCTGGTGCACGATGCGCAGCCCGCGCAGGATCTCGTCGAACAGCGAGCGGATGGTCGACTCGCGGAAGACCTTCTGCTTCTTCAGCTCGCGCGCGGTGATGATGAAGTCCTGCAGGGTCGCGCCCTCCAGGTAGTTCATGACCATGTAGACGGTCTCGTTCTCGCGGAAGAAATTCAGCACGCTCACGACGGAGGAGTGCGAGATCTGCGCGAGCGAGCGGCCTTCTTCGAAGAAGCTTTTCAGGCCCAGGCGGTACAGGGAGAGTTTTTCGGGAGCGACCTGCGGCAGCAGCTCCCCGGGCGGGCGGGTGGCCAGCGACGAAGGCAGGTATTCCTTGATCGCGATCTGCTGGCCCTCGTTGTCGACGGCGAGATAGACGACGCCAAAGCCTCCGGCGGACAGCTTGCGCACCACACGATAGCCACCGATGACCGTATCCGGCGGCAAGGGCGCCGGTTTCAGCTTTGACATAATTTGAAGATGATGGGGTGCCGCCGGCCCCCGTTTGCCCCTCGAAATCCCCGCAACGACTTCAAAGACTCCTCTGAATGCCAGTTTACAGCATGACCGGTTACGCCTCGGCACAGGAAACTGCCGCAACGGGGCCAACCGGTCACGAAGGCGGCAAGACTGCAACACCTGCCCGCCTCGGACTCGAGATCCGATCCGTCAACAGCCGTTTCCTGGACCTGTCCTTCCGGCTGGGCGAGGAACTGCGCTCCCATGAACCGGCCCTGCGCGAGCTGATCGCCGCGCGCATCAAGCGAGGCAAGGTCGAACTGCGCGCCGGCGTCGAAGGCATTGCCGCCGACGTCGCGCGCGAACCCACCATGGGCACGCTGCAACGCCTGGCCGCGGTGCAGGACAGCGTGCGCGGCTGGATGCCCGATGCGCCGGCGCTGTCGGTGGCCGAGATCCTGCGTTTGGCCGCCGCGGAAAGCAGCACGGACATCGACTGGGGCGACGCGATCCAGAAGCTCGCCACGCGGGTGCTGGACGACCTGCTGGCCGCGCGCGAGCGCGAAGGCGCGCGCCTGGCCAAGATGCTGCTTGGCCACCTGGAGCAGCTGCGCACCCTGGCGGAACAGGCCAAGCCGCTGGTGCCCAAGCTGGTGGAGCAGCAGGGCCAGCGCTTCCTGGAACGCTGGAAGGAGGCGATGGCGCTGACCGAGGGCGCCGCCACGCCGGAGGCGGCGCAGGACCGCGCCCTGACGGAGGCGACGGCCTATGCGATCCGCATCGACGTGGCCGAGGAACTCACCCGCCTGACCTCGCACGTGGACGAAA
>JAESGR010001205.1_pt1 | contig 10119 bp, 8 predicted proteins | sample 9269771 | NCBI WGS metagenome assembly JAESGR01 (sample SAMN15739572, study PRJNA653492) | algae metagenome | isolation source: Chroococcus sp. CMT-3BRIN-NPC107 and co-occurring heterotrophs from well... | place: USA: Clark Mountains Wilderness, California | collected 2010-04-18
GAAACAGTAATTTGAGCATACGGATTTATTATCAATTCACTTATCGTCATAGATTAATAATCTTGATCTAACCTGATTCGATACTGAGATTAGCACTATTTATCAGGATTGCTAAGAATAGACAAACAGTAAATTTGAATAAATAAATAAAGACTGTCCAAAATCCCTCGTTTTTGGTCAGTCTTTACAAATTAGCTGGAATGCGAACGTAGATGGTTGTTCCCTTTTTCAGGGCAGATTCTATTTCTACGGTTCCGTTTATCAGCGCCGCTCGCTCCTCGATTCCGATCAAGCCTAATCCTTTGCTGCGATTCTTATTATGTTTGGGGTTGAAACCCACTCCGTTATCCTCAATTATTAAAACAATCAAACCATCGCGTTTATCTATCGTCACACCGGCTCTGTCGGCTTTCGCATATTTATATGTATTATTTAAGGCTTCTTGGACAATGCGGTAAAGGTTGATTTCTACTTCCGAAGCCAAGCGCATTCGTTTATTGCCGGAACTGATGAACTCTGCTGTGACGCCCGCATAATGCGACCACTCTTTGACATATTTATCGAGTGCGGCAATCAATCCCAGGTCATCGAGCACGCTTGGTCTGAGTTCCCAGGCGAGAAAATCAACTCCGTCATCAATGTGTTTGGCGATTGTTTGTGCGTCGTCAACTTTAGCGGAAAGTTCGTCATCGTTTTCACACAATTTTCTGATTTGTTCGAGTTTTAATCTGAGTGCAGTTAGTTGCTGACCTAATTCGTCGTGCAGATCACGGGCGATTCGTTTCCGCTCGTCTTCCTGCGTATGGACAAGTTTGACCAGCATTTCCTTTTCGCGCTGTGTTTTCTCTGCCTCGAGTTTTTTGGTCTGATCGCGGGCAATTTTGACAAAGCCTTCCGTGCCTTCTTTAAGCGTCATCATCAAACCAGAAGCGTAAAAACGCGAGCCGTCTTGACGGATATGCCACCGTTCATCCTCGGCGCGTCCTTCCTTGCGAGCAATGTCCATTTCTTTTTGATGAATGCCTTTCTCTCGGTCTTCCGGCGTAAATAGAATCTCAGCCGGCTGCCCGATGATTTCGTTTTCTTTGTAACCGAAAATTCTTTCCGCGCCTGTGTTCCAGGATGCTACCAGTCCGTCCGGCGTAATACTGAAAATAGCGTATTCGGTCGCGCTTTCAATCAAAATGCGCGAGCGTTCTTCGGATTCTCGCAGTAGATGCTCGGATTGTTTGCGCTCGAGCAGACGGGCGACTTTTGCAACCAGGCGCTCAGGCTCGAAAGGAACTTCGATATAATCATCCGCTCCGGCTTCTAATCCTTCGACGGCAGTTTGGCTGTCTTTATGGATTGCACTAACCAGAATAAGAGGAGTTGTTTTTAATCGAATTTCTGCTCGAAGAAGGCGACAAAGCTCAATTCCGTTGATGTCCGGCATCATCACATCGCTGATTACGAGGTCGGGAATTGCCTGCTTGGCTGTTTCTAAACCTGTACGACCGTTATTAGCTGCCAATACATTGTAACCGGCGCGGGTTAGAATAAATGCCGTCAAATCTAAAGCATCAGGCTCATCGTTGATAACCAGAATTGTCGGCTTGGATTGTGAGTTCATAAGGAAACTTTTAATACAATTATAATATTGGGCAGAATCAAATCTTTCATGTCCAGCTAAACAAAATTGGAGGCTAGACTGGCTTTACCTCCGCATTAGAACTATTTGTGCGATCTTAATTTTATTCGAAAGTATTATTAAATTAGATTTTTTTAATCTTCCAAAGTTCAGAAACTTTTTTCTGCAATTGATCTATCAAATTGTCACCGGTGTTTTTTATTAAACCTTGTGCTCCAATTGTTAAGGCTTGCTTTTCATTCATCGAGCTGGTTCCGGTTAAAAATAATATCGGCGTTTCGGTGTCGAAGTTTTTTATTAACAGAATTCGATACCATTTCCATCAGGCAGATGATAATCAAGCAGGTAAAGATTGAATTTCTCTTTTGTGGCGACCATTAAAGCATCAGCCTTACTGTAAGCCGATGTGCATTCATACTCTTTTAAGATAGTTGAAATCAATTCGCAGGTGTCGGGATGGTCTTCGACACAAAGAATACGTTTTTTAGTTTTTGAGATAGATAAGTTCCTTAAAAACAAGCATATCTTTGAAGATCAAAAAAGTGATTGTCAGTAACTTTATCTTGCGCTTAATAATTACTAATAGCAATCAAACTAAAAATAGAAGCAGCAGATCGGTTTGAAAATTAAGATTGCGGATTTGTTAAATCAAAGCAGGCGCAGTTGGGACGTTTTACCTAGCTAATTAAAGTTGGATGCTACCCGAGCTTTGCCCGCTTCTATCTCTAAGAATAAATGAGGGAAATTAAATTGTCTGTGCGTTGTCGCGCTTCCAGTAAATAAATAACCTAATTAAATTTATTCAATAATCAGTTCAAGACCGGGGAGCTCTACGCTCCCCTGCCTCTTTTATATGTCTCTAGCCGAGATATTGATTGAGTAATGGTTTAACCTATCAAAGTCAACCGGTTTGTTTATCAAATCATTGCACCCTGCTTCAATCGCTCGCTGGTAAAATCTTTCTCCATAAGCTGTTACTGCAATAATCGGAATACACTCTGCTCCCTTAAATTTTCTTATTGCTTTTGTAGCACTCAACCCGTCCATTTGCGGCATTGAAATGTCCATTAAAATGAGATCTGGTAAATTATGCTTGAAACTTTCAACTGCCTCAGATCCATCTACTGCTTCAACGACTTCATATCCATAGCTTTCTATCAAGAATTTCATACAAGTGCGGGCGTCTTCATAATCTTCAACTATTAAAATTGTTCTGCTCATAATCATTATCTCTCGTTCTTTGATATGAGTTGTTAATCAATTTCAAAAGGTCATTGACACAACAAAAAAGAACCTGGGAGGTATGTCGGGTAGCTTACACAACTTTGATGCCAATGTAGTTTAATCTTGAAGCGGAAATCTTTTTGTGTTTATAAGTTCAATGTTCGCTTGTTAGTAAAGTATTAAATTTTTCTTAATAATTTTTCTAACCTTATAAGAATTACCGAGCAGTTGTATTATAATAGTCCTGCTTAAACCCGATAACATACAACTTAAATTCAAAGATTTTAGTTTAGAGGGCGTGATTGTGGATTTATTCACATGTAAGTTCTCTATATTATAGAGTCGTTTATTTTTATTATTTAGCCTAATTAGTGGTTATTTTATTAATAGCAGATTAATCAAACAGATAAATTCCAAAAGCAGCCGAACTTAAAAAGCAGAGATGAACGAATCAAAATTAAAAATTCTTTGTGTCGAAGATGATGAAGATACTTGTGAATTAATCAGTTTTTCCTCGAACAAGCAGGCTATGAAGTTGAAGCCTGCAGCCGAATGGATTGCTTGAAACTAATCCACGAAGAGAAATTCCTGGCATTTATTTTAGACAATTGGTTTGAAGGAACGAGCGGAGTAGATATTTGCAAAGAGATTCGCAGTTTCGATACAGATACGCCGATCATCTTTTGCAGTGGTGAAGCACGACAGTCGGAAATAAATAAAGCATTGGCGGCAGGAGCCAATGCTTATCTTGTTAAACCGATCGATTTTGAGGCACTGACTGTAACAGTAACCAAACTTATTCAAGAGCAAAAGGAATTATCACCAACCAGTTAAGTTTTCATAGCGATCTACAAGTTAAATTCCAGCAGTTATAAGCGTTAACAAGAGCAATTCAACTTTTGTAAACGCTTTTCTAAATTTAATATCTGATTACAAAGTGGTTTTTTTTATAAAAAGAGGATTCTTCTTCGGAACAAGCACAATATGGTTTATCTTAATCCGCTTCTTATTAGTGGCTTGGGCTGTTTTTTCGGAATAATCGAAATCGAAAGCGTAATCGTAATTGTTCGATGAAAGATCTTTGCAGACGGTTTCAGATAAATGAAACGTAAAAACATCAGCATACTGTCCCATATCTTCATTAACAAATCCTAGTGGCTCTCCCGATTGATCATTCAGATAAACAGGAATGCTTTCGATAGCATCACATTGATTGTAAATATCGCCTAAAACATTGCTTCTTTTAACTGTTAGTGGACTGTAATTCATAATAATAGTTTAACACTGTTTTTATTTTTTATTATCAGAATTGTTTACGATTTAGCCTGGGAAGGTTCTAGATAAAAATAAGATGTTACAAAACAAAGATAAAAGCGAGGATTTTCAGCAATAAATTATTGATTAACAATCCGTCTCAAAAAAGGTTTGTAAGACAAACAGAAAAGCCATAAGCGTTAAAACTTAGGGCTTTCCTGTTTGTTGATTAACTGGTTATTTTATTAGTGCTCATTATTCACTAACAAAATCAGCATCAGCAACAGATTCATTTGTTGTTCTGACAATCGATGATTGATTGAACCGGAATCTTCTCGCTTTTGCTGAAATAGTCACTGTTTCTCCAGCTGCCACCGATTCAAATTTGTAATAACCGAAAGCAGTTGTTTGCGCGGTTCGCGCTCTGCCTTGTGAATCGGTCATCGTGATCAAAACATTTCTGATGCCTCTGCCCTGATTGTTTGTCACTTTGCCTGAGACTGTTACAGATGCGGTTGTTGGTCCCAAAACACTGAATAATCCGTTTATTGTATTAGCTGCCGGTGTTCCACTGTTGAATTGAAATGTTTGTGTTCCGGTTGAAGGACTATCAAACAATAAACCGGTTTGCTGTCCACTACTTCCGATGACATTAAACTGTAAGTTATACAATACTCCTCCCGTAATAGTGGTAATAGCAGTTGCACAAGCACCTGAGACAACCATTCTGCCTGAGAGAGGCGAATTAGCTAAGACTGAACAGTTAGCGCTCAATGTTCCGGTATTGCTTCCAGCAGGCGAAGCAAGCTGCAACACAGCCGGATCATAAAAGACGGTAAAATCAAATGATTCGATCGCTTGTCCAATACGCACTCGTTCAACTGTTACCGGAATAGTGATTGAACTGCCCGTTGATGCCGCTGCATTCGGCGGTAATGAAACGTTGACCGGTGTTCCTTCTCCTCCTCCGGCGACAGCCGATTGCGATTTAGCGCCAGTTGAAGCTATTCCATTCGACTCTAAATCAGCCGATTGTTTCATTCGCTCGTCGATTTGTTCAGATAATACATTCTCGAACCGATCTGCTGTTTCAATTAGGCTCTCTTGTTTTGGAAGAACTTCTTCAGTTTCTGAATCATCAGCAAACGAAGCAGCCGATGCCCAATTGCCCGACACTTCTCCGACTAAAACTGCCTGATAATCTTGACTATTCGCATTGCCGGCAAGCGCACTATACTGTCTGTTTGCGGGGGCAAACTTCCATTGACCGATGATATTGGCTGTTTGCATACCGACGGCTCGCTGCTGAATGCGCGTCGCGTCCAGCGAATTAACCGTTCCGCTGCCATCTGTATCAGCTGCAATCAATTGATTCGCTGATAAAGTCGTCAATCCAACTAAATGCTGTTGGATGCGCGTGGCGTCGAGTGAGTTGATGCCTTTGACTTCTCCGGTTTTCGACGGCGTGACGGTGTAATTGCCGCCGAAAAGATTGGAAAATTGATAGCCGCCCGAAACGCTGCTGATTGCTGACGAAGTGGCTGAACCGGTCAGACCTAAATTTACGCCCGAAATGGCTGCAGGCGTTTGACCTGAGTCCATGATGCCGTATCTGACTGTTCCTGAAATCGCATATCGCGCCGCCGCGGTAATTGTCGTCGGATCGGCTGCTTGATTGTTAGACGTGTCGGTTTCTCCGCCGCCGGACACTGATGCAATGTTAGTAACTGAACCGGGAGCATTGGCGGCGACATTAACGGTTAATGTGATTGCCGGATAACTTGCTCCCGCTCCAAGAACATCGCTGCGCGTGCAGGTCAGATTGCTGAAATTACAGCTCCAGCCCGCGCCGCCGATGTCGACTGCCCCCAGCCCATTGGGCAAAGTGTCGGTCACCGAAACCAATCCGCTGGTTGCGCCGCTGCCGCTGTTGGAGACGGTAATCGTGTAAGTCTTGCCGGTGTTGCCCTGCGTGAAGTTCCCGGTGTGGGTTTTCGTTACCGTAAGATCGGCGACTGGAGCTGGCGGCGTCGAGTTAAACTCGAAAGCGCCGATGTCCGCCGTGCCGACTCTTGGAGCGCCGCGCTGATCAAAGGCGGGCGAGGTCGCGGTGTTGCCGGCGTTGATGGCGGGTGATCCCGTAAGCAACGCGTGCGTCTCGGTCACTCCGCCGTTGAAAGCGAGCAGACCGAGACGGGCATCGATCGGAGCATTGGCTGTGCCGATGATATTGCCGGTCGTGTCGCCGGTAATCGTCCCAAAATTGTTGCCAATCAGGTTGTAGCCCTCCGAAGTCAGCGTGCCACCAAAGCGAAAAATATTATACGCCGCGTCGTTCATGGCAATGATCGAATTTCGGGTAATTAGCGTGGCGGTTCCGCCGATGTAAATACCGCCGACATTACCACGTGCCCCTGCATTTCTTGTTTCGTTATATGCGACGGTCGAATTGATGAGCCTCAATGTGCCGCCCTCAATACGAATAGCGCCCCCGGTTGTATTTGAAGACACTCGTGACAAATTTCCCGAGATTGTGGAATTGGTCACCGTCGCCGTCCCGTCAGAAATTACAAGTCCTCCTCCGCCCCTTTCGCTCCCCCCGGAACCTCCTTTATTATTGCGGATGGTTGAATTGGTAATGGTCACGTTAGTGGCGGAAATTCCGCCGCCATTCGAGGCATAATTGTCGGAGATGATCGAATCGGTGACGGTCAATGCGCCGGTAATTGAGCTAATTCCGCCTCCGCTGTCTGTCGATGTTGTTAATCCATCCGTAATAGTGCCGTTTCGACTGATAATCGAGTTCGCAACGGTCAGCGTGCCGCTGTTCAAAATTCCGTTTCCAAGATTATCGCTGACGCTCATATTCGTTAGTGTCAGCGTGCCCTGGTTCCTAATTCCGCTGATGAATCCGTCCCGGACGGTCAAACTGGCAATGACCGCCGTCACGCCGCTGTTCACCAAAAAGCTTCCCGTGTTTGAAACTCCAGCGGCATTGCGGATCGTCAGCCCGCCCGCGCCCGGTCCCTGAATTGTCAGGTTCTTGTTGATTATTAGACGCCCTCTCGTGAGATCAATCGTGCCGCGCACCGCCGCGCTGAAGCTGATCGTGCCGCCCGCGCAAACGTCTATCACCGCCTGCCGCAGTGTGCCCTCACCGATGCCGACTTTATTAGTCACAACCGGATTTGCCCGGCAACCGCCCGGCAGCGGCGGCAAGCCCGAGTCGAGAACCCGAACCGTGTAATCGGTGACGAATGAGTCCGTGCCGTTGGTTACCGTTACCGAGAAGTTGAAAACGCCGGTTTGACTTGTTCTGCCGCCGATCGAGACGTAGCCTTCTTCGTCAATCAGCGAAAAGCCCGTCGGCGCGCCGCCGCTGCTCACCGTATAACTGAATGAACCTCTGCCCGGAACGATTAGGTAGCTGTAAGCAGTTTCCGTGAAAGCGTCGGGCAGCCGGACGACAAAATTGCCGCCGTTCGCCGAGTTGTTCAGCTCGAACGCGCCGATGTCCGCCGTGCTGACTCGCGCCGCGCCGCGCTGGTCGGCGGCGGGCGAAGTCGCCGTGTTGCCTGAGTTGATGGCGGGCGATCCCGAAAGCAACGCGTGCGTCTCGGTCAACCCGCCGTAGAAACCGAGCGGGGCGAGACGGGCAGCCGTGTTAAGGATATTGCCGGTCGTGTCGCCTGTGATCGTCGTATTCAAAGTGTTGGTGATCAGATTGTAGCCCTGCGAATTCAGCGTGCCGTCGAAAGAAAAGCCAACGATCGAGTTCCGAGCGTTAACCGTCCCTCTGGAATAAATACTATCTGCGACGGTCGTGTTGATCAGATTCACTTCTCCGGGCGCGTAGTGCACAGTTGCTCCTCGGTTCACAATTCCTACTCCTCCCGTTGCCGGAAGGCATCCGCCAACACATGCCCTGAATTCCAGATTGCCCGAGACAGTAGAATTGGTAAGTGTCGAGATTCCGCCCTCGTTAGCAAGACCGCCGCCCGCTCTCTCATCGAAGGTGTTAGCTATTGTGTTCCATTCTGTGGGGTTTAATGATGCAGAATTGCCGATGATGCTTGAATTGTTGACTGTCACGCAGCCGTAAACATTGTTTGAGGTGTTGCCGTCCTCGTCGAGAGTGCCGTTGTAAATTCCCCCGCCCGTCTTCTCTGAAGTATTCTGAGAGACGGTCGAATTGGTGATAATCAATGTTCCACCACCTATGCTTCCCTGATTGTAAATTCCGCCGCCGTATTGCGCCCGATTTTCGCTGATAACCGATCCCGCAACGGTCAGCGTGCCTCTATTATAAATACCGCCGCCGCGTATTTGCTCTACCGTGGTACTGGATACCTGAATAAAGAAGCCACCTCTTCCCGTGTTACGGCGAACGATTGAATCGGTCAGTGTCAGGTTTCCGCGGTTGTAGATTCCGCCGCCGTCTGAGATAGTCAGACCGGAAACGGCTGCCGTCACTCCGCTGTTCACATAAACGCCGCCGCCGCTCACGATCAATGCGTCCGCGCCCGGTCCGACAATCGTTAGATTTTTGTCGATCACGATATCCCCGCTCGTCAGCGCGATCGTACCGCGCACCGCATTGCTGAAGCTGATGGCGCTGCCCGCCGGCGCATCTATCATCGCTTGCCGCAGCGAACCCGCGCCGCTGTCGTTGTTGTTCGTCACGACTAAATTTCTGCCGATCTCGATCTTGTCGAGCAGGACTGTATAGTCGCCCGTCCCGCTGGTGATGAAGGCGATATCCAGAGCAGCCGCCGCTGTGAACGGTTCGCTGACTTTGAGAACGTACGGATTTGTCCCGCCCACCGCAGCAACTTCGTGCGTCGCCACGATTGTCGCGCCGCCCGCAGTGACTTGTAGATTCGCGGCGCTGCCGGCGTTGCGCCGATTCTCGTAGTAGCGCAAACGATAACTCTCGCCGACGGTAAAGCCCGATACGGTCTGACGCAGCGCTACTCCGCCTTGGAGGAACGCTGCCTTTTGACCATCGGGAATTGTGCCGTTATCGGTGAACGGACCGCTCGCATTGTTGATGCCGGAGCCGCCGGTCCAACCAGTGATTGCGCCGTAACCCGGAGAAGGAGGCACGTTGTCCGTTTCAAAACTCGGATTAATGATTGTCTGCCCGTGCGCTGTTTGAACAAAAGCCGTGAATAAACCGACGACGAGCGCGAGTGCGGCGGCGTAAAATTTTAATCTGAACATAATATTCTTTCTCTGATAATTCATTTTGTGTTCAAGCGTTTTCGCCAATTATTAATTGGATGGCTCGGCGTTATATGCCCCGGTCAGAATGTCTAAAATATCGAGCAAATTTTCTTTGACCAGATATTGGCAGGCGCCAGCTTGTTTAGCTTCGCGGCGCAAATCGTTGTCGTTATAATTGGTGACCATTAAAACTCGCGCCTGCGGATAAGTCTCGATGATCTGCCGCGTCGCCGTAATACCGTCAACGCTTTTCATGGCGATGTCCATCAAAACCCAATCGGGGAAAACGCGAGCATATATCTCGAGCACCTCGCCGCCATCCTCGCATTCGTAGATTTCATCAGCTAACGGCTGAATGATGCGGCGGATGATTCGCCGCATCGAAGCGTTGTCGTCAACTACTAAAACTTTCATCGGGGAATCCTGGCTTGGAATAGATTATGAGACGTGACGAACAAGAAAAGAATACTCACTTGTAAGTAATTCATATACCTACAAGTGAGTATTTTTGCGTGGATGATTGATCGATATTTAGAGTTTGGATTGATACTCGACGGCAAACTTCATCAGCGAATGATTGCCTTCGAGTTCAAGCTTCGCACAGATGTTGCGGCGATGAGTTTTAACCGTTGCCGGGCTGATAAAAAGCGTTTCGGCAATTTGATTGCTGGTTTGGTATTCGGCGATGAGCTTGAGAATCGTCCGTTCGGTCGGTGTGAGAGTTTCGAGTTCCGTCGGTTTGGTTTGAAGCGGACGTCGTTTCTGGTTGAAGAGCATCGTCGTCA
>JAESGR010001206.1_pt1 | contig 10118 bp, 9 predicted proteins | sample 9269771 | NCBI WGS metagenome assembly JAESGR01 (sample SAMN15739572, study PRJNA653492) | algae metagenome | isolation source: Chroococcus sp. CMT-3BRIN-NPC107 and co-occurring heterotrophs from well... | place: USA: Clark Mountains Wilderness, California | collected 2010-04-18
CTCAGAGGCGATCACACCGAGCTGGCCGTGCTCGTCGCGGCCGTCCTCCTGGTCTGGACCGGCAGCAGTAGCGACCACCACCGGACGGTCCCCGGCCGCGGTGTCCGACGGCGGTGCCGCGCTCGTCACCTCGCTCGCCGCGGCGTCGCGGTGGACGTCGACAGCGGCCGCGATGGAGTGGTCGCCCCCGTCGCAGGCGAGGGCGCGGTCGACCTGCAGCGCCGCGGACAGATCAGCCACCAGCTCGTCGTAGGGGGGGCAGTAGGCGGCGTCCCCCGCTGCAACGCGGGTCAGCGCATCGGCCAGAGCGGCGACGAGCTCGCGCAGCACCACCGTGACCTCGCGGTCCCTCGGCGACGGCGGCAACAACGGGGCCTCGGCATACTGCTGGGCGGCGCGGAGCACAGCCAGGGCCTTCCGCACGGTGTTGAGCACCGCGTCGGTGGTCATCGCGTAGATGTCGGCGACCTCGGCCGGTGCGGCGTCGTCGTGGATCGCCGCGAGCACCGCGCGATCGCGGAGGGCGAGCTGGTCGAGCACGACGAGCGCCGGGTTACGCCGCTCGATTGCCTCCAGGTCCAACCCAGCGATCAGGATCGAGGTGGCGCCGCCGAGCGGGTCAGGCGCCGTACCGCCGCCGTCGGTGTCCCCGCCGTCGGTGTCCCCGCTGGTGGTGTGCTCGGTAGGGACGGGCGCGACGTCGGTGCGACGTGCGATCACCCGCCGGCACCAGGCGTGCGGGTCGCTCAGCACTGGCCACTGCTCCAGGGCCTGGGCGAGGACATCCTCGGCGAGGGCCGCGGCCGCGGGAAGCGCTACACCCTGCCAGCGCTGCAAGGCCACCAGACGAGGGGCGGAGTCGCGGTAGAACTCCCCGAACTCCGCCAGCACGTCGCCGCCGGGTCGCTGGCCATCGCCGGCGGCCTCGGCGACGTCGCTGCGCATCAGTTGCCTCCCTGGCTGGTACGACGGCGGGCGAGCAGCGGTGCGATCATCAGTCACCGTAGGGCAGGTCGAAGAGGGACACGACGGGCATGCTCGCTGCCGCGGGGATGAACAGTCCCACGGCCGGACGATCGGTCGCAGCCCGCTACCAGAGCGGGCGCTCACCCCGCCGACCGTCTGGCTCACGCTTGCGGCGGCTCTACTCGACCGGAGCAGCAGAGGGATCGAGCGCCGGCTCCGGCACCGCCTCAGCGATGTCAGGGGCGGAGCTCGCCCCCGGCCCCACCCCGGGCAACGCCGGCGTCGACGTCAACGCCGACCTGCGCGGCGTGGAGCTCCGCCGGCGGCGGCTAGCGCGTCGCGGTCGGGCGCGGCTGCAGCCGGACCCAGCTCCCGCTGGTGTCCACCTGGTCCGCGCTCTCGTCGTCGAGCCACACCCCGTCGCTGGCGAGGTAGCGGAAGCGGTGCTCCCCGGGCGGGAGGACGACCGAGACGGTGCGCCGACCGTTGCGGCGGGGCACGAGCTCGTGGCGCCCGGGCTCCCAGGCGTTGAAGTCGCCCACCACGCTCACGGCCCCGGCGGGCTCGCTCGCGGGCAGGCTGAACGTGACGCGGTTCTTGCCACCGAACAGTGGCGTGCGGCTGAGCATCCGACCTCCTGAGTCCCCGACGGGAGACACCCTAGAGACGGCCAGGGCCGAGGTCTTCGCGACCCTGGCCGCTATGTTTCCGCTGCTCATTGGGCTGTTTCATCGCCCCGCGCCGATCATGACGGTCGGCGTGGGAGCGGATCAGCCTGAGCACGCCCGGCGCATCTGCGCCAGCGCCGCCCGATCAGCGGCGAGGCCTCCGCCCAGGGTCGGGATCGTCACGGCCCGGGCCGGGTCCGGCCGGCGGGCCGGTCGCGGTGCCGGGTCCGGCGGCTGGCCGTGGTTTCGTCCCGCGGGGCGGGGGCTGGAGCGCCGTGGCGGCGCGTCGCGCGGCAGCAGCGTCGGCGGGGGTGGCCGGTGTGACCCCAGACGGTCCGAACCGGGCCTGCAGCCGGGCGAGCTCGGCGCGGTGGGCGGCGGTGGGCACTACGGGCAGGGCGAGCTCGACGGCGTAGGCGAGGTCGGGCCGGTGCTGGGGTGCCATGCGCTCGGCGAGCTCGCCCAGCTCCTGGAGGAACGCGTCGGTCTCCTGCGTTGACCACTGCCGGCGACGTTCCTGTTCGATGACCTGCGCGGCCGCGGGGGGTGCGCTCCACTGGCCGTCGGGGCGGCGGGTGTTGCGGTAGAGCAGGGTGCCGCCGCGGCGGTAGACGCTGAGCTGGTCGATCGGGGCCTGGTGCTCGAGGTGGGCCAGGACGGTGAGGATCTGCGCGGCGCCGCGCTCGTAGGGCTCGCGCAGGGAGATCCGGCCCTGGCCCTGGGCTTCGAGCATGCCTTGGTAGCGGGCGAGGTTGCCCAGCCAGCTCTGCGCGAGCGGGGCGGCGACGAAGGCGATCTCGGTGCGGTAGCCGTGGGCGCGGAACTGGGCCAGGAACGCGCCGACCTCGCCCTCCCGGCTCAGGGTGCTATCCATGATCACGTTCATGCCGCGCTCGGCGGCGTAGGCGACGCTGCGTGCGACCCACGCCTGGGCGTCGGCCTGGGTGTAGAGCGTGGCGGTGGCCGGGTCCTTCTCCAGCAGCTCCAGCCAGCGCGGGTGATACACCCGTAGGGCGTCGGTGCCGATGTCGACGTAGCCGGCCGCGCCGAAGGTGGCGCCGAGCAGTGACTTCGCGTGGGACTTGCCCGACCCGGCCTGCCCGCCGGTGAAGATCGCTCGAGGGTCATCGACCGGTTCGACGCCGGCGAACTCGGCGAGCACGATCAGCTCGTCGAACAGGCGCTGGTTCTCGGCGTCGGGGAGGCGGTCGCGGTCGGGGAACTCGCCGGACACGGCCGCGTGGGCCCCGGCCTGCACGTCCTCGCGGGAGGTGGAGGCGGTGGGTTCCGGGCGGTCGGGGTTGGGATCGGGGCCGCTCACCGCGACGGTCGGTGGGTCAGTTCGCGCAGCTCGTTGCCGTAGCGCTCGATGACGGCGGCGAGGGTGGCGGGCTCGCTGATGTGGAGCTGCTTGCGCTGGCGGGCGTAGCCGGTCAGCCGGTCCCGCCAGGCCTGAATCTGCGCCTCGTCCCGCACGGTGGCCTGTTCCAGGGCGGAGAGTTCGGCGACGCAGAAGCTGATCAGGTTGCCCAGCACGGACTCGGCCACCTCGAAGGCGACACCGTCGCGGGGATCCCAGTGCAGATCCTCACCCGTGGTGCCGGCGTGCTCTGCTGCGGCCAGGCCGACCCGGCCAGGTTGCGCTGGTCCATCAACGGGGTCAGGGGCGCGCATGGCGTCGAGCATCTCAGTCCAGCGGTGGAAAGACACGAGAACAGCCTCCGGGCGGCGTTGTCGACCGACGGTGACAACCTCCTGTGGGTGGGTGCGCATGCGGGTGAGCACTGCGGTCAAGCTGCGCCGCAGGTCCTCGGTACCGAGAACGGACTCGCTGGTCATGGTGCTACCTCCAAGACAATCCTAGCAGGAATCCTACAGGTCTGAGCGGAGCGGTCTCCCACTATCGTCCACCAGAGCGGACGTAGAGGGCGTGTGTGCGCTCAGATGGACGATCCTGACCCGTCGGGAGGTACCGGCCACGCCGGGTCAACCAGTAGGAAGCACAGGGCGGCCACCGCGGCGGATCCGCAGTAGACCGGCGAGGCAAACGTCACCGCCCCAGTAGTGTTCTGCGCGCCTGCGGACACGGACCGGCGTGGAGAACCTGTTTCCCGCTATCGTGGCGGTGCTACAGGGGGAAGTTAGTACAGGAACCGCGGAGAGGCAGGGCAACGCAGTGGCGCAGATCCAGGAAGTGCGGCTGGTCGACGATCTCGACGGTGGGAACGCCGACGAGACCGTCGAGTTCGGCTACGACGGCCGGAACTACGAGATCGACCTGTCGAAGGAGAACGCCGACAAGTTCCGCGAGGCGCTCGCGCAGTTCGTGGGCGCGGCCCGGCGCACAGGGAGTGGAACCGCCCGCCGCCGGCCCGCCACCGGCGCCCGGCCGGCGATCGACCGCGAGCAGAACCAGGCCATCCGCACCTGGGCCCGCAGCCAGGGTATGAAGGTCAACGAGCGCGGCCGGATCCCGTCTGAGGTGCTCGAGGCCTACCACAAGGACCGCAGGTAGCAGGCTGATGCCCGATCAGGGACCTGGTCGGGTGAGACCGGCCAGGTCCCCGATCGCGCTGACGGCCCTGCCCCGCCAGGGCGTCGTCGTCGCCGGCGCTGATCGTCGATGCTCCAACGTGGGTGCTCGGGCCGGCTCACCCGCACCGAGTACGCCACGGAGTACGCCACTGAGTACGTCCCCGACTACGCGCTGAAGTTGAAGTGGGACGGTTTCGGTTCCATCGCGCTGCGTTCCGCCGGGGCGCCGGGCCTTGTTCGCCGAAACGAAACGACATCACCTCCGTCGGTCCTACCCTCTCCGATACCGACCGCGGCCGCTCCGAGACGCAACCGGAGGTGCGCAGCGGGAGATCGGGGGCGGGACGAGCGCGGCCGCCGCGAATTCATGCGTGCCGGAGCGAATGCGGCCTCAGCGTTGCTGCGCGCAGTCGCTGGTGTGTTTCCCGGTCATGTTCTGCGCCGTCGACGTCGTGGACCTGGGCCAACGCCGCACCACTCACCGAGCCTGACGACGGCGGGTGGGGACACCCCGCCCGGTCATCTCGACGTCGCGTTCACCGTCGACCCGCCCCAGCGCTCGAGGTGGGTGCGCGAGTTCGGCAGGGAAGGCGTCGTGCGCGGGTGTCGCAGCTGCGGCTACAACCCCGGCAACTCCCCCACCGGCGCCACGACCGTCATCCTCACCGCCCACGGCCACGAAACGGTCCGCGAGGCCGGCGTGCGGCCCCGGCCCGGGCGGGGTTGTCCAGCGCGCGCGGCCCGACGGGTCGGGCCGCGGCCGCGAGCGGGTGAGGAACCTCAACGGGATCGGGGCCAGGGCTGGTGCCGGGCCGGGGCGATCGCCAGCGGCACCCGGGCGCCGACCAGGCTCGCCGCGCCGCGACCGCCCACCGCACCGCCCGCGTCCCAGGCTCCGGCCCCGCCGGCGGTGCCGAACAGGACGAACAGCTCGCGCCGGGCCTCGAGCGCGGTGTGCCAGCCGGTGGGCGGGGCCGGCCCGACGTCGCCGTCGAAGAACGACCCGGCGGGCTCGGTGATGTGCAACCGGCTGTCGTCCTCGGCCAGGACCGCGGTCCAGCCGGGCGGCGTGGGCAGCGCGACCAGCTCGGCGGGCGTCGGCCGGGCGAGCATGGCGAAACCCGCCGCGAGCAGCGCCGTGACGACGACATCGACCAGCTCCGCACCGGGGTAGCCGTCACAGGTCTGCACCAGCACCGCAGGCACCAGCGTCAGCAGCCCCAGTACCTCGGCGCCGGCGCGGTCCGGGCCGGCGGGCAGCACCCCGGGTGTGGCCCACAGGGTCAACGTCTCGACCAGCGCCGCGGTGAGGTCGGGATCTCCGAGCCGGTCACCGGCGAGCATCGCCCCCACCTCCTGCCGCGGCCGGGTGCGGTGCCCTCGCCGGGAGCGCACCTGCGATGCGGGACAATCGCTCGTGGCCCACGCCGCTGAGGACCCCGTGCCCATCCAGGCCGACGCCGCCGGGTGCTGCTGCATGGTGCGGGGCGGCAACATCGGGCAGTGGGCGAGCTGCACCGCGCGCCCCGACTTCGCCGCGGTGTGGACCGCGCACCGGCCCCGCCGCCGCTGGCGTGTGTTCCTGTGCGCCCAGCACCGCACCCGCGTGCCGGGCGCCCGCGAGCTCACCGCCGACGACCGCGTCGCCCTGCTCGCACGCCGCCGTCGCCTGGCCGCAGCCCGCGACGGCAGTGGCTGGGTGCCCCCGGGGCCGCTGACCGACTCGCGCTGACGCCCCGGTCACCGCGAGGCCCCGGGCAGCCCGCGGCCCGGCCGGTCGATGCGCTCGTGGATGCGCGCGATGTCGGGGCCGCCGAGCTGCAGCCGCCGCAGCCACCGCCGCAGCCACCGCGGCAGGCCCGGGCGTCCCAGCCCCTCCTCGAGCAGGCGGTGGGTCAGGTCAGCGGTGGAGGTGCACGGGATCACCGGGTCCTGCGCCGGGTCCTGCGCCGGGTCCTGCGCCGGGTCCTGCGGGGGGTCGGGCAGCGGGGACAGCGGGGGCATGGGGTTCCTCCGGGCCGGTGATCGGAAGCGGTGAGGTCAGCGGTGATGCGGCGGATTCGACGGCGGGGGTCTCGGGCAGATCGGCGATCGGGTCGGGCCGGGGTCCGGGCCAGATCGCCGGGGCCAGCACCAGGACCCCGGCCAGCGCGGTGAGTGCTGCCGCCGTGCACCACGGAGCCAGCGCCGCGCGCGGGCCAAGCGACCCGCGCGGCGCGGCCGCGGCGGGGGCGGTGGGCCGCGGTGCGGGGACGGCGTCGGTGACCGCGCGCCCGGCGCGGCGAGCGAGGCGGTGGGAGGGCATCTCCACCCAGCGGTGGAACGCCGCGGCCAGAGACAGGGTCGTCAGCAGGGTCACGACCAGCAGCAGCGGCAGCGGCGCCGCGGCGCCGGCCACCCCGGCCAGCATCACCACCGGGTAGTGGGTCAAGTACAGCGAGAAGGACCGGTCGCCGAGCCGGACCGCGGCCGGGGTGCTGAGCACCCGCGCGGCACCGGGGGCGAGCCAGACCAGCACGACCAGCGCGACCGCGCCCAGTCCCTGCCCGGTCCGGGTCAGCGCGGGGGCCAGGAGCGCCCCACCCGGGACCTGCACCAGCCAGTGGCCGGCCAGCAGGGCCAGCGACACCGCCGTCGCGCCCGCCCAGATCAGTGCGCCGCGCCGATGGGCCGACACGTGCTGCGCAGCTCGGCACAGCGCGTCGCGGTGCACCGCCAGCAGCGCCCCGGCCAGGAAGCAGGCCAGGGCGACCGCCGCGATCTGGTTGGCCGCCACTCCCCCGACGAAGATCGCGGTCAGCAGCACCGACGCCCGGACCGGGCAGCGGCGAGCAAGGTGGTGCAGCCGCAGCAGCGCCGGCAGCGCCAGGCAGAACACCAACTCCCACTGCAGCGACCACAGCGGGTGCAAGGTGTGCCCCGGGCCCAGGAGCAGCGCGGCATCGCGCACCAGGCCCTCGGCGCTGAGGTGGCCGCCCTCCACCTGCACCCACCACGACGCCGCCGCCGGCCAGCGCGGCGGCCCGACCAGCGTCCACGCCGCCGCCAGCGCCAGCGCCGCCCACACCGGCACCAGCAGCCGCACGAGCCGGCGCACGTAGAACGCCGGGACGTGCATCGGGCGCCCCAGCGCGGGCAGCGCGAGCACCAACCCCGACAGCACGAAGAAGATCAGCACGGCCTCCCGGCCGGCCCACAGCAGATGCAGCGGGGAGTGAGTGGCCCACCACAGGGGATGGCTGGACGGCACCCCGTCGCGATAGGCGTCAGCCCACGCCGGGACGGTCATGACGGTGTGGAACACCACCACGACCAGGGCGGCGACGCCGCGCAGTCCGTCGAGCGACTCGATCCGCCCCGCCGCGACGGGCCGGGTCGGTACCGGCGCGCTCGGCGCGCCACCGGCGTCCGGCGCGGGGGCTTCGTGGATGGCCGTGGTGCTCACCTCGGCGCCCCCGCCTGGCCGGCACCGGTGAGGTCGCTGACCCCTGTCCGGGTGTCGCCTGCGCGCGGGGCGCCCGAGTCGACGCCACCCCCGCCGACGCCGGACCCGATGACGTCGGGCGCGTCGCCCGGCCGGCCGACCTGACCGAGGCCCTGCCCGGGGTCCTGTTCGTCGGGGTCGGGGTCGATGCGGGTCACCTGGGCCGGGTCCGAGCTGGCGATGTAGGCCATCCCTGCCGGATCCATCGCGACCGCGACCGGTGAGGGCACCGGATGGGAGGCGACGAGCGCGCCGCGCTCCACGTCGACGACCGACACCTCCTGGGACAGGACGTCGACGGTCACGACGTGCCGCCCGTCCGGAGTCCAGGCCAGGTGCTGCGGGCCATCCCCCACACGGACGCTCGCCGTCACCGCACCGGTGGCCCGGTCGATGATGGCGACCTCGTCGCGGTCGAAGTGGGCCTCGGCCAGGCGGGCCTCGTCGGGGCTGGCCGCCACCGCGACCGGCCTGACCGCGGTGGCGACCAGGCCCGATCCGGTGACCGGGGCGGGCGCGGCCGCGGCGGAGTGGAGGTCCGGGCTCGACGGAGTGCTCGCGACCAGCCACCCGGTCAGGACCAGCCACGCGACCAGGGTGGCCGCCGGAGCCAACGCTCGCCGCCACCGCGCCGCCGCCGGGATCGGCGCCGGGATCGGGGTCTGCTCGGCGAGGGCCGGCGGCGGAGCGGTGGTGCTGGTCGGGTGCAGGCGGGTGAGGGTCGCAACGGTGAGGGCGAGCACGGCGGCCGCGGCGAGGTAGGCGGGGAACAGCCACACCACCAGTTGGGGCGCCGCAGCCGAGAACAGGGCCAGCAGCGCGGTCAGCAGCTGCCCGGCCTCGGACCGGACCGGGGCGCCGCCGACCCAGCCGGCCAGCAGGGTCGGCACCGTCGCCGCGGCATGCGCCACGCACGCCAGCCCGACGAGCACCGTCAGGTCCCCGGTCAGCCAGGCGATCAGACCGGCCGGCACCGCGACCCAGCTGATCACCCCGGTCACCGCCGTCTCATCGGCCCAGATCCCCGTCGTCGGGAACGCCTGCGCTGACGGGCGGGTGAACGGCACGACCGCGCGCGGCTCGGTGGTCACCTGCCCGCGCGCCAACCGCGTCGCCACGCCGACCGCGGCGGCGCTGGCAGCGGCGAGCGCCGCGACCGCGACGACGGCCCAGGGGGCGCCCGCCGCGATCATCGCGCCGGTGGCTGTGGCGCTGGCGCCCGCGCGCAGATCCCACATCCCGGGGGCACGCGCGGCTCGTCCGGTGCTGATGACCCGGACGTCCCTGCAGGTCAGCAGCACCTGGACAGCAGCGGCGGCCCACACTGCCCCATCGAGGGACAGCGGTGCGGCTGCGAGAAGTTCAAGCACGACGCAGGATCCTCGGTAGGGCCGGCCCGCCGACGGCGTCCACGGCCAAGATGATCAGGCCGAGGTCGGGGGCGATGGACGCAGCAGCGCAGGTCCGTGCCCCACCCCTCGGCGTCGGCGTGGACGTAGGAGCGCAGCGGGCAGCTCGACCCGGCGCGGGCATGGGGCGTCGCGCACCACGGTCGAGCGACTCCGCCTGCAGCGCCGCGACGATGGCCGTCACAGATCCTCCCCCTTCCGACAACCCACAGTGTTCATCAGTGTTCACACCAGCCGACAGAACTCGCAAGGTGTCGGCTCAAGTCCCGCGGTGGGCGGTTGCTGGTGCTGCGCCGAGCGAGCCGGAGCGGACCAGGCCCCGGGCGCCGAACGCCGCGCCAGGGCGGCGCGTCGAGTGAACGGGCGGTGCGGGACCGGGTCCGCCGGGGCTGTCGACGTGCTGTGCTCCCGGGAGGACGGCGGCCAGGCCGCGAGGGTTCACCAGCTCGGGCAGACACTGCGCGCCACAGGTGCCCTGCCCGGTGGCCGACGGGCGTCCTCGTCCCGCATCCAGCCATGTCGGACGTGCTGCCGGCGAGCCCGACGCGTCGCCGGTAGTGGTCCCCGGCCCCGCACAGCCGTTCGTAGAATGCCTGATACAACGGCATGGAGAGCCCGGCGCCGCAGCCCCGTAGTCGATGAGGCTGGCGGTCTGTAGGGCCACAATCTGGAGAGGCAGGTCATGAGCGAGACCGATTCGGCCGACACCGTGCTGGCATGGCTGGTGCGCGCCGGCGTCGACCGCGACCGCGCGCTGCGGCACCTCGCGAGCGACTACGTCCGGGTCGATGATGTGGTGGTGAACGACCCGGACACCCCGGTGCCGCCGGGGAAGCCGCCCGTCGTCAAGCCTGGTGGATGACCGCGCCGACCTGATGGACCAGCGTCTCGCGGCGAGGCCCGGAGCCGGCCCTGGCCAACATCATCGTCGGCGTGCCACCCGAGGACGCGGTCGCGGGAATCCGCGAGATCGCCCAGATCGCAGCCGACGTGCTCTGCCCGACCACCTGAGGCGACGCCGACGTCCCCCAGCTTGATGCTGGGGGCGTCGGCGTG